>JGI994J12354_10003970_pt1 | contig 13533 bp, 12 predicted proteins | sample IntmicLarv3ML3BL_FD_12354 | JGI IMG/M metagenome (IMG submission 12354)
AGGCGAACATGAACAAAGCACACAGAGACAGGCTTGCGTTTTTACGTATATGTTCTGGCACGTACAACCGTGGTATGGAAGTATACCATGTGCAGGGCGAGCGGAAGATAAAAATGGCGCAATCAACCCAGATGATGGCACAAGAGCGTGAAACAGTGGAAATAGCCTACGCAGGCGATATTATAGGCCTGTTTGACCCAGGCATTTTTGCTATTGGAGATACCCTTTGCATGCCCGGTAAAAACATAAAATTTGGGGCCATACCTACATTCGCACCAGAGTTTTTTGCAAGAGTAACCCAGAAAGACACAATGAAGCGTAAGCAGTTTGTAAAAGGGGTAGAACAAATTGCACAGGAAGGTGCAATTCAAATATTCCGCCAGCTAAATGGTGGTATGGAAGAAATTATGGTAGGCGCTGTAGGTGTATTGCAGTTTGAAGTACTTGAATACCGCCTGAAAAATGAATATGGGGTAGACATTCGGCTTGAAAAACAACCATACGGATATATTAGATGGGTAAAAAGTAAAGCAGTACCTGTTGAAAAACTAACGCTTACGTCTGACACAAGAATAGTGCAAGATATGAAGGGTGCACCGCTACTTTTATTCGTGAATGAATGGAGTATCCGCTGGGCGCTTGAGCATAATGATGGGTTAGAACTTTCGGAATTTGGTACGGAAGATGAATAAATGGCCAATTTTTAAAGCGTACAAACACGGCAATAAACAATAAAAATTTGACTGTTGAGAGCAAGAAAAGCAAGTGAATGCAATAGTAAAGGGCATGTAAAGTATATTTATTTTACAGCTCTTTTTTCTTGTATTTTTTTACAAAAAAAGATAAAATAACCTTAACAAACGGCAAGAAGTATTTTTAATTCAGGAGGGAAAATAAATGCGTTACGATGAAAATTTATTCAAGGCGGGCATGCAAAAATTAAACAGTGTAAAAAAAGAAAAACTTGGCATTTGGCCAACACCCTTGCAAAAACTGCATAGAACCGAGCAAGCAACAGGCTACAACGGCGTGCATATGAAAAGAGATGACGTAAACGGGCTTGGCCCCGGTGGCAACAAGGTGCGCAGTTTAGAGTACCTTTTGTATGATGCAAAAGCGAAAGGTGCAGATACTATAATGGCATCTGGCCAAACACAAAGCAACCTTTGCACACTTGCGGCATGTGCGGCGGCAAAGCTTGGTATGGGTACAGTGCTTGTGCATAACTCTGATAAACCTGAAAAAATGGTGGGCAATGCACTTTTAAACTACCTTGTTGGTGCAGAATGCCATTATTTGGGTAGCGGTTTAGATGAATACCAAAGAGCGGAGAAAGTTGCAGAACTGAAAGAAGAGTTGAAAAAGCAAGGTAAAAACCCGTATGTAATAATTAACGGGGCATCTACAGGGCTTGGTGCACTTGGCTATATACATGTTGTGGAAGAACTGGTACAGCAATGCCTGGCAGATAAAGTGAATATTGAGCACCTTTTTGTGCCCGGTGGAAACGGCGGCGTAGCGGCAGGCGTTGTGCTTGGAAACTATTTACTTGGCAGCCCGTTTGAAGTACATGTTATAAGCGTTGAGTATAACCATGATGATTTGAAAAAAGAAATGCGAATAATGTATGATGAAATTGAAGACATACTTGAGATGCCAATAGATATAGATATTGACGATTTATGCGACTTACAAGATGCCTACATGGGAGAAGGCTGGGGAAAAAACACCGCTGAAAGCAGTGCCATTGTAGAACAATTCCCGAAATGGGAAGGCTTTTTTATTGAAAATGTTTACAACAGTAAAGTGCTGGTAGGCATGTTAGACTATATCGAAAAAGGCAAAGTTTCAGGCGAAGTATGCTTCTTGCATACAGGCGGGTTTGGTTCTTTATTTGCACAGTATTAAATGCAGAACTAAAGAGGAAACACAATGATAGAACTGGTTTTTGATAATAATATTGCAGTTGCACTTACCTTAGCTAAAAAAACAGGGGATAAGTCTGCTATAAGCAGTGGTGTAATAACCACTGATAAAAACGGAAATGAAAGCTTTGAAGCAGTGCAAGCACCTACATACAACGGCCCTATGGTAGACGGAGATGTTACAGACATTGCGTATTTATGGCTTATGGCAGATGTAGGCGATATTACAGACTTGCCGAAATTAAACAGCCGAAAAGAAATATGGCAAAGCATGGACAGATTGTACGCCATGCAGGAAGACGGCGAAGAAAACTGGGAAGAGCAAGAAGAAAAACAAAACGAAAAGAAAATACAACGCATTAAGCAAGCCACCGAAAAAGGCGAAGCTATTAGAATTTGGTGGCAAGATACAGCACCTGATGTTTGCGGCTACCACTGGGCTATGTATTTGTTGCAAGATGTAGAGTGTACTATTAGCAGCGTAAAAGTACCTGCATTAAGAAAAAATACAGAAGGACATTTAGTGTACAACAATACAGAAGTAAACCCTGAAATGCTTAGTGAGCTACTTACAAGCGAAAAAGCCGTAAGCGCAGAAGAGCGCAAAGTACTTGCAACGCACTGGGAAAAGCTTGCAAAAGAAAATGCGCCGCTTAGGGCTGTAGTTAACGGGGTTTTATGCTCAGTTCCAGTAAATTTTTACGATTATATGTTGTATGAGCATTTTAAAGATGGGGGCTTTAAGGTAGCAGAGGCAGTAGGGCATGCCCTTATAAAAGACGGCGCAACAGGCATAAACGTATGGTGGTTTTTAAAACGTATTGAGCATATGCTACACATAGGCGAGCTTGAAATGGTTGAAGAAAACAGTAAGTTTATGTATTCAACGGTAAAAAAGAGTGGTTAATAAAACCGTTGAAGTAGCAAATGGCGATAAATAGTAGGAGTGTTTGCTTTGTTTGATATTGGACACCCAGATTTAAGAAAAAATAAATATGTGAAAAAGGCAAAGCGATGTATTGTCTATTCAATGCTGTTACTTATCGTGGCAGCTTTAGAGATCTCTGTGTTAAGTAGGGTAACGATGCAAAATAAATTCGCAAATGTATTGGTAAATATATTGTTTCTATTTCTGCTGGGCTTAGCAGCTTTTAGCCTATTGTATTCTATTGCACTAATGGGCAAGGTTAAAGAAACGTTAATGGCAGACAAAGAAAACTACTATCTTCCTCCAAAAGAATATACCCTTAAAAATGCGGATATGCTTTTGTTTAGAAATGAAATGAAAACTGCACTGAAACGCAAACGCTATTATTTACAAGTTGACAACCTTATACTAGATAACTTCGTTTTAGACTATTACCGTGGCATTATGAAAAGAACAAGTGGTATAGCATACATAGAACAAACAAATGAAACAGCAGAAAACAAACCATATATGGAAGCAATAGCACCTGTAAGAAAATATTTGATGGATATGGAAAAGAACGTAGGAACAGTTATTTACTGTTTTATTCTGAATAAAGTGGAGCAGGAACTATATGAAGAATTATTTGTTCCCTGGGGAAGAACAACCCATTCGTTAGAAATACCGCTATTTTTCGATTTAACAGCAAAAAAAGTATATTTTCCTGTGCAAAAATATGATTTATTTAGCGAAGAATTGTTACTATCGATAGTAAAAGAGTTTATGGTAATATTTCCTGTTTTTTTTGAAGAACAATGAAAAATTAGGTATAGAAAGGGAGATTTATTTTGAAAATACTGCTGCGGGCGGCAAAAGAAGCAGGAAAATACAGGGGGCTTTTGTTTATAGCGGCGGTTGCTACCTTGTGCTTAACAGGGGTAAACCTTATTACCCCCAAAATAATGTCCTTGATGACATCTTTAGTTGCATCTGGGGTAGACGATACTGCGCTTGAAACCATAAAAGTTTACGCAATAGCACTGCTTGCTTTATATGCACTGCGTATTTTGTTCAGATATTTAAGCAACTATATGGCGCACAAAGCAGCATGGACACTAGTGGAAGAGCTTAGGCTGAAGGTATACAATAAACTACAGGCACTACCTATAGAGTACTTCCGCAACCACCAAAGCGGTGAATTAGTTAGCCGCACAATTGATGATACCGCAACGTTTGAACTGCTGTATGCGCACCTTCTGCCAGAGTCTATAACCAATATAATTACGGTAGTTGGTGTTACGGTTATTTTGCTTTCTATAAACGCAAGGCTTGCCTTGCTTACATGTTTTCCTATTCCGCTAATTTTAATTTCCGGGTGGTTTTTCTCAAGAAAAGTAAGGCCTACTTTTAGGGAGACGCAAAAGAACAGAGGGTTTTTATCAGCACAACTGCAAGACAATTTTGCGGGAATGCAAGAAATACAAACGTTTGTACAGCAAGAAAAGGCTACAAAAAATGTTGAGACAAAGGCAGGCTTACTTACTAAGGCACAGTTGTATGCACTTAATTTAAGCGCTATATTCCACCCGAGTGTAGAGTTTTTAACAGCTATAGGCACTGTTATTGTAGTAGGCTTTGGTGGCTACCTTGCATACCAAGGGCAGGTAGACGTTGGCGATATTGTAGCGTTTCTTTTGTATCTTTCACTTTTTTATGCACCTATTACGGGTATTGCAAACCTGCTTGAACAAATGCAAATGGCACTTGCTGGTGCAGAAAGGGTTATAGAAATATTAGATGCACCGCAAAACATTGCAAACAAAGACGATGCAATATACCTTGATAACTGCACAGGTGAACTAAAATTTGAAAACGTAAATTTCTCTTACGTAGAAGGTGTACCTGTTTTAAAAGATATAAACTTTATTGCAAAACCGGGCGAAATGATAGCACTTGTAGGGCACACAGGTGCAGGCAAAACCACAATGGCACAAATGGTAGCCCGCTTTTACGACCCAACTTCGGGTGCTGTTTACTTAGATGGTAACGATTTGAGAGATGTTCACCTTGACAGCTTACATAAAAATGTATCTATAGTGCTGCAAGATACATTCCTTTTTAACGGTAGCATAGGCGAAAACATAGCATTTGCACGCCCGTATGCAACAAAAGAAGAAATAGAAGAGGCAGCCAAAGTTGCACGTATTCACGATGATGTTATGGCAATGCCCGAAGGGTACGATACACATGTTGGCGAAAGAGGCGCAAAGCTTTCAGGAGGGCAAAAACAGCGCATAGCAATAGCAAGGGCCATTTTATGCAATGCACCTGTTTTAATATTAGACGAAGCGACTTCTTCAATAGACGTGCAAACAGAAGCGAACATACAACAGGCAATAGCAAACCTTGGCGGTACACGCACGGTAATTGCAATTGCGCACCGCTTGTCTACCATTCAAAATGCTGACTGTATTTTAGTGCTTGAAAACGGACGAATTACCCAAAGAGGTAAGCACAAAGAACTAATTACAAAACCAGGTTTATACAGGGAAATGTACCGTATACAACAGCAGGGTGCTATTTTGTTTGACGATGCGGCAGCGGGTACACAGTAATAGTTATATAAAGGAGGAGAACTGATGAAAGTAACAGAAGCATTGGTACAAAGAAGGTCTGTTCGGGCATTTTTGCCTACACAGGTAGAAGAAGAAAAGCTTAATGCTATTTTTGAAGCTGCAGCACGTACACCATCTTGGGCGAACTCTCAGCCTTGGGAGGTATTTGTTGCAACTGGCGAAACTTTGGCACGCATTAAAACAGCATACAAAGAAAAATATGAGGAAGGTGTAGCAGGCACACCCGAAACACCGCGCCCAAAAGAATGGAGTGCCTTAGCGGTAGAAAGGCAGAAACAGCTTAGGCCTGATATGGCAAGAGACTGTGGAGATGCCGTTGAGCAATTTGGAGAGTTAAACCAAAATATGTTTTATGCACCTGCAGTTATTTATATTTGTATGGACAAAGTGCTTTCAGAATGGTCTTTGTATGATATTGGGGCGTATTCACAAAGCATTATGCTTACGGCGAAAGAATACGGGCTTGGTACTATTCCTGCGATGACAACAACGGTTTTCCCTGATGTTCTACGCAAAGAGCTTGAAATACCTGATAATTTGAAAATTACGATAGGTATTGCCATAGGCTATACAGATACTGAGCACGGGATTAACAACTTTGTAAGCGCCAGAAGTGAAACTGACAAAGTTGTGCGCTTTTTCAAATAAAGGGTAAGGGGGCACAATATGCCAAAGCTTTATTACCAAGGGCACGGCAGTTACCGTATAACTGCAAATAACGGGCAGGTTATTTACATTGACCCATTTGTGGGCGATGGCTACGAAAAACCTGCAGATATTATTTTAATAACACATGCCCACAAAGACCATAACAAAATAAGCCTTTGTACGCAAACCCCAAATTGCCGAATTATAACCAATGAAGAGGCTATAATAAACGGTGTACATCAAACATTTACAGTGGGCGATATAACCATTGAAGCAGTAGAAGCAAAGAACTTTATGCATAACCCGCAAAAATGTGTAGGGTATGTAATTGTTGTTGATGGTGTTACTGTTTATGCATCCGGAGATACCTCTAAAACACAGCAAATGGAAAAACTTAACGAAAAAGAAATAGACTATGCAATTTTTTGTTGCGACGGCATTTTTAATATGGGCTTACAAGAAGCGGCGGAATGCGCAAAAATTGTAGGTGCAAAGCATAATATACCTGTGCATACATCGCCATGGTTTATAACAATATTTAGCGAAAAACGTGCAAACGAATGGGATGTACCAAACAAACTTGTAGTAAAGCCGAAAGAAGAAATTGAGTTACAACACACTTAAGTGGAGGGTGAAAGATGAACGAAGTATACGATTTTTTAAAAAAATGTGAACCTTATTACCTTGCAACTGTTGATGGAGACCGCCCGAAAGTGCGCCCCTTTGGCACCATAGACTTATTTGAAGGCAAGCTTTATATTCAAACAGGGAAGGTAAAAGAAGTTTCAAAGCAGATGTTAGCAAACCCATACATTGAAATATGCGGTATGGCAGACGGTAAATGGATTAGAGTAGAAGCAACTGCAGTAAGCGATGAAAACATAGAGGCTGAAACGCATATGTTAGAGGCGTACCCTATGCTGAAAGATAGATATGCACCAGGGGATGGTAATATGCAGGTGCTGTACCTTAAAGATGCCACATGTACTATTTCAGGCTTTGGGCAGGAAGATAAAGTTATTAATTTTTAAGCTGATTAGAAGCAATAAAGAATATGTGTAAGAAAGTATAAAAACTATGTACAATACAGAAGATTATAAAAAAGCACATAAATTTAGCGCTAACCACAAAGCAAGCTTACTGCAAGACAATACTTGCGGTTGCTTTTATTGCCTTGAAATATTTAACCCGAAAGAAATAAACACATGGATTTCAGATAGAGAAGGAACTGCTATATGCCCTTATTGTGGTATTGATTCGGTAATAGGGGAAAGCTCTGGCTACCCGATAACAAAAGAGTTTTTACAAGGTATGTATGAAGTGTGGTTTACTTAAAAGCGGTTAAGGGATAATACAAAATAAATAAAAAGCAAGCCAATATTAGTTTTGGCTTGCTTTTTTATAGTTTAATAAATAGTAAATCTTACACAACAGCACTTTCTAAAATAGAAAAGGTCGCTTTACCACAATCTATTTCTGCCTTTGCACCGTAAGGTATGCAAAACATAGGTTCGGTATGGCCAAAGTTTAGCCCGTACAAAACAGGCAGAGAGGATAAGCCCAATTCATCAGTTAGTACCTTTTTCAAGGTTTTCATGTAGGGTTCTTCAAGCTCGGCGGTGTAAGGCTTGCCAAACACTATGCCTTTAATGCGGTGTAAAATGCCCATTGCGGCATAACCGCGCAACCAGCGGGCAAGCATAACCTCAGAAGGTGCCTCTTCCGAAGTCTCAAGAAATAAAATTGCATTTTCAAACATTTCTATTTCAGGGAATAAAGGCGTACCACGCATAAACTCAATAACTTCCATACAGCCACCAATTAAACGCCCTTGTACAACACCTTCGCCTTGCAGTAAAGCAGGTGCAGGGTTTGGCTCGGTTGGCTTTTTGGTATTTTGGTTTTCGGGCGTCCACCAAATAAGCTCTCTGCTAAAAACAGGGGAAGGTGTTATTTCACCTATGGGTAGTGCTTGAAATAATGTTTTTTCAACCGAAGAAGTGGTATACGGGAAAATCTCTACATTTTCGGCAAATTCCGGCAATATTGCAGGGCCATATACAGAAGAAACGCCTGCTTTCATGCACATAAAATGTATAATGGTATTGTCAGAATAACCCATAAAAATCTTCGGGTTATTTTTTATTACATCAAAATTAATATATGGCAACAAACGAATACTCTCTTCGCCACCAATGCAACTGAAAATTGCTTTAACTTCAGGGTTTTGAAAGGCCGCCATTAAATCTTCCGCGCGTTTTTCAGGGTGGTTGTACACATATTCAGTGCCTGCAAGGGTTGTAGGGTATTCAATTACATTTAGGCCGAACACTTCGTGCAGTCGCTTTTTGCCTATTTCATAGCGGAATAAAAAAGCATCATCTCCGGCCATGCCGGAAGAAGTACTTAAAATTGCAATAGTATCGCCTCTTTTTAGTGCTTTTGGTTTTGTTAAGTTCATTATAAATACCTCCTTGCTTTTTTGTAGTGTAGCACATTTAATTTACATAAGCAATATTGTACGTGTTGCGTTAATGGGTTACCTGTTTTATAATTAAAGTATATATTTAACAAAGATGAGAGGCAGGAATTAGTACATGTATGATATAGCAATTATAGGGGCAGGGCCGGCAGGGCTTTCAGCAGCAGTTTATGCACAAAGGGCAGGTTACAAAACAATATGCCTTGAACAAAATGTGCACGGCGGGCAAATTATAAACACCCCTGAGGTTGAAAATTACCCCGCACTTGGCAAAGTAAGCGGTGTTGAATACGCAATGAACCTTTATGAACAAGCAACAGGCTTTGGGGCAGAAGTGGCTTATACGCAAGTGCTTGAAACAAGCCTGCAAGGTGAAGTGAAAAAGCTTATTACTGCACAAGGCGAAATAGAAGCCAGAGCGGTTATTGTTGCAAATGGCGTACAGCGCAGACTGCTTGAATGCCCGGGTGAAGAAAAATTCACCGGTAGGGGGGTTAGCTATTGTGCAGTGTGTGACGGTGCATTTTTCAAAGGAAAAACAGTAGCAGTGGTTGGCGGTGGTAATACCGCACTTGAAGATGCTGTATACCTTGCATCACTATGCGAAAAGGTATACCTTATACATAGAAGAGATGAATTTAGAGGTGCACCGCACGAAGTTGGCAAGGTATTGAACAACGAAAAAATTGAAATAGTATTTGATTCAGTAGTGAAAGAAATAACCGGAACAACAAAAGTGGAGCAAATAACGGTAAAAAATGTGAAAACACAAGAAGAAAAAACATTGCAAACAGAAGCAGTTTTTGTTGCCGTGGGTATGATTTCACAAAATGCCAGCTTTGAAGGAATACTAACGCTTTCTACTGATGGATATATTGAAACAGCCGAAGACTGTAAAACAAATATTGCAGGTGTATTTGCAGCAGGGGATACCCGTAGCAAGCTTTTGCGCCAGCTTGTAACCGCAGCGGCAGACGGAGCTATTGCAGCAACAAGTGCGGCGGCATACCTTTCAGAGTAAAATAACAAACAGTATTTAGTATAGGGGTTTATATAGTGAAAAGAAAAATAGTAGCCTTGTTTTCGGCAGTAGCGTTACTTTGCGGTGTACTTACAAGCTGTACTGATAAAGATGACAGCTCGATGACACCTTCAAATAGTGAAGAAGTGAGTGAAATAAGTGAAATAAGCACTATACAAGGGCTACAAGAGTATAGAGCGGTATGGATTTCTTACCTTGAGTTTGAAAATATGGACTTTGGCAGTGAAGAAGTTTTTCGCACGCAGGTAAGAGAGATGTTTGCTAACTGCAAAAGCATAGGGTTAAACACAGTTATTGTACAGGTAAGGCCATTCGGAGATGCGCTGTATACATCTAGTCTTTTTCCGTGGAGCCACCTTATTACAGGTACACAAGGAGTTGCACCGAATTACGACCCATTACAGATAATGGTTGAAGAAGCGCATGCAATGGGCCTACAAATAGAGGCGTGGGTAAACCCTTACCGTGTGCAGCTAAATGCTAATAAACCGCAAACACTTGCACAAAGCAACCCTGCCGTGCAAAATACTGAATGGGCTATTGAGGCAAACGGCGGTTTATATTACAACCCTGCACTGCCCGAAGTTAGAGAGTACATTACACAAGGTACGCTTGAAATAGTACAGAACTATGATATTGACGGCATGCATTTTGATGATTATTTTTACCCATTTCCTTTAGATGTACCGTTTGATGAGCATTTATTGCCCGCAGGTGAAGACCTTACCCATTGGCGCAGAGAGAACGTAAACATGTTAATAAGGCAGGTATACAGTGCAATAAAAGCAGAAAACCCAAATGTGCGCTTTGGTATAAGCCCGCAAGGCAATATGGGCAATAATTATACACAGCAATACAGCGATGTTGAGCTGTGGCTTTCTACTGAAGGTTATGCTGATTATATTATGCCACAAATTTATTGGGGTTTTGGGTATACAACTTCTACAGGAAGTGAAGCATACAGGTTTGATACACTGGTACAGCAATGGGCGGCACTACCAAGGCACGAAAATATGCAGCTGTATGTGGGTCTTGGCGCCTACCGCATTGGTGCAGGAGATGGAGGTAGCAACCCGCAAGACGAATGGATGAGCGGGCATAACCTTGCAGATATGGTTTTATATATGCGAAGCCTTGACAATGTAGGTGGTTATGCATTGTACAGGTATGAACATATTTTTATGCAAGACGAATATGCCCCGCAAGAAGTAATTGCATTGGCAGAAGCAAATGAATAAGCAATAAAGATAAATATAAATATAAAGAAAGGAGGGGCATTCGCCCCTCCTTTTAGTTAATTTAAATTAAATACCTGCAATAGAAGACCAGACTAAATAATAACCTGTAACAACTACAAAAAATGCAAATACAACAGGTACTGTGCGTTTAATTAGTGCACCAAAGTCTGTTCTGAAATGCTCGGTAGCAAGTGTAAGGCAAACGTGAGTTGGTGAAACCTGCATAGCGATGTAAGAGCAAGACATAAGGAAAACCAAAAGCGGTAAACCGGCACCGGGTATAGCTTGAAATGCCATTACAAGACACATTGAAATAATTGCTTGAGAACCAGCGACTATTGTACCGAAGATGAAAATTAAACCAAAAGTTAAAAACAGTGGTATAGGTAATTTCGAGAATAAATCAGGAAGCTCAACGATAACATTTGTGTAAGCAAGTAATGCGCTGAAAGGGAAAACTACCAATACATTTGTAACAATACGCCAGTCCCATGCGGAAACAAAGTAAGGTTTAAGGTCTGAGAGTTTAAACTTACCTGTAACAAAGTAGCCGGCAATTGCAAGGAATGTTGTTGTATAAACGTTAATATATTTTTTCCATGGGGCATTTACCACAAACGGAAGGTTTGTGAAAACAACTAAAACAAAAATAACAAAAGCTATTGGCCAAAGGCTAACAAACAAGTCTTTAATATCGGCCCCTTTGCTGTCACTTTCAGGCTCGCCTGTTTCTTTTGGTACTTTGCGCAAGTACATAAAATAGCCAATTCCATAAAGAGCAAAAACCATAGGTATCATGCCTACAACAAATGGGCCGGGGTCAATCCCTGTCAGCTGTGAAGCTAAGATAATCGAAGCGTAAGTCGGCAAAAAGCTTTCAGGAATATGGCGGAAAAATGTAGTAACAAAGGTTTTGTCTTCCAAAGTTAAATCGTCTTTAACGGCATCGTCTACCATAGAGCCCGCAATGAATATAGCACCAGGAGAGGGCAGAAGACCTATGATAATAGGTGTTAAAGAAGCATTTATACGCCTGTTATTGAATATGCGAGACATAGAACGCTGTGCTTTTGTAAGGTCGTTTTTTTGTTCCATCATACGTTGTAAAAACGTAATAACATAACATGAGGCAATAACGGTGAAAGTACGTTCGCTAAGAATAGCAGTGCGAACAACCGTAAATGTATCTGTTAAAGGTATGCCGTACAAAATTACTGTAAGAATTGCGCCCACAAGAATTGAGATTGAAAGGGGCTTTTTCATTCTTAATACCACAATTATAGCCGCAAAAACAACAGCTAATTTTAAGAAAGAGCCATAATCTGCAAAAAATCCGTCCAAAATAAACCTCCACGCTCAAAAGTATAATAATACCCTTGTAAAATACTTGTAAATATATAGAAATGTTAGCACATTAATAGTTAGATGTCAAACCAAAAAGAACAAAAAAATGTAATGTTTTAGAAGCTTATTATAGAGCTTTTTTTAAATAAGTAAAATAATAAATAAAATTTCTTTACAGGTAGGGTAATTCGTGCTATTATGGGGTACATTAAAGAAAGAAAGGCGTAAAACATGCAAAACTTCACGCATATAATTCATCATGTCTTTTACTTTGCATTCCTACTTTGCAAGGGTTGTTTGTGTTTTACTGCTGAAAAAGAGTGCGTGAGTTAGGGTATAAGCCCATATAAAAACTTCAAGCCTTTGCAGGAAACACACTGCAAAGGTTTTTTTATTTGGAATTTACGGCAATATAATGCTTAATACTATTTTTAAGAAGGATAATTAATATGATAATTCAAATGGAGCAAAACGCCAAAAACGAGCATTTACAAAAACTTATAAATTTGCTTGAGAAAATGAGAATAGAAACAAATATTGCAGAAGAACAGGGTAATGCAATGCTTGTTCTAAAAGGAGATACCTCTTTTATAGATGAAGATATATTAAAAACAATGCCGGGAGTGAAAAGTGTAAAACGCATAAAAGAACCCTATAAGAATGCGAGCAAGCGTGTAAACCCGCAAGGTACAGTAGTAGAAGTAAATGGCGCAAAAATAGGTGGAAGTAATTTTGCAGTAATTGCAGGGCCGTGCTCAGTAGAAAGTGAAGAGCAAATTATTGAAACGGCAAAAGCTGTAAAAGTAGCAGGGGCGCAAGTTCTGCGTGGCGGTGCATATAAAATGCGTACGTCACCATATACCTTTCAGGGGCTTGGCGAAGAAGGAATAAAGCTGTTGTTACTTGCAAAAAAAGAAACAAGCCTGCCAATAGTTACGGAACTAACCGATCTTTCAAAATTAGAGCAGTTTGAAGAAGTAGACATCATTCAGGTTGGTGCACGGAATATGCAAAATTTTGAAATGCTTAAAGAACTTGGAAAAATTGATAAGCCTGTAATACTAAAAAGAGGTATTTCAGCAACGCTTGAGGAATGGCTACTAAGTGCGGAATATATACTTTCCGGAGGTAACCAAAAGGTTATTTTATGTGAAAGAGGAATTAGAACCTTTGAAACAGCAACAAGAAATACTATGGATATTTCCGCAATACCGGTGCTGAAAGAATTAACACACCTGCCAATAATTGCAGACCCAAGCCATGCAACAGGAAGCGCAAGCCTTGTAACACCCATGGCGTTGGCGACAACAG
>JGI994J12354_10003971_pt1 | contig 13532 bp, 13 predicted proteins | sample IntmicLarv3ML3BL_FD_12354 | JGI IMG/M metagenome (IMG submission 12354)
ACCCTCTACAGCGAAACCGGCGATTCAAAGTACGCCGCAAGCCTCCTGCTACGCAAAATGGTGCGCGCAGGTGAACTCGGAAGGAAAACTGGTAAGGGGTTCTACAGCTACTAATGACATCATTCAAGTTGCTTTTTTACAGAAGACATTCAATTTTACGAACCAAAGATAATATGGAAGCAGAACGCATATTTCCCCCATCATTGACGGGGGAAATATGCAACTGCACAAAATGGATTCTACTTTACAAATGAAATGATATAAAGAGAGAGGACTGTCAAGCAATATGGAAAAAGCGCACCCATCCCGATGGTCGGTTGCCATCGGCGGTATTATTTGCCAATTTTGCGCAGGTATGATTTACAGCTGGAGCCTGTACGTCAATCCGCTTATGGCACAGCACGGCTGGGATAAAAGCAGCGTTACGCTGACTTTTTCAATCACCACGCTACTCATTCCCATTCTTATGATTTTTGCCGGAAAGGCCATGCAGAAAATCGGCCCTAGAAACACGACCCTCATCGGCGCAGTTTTTCTGGCCCTCGGCCCGGCAGTCAGTGCCTTCGCCTCCTCCCTGCCCATGCTGTACTTAGGCTATGGCGTGTTCTGCGGCATTGGCGTCGGATTTATTTATGGCGTACCCATTGCCACCAGCGTGAAATGGTTCCCGGAGAAAAAAGGACTTATCTCAGGACTAACGGTTGCCGGCTTCGGCTTGGGCTCCATCGTCTTCTCCCCGATTTGCACCATTCTCATTGAGTCTCTCGGGCTAAACGCCGCCTTCTTTATTCAGAGCGCCATCTCCCTTGTGGGTATGCTCATCGGCTCGTCCATGCTCAAGGCAGCGCCGGACGGATATCGGCCGGAGGGCTGGACGCCGCCGGAGATCACAGGCGCAGCGCTCGGCAGAGACTACACCTCCTCGCAAATGCTGCGCACGCAGCAGTATTGGTTCTTGCTGATTATGTACCTGTTCGCAAATGTAGCAGGACTTTTCATCATCGGCCATGCATCTCCCATTGGACAGGAAATTGCCCGCCTGACCGCATTGCAGGCAGGCGCTATTGTCAGCGTGCTGTCTATCGCCAATACGCTGGGCCGCTTCATTGGTGGTGCAGCATCGGATAAACTGGGCGCTGCTAAGGTGATTACCATCATCTATGCCGCTGATTTGGTGCTGTTCCTTTGCCTGCGCTTTATGACAAGTTTTGCTACCATTGCCATCGGAATTGGCGGTCTGGCCGTTTGTTTCGGTGCGATGATGGGCGCATACCCCTCCATTGTTTTGGACTATTTTGGTGGAAAACACTACAGCACAAACTATGCCTTTGTCTTCCTTGCCTATGGCATTGGCGGCTTGGTGGCAAACACGGTTGCCTCCATGTCTATGGCGTATTTTGACGGCTATTACACTGCATTTTTGATTATCGGCGTGTCCTGCGCAATTGGCTGCGTTATGTCAAGAATTTCAAAAAAGCCAGCCAACGACGTCCTCGCTAGTTGATGATGACTCCATGACGGAGAGCGCTTCTGAGTGCGCAGAACTCTCGTCGGGAATAGCGACTACGTAAGCAATAAAAAACAAGGCCATGCAGAGACATACTCTGATGGCCTTGTTTTTTTGAGTTCTTAAATAATATCTGCGGCAAAGCGGTCATATTCCTCTTGGAGTTGCGGCACAAGGCTGCCACCGTTGGGAATGACGTAAACATCTTTATCCTTAATATCCACATGCTTCATCAGCTCGTCGATATCGTTGAAGCAAATCACGCCCATATCCTTTGTTACCTCGGGTGCCAGCGTGGAGAGCAGATACACAGTTCCCTTGCGAATGGACTCGCACGCAGCATAAAAAATGTAACCGCCGATGGTGAAATCCTTGCGCAGACTCTCGTCCAAACAGCCTGCTTTCAGAGGGGTAATCCAGTCGAAAAAGTCCCCAGCACCGCTGCCCTCCGGACATTCAGCCAGCAAAACCACTGTGCCCCCCCGCTTGAGGGCCCGCGCACCGTTAAAAAGGCTTTTGGTAGACTGGTAAAAGTTCATATCCTTTGGAAAGCCACCGCAGCTGACAAAAACCACATCGGCTTCGTATGCAATGGGCAGGCCATAAGAGCTTTGAATGTACCGGCAACTCTCTTTCCATGCGAGCTCAAAATCGCCGCAAAACAGAGCGCTGTGCTTGCTGTCCGGATTGACGCAAATGTTGATGCCGAAGGTGGGTTTGATTAGCCTTGCCGCATCTTGCATGTCGATGTTAATGGGATTTGCGCTGAACTTTCCGCTGCCCACCTTCTCATCTGTCATAGGCAATACAGGGTCCAAGGCACGAATATGATTTTCCTTGATGGTGCTTCTGGCAGCGAGGCCGGGCACAATGCTTTTTCTGCCGCCGCCGTAGCCTGACATGATGTGATGCACGGTTGCACCGATGACAATGAGCTTTCTCCCGAGAGCAAGCGGATTGATGCGCACCTCAGTGCCCAGCGGCGTGGTGCCCACATAAACCAAGTCCTCTGCATCGCAGTCATGGTCAATCACTGCGGCTACCCGGCTATAAACATAACTGCTTGCCAGTTTTTCAAGTTCCTGCTCCGAATTTTTTCTGTGCGTACCCACAGCAACTACGACAGAGATATGAGAAAAAGGAACCTGCATTTCCTCATGGAGCTGCCGAACCAGCAGCTCGCAAATCACATCCTGTCGCATCCAGAAGCGAGTCATATCGCTGATGACAATCGTGACCAAATCGTCGCCAGAAATCAGGGTGTGCAGCGGTTCGGTAGCGATGACCCCTTCGGAAATACTATGTCGAAAAGTAGCATCAATATCGTCAATTTCCGCCATAGGTTTCTCGTAAAGCGTGCGCACGGTTTTGGCACCCTCCAGAGCAAGCTTAATTTCCCCTTCGCCGTACCTTAACCTTGCATTCGTCATGTCAAACTCTCTCTTTCAAAAATACTTACATAAAAAACTTTACCAGTAAAAAGTGCTAAAGTCAAGTATTGCCTTCACATACCCAAAAAGCAGCCGCTTGAAAGCGCATGACCGCCAAGCACCATTTGGCAATCATGCGCTTTTATTCCGTTCACTTGCTTGCGTAGCAAGAGACCGTTCACTCATTGCGTTTTAAAGCACGTACTGATAAATGCAAAGGAAATGGAGCACGCTACCAGCCAGCACAAAAATATGGAATACCGCATGGGAATATCGAATGCTTTTGAATTTGGCATAAATCACAGCTCCCACTGAGTAGCAAACTCCACCGGCCACCAGCAGCGCAAAGCCGCCGGATTTCAGCGCCCGATAGACCGGTTTTGCAACAAACAGGATGCCCCATCCCATAATAAGATAGCACGCCATAGAAAAAACCTGATATTTTTTGATATCAATCGCATTTAAAACAATGCCAACCAGCGCAACCGTCCAGATGATGCCGAATAGAATCCAGGCAAGCGGCGCATCCTGCGCTCGAATCGCACAGAGAACAATGGGGGTATATGTGCCTGCAATCAGCAGAAAAATCGAGCAATGGTCAAGGGTTCGGAATAATTTTTTTATCGGCAGATCCGGGCTCAGCCCATGATAAATACTGGAGAACAAATACAGAACAATCATGCATATGCCATACACCACGCTTGTGGCGACTCCAACGGGGTTCTCATTGGCGACGGAAACGTACGAACACAGCGCAAGCACCACAATACCAAATAGGCCCCCAACAACATGGCTTGCAGTATGAAATCGCTCCTCACCGCTGGTATAGCCCGGAAGATTTCCCCCTTTGTGCACTATTTTTTTCAAGTTATCACCCGTCCTTTCTTGCAATTTTATTTATGAAACAGAAATTTTGTCCACTCGCCTCGCATGACAAAATTAGAAGAATAGCCAAGCAGATTATAACTGCATCGGTCGTAAAATTTACGTCGAAAAAAGGAAAATCATCGCACCGATTACATCATTTTACCATCAATGCCGCTCCAAGGGAAGCAAAAGAAGAAAAAATCTACAACCATGCTTTAGAATGATTTTAAAATAAGGCTAGAGAAACAATGAAAAACGACATGTAAATCCCTCTTTCATCCACAACATCGTTGTGTTATAATCTTCGTAGTGTATTTTTTCATTTTCTGCGCAAAAAACCGAAAACAATGCTGCACCACGAAATGCTTTGCATTTCACCGTGAAATAATAATTGCGAAGATTGGGAGCATGCGAGCTGTATATCCAAAACACCAGATACAAAAAAGCAGGCCGGATTCAGAGATGCTCGACTTCAGCGTCTTTGCCTCCAGCCGGCAGAATATATTGATAGGAGCAAAAAACTATGTTAATAAAAGCATTTGGCGCCGAGCACGCAAGTATTCATCCAGAATCCTATCTTGCGGAAAACGCCACGATTATAGGCGCTGTAACCCTTGCAGCAGGGGCCAGCGTCTGGTACGGTGCTGTGCTGCGGGCAGACGCTGGCTCAATCATCGTAGGGGAAGGCACCTGCGTAGAGGACAGTGTTATCCTCCACGGAGCGGTTACTCTGCAAGACAATTGCGTTATCGGCCACGGCGCAATTCTTCACCAGTGTCTGGTTGAGTCCGGCAGCCTGATTGGCATGGGAGCCATCGTGCTGGACGGCAGCATTGTTGGTGCTGGCTCGATTATTGCTGCCGGCAGTCTGGTGCACCACAGTCTGGATATTCCACCGGGTAGCCTGGTCATGGGCTCGCCAGCTCGCGTGATTCGGACGCTACGCCCCGAAGAGCAAGCGCAAACTTTGCTGGATGCTGTGTACTATGTAGATATTGCCCAAAAGCAGTTGACAGCATTTGGTCAGAGTTCTAAACAGAGCTAAAACAGGTTTTCTTCCGCAATATTAAAAGGCCGGACAAACGCCATCGTTTGCCCGGCCTTTTTCACGTATAGCCTGTCCAACAGGAGCGACGACAACACTTCCTGCATCTACGACGACTACATGAAGCAGGTCGCCAGCCCAAGCAACGATGCCTCTCCGCTGCCTTCCTGCTTTTTCCACGGACAGATTTCTTGTTTTCCAACAGATTCTGTGCATTTTTTTAGTAGAAATTTGCCTTAACTTGTGGTATTCTTTCATATGAGTCATTGTAAGCTTTCCTTTTGCGAAGGATATCGACGCTTGCCTCACTGGCTCATGCATTGTAACACAGAGGAGAGAAGCAAAATGAGCAAATACACAGGTAAACTAATTGAAAGCACTCCCTTTATGGCAGGCATGACCGCCTTAGGCGGCTTTTGCAACGCCTACACCGGCATGACCCGGGGCGGTGTTTTCGCCAACGCTCACACGGCAAATATGACCCGACTGGCTATTTCCGTGGCCAACCTTGACTGGACAACAGCGTTTAATGCGCTGGTGCCGACTCTGGGCTGCATTGCCGGAGCAACCTTATGTGAGTTCGTGCGGGAAGAGCGACCGGGCAAAACCAGCTGGCTGGAAAAAGACTGGCATCACAGGGCGGTGCTCATGGTCATGCTGGCTCTGTTTATTGTGGGCTTTATTCCCTCTACTGTGCCTCACGCCATTGTCAATGCCTTCATGTCTTTCGTCACCGGCTTCCAACTGGATATTTTCCGCACCTGGTGGGGCGGCGGACATAACACCACCATTTGCACCGGAAATTTGAGAAATCTTGCCCAATATATCCATGCAGCCATTCGGCGGGAAACACCGGGGGCAGGCAAAAAAGTGGTGATTTATGCCTTTCTCGTGCTCTCCTTCTGCTTCGGCGCTCTGCTCTGCGCATGGCTGTGCCTTCTGTTTGGCGTGAAAGCCAGCTGGGTTGGAGCTGCGTTTTTGCTGGCTTGTCTGGTCTGGATGTATATCGATGAGAAGAAGACCGCCTAAGCGGTTTTCTTTTCTCTGCGCATTTGCAGCCACACTACAACGAATAAGGAGCTATCAAACATGTTGTATGTACTTGAGATATTTGTGCTCTTCGCCTCAGCAATTTACACCTTTATCGGCCTTGCGCAGTGGTATCTCCCTCTCACTTCCTCCCATCTATCGGGCACCGGCGGCGGGATTCGCATGGCGCTGGCACTGTTGCCGCCGACAGCGCTGGTCATCATTGTATGGACGCTGCAAAATCTGGCTTCCTTTGACGTAGTGGACGATTTTTTCTACTTGCTGCTCTATGCTCTGCTGGGGCTTGCCTGGGCTTTTGTGGGCTCGCTGCTTATGTTCGGCGTGCTCGACTTGTCCCGGGTGGATGATCTTATTGGCATGCGCAACCCTGCCGCTACGGTTGCCTTTTCCGGCGGTTTTCTGGCCACTGCCTTGATTTACGCCGGCGCTAATATTGGCGATGGCCCCGGCTGCTGGTGCGTGATTCTCGCCGGAGGGCTGGGTCTGTCCACTTGGTTTGCGCTAGCCTATGCCCTCAATCTGCTCACCGGTGCATTTGAGCGCATCACTGTTGAGCGCAATGTTGCTACAGGTATTCGTGTCGGCTCGTTTTTGCTGGCCAGCGGACTGATTATTGCCCGGGCTTCGGCAGGAGACTGGACCTCCTTTCTTCACACCGTTGTAGAGTTTATGGTGGGCTGGCCTGTGCTACCTTTCACTGTGGTCGCCATTATGATTGAACTGGTTTTCCGCCGCACACCGGCAGAGAGTCTGGACAATGCGCCTGCCCCCCGTGGGATTGGTAGTTCTGTTCTCATCGGCATCGTCTATCTCGCTGCGGCGGTAATCATTATTTACCTGCTGCCGCCCATGGTTGAAAACCCGATGTATAACTTTTAGGAGGAAGAGATTTGGCTGGTGCAATGCAGCTGCGCTCCATTCCGGCGCAGCATTATAGTGACTATCGCTATGAGGTCATTTTCGGCGCATATAAGTGGGATCCGCAGGTGGGCGATCAGGACACAATTGCCCGCCACGCCCTTCTGCTCGACCGCAATACCGCCGCCGAGCTCGAGAAGCTGGCTGAAGCGCTAGCAGTGGAGACCTGCGCCATGGAGGAAGCCCTGCTTCATAAGCCTCAGCTTGCCAAAAAACTTGGATTTCCGAAAAAGATTGAGCGCAAATTGCCCCTGCTCTCCGGCTATGAGCCGGGGCGGCATGTGCGGCTCATGCGCTTTGACTTCCACCCTACGCCCGGCGGTTGGGCAGTTTCCGAGGTGAACAGCGACGTGCCCGGCGGTCTGGCTGAGGCCTCGGCGCTGCCCCACTTTGCAAGCCCCTTTTTCCCTGACTACGAGCCGGGAAAAAACATCGCTGACGCCCTCTTTTCCGCCTTCACAGAAAAAGCGGGCGAGCAGGGTCGCATTGCCTTTGTACATGCCACGTCTTACTCGGACGACCAGCAGGTCATGCGCTTTTTGAGCGACCATTTCAGCCAGCGAGGCTTCCACACCCAATTGACTGCGCCAGATCATCTACGCTGGAACGGCAAAAAAGCAGCAAGCATTCTGGAAGGCGAGGAAGGCGAATTGGATGGCATTGTCCGCTTTTTCCCTCTTGAATGGCTGACCAATCTCCCCCGTAGCTTCGACTGGGCGGGCTATTATCAGACGGAGACCGTCTCCTGCAACCATCCCGCCGCCATTTACGCCCAATCCAAGCGGCTACCGTTGGTCTGGGACGAGCTGGGCGTGGACATTCCCACATGGAAAAAGCTGCTGCCTGAAACCTGCGACCCCCGCACAAAGGGACTTACCCCTGACTTTATATTTAAACCTGCTCTTGGTCGGGTGGGAGAAGGAATTTCTATTAGGGAAGCTATCTCCTCCAAAGAGTTCGAGGCCATCAACAAGGCGGCCAGGCGCAGTCCGCTGGATTGGCTGGCTCAGCGCCGGTTTGAAAGCCTGCCGCTGCTGGCAGAAGACGGCACTGCCTATCATCTCTGCATCGGCGTGTTCACTGTAGATGGAAAAAGCGCCGGCTTTTACGGTCGCATCAGTCCCTATCCCAGAATCGACGCCAACGCAAAAGACATTCCCCTGTTGGTAGCAAAGGAGGAACTTTCTCATGAATGATAGCATCTACGCATATAAAGCCTGGGCGCCGGAGGGCGCTGTTTGGTCGCCGTGGACAAAGCCGGTGCTGTTTGCAAATCTGCGGCACAAGGGAAGTCTACCCTTGCAAGTTTCGGCAATTGACTGGGTATCCTATCCGGATAGAAAAACCATGCTCATTGTTGACCTACCCGGTGCCTCTGGCGTAGCTGAAGGCGTTGCCCTTGCTGAGCTTGGATACCGGCCGGTGGCTCTCTATAACGGTGTGGACGGCCCAAATATGGCCAAAACCATTGTGAAAACCCGGGAGCTGGCTCAGGCCGTGTTTCATGCTGTGGATGTGCTCGCCCAGCGACGGCTCCCCTTTGATGCGCCGCCCGCTTTCCTGTTAGATTCAAACCGCATGACCGGCGGCGGAAAGCGACCGGGCATGTACGACAACCGCTGGTGCGTTTTCGCACAGGACATGCCCTCGGCGGAGTTTCTCAAGCAACGGGGTATCAGCCGCATTATCTTGCACAGTTCATCCATTCAGTCCGACTTGAGCCATGTGCTTTGCCGCTATCAGCAGGCAGGCATTGCAATTCTCCACGCCAAAGACGGCGCACAGCCCAAGCCGGTCACCATCTCTACTCCGTCTTTTTTCAAAAGCGCTTACTACCGCTTTCGCATTATGTGCGGTCTCACCCGCAATGCCGCAGGCGGCTTCGGCGGCGCAGTGCCGGAACCCCAGCAGTATAGCGGCGGGGGCGTGCGGTACTACGGATATGGTTAAATACAATAAGAAGAGCTGCGCACCGTTTTTGCGGTGCGCAGCTCTTCTTATTTCGGTCTGTAACCGTACTATGCATTGACTCTTGTGCGTTGCAGCCATGCGGTTGTCTCATTTAAAATTTGTATTTATTGCGCAAATAGGTCGAGTCTAACGCCGTGGGGCGGTCGTTACCCGACTGCTGGAGAGAGAGCACCACAATGCCCGCAACAAAGGGCAGAATCTGAATAAGCTCCGGCGGAATGGAGATGGCGCTGTTAAACTGCACCTGTAGCTGGATGGCGTCAAACAGCCCCAGCAGCAGAGCGGTACCCATGATGCCAACCGGATTCCAGCGACCCATTTTCACCGCAATCACCGCCAGCATCCCCTTGCCGCTGGTCATGCCTTTGACGAATCTGTCCAGCTGCCCCAGCGCCATATAAGAACCTGCGAGGCCGCAAATCAGACCACAGATGAGCACGCCCAGATACTTGGTTTTCCACACGTCGATGCCTGCGGTTTCCACCGCCTTGGGGTCGTCGCCCACTGCAATCATGCGCATACCAATCGGCGTTTTGAATATCACCAAATAGGACACAATCGCCACAACCACAGCCACCAGCACCAACGGCGAGAGCTGATGGAGCACCGGCCCGATTACCGGAATGTCTTTCGCCCAGGTCATGTTGTTAAGAGCCGCCACGCCGGGAGAAATGTTGGATTTGAAAACCGCTGAACAGATAAAAGTGGTAAGCCCGAGGGCAAACATGTTCAAGCCAAGACCCGAGATGGCGTGAATCGCCCCGAACTCGATGCAGGCCACGCCGTGAATCAGTGCAACTGCGGCACCGCCCACCATGCCGCACAGCACGCCCACCCAGGGGTTTCCCGTGAAGTGGGAGCCCAGCACAGCGCAAAGTGCGCCGCTGACCATCATACCCTCGCTGCCCAGGTTGAGAATACCCACCCGTTCGCAGAACATGTTGCCGATACCCGCTACAAAAGTAGGTGTCGCCAAACGAATTACTGAGAGGAGTATCATCAAAATCATCCCACTCATTTACTCACCGCCTTTTTCGTCTTCTTCCGGTTCAGGAGGAATTTGACGATATACTGAATCGCAACGAAAATAATCAGCAGACCCTGAATCACCGACACAATTTCGTCGGACACGCCCGCCATCGCCCGCATGTTTACAGAGCCTGCCCGCAGTGCACCAAAGAGCACACTGCCGATAACCGCCGCAAAGGGATTGCCACCGGAAAGAAGGGCAATGGGGATGCCATCGTAGCCGTATCCGGGGGAAAAGCCGACATAGAGCCGGTGATGATTGCCCAATATCTCAAGGCTGCCGCCCAAACCCGCCAATACACCTCCCACCACAAGAGAGAGAAACAAGTACTTTTTCGTGCTGATACCACTCACGAAGGCCGCCCGTCCGTTGAGTCCCACCGCCTTCATCTCGTAGCCTGCAATGGTCTTACTGTAAAAGTAGTGCAGGATGACGGCGCAAATTAGCACAATCAAAATCGCAATGGAAAGCTTGTTGGGGCTGCGCACTAAATAAGGCAATTTTGCACTATCCATAACCGCATCTGTGGACGGCACAAGAGAATTCTGTGAGGCGAAGAGATCGAGCACGAAGTATTGCAAGAGGAAATTTGCAATGGAGTTCATCAGCAAAAATACCACCAGCAAACTCACGCCCCGCTTGATGTAAAGAATGGCGGGAATGAGGCTGTACAATGCACCGATGAACATGCCCACGAAAATGCACAGAGGAATGTGAATCGCTGCCGGCAGCCCCTGCATGTAGATGCCTGCAACCGCACAGCCGGAAGCACCCATGAGCAGCTGCCCCTCCACACCGATGTTGAAGGTGCCTCCCTTTTGAGACATGGACACCGCAAAAGCGCACAAGCAGATAGGTACCGCTTTGTTGAGCGTGTTTATCCACGCTGACAGGCTGCCGAAAGCACCCTGAAACAGCGCAGCGTAAGCCTTAATCGGGTCTTTCCCCGTGGCGGCAATCATAATGGCTGCCACCGCCAGCGCCGCAAACAACAGAACCAGGGGCAAGGCAATATCGCCCCACGGCAGCGCTTTTTTATGCTTCGTCTGCATCTGTCTGTCCTCCCTTGTGCCCGCCCAGCATCATGAGGCCGATTTCTTCACGGGTTGTCTCTGCCGGATTCAAAATGCCCACAATGCGCCCCTCATTCATCACTGCAATCCGGTCGCTGAGCAAGAGAATTTCATCCAGCTCCAGTGACACCAGCACCACGCTACATCCCTTGTTGCGCTTATCTGTGAGGGTGTTGTGAATGGCGGCAATGGCGGCAACGTCAATGCCGCGGGTGGGCTGGTCAGCCACGATGAGCTGTGGCTCGCCGCCAATTTCACGGGCAACCACAATTTTCTGCTGGTTGCCGCCGGAGAGGGTCGAAGCCGCTTGAGACTCGGTGGGTGTGCGAATGTCAAAGTCGCTGATTTGAGCAAGTGCATTGGCCTTCACCGCCTCACGGTTGAACCGCATGCCTGATTTTTTATACTCACGCCTGCGCTGCCGCCCCAGCAACAGATTGTCCTCCACCGACAAACCCAGGATCAATCCGTCTTTATGCCGATCCTGAGGGATAAAGGCGATGCCCTGCTCCTTGCGTCGGGCGACAGTGGCATGGGTGATGTCCTCGCCCTGGTACAAAACACTGCCGGAGGACGGGTCTCGCACGCCGCAAATGACCTCGGCAAGCTCAGTCTGACCGCTACCGTCAATGCCGGAAATACCCAAAATCTCGCCACTTTTCAGAATAAGGGAAATGTCCTGTAAAATATCCTGCTTCCCTTTTTTGCAGCTGATATTTTTTAATTCCAGCACAGTTTGGTCAAACTCATTTTCCACCTTGTTGCCACCCAGCGCCACGTCTTTCCCCACCATCATGCGGGTGATTTCTGCCGGAGACACGTCTGCTGTATGGACAGTACCTACTTTTTTTCCCTGTCGAAGCACGGTGATGCGGTCGCTGAAGTTCTTCACCTCATCTAGTTTGTGAGTGATAATGATGACGGTTTTTCCCATGCTCTTGAGCTTTTGCAGAATCTCTCCCAGTTCGTCAATCTCCTGCGGTGTGAGCACAGCTGTGGGCTCGTCAAGGATGATGATGTCCGCTCCTCGATAGAGGGTTTTGACGATTTCCACCCGTTGCTGCATGCCCAGAGAAATCTCCGCCACTTTCACCTGGGGATCTACCGTGAGGGAAAACTCCCGGCAGACTGCTTCCACTCGTTTCACCGCCTCGGTCTGGTCGAAAAAAGCGCCCTTTTTCGGTTCCATGCCCAGCACCACGTTTTCGGCAACGCTCAAGCGAGGAATGAGCATAAAGTGCTGGTGCACCATGCCGATTCCGTTTTTTATCGCATCCAGCGCATTGTTCATGCGCACCGGCTTTCCAAAAATTTCAATTTCTCCCGCTGTTGGCACATAGAGACCGTATAAAATATTCATCAGGGTAGATTTCCCTGCGCCGTTTTCCCCTACGAGAGCGTGGATTTCCGCTTTTTCTACGTCGAAATCCACATTGTCATTAGCTAATACCAGAGGGAAACGCTGAGTAATTCCCCTCATTTTCACCGCATGTTCCATGGCAGACCCGCCTTTTTGTAATGATTAAAGCTGCGCCCACCGCAGCGGGATGCGCTACGGTGGGCACAGCTTGTCAGAGCCGGTTGATTCCTGCCGCCGCTCTCATATTATATTGCTTCCTCTTGTTTACTTAGAGGCAATCAACTCGTTGTACTGCTCCTCGTTGGTGGGCACGACCAACTCACCAGACACGATTTTTGCTTCCAGTGCATTGATTTCCTCCAGCACAGAGGCTGGAATTTCGTCGCCGATTTCAGGGGAGAAACGCAGGCCGGTGCCGCCGGTGGAAACATTGGCTACAAAGATGCCGGATTCCATTGCGCCGGTTTCCACATACTCGCTGAGCATGGCAGAGAAATACTCGTGGTAGAGCACCACGGAAGAGGCGAGGATTCTAGTGGGTGCCATGTGGAACTGACCAGTGGCACAGCCCAGAGCGTATTTTCCGTCAGCCATGGCCTCAGCCGCCTGATACACGCCGCTGGATGCGCCACCTGCATAAGCCTGCACGAAGAAAGAGCCGTCGTTGTACATCTGCATGGCAATTTCCTTACCCTTAGCGATATCTACAAAGCTACCTACGTAAACCACATCACAGGTGCCGCCCATGTATTCCACGGCGGAAGAGAAAGCATAGCGAGCCTTTTCAAGGTCAGGAATGCGCTCGCCGCCAACCCAGCCGACCTTTGGCTCAACGCCCATTTCCTTACTCATCAGCACGGCGAAAGCACCGGAGAGGAAACCACCGCCGGCTTCGTCAAACTGAACGGAGGTCACGTTGTCTATATCCGCCACCGTGCCCTTGTTGAGCAGGAAGTGCGTGTTCGGATATTCAGCGGCGATTTCGGGGATAATCTCAGAGACAGGGCCGCCCATGAGAATGAGGTCATAGCCCTGCTGAGCAAAGTTGCGGGCGTTGATGGCATGGTCGGAAAATTCACTGATTTCAACTGAGGTGACCTCAATGCCAGTGGCTTCCGTGAACATGGTCATGCCCTGAAGCAAGGCATCGTTCATGCCCTGGTCGCCAAACACGCCGGCGGCCACCATGGCAATTTTGTACTCCTTGGCGGGTACAGGCGTGGAATCCGCCGGTGCTGGTGTTGTCTCAGCGGCGGGCGGCGCAGCAGGTGCAGGGGTGGG
>JGI994J12354_10003972_pt1 | contig 13531 bp, 6 predicted proteins | sample IntmicLarv3ML3BL_FD_12354 | JGI IMG/M metagenome (IMG submission 12354)
TTCATCACTGCGGTGTTATAAATCAGCGAAATCACCGAATTGTCAGCGCCGGCAAGACTATCTACCACGGTATACACACAGTTTACCAAAATCATCGGACTGACCAGCGGAAAGGTAATCTTCCAGAAGTTTTCCCATCCGGTTGCCCCGTCAATCCGGGACGCTTCATATAAGGACGGCGAAATTGTCTGGAGTGCGGCAAGAAAAATCAAAATTTGCACACCGCTTGCCTGTGCGATATAAGAAATATTGGAAATAATATCCGCAATAATCTTTACAAGACCGGCACCTGCCGAAGAATTTTCTCCGAAAAGATTTACTATGGATTCGGTAATGTTGGCGGTCGCTTCCACGTCATTGCCGGAAGAACCGATCAGCAGCTCCTGCGCCACATCCATAATGCCGCTTCCGGCCACAGCTCCGATTCCTGAAAGCACGACCACCGGAAGAAAAAACACTGCGCGGTAGAAAGCGCGTCCTCTGAATTTTTGGCTGAGCATAATTGCTATAATCAGGCTGAAAAATACAACCGACGGCAAGCGTGCCAGCAATGCTCCTAAGCTTGAAAATACATTTGTTATGTAGGAAAGGTTTTGTGTAAAGATAAATTTGTAATTGTCAAGGCCGATAAATTCAAGCATCCGACCGTTATTGGTAAGCTCCATTTTGCTGAATGAAAGTACTGCCATAAACAAAAATGGAGATAAAAAGAAGACAACAAAGCCCAGCACAAAGGGAGTGACAAAAAGATAACCATACATGGATTTCTTTGCGTTAAGCCCTATTTTTCGCCGCATTTTGGTGTCCTCCTTTTTTATGATTATTAGGTTATTGCGATTTTCTCATATTAATGTGTTAACAACAAAAAATCCCGACCGTTTAATAACTGTCCTTCAACCTCCAGCGGTTCAGCACCGTAATTCACATAAACCCGAGCGCCGTTGCTGTATTCAGTTTGAAAAACATTTTCCGAAACCGTTTTATAATCAGTGATAAATGCGTCTGCGCATTGCTTAATCAAAGGATTCAGCCGCCGGTAAGCTTCTGTGGCGCGCGCAGTCCAGCTGCGGTATGAAATACTGTAGTAATTATATTCTGTTTCCTTAAGCGTTTCATTGTCTGCCCATATCCACCGAAACATCGGAATTGAGCCGGTTTCCGCCGCGCGCAATAACGCGGTATCGAAGTCTGAGCTCATATTAAGCGCCGACCCGGTATACTCAATAACACCATGAAGTACCATCTGATAGAACGGCACCCGACTGTCAAATATATAGTCGCCGCCATGGTCGTCGGGAGCGTCAAAAATAAAATCAGTGCCCTTGAGCGCATAGATATTTCCGCCGTTTACAGCAACATTAAATCCGTCTGCCTTAAAATCAACCGATTGCCGGGCGACAACATCCTTGACCATATCGCGGTCGAGCTGTTGGCTCTCATTATAATCTCCGCCCAGCTCATGTCCCATTCGCTGAAGTCCCACGCCTTGAATGCCAAGGGATTTTGCACTCTTGCGAAAAGCGCTTGCAAATGTGTCATAAAGCCGCGGACTTACAATCATTCGGCCTGTGGAAGGCATCCATTTGAGTGTTGAAAGCTCATAATCATATGTGCGGGCAGTTAAATTTTCTAAATTACGCGCCGCATCCCGGTTGACGCTAAAGCCGTTTGTTTTTGAAACATATTGAAAATCAGTGCCGAAAAAAGCGGTTGTATTTGTATCCTTGACGGAATCAATCAATTGTATCAAATCGCGTTTTCCGCCCAAAGCTCCAATAGGCTCCAGTCTGTTAAACGCCGTATTTTTGATACCCTTATTGCACCAGCCGTCCAGCTGCATGGTAATATTATCAATACCGTTTTTGTGAAGAAGGTTAAGCAGTTCGGTGTGTTGAGCATAGGTTGTTAATGCAAGCTCGGTTTCTATCGGAATACCCATGACGGCCTTTTTGACTGTGACAGCACCTACTGTAGTAAAAGCGAAGGATGTAGGTTCTTTGTTTTGCTTTTCTTCCGGAAGCAAACCTTTTTGTGTAAGATATCGGCGGTAAGCCTGCGCCATATCGGAGGCGCTTAAATCACCGCTCATCAGAAGATATCTGACCTCCGCACCTTTGGTCAGCGGATGCTTTTGATATTTGAGTCCTTCGTTAATACCCAGCGTAACCGCCGTGGACTGAGCAAAGCTGCTCATTTGAAAAACAGGATAAACAGTGTTGTATTTATTGGTTTTTCCGGAAACATCGGCACAAAGAAAAGCTGTGCTGTCTAAGCTTTCAATTACCGCAAGGAATGCGCTGTTTCCTGTATTCATTCCATAAATCGGCATTCGCACGGGGGAAGGATTAAGCCCGGACGCTGTTTTATTAAAAATGGCGGTATCTTCGCCGTAAATTCTTCGGTAATATGACGGCTTGTCTGTTTTTCCGTTGTTAAGATTGATTAGTGCGCCGCTTCCGTCGGGTACAAAAATCGTTCCATTGGTTTCTGCATCGGCAGCGCCAAACATCGGAAGCAGTGACAGCCCGGTTAATTCAAGCTTTTCCCGGTCAAAAACAATGCCCTCCGGTGGAATCTTTACCGATAAGCTTTCTTCCTCAAGCGTATAACACAGCGAAACGGCGATAGAATAATCGGGGTCTTCGTCTACGGTAACGCTGTTGGCGTCATTGTCTGCACGGAAATCTTCTTTTGTATAACCTCCGGAAGTAAACGCATCATGAATTGTCTGCATGACATATTCGCCGGCATAAATTTTGTTGGGGTCACCCACCGCGGAGGTAATCATTACGATATAGCAATCATATTTGTTCAGCGCCGGATACTGGTTGGCAAGCAGCGCTTTATCGGCGGCGTTCAGATTTTTCAGCGTATGCAGCTGATAATACCGTTCAAGAGTTTCCTGCCCGGAGGCATCCATACCGGATTTTAACGATTCAAAGCGTTCGACACTGAGCACTTGAGGAACAAGATACGAAACCGGTTTTTCGCCAAACAGATAGTTAACGCGGATTCCGTTTTCCGTCTCTTCAAACGAAAACTGATTTTTTTGGATTGCGTCGGTAAATGAGTTGTAAACCTGGGCGGAATCCTTGACGTTATATTCCAAATCAATCTGTGAAGAAAGCTTATCCCGTCCCACACCGGAGGCTATATCATCATAAGTAAGTCGTTCTTGCGGATTTGAAAACCACGAAATTCCGCTTTGCTTTTCGACAACCTTAATTTCTGCTGTGGAGCCGTTAATTAATAATGAAAAACGTTGATTCGACGCTGTTTCATAAAAATCATAATGCGATTTTATCAGAGCGTCATAAACGCTGTCCGGCAAAGGAAGCTTTCCTGAATTTAACTGTGCTTTGCTTTGAGAACAGCCTGAGAGTAAGGAAACGTTCAAAGCTAAAACCAACAGACAGCATATAATATTTTTTGACAATCGCAAGCGTTTCCTCCCCCTTCTTTATTGAATTACTTACCGCATTTGAAAATCCTTAATCACAAGTGTAAAAAAATTGAAAAGCTGGGTTACAAGTGAAATCACAAGCAGCACTGCGCCCACCAAAAGCGCCATGCCGACAATGGCGACTATTACCGAGCCAATCGTCTTTTTTATCGTGAATTGATGAACGGTCATGATACCTGTAAGAATCAGCGCGGCTGACCAGAGTATCGCAATCGCATTCAGAAGATGATAAAATGCCATTTCATTCAGGGTGAAAAAATTTCCGGCTAAAAGCAGAGGAATTCCAAGCAAAACCATCGGGAGCAATCCGTAAGAGGTCACAATAAAAATTTCCCGAAAGGTTCCTTCTCCGTCAATAAGAGTTGTTATTCCCCAGTTGGCAGCGCACCAGAAAAATAGCGGCAAAAGCACATAAGAAAACTGCACAACTAAATTCATATCGGCTCCGGAGCTGTAATTTATCAAAAATCCGCCGAATTGCCGCTGTAATATCAGTGTTATAATCAGTAAAAAAACAATTGCAAAAGAAATCGCGGAGCTTCCTGTTTTTTCACTTTTTATTTCCCAAAAGCCTTTAAAAGGATGGGTTGTAACATAAAGAGCTTTGCGAATATCAGTCAAAATCCGACCGTGAGGTTTTGCTTTGCGGTGCCAAAATTTTCGTGAAAATAATAATGCGGCAATCAAAGCGATGACGGCAATAATAATCGGAAAGGCGTTTTCTAAAATACGGTTGCGCTCATTTTGAAAAGCTTGTGAATACCCGTTGCGATTGTTTGCAAGCTTATAATAGCGCATGGCCTCAGAGTAATTATCGGCTTTAAATTCAGTGTCGGCAACCGCGTTAAAAATCATCTCTGATTTAGTGGTAAATGCAAGCGCCGACCGCCACGCTTTTCCGGCATCGTCAAAGCGGCGCTGAAAAAAGCTTGAAACGGCTTCATTTATCAGTGCTCCGTATTCAGTGGGAGCAAAAATTTGCAGACTGTTATATGCACTGTCGGCAACAATGTAACGTCCTCCCGGAAGAATATCTAAAGCGCTTGGCCGTCCGAAAAGTCCGTCCCGCTGTCCGATACCGCCAAAAATATACAGAAGCTCACCGCTGAAACTATATGTAAATACGCGCCCCATGCGCTGATCCAAAACCGCGTACATTCCGTCTTCACGGGTGGTAATATCAACCAGATAAGAAGTCAAAAAAGCATCAGTTTTTTCGTCCTTTTGAAACTCAACATCGCCCATAGGCGGATGCATACCGTTGCGAAGCAGGATATCGTCCCCGTCAGGACCAAGACGGCTTATAAATAAATCTGTGCTGAAGGTGTCCGGATTAATAATTCCCACCGTTCCCATAACAAAGCCGTCACGGTCAAGCGCGACACTGGAATATTCGGTAGGAATACTCAGCGATATTCCTGCCTTTAAGGATTCAAACGGCAGAATACGGCGCAAGGCTTGCGCCAGAGTAGGCGTCGTTTTGGCTGCGCCGAAAAACGACTGAAAATCCCCTTGTGCGTCAAGCTCAATCAGTCCTTGATTTGTATTAAGCGATGCCACGTATATTCGGTCGGCGCTGTCCACGCAAAGACGAATCGGACGGTAGTCAAAGCGCTTGTAAACAAGCGACGACTGAGGTTCTTCAAGAATTTTAACAAGTGCTCCGTCCTGTGAAAGCACAACGATTCGTGCGTTGTCGGTATCGGCTATGCAGATATTCTTTCCAACAAATATGCCGCGCGGACGGTTGAAGGTATCGTGCTTTCCCTCATGACCCTCAAAACCGTCAATCACCTTCCTAAGTGTGAAATCTTCATTCAAAACAACAATCCGGTTGTTTCCGGTGTCCGCGATATAAATCGTTTTGTCATCAGACGAAAACACATCTCCCGGCTCTTTGAAAGCGCCGATTCCCAGCGATTCGCCCGTTATAGTCAGTTGCGGGATATAGGCCTGCGGTTCGGCCTGAGATTTTCCGTTTGTATCGTAAATATAGTTGGTATACGGCTCCGCCGCCATACAAGGTACAATCAAAAGGGCGGAGCATGACATAATGCAAAAAATAAATATTAACAGCTTACGCATACTCCATCCTCCTGATTTTCAAATTGTGTTATCTTTGGGAATGCAATTTCGACAGTGCGTCATTATAGGTGCCGGTAACAGAGGTTAAAACAGAACCCATAGCTTCTGTTCCCGTTGAGATTTTATAAACATGAGACATCCATCCATCGTCTCCGCTTGCAATGTTGGGGGTTGTATTCGCGGATAAGCCATTGTAGGTCAAGCTGAATTTTCTGCTGAAAAAGGAATCAATAATCCCGTTGGCGGTGGCTTTGGTGCCTGTTCCGGTCACTGTATTCAGCCAAGGCTCAACATATTGTGCCATCAGTCGGCTTTTTGCAGCAGCCGAATCCTCCGGCTGGCGGTTGATAATCTCATTTATTATTGTAGCTACTTCATTGGGACGTCTTACGCCTTTAGGAATCGCATATCCGCCCGTGTTGCTGATGGGGCTTACAAATGTATAGGCATCCGATTGCTTTACCTTAGGCAGATACAGCACTCCGAAATTCTTTTTTACGTCAGCTGTTGTCAGAGAATTTTTGTTGATATGCCATTCCATACCAAGCATTGAAAAAACGGTAAATGCCGAAAGACCTTTAGCAAAAGAATACTTGTTTGCATTTGCGGTATCTCCGTCAAAAGCTCCTCCGCCGGCCGTGAAGCTGTTTGCCGAAGAACCGATTTTGACTGTTCCCGCACCGATAAGGCTTTGATAGTAGCTAAGCGCTTCCTGTGCGGCGGCAGTTCCGCCGGTGAAAGACAGATTCTTACTTTTATCCATGCTTACCCAGTCGGTTCCGCGTGTGTGCAGCAGCGCCTGATACAGTTGAGCAGTTCCGTCGTAGCACGCGGTTATGTTCGGGTCACGGTTGTTTGTGTTGAACTTATCGCATATTTCTTTGAATTTTTCCCATGTCCATCCATTGCTGTTTTGCAGCGCAAAAAGGTCATCGTTTATCCCGTTGGCGCGCAGCAGCTTATCATTAAAGAACACGACCAGTGCCGCCCATGGATCTCCTGACGGAACAGCACGGTCAACAACGCCGTAATACTGACCTCCGAAATTAAATATTTCCTGATCGGTCGGAAACGGCGAATTTGGATCGGAGAAATTGAAAACACCCATGTCACTCACATTTTGGAGCAATGATGCCCTGTAATGGGTGAAAATTTCCGAGGCGCCGTTATGAAACCACATGTCTACCGCCGGAGCGCCGGAAAGCACAGAGGTGGTGATTTCGGTATTTCCTGCCGATTCGCTTATTTTTGCAATCTCTTTAATCTTACAATTGTATTTTTTCTCAAGTGCGGCGTAATTTTCCAGCTTACGCTTACCTTCCGGAGTATTTGAATTAGTGGCATTAAGCACATTCCATTTGATTTCACGACCCTTAAGGTCAAGCACCTTTCCGGTATCAGAGCCCGAAGCTGTGCTTCCGGATGCGGAGGATGTGTTAACCTTATCGCCGCTGCTGACAGCTCCTCCGCTTGTATCTCCGCCGGAAATATCCTCGCCGTCTGTTCCTCCTTCGGAGCTTGTGTCGGGGTCAAAGTCCATGTCGAAAGTCGAGCTTGAGCTGCTATCAGGGCTTTGCTTCTTTCCTCCGCACGAACTCATTCCGCTAACCAGAATAGTACAGGCAAGCAACGCCGCTAAAATTTGTCTAAACATTTTCACGATAGTTCCTCCTTTTGTTTTTAAAGAATAATATTAGAAAAACCGTGCCGGCCGCGACAATCACGCCTGACGTAACGCACACGACTATAATTATCCATGGAACGGATGAAACTTCCGTTATTCCTGCCGCTTTCAGAGCGTCGGCATCGGCATACACTGACATCACATAATCTGAGCAATGGGTTAAACCAAACCTTACATAACTTCCGTCGCCTGAAACAATAACATCCGGATGCTGATATTCAAGACCTGTTTGCGGATTAATATAGTACAGATTTATACGGTCATCACTCTTAAAGACTGACGGATTTTTTACTGTAATTTCAGCCTTTCCGGGAAGCGGTCCGCTGTGCTCGAATGGCACTATTATTGCCTTAGCGTCTCCTATAACCCGATAAACCGCCGGAGCATAAAAGGATTTTTCCTTTATACATGCACAAAATGATGCCGAGGCGTCGGTGATGGTCTCGAAAACCCACATGCTGACGAAGTCTCCGGAATTATCCACCATTGTTATTTTAAGACCCTTGTTTGCATCCTTTAGAGCCTGAAGCATTTCGGGAATAAATACCACATGTTCGCTAAATCTGAGACTTACCGTACTGTCTGTGCTTTCGCCAATACTTTCCAGCAGTTTTTCAAGAGTGAATCCTCCGACAGATTCCGCAGGCGTATCGGGCTCATCGGGAATACGGTCATCCGTTATATCGTTTTCCGTCTTATTCTGATTACCGCCGCCGCTGTTATCGCTGACGCTGACGCTGTTTTTCTTCAGTCCGTTAATCGCCGCCGAAAGAATTTTGTATGCGTTATCGCATTCATCTTGAGTGATAAACTCTTTATCCATAAGATTTTCGGTCGCCATGATTGCATCCTGTAACGCTTTCCAGCTTGCCGCCGTATACTGTCCGTCATCGTTATCAAGCTCCAGCGCCTCATAATAAAGGTCCTCTAATTCCGTTATATCGGCATAGACGCTGATATTTAAAGATGCGGATTTCGAGGGGTCGGCTTTTGACGCTGCGCGGAGCACAACATTTCCGCCCTTACTGTAGCTAATCATCGCTGAGTCTGCTCCAAAAACATCTTTTCCTTCGGGCTTTATTGACGCTGAACCTGAGAGTATTTCCCAATTGGCTTCGGTTTCCGCCGCAAACCACTCATTGAATTTTAAAAGTACATTCATACCGGAAATACCGGTGAGCGTGTCAAGGGGGCGCGGGTCGGTTTCCAAAGTAAAATAGGTGTTCGAGGGTGAGTTTTCACGGTGTACCGCGGTGATATCTCTGAATAATTCCTGATACTGCGTATCTCCCGCGTATTCCGAGACATTGTAATATCCCATATTATCAACTTCCACAATGCTTCCGCGCCACGGCACACCGCTGTCCCATCCGGTATGATACCAAATACCTACGGTATAAAGCCTGCTCGCATTGAGCAGATAATTGTCGGTTGCCGGAGCCGGTACAAAAACATACCCGTCAAAGTTATCTGTCGGAAGCATATGCCGTGAAACAGTGCCGTCCTTTGAGACAAAAACCTTTCGGGTTGCGCTGCCGCTGCCGATGATATAATCCCCCGCAAATTCACCGCATGAAAGTTGGAAATTCGCGCCTTTTTTTGCATCGGTCTTCAGACGGAAGAAAATTCCGGACGGATTGTCAATACGCGGAATCGCCGTTGAAGCGTTAATGAAAAGCAATGCATTGGCATCATTTCGTGCTTGAAAGAAAAGTGAACCGTCGCCGGAAAGCGCCTGCTTGCCGGTGATTCCTCCGCCAGCGCCTCCTGACGGCGAGGTTGAGGGGTATCCGTTTTTGCGTTTATCTGCCGTTTCATAGTCGTTTATTACCTCAAAAGAGTGAGTAATCGGCGGTTTTTGACTGATAAGACGTTCTATTTGCTCGTGTATTTTAAATGACATATCCGCGTATTCCGCATTGGTCATAGCAGAAGGAAGGCTCAAATAACCGACACGTCCGAGGGTAAGAGAAATGCCTGCCCAGCTATAGGATGTATTTTCCCAATTGTGAGGCAAAAGAGCAATTTGCTCCACGCGAGTCATGTCAAGCTCACCGGCATCGGCGAGCACAAAAACATAGCCTTCAAAGTTTGGAGGAATACCGCCGCTTGTAACAGCGCCGTCAAGAGTGATGTATATTCGGTTGCTTCGATTGTTTCCTACATACGGCGATGTTCCGTAATCCTTTACATAAACCATCTGGTATCCGGGAATTTCTCCGTCCGTCATTCCTTCGGCCTTCATATAAAAAAATACTCCTGTTGTATGTTCAAATTCGGAAGCCGGTGCCTCCGGAACAATGCGGTTCATGACATTGGGATTAGCTGATGAATAGGCAGTTTTCTCATTTTCGGTCGTCAGCACCTGAAATTCCGGCTGAGGAGCATTTGCCAGTCGATATTCAATCTCATCATTAATTCCGCCGACAAGTGACTGAAGCGCCGTAACATCATACGAATCCATGATACGCGTAACACCGCCCCATCCGGCAGTAATCGTAACGCCCGCCCATGAGCTGCCTCCTCCCCAGTTGTTGGGATAAATGCCAAGCCATACCGGAGGATGCGAAAGCGTAACAAGCTCTTGCAGATAATCCGTCCAGATAAAAACAAACCCTTCAAAATTTTGCGGCAGATTCCCGTGCGATATACTTCCGTCAATTGATGATACGTATACGCGTCTTGCCGCCTGATTGCATATAGGAAATCCAGAGCCGTAGCTGTTCAAAACAAGCTGATAATTATACGCTGACGCATCCATTCCTTCAGCCTTAAGATAAAAGAACAACGCATTAGCGTCACCGCTTGTAAATGATGTGTCATGAATGCTTCCGGCGCTGATAAAAAGGCTTTTGTCAATCGGATTTGCAGTTTCAAAAAGCTTTTCCGATATCCCTTCTGCCTGCAAATCAAATTCAGACCCGGTCAGATATGCTTCGGCAAACTGTAACGCCGCCGCCAGATACTGTGTGTTGGACGGTGTTCCCTCAAACTTTATAAATCCGGCTTTTCCGGCGGTCATTACCGCGCCTTGCCATGTGCTGCCGCCGTAGGCATAATTATCGGGATACAAAGCTATTCCGGTCATTAAATCAATATCAAGCAAAGTACCGTTATTTCCGGCTCCGAATGTGTTTATTATTATAAAACCCTTAAAATTCTTCGGCACACGGTTGTTTGTAATAGTTTCAACCGTTCCGTTGTCCCATATGTATGTAAAAACCCCCGAACGGTGTCCCGATAATCCTTTGCTGCTTTCAAAGCATACTGTCATACGCTCTGTTCCGGTTGCCGCTGCGGCGCTTGTTACATCCAGACGAAAGAAAACTCCGGTCGGATTTGTCAGCGTAACGGCAGTCTTGTAAGCGCCTGCCGCCACTGCCGGCACAACGTTCTGCGTTTGACCCATTGCGCTGTTATGGCTCACTGTTGTTTCAAAGCTCGGAAGCGGCTGAAACTGAATCGCCGTATCATCAGCACGAACAAACACAGCCGGTCCGCTTATTGTTCCTGCGAGCATAATGAGTATAAGTAAAATGGAAAAGGTTCGTTTTTTCACAATTTGACTCCCCTTAATTATACTGAACACAAAGCTGTTCACGCTTTTAAATTGTGTTTAGTATCAAATAAAATTTCATAAAAATACTGAACGCACCGGAACAAAATTCGTAAAAATTTCGTTCTGATGCGTTCAGCATAGCACGGAATATCGGATATGTCAACATATTGTGCAGATTTTCCCATTATTTTTGTTAATATTGTACAATTCGGAATTTTTGTGGACTTTTCGGAATTGTCACAGGTCTTTATTGCGATAATTGATATATTGCATTGGTGAATATCCCACTTTAGCCTTAAAAATACGACTGAAATAACGTTGATCCTGATATCCTACCTTGCGGGCCACCTCAGCAACCGAGCCGACACCCATCAGCAAATAATCCTCAGCCTGTCTGATTCGCAAGGATACAAGATACTCATTGGGCGACTGTCCCGTTTTCTGACGGAACAGGGTGCGAAAATGCCGTGCAGACAAACCGTTGTGCGTGGCAAGATTATCCAGGTTTATTTCATCGGCAAGATGACTGTTTAAATATTCAATACATTCCATAATCCGCTTGTCAAAGTGGGATTTTGTAGCATGAAGCATATAATCATTGGTGTCGTGCCATATATAAGAAATAATTTGTAAAAGACCGATTTTTAAATCCATTTCGTATCCCATACGTTTTCTTTTGAAAATGTCAATCAAATCCTCCATCTTCCGCGCGTAAAGGATAGGACTGACAACACTGAGCTTTTTTGGGAAATGCAAATTTTCAAGAACGTAATAAGGTCGGTCAAGCAAAGAATCCACATCCTTGAATTCGGGCTTATAGCGGTCTTTATCAAACATCTGCAAGTAAACAGATTCGGAAAAATTAACGCTTTCTTCAGGATGCACCAAATCAAAATGCAATGAGTATTGTTTCAGCGGAACGTCGGAGCGGCGCATGTGTCTGACGAAGGGATGCATAATATGAATATCTCCCGCTTCCAGACGGTAGCTTTCGGTTTCGGTTTTGATATCCAGATATCCGGACTGTAAAAAAATCATCTCGTAATCATAGATTCTGCGCCACGGAACATGAAAGCCGCTGACATGCACATCATCGCAATGGATATGTCGCAGATAGGGTGAAATGCTGTTAATGTTGACTTTATGTGATTTCATCATTAATATCCTTTTATTTTCTCTTTGTAAAAACCATAACATTTCCATCTTCTTCGTTAGTCCAAGTGAACTTATTGCCTTCAATTTTATAAGTAAAGTTTATAACTTCGTAACCATTATCCATAATCAGAGTAAGCTTGTCATTGTTTATTGAATAGGTAAAATACGTAGGGAATCCGTATCCTCCAAGCTTTCCCTTGCCATCATTTTCAAAAGTAACAGTGGACACTTTATCTGTGGCAACCCAGGTACCTATGAGCTTATCTTCATCGTTTTGGTCATATCGGGATTGGCTTGAGTCAATTCCTTTTGACGGTGAATCAGTATAAGCATACCATGTAAATGAAACAAAAGCAAATACAAGCGCAAACGAGACAATGCTTAATATAAAGCCCGATTTCGAGATGCTGCTCCGGTATCCTTTGTTTTTGGAAACCGTATAGAAAATTAAGGCTAAAATCGCACATACCAAACAAGTTGAAATGATAGCTATAATATTTTCCGTATTATCCGATTCAAAAAAATTTCCCATTATCATTTTCATGTTTTTGTAAATATCTATGTTGCCGGAATCATATGCGAAACTATATAGTATTGCCTGTAAAGCGATTAAAGAAAGCATAGAAGAATAGACTATACCAAAAATCCCGAGAATCATTGATGTGATTCCAAAGCCTTTGCCGGGCCTGCGCGGTTTTGTGTAAACAGGAACATAATACGGTTGATATTGTTGATTCGGCTGATTCGGAGGTTGTGCAGACTGATATGTTTGCGATGACTGTTCATAATTGTAATTAGGCTGATAAGGATTTTGGGCATTTCGATTTGATTTTTCGTTTATTTCTGCTTTACCTGCTTCAAACCCGCATTCATTACAGGATTTTGAATCATCAGGTAATTTACTGCCGCATCTTGAGCAAAACATTTTATTTCCCTCCATATTAAATAAATTTTCCAGCCATCACCGCAACAACGGCAGGTATTAACCGGAGAATCGTGGTGACCTGTACAGGTAATAGCTGCCTCCCATGAAACGGCGCTTGAAAGATTAAAAACAATCGATTTTCAATATATACAAGCTAATGATTATCACTATCTATACTGGTTGGGTTCTTGAAAATATTACTAATATATAAGTATTTAATGCAAATAAAATTCTATTTAATTTCAATTTTAAATTGCGCGGTGAAACCGGTAACTTGCCAAAAAGCATATCTATAACCAATTTTAATATAATTACTTTTGGTTGGAACGGCAATGACAAAAGAATGTTCACCATCGGCAGAAGCAGGAGTATATTTTATATCGCTTGGATTCATTGTGCAATACTTCTCCAAACTATCCCAACAGCCAAAATGGCTACTATCAGGTTTTTTTGTGCTATCGGAAACGTGATAAACATAATTAAGCTGGATTAACTGTTCATATTGAACATCTTTATATTTCGGGTTTCCGTTTTCATCTTCACCGTTTAATTCATGAACAGTAAACGGAGTGTCTTTTAATATGTGATACCTCGTGAACTTTAATGTCCCAAGTTTATCATTAGAGTCTTTATCAGTGATTTGAGCTTCTTCATTTAATT
>JGI994J12354_10003973_pt1 | contig 13529 bp, 10 predicted proteins | sample IntmicLarv3ML3BL_FD_12354 | JGI IMG/M metagenome (IMG submission 12354)
ATACGCCGAATGGTGTGCCCGTCAAGCAGGCCGCTGTCGGAATACAGCTCGAGTATGGCTGAAGAAAGGCCGCCGGCAAGGGCGTGCTCTTCAACTACGAGTATCTTATCGTGCGATTCCGCAATAATCTTAAGGTCGATTGTGGGAAGAGGCTTGATAAACCGCGTGTTGTACACGGTAACCCTGCGGCCCATTGCTGAAAGCTCCTGCGCCGCCAGGGTGGCAGGAAGAACGGCATTGCCGGCCGCAATGACGGCAATGCCGCCTTCGGCGCGCAGGATGAATTCACCCTGGCCTATGGGGAAGGGCCGAAGGTCGGCAGGGTCGTGCAGGGGCACGCCGGTTCCCGGGCCTCGGGGGTAGCGCAGGGCAAAGGGACAGTTCGCTTCCAGGGCTGTGGCAAGGCCGCGCTGCAATTCGGCCTCGTCCTTGGGGGCAAAGAGAACAATTTCGGGAATGTGGCGCAGAAAGGCGATGTCATACGCCCCCTGATGGGTGGCGCCGTCCTGGCCCACAAGGCCCGCCCGATCAAGACAGAACACCACGGGCAGCCTTTGCAGGCATACATCGTGCACAATCTGGTCGTAGCCCCGTTGCAGGAAGGTGGAATAGATGGCCACAAAGGGCCGCAGGCCGCGTATGGCAAGCCCGGCGGCAAAGGTGACCGCATGCTGCTCCGCAATGCCCACATCAAAAAAACGGTTGGGGAAACGCTCGGCAAAGCCCGAAAGCCCGGTACCAAGGGGCATGGCTGCGGTAATGCCCACAACACGCTTGTCCTTTTCCGCAAGGGCACACAGGGTTTCACCGAAAATGCGGGTGTAGGAGGGCACCCGGCTTGGGGCCGGGGGCGTTATGCAGCCTGTTTCCGGCTCAAAGGTGCCAATGCCGTGAAACTGCACGGGGTTGTCTTCAGCAGGCTGGTAGCCGCGCCCCTTTTGCGTCAGCACATGCACAAGCACAGGCTCGTCCTGGGCAGCAGCGAGGCGTAGAACTTTTTGTAATTCCGCTATATTATGTCCATCTACCGCGCCTATGTAGTTGAAGCGCAGGGCTTCAAACAAAATGCCGGGGGTAAAGAAGTTTTTGAAGCTGTGCCTGCTTCGGCGGGCAATTTCGTACAAATCGTTGCCAATGCCGGGAACGCTTTTCAAAAAGCCCTCCACCTCCCGTTTGACCCTTCTGACCCAGCGGGAAGAGAGGTTGCGGCTCATAAAGAGGGAAAGCGCGCCCACGTTTTTGGAAATGGACATGGCATTGTCATTCAGAATAACTATGAAGGGGCGGTCTCTGGAACCGGCATTGTTGAAGGCCTCGTAAGCCATTCCGGCGGTGAAGGAACCGTCGCCAATAACCGAAACAACATGGTGGTTCTCTTCGGCAAGGTCACGGGCCACAGCCATGCCAAGGGCTGCGGAAATGGAGGTGGAAGAGTGGCCCACCCCGAAGTGGTCGTAGGGGCTTTCCTCAGGGGAAATAAACCCGCTTATTCCCCCGGCCTGCCGCAGGGTGGAAAAGCGGTCGCGCCGCCCGGTAAGCATCTTGTAGGCGTAAGCCTGGTGCCCCACATCCCAGACAATTTTGTCGTTTTCAGGGTTGAAAACAGAGAGCATGGCCACCGTAAGTTCCACCACGCCAAGGGAGGGCGCAAGGTGCCCTCCGGTTTTGGAAACTCTCTGGATAAGCTCGGCCCGGATTTCGGCCGAAAGGCGGGTCAATTCTTCCGTCGACATGGCGGCGAGGTCTGCGGGGCCTTGCAGCGTATCCAGAAGAGTGCAGGATGCAGGCGGGCCTGCGGGCGCAGGTTCAGGAGAATGCCCGCTGTCGGGCGTTTTTCCGCTTTCCTCGCACAAGGGTGAATGTGTGAGGATACTGGCTGACAAATCGGTTTTCATGCTGTGCTTTGACCTGCGTGAAGGTGGGTTGGGTGGCAATGGCTGCTTATGATACCCGCTCAACCACATAGTTGGCAAGCTCGCGCAGGAACTCCGCTTCCGGCCCGTCAAAGGGGGTCAGGGCCGCCTGCGCGCCCGCAGCCTTTTCGCGGGCCATACGCCTGCTTTCTTCAATGCCCACCAGGGAAGGGTAGGTGGTTTTGTTCTTTGCCGCGTCACTGCCCACGGGTTTGCCCAGCTCCTGCTCCGTGCCGGTTTCGTCAAGAATGTCGTCGGCAATCTGAAAGGCCACGCCAAGCTCCCGGCCAAACTGCCGAACCCTTTCGACCTCTGCCGGGCCAGCCCCGGCGAGCAAAGCCCCGGCAACGCAGGGCGCGGCAAGCAGGGCCCCGGTTTTCATGGCGTGCATACCCGCCAGTTCCTTCAGGGAAATACCCCTGGCATTGGTATACAGCATGTCAAGAAACTGCCCCCCGGCCATGCCCTGCGAACCCGCAGCCCGAGCCACCTCCGCAATGGCGGCCACAATGCGTCCGGCCGGGATGGTCGGCAATTCCGTCATGGCGAGAAAGGCGTCTGCGAGCAGGGCGTCTCCAGAGAGAATGGCTGTGGCCTCGCCAAAGGCCTTGTGGTTGGAGGGCTTTCCCCGGCGCAGGTCGTCATCGTCCATGGCGGGCAAGTCGTCATGAATAAGGGAATAGGTGTGAATGCATTCAATGGCGCAGGCAAAGGGGGCCACTTCTTCGGCAGCGGCACCGAACAGTTCCGCCACCGAAAGGCAGAGTACCGGGCGTATGCGCTTGCCCCCGGCATCCAGGCTGTAGCGCATGGCCTCTCTCAGCCCCTGCGGGGCGGCGGGCGAGGCCGCGCACAGGGTCAGGTGTTCTTCAACCAGGGCGGCGCGCGCCTTGAGGCGGCTTTTCATGGAAGTATGGGAATCGCGGGAATTGGGGGAATCGGCCATGGGGTCACCCTTGTACCGCAGAACGCGGGTGTGGGGAAAAATGATCGGCACATGCCGGGGTCAGTCTGCGCTCTCTATATCAAGCGAGGCAGGGCCGAACTCCTTGAGACCTTCCCTGTCGCAGAGCAGAATTTCATTGTGCGCGTCGTCCAGCAGCTTTTTGCACGAACGGGCAAGCAGGCGGCCCTCCTTGTACAACTCGACATTACGGTCAAGGGGCAGGCCAGTCTGCTCCAGTTCTTCCACAATTTCCTGCAAACGCTGCATCTGCGACTCAAAATCCGGCGTCTTTTTCTTTTTCATAAGTATTCCTGCCGATTATTTTTTTTGAAGCGGCGGAACAAGTTCCGGTGCAGGTTCCAGCACGGTTTGCGGGTTCACCGAAAGCCCCTGCACGGAAAGAGACAGGTGCAGGTGCGGCCCGGTCACGCGCCCGGTGCTGCCCACATAGCCGAGTACGTCGCCTCTTTGCACGCGCTGCCCCGGTTGTACGGCAAATTCCGAAAGGTGCATGTAGAGGGTGAAGACCCCGAGGCCATGATCGACAATAACCAGATTGCCGCTGTAGTAATGGTTGTTACACAGTTTGACCACCCCGTTGCAGGCCGCCAGAATGGGGTCGCCGTTCGCGCCGTCAAGATCAAGCCCACGGTGGGGATTGCGTTTTTTGCCGTTGAATTCACGGCGCAGGCCGTATTCGCTCGTCACCTCGCCCGGCACAGGCCGGATAAAGGGGGCTTTCCAGAGTTTTTCAGGCGTGATTACATCAAGAATTTCACGCACCAATTTGCGTTCCAGTTCTATGCGGGCCTGCTCCGATTTCGGCGGGGAGGCGTACTTCGGCGGCACCGTAAGCCGCTGCACCGGGTATTCCTTCTGCCTGACCCGTATGGTTCTTTTGAGGGTATAGGCGCTGTCGGTCGTCTTGATGGTGATTTCAAGGGTGTGAGCCGGCGATTTTTCGTCAAGCCCGGTGGCCAGCATGGTTTCGCACTCTTTCTGCCTTTGCCCTGCCTGGCCTGCGAAGAGGGTAAGGTTTTTTTTCAGCCAGCGCAGGCTGACGCTCTGGAGCGTGTCGCCGGAGAATCGGACAAGAAAGGGTTCGCCGCACCAGACCTTGTCCGGCACATCCACCACAATGGACGGGGGCAGGGCCTTGGCCGCAAGGCCGGGCAGGGGCTGAAAACCGAGGGCTATGAACAGAACAGACACGAACAGAGCGGTTTTTGCAGAGAGTCTGTACATGGAATTCCTTGGGAAAACAGGTTACGGTGCAGGTTGCCGATCCTCATCCACGGTTACACGAAGGCTGCCGTCGGCCATGCGTACAAGCAGGGCTTCTCCGGGCTGGGCCTCGGAAATGGAATGCACCAACGGGCCGCCTGCCTTATACACCAGAGAATAGCCGCGTTGCAATGGGGCCATGGGGTCAAGGGCGGCCAGAGCGGGCAGGGTGCGCTCAAGCCGCATGGTAGCGCGGGCCAGAGCCTTTTCGCACCCGAAAGAAAGCCTGTGCTCAAGCCTTTCCAGGTGCGCGGCCATGGTTGCCAGACCAGCGGGCATGGTTGCGGAAGCACGGTCAAGGCTCTGCCACTGCGTCTGCCTGCGTTGCAGGGCCCGGTCAGAGGCGAGAAGCAGGCGGTCAGAGGCGGTGCGAAGCTGCCTTTCCCATGCCTCCAGGCGAAGATGGGGCGCGTGGGCCGCGATAATGCGGGCCATTTCTCGAACCCCGCGTTCCCTCTGCTCTTTTTGCCGCGCCATGGCCCGGTCAAGGCGGCCAAGGCAGTTCCCGAGAAAGGCGGCAAATTCCCGGCGGTCAGCCCACAAAAGCTGGGCCGCATGGCTCGGGGTAACCGCCCGGAGGTCGGCGGTCATGTCGGCCAGGGTAAAGTCCACCTCATGCCCTATTCCGGCCAGCACGGGCACCGGGGAATCTTTGATGGCCCCGGCCAGATACTCGTCGTTAAAGGCCCACAAATCTTCAATGGAACCGCCGCCGCGAAGGAACACAACGACCTCGGCCCACTGGTCGGCAAGGGCGCGGGCAAGCTGCTCCCGAAGCAGGGCCGGGGCCTGTTCTCCCTGCACAAGGGCGGGGTAAATGCGAATTTCCGCCCCCAGTCCGCGCGTTTCGGCTATGCGCAGAAAATCGTGAATGGCGGCCCCGCCCGGCGCGGTAATTACCGCAACCCGGCAGGGGTTGGGCGGCAGGGGCCGCTTGCGTTCCTGGGAAAAATACCCTGCAAGGGCCAGTTTGTTTTTCAGGCGTTCAAATTCCAGATGCAACTGCCCCTCGCCAACGGCATGGGCCATTTCCACCAGCAGTTGATAGGTTCCCCGCATGGGGTACACGGAAAGCCTGCCCGCGCACAGAATTTCCTGCCCGTCTTCAAGGGAAAGGGCCAGACAGGGCTTTGGCCCGTCTTCAAATATCTCTCCGGTCAGGGGGTCGAAGCGTTCGCCCTGCTTCTGGTTGCCCTTGAACCATACGGCGGCGAGGCTTGCGCCCTCGTCGCGCAGGGAAAAATACAGATGCCCGGAAAGGGGACGCGAAACGCCCGTGACCTGCCCCCTGACCCAGACAAAGGGGAAGACCCCCTCCATGGTCTGCCTGATGGCGGCGGTTATTTCCGAAACAGAATAAATGGCCTTGTCTTTCATGCTGTAGTTCCGGCAGTGCCGTTGTTGCGGCGTTCTTCAAGAAAACAGTCAATTTCAAGCATCAGGGCATTCAAGAGGTCTTCGGTGCTGCCCTTGACCGTGCCCACAGGCTCGCCCCTGCGGAAAAGAACCCCCCTGTCCCTGCCTCCGGCAATGCCGATGTCCGCTTCCCGCGCCTCGCCCGGCCCGTTGACCACACAGCCCATCACCGCCACGGTAAAGGTCTCGGTAACCGGGGCAAGGCGTTTTTCCACCGCTTCGGCCAGCCCGATAAGGTCAATTTCCGTGCGCCCGCAGGTGGGGCAGGAAACAATTTCCGGCCCGCGCTGCCGCAAGCCGAGGGAAGAAAGAATCTGCCAGGCCACGGCCATTTCCTGTTCCGGCGCATGGGTGAGCGAGACGCGCAGGGTATCGCCGATACCCTCGGCCAGCAGAATACCAAGGCCGACCGCCGATTTTACCGCCCCCCGCAGAAGGGTTCCGGCCTCGGTTATGCCAATGTGCAGAGGGTAATCGCACTGACGGGCAATGCTTCGGTAGGCCGCCACCGCCAGGGGTACACTGGAGGCCTTCAGGGAAACCTTGGCTTCGTAAAACCCGCGTTTTTCCAGTATGCGCAAATGATTGAGCGCACTTTCCACCATGGCTTCGGGGGTTGGCCCGCCATGACGGTGCAGGAGTTCCTTTTCCAGAGAACCGGCATTCACCCCGATGCGTATGGATATGCCGTGGGCCCTGGCCGCATGGACAACCGCATCGACATGCTGTTCGCTGCCAATGTTGCCGGGGTTGATGCGCAGGCCATGCACGCCCGCTTCCAGGGCGGCAAGGGCGAGGCGGTGGTCGAAATGGATGTCGGCAATAACCGGCAGGGGCGATTGGTCGCACAGGGTTTTCAGACTTTTGGCCGCCCTGGCGTTTGGAACCGCCACCCTGACAATCTCGCATCCGGCAGCGGCCAGGCGGGCAATCTGCGCCAGGGTGGCCGCCGTATCCGTGGTGGGGGTGTTGGTCATGCTCTGCACCACCACGGGCGCGTTGCCGCCAATGGCGACAGGGCCGACATGAACCTGCCTGCACACGCGGCGCGGCAGAACCGAAGACAGTGAGGGGGTGCAGTGTTCCATAGGGGTTATTCGCGGCAGCGGGTGAAAAAGTCTGTAAGCAGGGCCGCGCATTCTTTTTCAAGAATGCCGCCCATATGCCATACCCGCGAGGGGTGAAAGGGCCACTCAAGGCTGTCCGCGCACGAGGCAATGGCCCCTGCCTTGGGGTCTGGCGCGCCATACACCACCCCGGCAAGGCGGGCATGGACAAGGGAACCCGCGCACATGAGGCAAGGCTCAAGGGTGACAACAAGAAAACAGCCGCCAAGGCGGTAGTTGCCGAGGGCCGCCCCTGCCCTGCGCAGGGCCAGTATTTCCGCATGGGCAGAAGGGTCGCTGGCGGTAATGGGGCAGTTATGCCCGCGCCCCGCAATGCGCCCCTCTGCCGTCACAAGCACCGCGCCCACGGGCACCTCGCCCTTCGCCCGGGCAAGGTGCGCTTCGGCCAGGGCCTCGTTCATCAAGGCCTCCCAGCAGGGCCAGCCCGCAGGGGGCGGCGGAATGATACGCTGCGGCGCAGGTGTTTGCGGCAGGCTTCGGACGACCTTCCGGGTGAGGCCGTGGCTGGTCATTCGGACAGGCTCCTCTACAGGCAGCGTTTGGGTAGTGCCGTGTGACGGGCAATGTAGTCAACCACTTCGTCCGGGGTATCCTTCATGGTGATAAGGTCAAGCTCGTCCTTGTCGATATACCCGGCATCCACCATGGTGGTCTTTATCCAGTCGAGAAGGCCGCTCCAGAAAGTGCTGTCGTACAGAATGATGGGGAACAGTTCGATGCGTTTTGTCTGCATGAGCACAAAGGCCTCGGAAAGTTCGTCCATGGTGCCGATACCGCCGGGCATCACGACATAGGCGCTGGCGTATTTCACAAACATGAGCTTGCGCACGAAAAAATAGCGGAAATTGATGCGCGTTTTGACGTATTCGTTGCATGACTGCTCGTGGGGCAGGTAAATGTGCAGGCCCACGGAGGTGCCGTTTTTATTGCACGCGCCAAGGTTTCCCGCTTCCATGAGGCCGGGGCCGCCGCCGGTGATGATGCCATAGCCCCGGTCGCAGAGCTTTTCCGCAATGGCAACAGTATCTTTGTAGTTTTTGCTGTCGGGTTTGGCACGGGCGGAACCGAAAATGGACACGCACTTTGGCAGGTAGCGCAACTGTTCAAACCCCTCGACCATTTCCGAGGTTACTTTGAACATGCGCCATGCGTCCTGCATGGTGGTAAGATCAAGAGATGAGGGGTCTTTTGCCATGGCGGCTCCTTTGATGAAAGAGTAAGATGCGGTACTGTCAGGCAGGCACTATTGCCGCAGCAACAGAAGTCTACTGCATGGCGGTCATTTTATCAACGAAGAAAAGGGCTTGAATTCCGCCTGCCGCACCGGGGCGCGCCCCTGCCTTGCTCTTTTTCCCGTAAACGTACATAGTGAAAGGCAGAGTGAGGGAGGCGAGAAAAATATTTTTTTAATCACAGGTGGTTGTATGAAGGTTCATTTTTTGGGCGCAGCGAGGACAGTTACAGGCTCCTGCTTTATCATCGAGACGGAAAAGGTTCGGTTTGCGGTTGATTGCGGCATGCATCAGGGCAGTGCGGAGCTTGAAGAACGAAACAAGCATACAGACGACTATGGTTTTGACAAACTCGACTTCATCCTGCTGACCCATGCCCACATGGATCATTCCGGCCTGTTGCCAAAGGCTGTTCAGGCGGGCTTTCGCGGCAGTATCTACTGCACCGAGGCCACGCAGGCGCTTCTGGAAATCATGCTGCAAGACAGCGGACACATTCAGGAAATGGAAGCGGAATGGCTCAGTCGCAAGCGCGCGCGTCAGGGGCAGCCCCCGGTTCCGCCGCTCTATACCGTGGAAGACGCCATGAGCGTCATGCCCTTTGTTGTTCCTGTCTACTACAACCGCAAGAAGACCCACCCCGATTCCGGGGTGCATTTTGCCTTCAGGGATGCCGGGCACATTCTCGGCTCCAGCTTTCTCGAGGTTGGCGTTGAAGAAGGGGGCGTCATGCGTACCCTGGTATTTTCGGGCGACCTCGGGCGGGTTGGCTCCTACCTCATGGACGACCCGGAAAGCCCTGCCACCTTGAAGCCCGACTACCTCTTTCTTGAATCGACCTATGGCGACAGAAACCACAAATCCGGCGAGGTCAGCGTTGAAGAACTGGTCGAGGCCATTCAGTACAGTTATGCCAAGAAAGAAAAAATCATCATTCCGGCCTTTGCCATAGAGCGCACCCAGGAAATTCTCTTTATTCTGCGCGATCTTTTCAAGAAAGAGCGCATTCCTGCCACCCTGCCCGTGTACCTTGACAGCCCCCTTGCCATCAAGGCCACAAAAATATTCAACAGCCACATCGAATTTTTCAACGAGGAAGTGAAGGCCATGTTCCTCAACGGGGAGGAACCCTTAAAGCTGCCAAGCCTTGTGTTTGCTGAAAGCACCAGAGATTCCCAGGAATTGAACGAGATTTCAGGCAGCGCCATCATCATTTCCGCCAGCGGCATGTGCAACGCGGGCCGTGTGCGCCACCATCTGCGCCATAACGTATGGAAGCCGGGGGCGAGCATTGTGTTCACAGGCTATCAGGCTGCGAGCACAACCGGGCGAAGCATTGTTGACGGGGCAAAGTCCATAACCATTCGCAGTGAAGAGCTGGCCGTCAATGCCAAGATTTATACCATTGGCGGGTTCTCCGGCCATGCCGGGCAGGATCAGCTTGTGGACTGGGTGAAGGGCTTTGCCCACGAGGGTATGAAAACCTTCCTTGTTCACGGTGAAGAAAAGGCCCAGACAGCCCTTTCCGCCCGGCTGGCAAAGGAAACCGCCTTGAAAAGCATTTCCTGCCCGGACATGAGGGAGATTGTGGAGCTTGATTCCGGCGGAACCCTGCTTGACAAGAAGCAGCTTGCCCTCGGCCCGGTCGATTGGGAAAGCCTTGTCAGTTCGCTGTATGTCAGCCTGAAGGCCCTGGAAAATAATGTTGCCGTCCTCAAGAGCAAGAGCGAGCAGGAACAGATGGACATGGCGGACAAGTTCACCGAACTGCGCGTGTATATGAAAAACCTTTTCGGTGCTGCGGAAACGGCCGAGACCGGGCCGCCTGTGGAAGAGGCGGCCCCTTTGAAGGGCAAGGCCGCCGGGGCAAAGAAGCCTGCGAAGGCCGCGAAGGGGGCGAAGGCCGCGAAAGCCGCGAAGCCTGCGAAGACCGCGAAGGGTACAAAGGCCGCAAAGCCCGCGAAGACAACGAAGGGTACCAAGGCCGTAAAGCCTGCCAAATAGGCGCTGGCGGGCTTTGCTCGCCGCCAGGCGAATAGTTGAAACGTCAATGGCTCCAGGGTGCGGGTGACCTGCGCCCCTGGAGCGCATTTCCCCCTCCGCATTTGGGCGTTGATATCTTGCCCTCTTCCATGTAGATTGAAAAAGAAAATTATCTCCCTGTTTTTTTGCCGGACGCTCTTTCTTTTTTTTCTGAAAGACTTATTGTATCTGTAGAAACAGGCATGCCCCGGAAGGGCTGCCTGCCAGCAGGATAATTCCCGCAGATAAGGGCCAACGTGCGGCCCTGCCCGCGCACAACCGTTTCAGCCACGATACGAGTTCGAGGAGTGTGCCCGTTACCCCGTCTGGTCGGGCGCTGTCTTCCCGGAGGAAATTTTGAATCAGCGCAATATTGTTATTTGGGTTATACTCAGTGCCTTTTTGCTGGTTTCCATCAGCATGTTCTACCAGCAACCCCAGCCCGCCAACGAATTTTCCTATAGCGAGTTTTTGCACCGCGTGGCTCAGGGGCAGATTAGCGAAGTAACCATTCAGGGCAACACCATCAAGGGCCGCATCCTTGACGGCAAGTCCTTCCAGACATACGCCCCGAACGACCCCAAGCTCGTTGAGCGCCTGATGGAGAGCAAGGTTGCGGTCAAGGCCAGCGCGCCCGAAGACCCGCCCTGGTACATAGTGTTCCTGTCTTCCTGGGCGCCTCTCATCGTTCTGGTGCTTATCTGGGTCTTTTTCATGCGCCAGATGCAGGGCGGCAACGGCAAGGCCATGAGCTTCGGCCGCTCCCGCGCCCGCATGGTGCCCATGGAAGGGGCCAGAGTCACCTTTGAGAATGTGGCGGGCGTTGACGAGGCCAAGGAAGAACTGACCGAAGTTGTCGATTTTCTTTCCAACCCGCGCAAATTTACCCGCCTTGGAGGGCGCATACCCAAGGGTGTGCTGCTTGTCGGCCCCCCAGGCACGGGCAAAACCCTGCTTGCCCGCGCTGTTGCCGGGGAGGCGGGCGTTCCCTTCTTCTCCATTTCCGGCTCGGACTTTGTGGAAATGTTTGTGGGTGTGGGGGCTTCGCGTGTACGCGACCTTTTCGCCCAGGGCAAAAAACACTCCCCCTGCCTTATTTTTATTGACGAAATAGACGCGGTTGGCCGCCAGCGCGGGGCCGGGCTTGGCGGGGGGCATGACGAGCGCGAGCAGACCCTGAACCAGCTTCTGGTGGAAATGGACGGTTTCGAGGCCAACGAAGGCGTCATTCTGATAGCGGCAACCAACCGCCCGGATGTTCTTGACCCGGCCCTCATGCGGCCCGGTCGCTTTGACCGTCAGGTGGTGGTGCCGCCGCCCGATGTGCGTGGCCGCAGGCAGATACTGCAAGTACACGCCAAGCGTTCGCCCATTGCCGAAGATGTGGATTTTGAGGTGCTTGCCAAGGGTACGCCCGGTTTTTCCGGGGCCGACCTCGAAAACCTCGTGAACGAGGCCGCGCTGATGGCTGCCAAGGCTGATCAGGACTTTCTCACCATGCTCGATTTTGAAAACGCCAAGGACAAGCTGATCATGGGCAAGGAACGGCGTACCCTGATCCAGACGCCGGAACAACTGAAAACCACGGCCTACCACGAGGCAGGACACGCCATACTCTGCCTTTTGCTGCCCGAATCCGACCCGCTGCACAAGGTTACCATCATTCCGCGCGGCAGGGCCCTTGGCGTGACCATGCCCCTGCCGGAAGGCGACAGGCACTGCCATTCCAAAACCTACCTCGAAAGCCGCATTACCATGACCCTTGGCGGCAGGGCCGCGGAAATCATCGTATTTGACCAGTATACCTCCGGGGCCTCGAACGACATCAAGCAGGCCACCAAAACCGCCCGCATGATGGTGTGCCAGCTTGGCATGAGCGACAAGGTCGGCCCGGTGGCCATTGGCGAATCCAGCCAGGAAGTGTTCATTGGCCGCGAATGGGTTGCCAGCCGCGAGCACAGCGAAGATACGGCCCGTATTGTGGATGCCGAGGTCAAGCGCATAATTGATGCCTCCATGGAACAGGCCGAAAAGCTTCTGCGGGAAAACCTCGATGCCCTGCACCGTGTTTCGGCAGCATTGCTCGAGCGCGAAACCATCAATGGCTCGGAAGTGACCCTGCTCATGGAAGGCAAGGAACTGCCTTCCATTGAAGAGAAAAACGGCGAGGCCGCACGAAAGGCCGCGAAAAAAACCTCTGGCAAGCCCGGGGGCAATGCCCCTGCCAAGGCAAAAAAAGTTGCCCCCGGTGTTGACGGCAACGCTGAACACGAGACCAACCCCGATGCCGCTCCCGATGCCGGGCCGGGGTACGAACCCGATCTCCCCGAAGAACCGGAAGCAAAGCAGGAAAGGCCCGCCGAAAGGGCCGGTTCCTCTTCCTTTGCCCGCTATCTGGGCAAGACGGACGGGGCGAAAAAAGCCTCTCCGCTGGGGGCTGCGGCAACCCGGCAAAAGTCGGCCCCGCCCGATCTTTCCGAAGAGCAAACGGCCGCAGAAGACAGTGCCGACCATGAACGAGACGACCGCCCGGAAAACAAAGAATAGGGCGTTACATTGGAAAACAGCAGGGGGCGGGCTTCTGGTGCCCGCTCCTTTTCTGGTGGCGGGCATACTGAATTGTACGCCTGATTCCTTTTCCGATGGCGGCACAGCCCTTTCCCCTCCTGCCGCCCTTGGCAGGGCAGAGGCCATGGTTGCCGAGGGGGCGCAGATTGTTGATCTTGGCGGCGAGTCTACCCGGCCCGGTGCCGCTGAAACCGGAACCCGGGAAGAACAGGCCCGTATTCTGCCTGTGCTTTCCCTTCTGCAAGCCGCAGTCGAGAAGGGCGGACTGAAAGAATTTGCCCGGCGCGGAGCCTTTTCCGTGGATACATGGCGGGCCGCCACCGCCTCAGCCGCTCTGGAACACGGGCTTGTCACCGTTGTGAACGATATTTCCGGCGGCACCCTTGATGCGGCCATGGGGGAGGTCATCGCCCACTACAGGCCGGGGTATGTGCTCGGGCATACCACGGGAAAGCCCGCCCTCATGCAGTCTCGTGCCCGGTATGACAATGTGGTGGACGACCTTCTGCGGTACTTTGAAACCCGGCTTGCGGTCTTTGTCAAGGCAGGAATGCCCGAAGAAAATATCGCCCTCGACCCCTGCATCGGGTTTGGCAAAAACCTTGAACACAACCTGGCCCTGATGCGCGAAGCCCCGCGCCTTCTGGCCCTTGGCAGACCCCTCTGTTACGGCATTTCCCGCAAGTCGTTCCTGAATGACCTCTGTACAGTGCCCGTGCAGGAAAGAGATGCCCCAACCCAGGTTGCGCTGGCCCTGCTGGCCCTGAAAGGCGTCTGTATACACAGGGTTCACGATGTGGCCGGGGCCGTCAGAGCATTGCACCTCGCCAAGGCCCTGTGTGGAGAAGGGTGATTTGGAGCAAAGGGGCGCTGCCCCTTTGAATCCCCGCGAGGGGCATGATGCCCCTCGACCCCCGATTGGGGGGGTCCCTAAAGCCGACGGCAGTCGCGAGCGTAGCGAGCTTTGAGCGACGCCGGTGGCGCAAAACAGGCTTTGCCTGTTTTGCATGGTTTGCCACCA
>JGI994J12354_10003974_pt1 | contig 13528 bp, 13 predicted proteins | sample IntmicLarv3ML3BL_FD_12354 | JGI IMG/M metagenome (IMG submission 12354)
GTAGTCAGAAGTATTTTTGCCATGACAATGGAGGGTTATGGTCCTTATCAAATAGCCCAAAAGCTCACAGAATTAAAAATATTAATTCCGGCGGCATATTTAGCAACACATAACGAGGGTGTAAATAAAAACAAAACATTCAAAGACATTTACGGATGGGGTTCGTCTACAATCGCACATATGTTAAAAAGACGTGAGTATCTCGGGCATACCTGCAACTTTAAAACACGCAAGCATTTCAAAGATAAGAAAAGTCATTACGTACCCGAAAGCGAATGGACGATTTTTGAAAACACACACGAGCCGATTATCGACCAAATTACTTTTGATAATGTACAGCGGATTCGTAGCAACGCGCGGAGATATCCCAATGGTTGGGGCGAAGCCGAACCGTTAACAGGGCTTTTATATTGTGCTGACGTGATTTAAGGACAAATTTATAAAACCCCATAATCTCAGTCTTTTTACCTAATTTTCTCTCATCTGTTGTAACAAAGAAATCTTTCTGATACAATCTATCTGGAAATAGAAATGCATGTTAATAGATAATTTAAAAGTTGTGTTACGAATAATAGAGGTGAATTAATGGGATTTGATTTTACAATTGCAATTGTTCCAGACAATACAAATTTAGAAAAAGAGATGCTTTATATAAAATCTGCATTGTTATATGCAGATAAAGTTCGCCTGATTAGTCCACTTGCATATATGTTCACCCAGATAACGGACGAAACAAATACTTTAAATGAGAAAAATACTTTACGCTTAATTAGTCAATTGTTGCCATTAGCAAAATTAAATGATATTGAATTTTATAATCAAGCAAGTTTAACCATTGAGAAGTTTTCAAGTTTAATAGCTAGTAAAAAATACCGCTCCTTACCGATGCTTGATAGACTCCGTACCAAACAACAATTGAAAGAATTTGCGTTGGAGATTGAAAATGTTTTTATTAAACTTATTGGATTAGAACAATGTAGGGAATTACAAACATTAATCAATAAAAAGCAAGTTATAATCGAAAAAATTAGTAATTCACTTGGCGATCCAGATCTATACCTGTCTGATTATTTTAAGATGCTGAATGTTGCGGTAAAGTCTTCTTATCCTCTATTCGATAAGCATTCGAATGATTTAATGCGTGCGGCAGTTAAGGAACATCTTATTGATTTGAGTGAAATCGAAAAACAAAGAATTACTCATGCCGGTTTAGCTGATAACTATTTACAAAGACTTCCATCTTTTGAACAAGCATCTATTGATGAGATTATAGATATAAAAAAAGAACTGTCAGCGCCTATTATACGTTTTAGAAAGAAAATTATGCTTTATTCAGAATCAATACAAGGGCTTCCTTGGGATAGAGACTTTGTTCCAGAATGTTCTCTTCTATTTGATAAGGAGATTGCACCAGCTATATTGGAGATTGAAGATGCAACAAGAGAAAATGGTTTTATGAAAAATATAGGTAATAAATTTTTTACAGATGAAGGTTCATGGAAAACCACAGGTGGGCTAATTGTTAGCGTTGCCGCCGCAGGAGTATTGCCCTCGTTCACTAATATAGCTTCTATTGAAACAGCGACTATAATTGCCGGAGGATCGATTGCAGCCACGAAAATTGCACAGGCTTATTTAGAATACTGCAATGGTAAAAACGATATACAAAGTAAGGATTTGTATTTTTACTATAAAGCGGGAAAGCTACTGGTAAAATAATGATAATTATTTAAGTAAATCTACCAAGGAGTGATGTTGTGCTTTCTGAAGATACTCTTAAATCAGTTTCATCAGTTTTTTGTGGTGATACTGCAGGTTTTTATGTTTATAAATCTGGTCCCAAATTGGTTTCTTTTTTTAATGATTTTTTACGAAAGAAAGATGTTTATCAATCAGGGTTTCCTTCAAGATGGATGTACGTTTATAACAATCTAATTGATGCAATTAACACAAACCAAATAAACAAATTTTTTTCTCGTATATTAAGCAAGGAATATATAATGCAAGATTTGAAATGTGATGAGGTTGAGGCCATCCAAAGGGCAAATGAAGTATATAAGCACTTCAATAAATTGTTGAGACCGGATACATACTCACTATCTAAACGAGGAAATGAATATTTTCTTGTAAAAGATAATGACGATTTGGTTTTAATTGGTTCTGGAGGGTTTGCCAATGTATATAAACAAAAATCCAGTGGCAAAATATTAAAGAAGTTAAAAGAAGATTATGTGACAGATACTGGAGTGAAGAGTCGTTTCAAACGAGAATATAATTTAACAAAGAGCCTTGGAGATGTTCTTGGTATTGTTAGAGTTTATGACTATTTTGATGATACTTTGGAGAAAGCTGAAACAACTCTTGAGAAATTTATTAGTAGCAACGACTTATCCGAGGAGCACAAAATCAAGTGTATAAGGCAAATATTATTTGTCTTATCTGAAGTTCATAAAAGAGATATAATTCATAGAGATATCAGTCCAAATAATATATTTGTTTTGAATGGTATGCTTAAAGTCGCCGATTTTGGGTTAGGAAAAGATTTGCATATGTTTACATCTCATCAAACAGTACATACAAATGCATTTGGACAGTTCGATTATTGTGCTCCTGAGCAGTTTATGTTATTAAAAGATGGCGATAAAAGAAGTGACATTTATTCGCTTGGGAAGTTAATTAACTTTATTATGACTGGCAAGGCCGTGAACTCTCACCATTTCCTAAGAACCGTTACGGAAAAGGCGACAAGTGTAAACATTGCTTTTCGCTATGCTGATGCAAGCGAATTACTTGTCCATATTGAAAAAAGTATAAAATTTCATCAGCAGAAAGGTGCATATGATGCCTGCCTCGGAAAAATAAAGAATGATGAATTTGATGTTGATGTTGAATCGTATATTTTTGAGCAGAGTGCAGAAAAAATTTGTAAAGATATCATTAATGACGATAGCAAGCTAACAGCTGCGTACATTAAATTCATGAGCATTGACGAAACGCACAGCGGTTTTATCATATCTGCAATTGAAGATAGTTTTCGTGATGAGTGCAAGGGCTGGAATTCCTACGACCCGATTGCTACATTTGCGCATAAAGTGCTGCTTGGCAAATTTTCATTTGTAATTAAGGAAATTGCAGCTCGAATTCTCCGATATACTGCTTATGATGCTAACAGATTTTATGCTCAAGGATTAGTTGCTGACGCGATAGAAAAAGGTATTGAACCTCTTATTGAAGATATCTTTCAAAATTAACTTTTAGCTTTTGCAATGTGATTTATGAATATGAAGCACTAATTAATTTGAGATGTTGGTGTCATGTTTATAGCTAAAACATTTACGTGAATATAATTTTGAAGTCTCGCTTCAATGGAATGTTTCAGCCCCCATTTTATATTTTCGCTTTTAAGCCTGCTATCTTCTTGGGCATGAGCTTCACGCACGGTGATGTGAAACTCACTATCACTAAGTTTTGATACCCCTCAGATTCAAATACAACTCCACTCCAACAGCCTTTATTCTCTGTATGGCTTCCAAGGTATCGACTGTATTTCTGCAAAATCAACTTATTGATTTTGTCATAATCGTATCTAGCATCCCATCGTGGCAATCTTGAAGCATCCTCTGAAATTCTGGGCGATTGCTACTTTTCCCGAATGCCCTATCTGCATAAATATCTATAAGTGTCCACGTGTTAACTTTTGCAATCCAATTTTTATACTGCTCTATTTGGTTTTCTAAGCTACCATATTGTGATTCATTTGTGATGCTTACGCAGCAGAAAACTCCTATATGACGTATTCTCTTGGGTTCGGCTGGTACGAACGTCATTTTCATTTGTATATATCAATACTCGTTGAAACTTTTCTCTTTGTCTTTTGCCTTCTTATCTATTGTAGCAGAGTAGCGTGTGTGATACAATTGCATAAAATTCTGTTAAAAAAATCGATACGAAGTATGAATAGGAGAATGGTAATATGGTTCAAAATCTTTTGATAGGTAACGGAGTAAATATACAACATGGTGGGTACAACTTTAGCAATGCCGCAATAATTTTAAGAGCATTAAAATGTTTCAAAGATCCGAACTTTCCTGTACATATTATCACGAATGATCCAATAGATGTAAAATGTTATATTGGGTATCTTTTTTTAGAAATCCCGCATTTACTTAATAGTGAATACAATAAGTACGCAAATTGCACTGCTGAAAGAGATTCATTAAAGGAATTTATATCTAAATATTCTGACAGAGAATCTCTTAAAATTACAGATATTGGATTTGAAGATTATTATTTAATCCATGATTTGCTCTGTCATAAAATAAGGATGGGCAATCCAGAGCAATATACAGTGAGAGAATGTATCAAGTCCTGCTTTTTGCATGCAATATATGACAATGGAAATGTTAACTCATTGGCTGCTAAATTTACAGGTCAATTTATTGAATGGATACTTTCCTTTGATAATATTTTTACAACTAATTATGATGTTAATATTGAAAATGCCACTGGGAAAAGTGTATACCACCTGCATGGAGATTTCATTACAAGAAAACCCGTTTACAAACCGGATTCATTCAGAAATCAAATATCAGATCGCCCTATAGACAATTGTATAATTGATGAGAACTATCCCCATTTATATTCAACAGCACTTTCTACACATAGCGGGAACTACAAACAATTTTCTATGAAAGAAGGAGTGTCTGCAAATTCAGTCGTAGACAAAATGGCAATCGCATATAAAAATAATCCTACACTTAGGAATAATATTGATAGTTGGGAAAATAACCGTAATGTCCTTATTTCTCGTATGAGAGAATCCATATTATTAAAAGTGAAGCATCCAGAATTAAAATTTGATGAGGCATATCCAATTCAGCAAATCGAATCGATGAGCGGAGAACTATCTATTTTAGGTTTATCTCCATATAATGATAGGCATTTGTTTGATATGATAAATAAATCGTCCATATCAAATTGCATATTCTATTTTTATAATCAATCAGAACGTGATGTTATTAAATTATTATTGTCCAACAAAAAAGTTGTTTTTAAAGATGCAAGAGAGTTTTGGCATGTTTATGGTAATAAAACATTAGCAACTAGACAGGAAAAAAAACAAAGCAAAAAAATTACTTTCAAAAATGTATCTCACTCTGATTTTCATAAATTTGCAGATGCCTACAGAGGTCTCTCGGGAAGTATTATGGGTGACGTTAATATTATTCGACAATTTAATAAAGTACCCTTCAGCATCAGAGTTGATGTATGCAAACGTATAAAAGAACTGGAAGTTGAGTGCAGTAGAGAGGTTGACCAGCAATTTGTTTTAAGTATTATAGATATTCATATAATTGCATCCGAATTTGATTTAGATCCCGCTGTTGTTTTTTGTATAGGTGTTGACAAGGGCAAAAACGAGTTTATAAAATTATCCTAAATCATATTAAGTATCTCAAAGTTATCCTAACTATCACATGCGGAGACGTGCGTGTTGATGTCAAGAATTGAGGAATAGAGGGCGAGAAAAACCTTATTTCATAGGGTTTGTTCCATGTTAGGATTTCGGAAAATTGGTAAAAAATAGAAATTCGACACTCCGTAGAAATATATCAAAAGTAGTGATTTCAAAGAGGTTGTCCATAGTTTAGGCTTTGATTTAGATGTCAGAGTAAAAGAGTGCTTAGTGGGTGAGCGATTTGGATGTTTTTTTGATAGTTTAGACTGTGGATTGGATGTTAATGAAGGAGGATGGTAACATGGGGCAGATTTTCGATTTTAGTGATATTAAAAACAGCGAGGAATCGATAGCGAAAACATGGAATGAGTTTATAACATCGTTGGCAAACAAAGAGTTTTCTTACGACGATATTAAAAAAGCAAAGAGTTGCACATTTCTGAAAGCGTATGACGACTTGTTTAACCAGCATTCAGGAATTGAACATAAAACCGTAAAAATAAAAGATTTGAAATCATGCCTAATTGGTAGAGGGACAATCCTTAGCGATAGTGAATCGCCAAATTATGAGAGATTTATTCCGAAAAAGGAATTCATAAAAGCTGATAATAGATTTAGCCCACTGGGGATTGAATGGCTTTATCTGGCGATAGGTTCGGAAAATGATATTCACGAATGTGCTCAAAAGGAGTGTAGAGCAGAATATGGACAGAGATTTGGCTTTTGTCATTTTGAATTCGATAGTAGTAAGGATGGCCTGAAGCTTGTAGATCTTACAATAGCAGATGATATTTCTTATACGGAGTTGAATAAGCGATTAGAAGATTTTGGTCAGTCAGAACTTGAAAAAGGCATTAAGCTGGCAAAAAAGTTTGGACTTGTACCTAGGTATGCAGTTGATCAAGAGAGATTTAAGCAATTATTCACAGAATGGGGTGTCTATACATATGCGAAACTTCTTTCAGAACAAATCTTTGTTCCGTTGGATAATACAGAAGATAAAAGCATTATGTATGCCCCTTTTCAAACAATGGCACAGTATTATATCTCACTTGGGTATTCTGGTATAGTTTTTGGCAGCACTGTTTGCAATGTCGGAAAGAATATTGTTCTGTTTGATAACTTAATTGCAAAACCTGTTGGTGTAATAGAAGATTATATACTTTAATAATTCGCAAAAATAACAGAATTTATTATTGAAAAAGATGTTAAGCATTTGTATTGAGGATGTTTGACAAGGAAGGAAAAAATATGATTTCAAAAGAGTTAAAGGCGATTATTGATAAGTTCCATGAGCAAGGGAAAATGATTTTTCTTGCAGAAACAACAGAAGAAAAAATAGCCAAATTTGAAAAAGAAAAAATTGTAAAACTTCCACCAAAATACAAGGAATGGTTGTTGTTCTCAGACGGTGGTGAACTTTTCTTACCCGCTGGCATTCAATTATATGGTGTTGAGCATAATCCGGTAATTGATGTTGATAATGGTGATAGACCTAGTGACGAATACATTGTCATTGGTGCATTAGCATCTGGTGACCCAATTCTCTGTGAAAAAGCTGGCGACAGAATTGCTATCTACAATCAAGAAGCTGGAAGAATCGAAGACGATGAAATATATCCTGAGTTTATAGATTTCTTAAATGGCCTGTACGATTTGCTTGGCATAGGAGGTTGATTCTATGTCGAGAAGAACAGTAGAATCTAACAAGGCGATACTTGCAGCTTGGAATAAGGAGCAAGAACTTGTTCAAGAAGGAAAAGGTACAAGAGAATGGACTCCCCAACAACAGCGAGATATTCTTGATAAAGGTAAGGCTTATGATGATAACAGCATCGCTTTTCAAGGTCAGCACATGAAGAGTGCAGAAAAGTATCCAGAATATCAAGGAGACCCTGGCAACATTCAATTTCTAACAAGAGCAGAACATCTAGAGGCTCATAACGGAAACTGGAGGAATCCTACAAATTGGTATTTCAATCCAGGCACAAAAGAGAAAATCGACTTTGGTGAGGGGGAAATTATCCCTTGTGAAACAATCCAGTTGTCTGAACCAATAATTAAGACCGACTTAACTATAGAAGGTGTAGATGCTGAAGTCATCGAAAATGTGAATGAAGTAGAGGCAAAGAAAGTAACATACAGTCAACCGGATATAGAGCATAAAAAAGTGCCACTTAATAAAGCTACTGTAAGTCTCAAACCAATGAGAAGCTTTGGTGACACAATGCGTAATGCTTTAAAATCTGTAATTGAGTTTTCAAATCGACACCCGGTTTTAACCAATATAGTCAAGGTTGTTAGTGTTGCTGGATTAGCTGTTGTGGCTGAAGCCGTTTCAAACAGAGGTGATTCTGGCTCAGGAAGTAGTTCTGACAATTATGACTATAATCCATCAAGTAATGGAGATAATTCATTTATTGATATATATGAAAATGTATTTAATGATGATACACAAAATGGCGAATGTTCAATAGAACGTTCTTCATCAGAGGAACACGTGGTGCGACCTCACGGACAGCATTATCATACAAAAGAAGGTTTGATATGGAAGGAAAAGAGTTCATATTCGCGTGGTGGCAATAACGACGAATAAAAAAATAACCCTCTCAACGATCCGCTTTAGCTTTTCTTCCCGAGCAAAGCTGTCAGAAGTAGACTGTTCTTTCAACTCCCTAAGCCTGAATATTTAAACAATAATTAATTTAAGATGTTTTATCGAATTTAGCCTGACTATCACATGTTGAGACGGTAGTATTGATGTCAAAGGTAGAAGCTTGAAAAAGCTGATTCACTGTAGGTTTTAGAAAAATTATTAAGTGGTTGGTTTAAAAACTGATTTTACCGCTTTTTTTAGTGTAGGAGAGCATATCTACTGGTAGAAAATAGGGCTGATTTTTGGGTTCGGTAGTTAGAGAAAACAACTCGATATGAAAAACTGGGTATTTTGAAAATTCAGTTGTTTGTGGGAATATATCAACTATTAAATTATTGTACGATATTGTCATTGGGATTATTGGTAGCGACAATATTTCATTTTATGTCTTTTATTTATGCGAACAAACTCTGGAGGTAATTTCTTGAGCACATAATCCTGTAAGTAATCCGGCTATACAACCAGAGACAAGTAAAAAAGGGAAATATATCGCAATAGACACGGTTTTCGTTATAATAACGGCTACCATAATTTGCCCTATGTTATGAAGAACCGCTCCCAAAACACTACAAACCCAAATATATTTTTCTTCAATTACTCGCCTTAACAATAACATTCCAACAAGGCAAAGAAACCCACCTGCCAAGCTGTAAGATAAACTCATCATATTACCGCTAAAAATCGCACTTAACATTATTCGTGTAAGTAAAATTATCGCACTCTCTTTTGCACTATAATGATAAACGGCATACACAGTAATAATATTCGCCAGTCCGAGCTTCACGCCTGGAATAGGAATGAGATTAGGAATGTGAAGTTCCACGATGAAAATTATAAGGGCGGCAGTTGTCAACAGTGCCATTTCAGTCAATTTTTTTGTATTCATTATACCTTATCCTTATCTCGTAATCGCATCAACATCGTCATTGTTTTTCACAAACTGTATTACTAATCGATTTGGCAGGCAAACAATAGGAAGATTATTCGATTCTAAAAATCCCATGTCTTTGCAAATCTGATCAGAACAATTGGCTTCAAACATATGTATTTTATGATCTTTTATCTCAACAACGTTGATTTTTCCTTTATATTCAATATTAATAATTTGATTTTCTGCTTCTTCCAAATTAAAGTTATATAGCATATTTCCGTCTTGCACAATTTCTATCCATTCACTATGAGACCCACGCATTACAATTATGATTCCGATAACTCCGAAAGCTAAAATCAAAACACAAATTCCAATCCACAATTTAATAGTCTTCATATCTTTATCACATTTACTTTCTTGAATCCATAATTTTCACTAAGAGTAAAACTATCTGTTAATCTTTCGGTGATATGAATTTCACCATCTTCAGTTATCAAAATCATTTCAAAATCTTTATTCTCTCTCCAATATAATATCGCCTCATCCAATCCCATAACGAATAAAGCGGTCGATAAGGCATCACAAACTTTACTATCAGAACCGATTACTGAAACTGCACTAAGACCGTTTTGCACCGGTTTTCCAGTTCTGGGATCAATAATATGTACATATTTCTGACCGTCATCTCCCTCGAAATACCTCTCATATCCGCCGGACGTTACAATGGACAAATCGGCAATCTCTAACACCCCTATATTGCCACTTCCTATCGGATCTTTCAATCCAACACGCCATTTGCTACCGTCGGGTTTTGAACCAATAGTTAATATATTCCCTCCGAAGTCAATTAAAGCAGATGTTACTCCGTGTTCTTTGAGAACATCTGCAACCACATCTGTGGCGTAACCTTTTCCAACAGCTCCGAGGTCAATCTGCATCTCTTTCGGTACAGTGATTTGATTATCTTCAAGGAGAATTTTATCATAGCCGACATTTTGTAATAACAGTGCGAGTTTTTCTTCATTCGGAATCCGATATGTTTCTGTTGTAAATCCCCAAGCCGTCAAAACAGGGTAAATAGTCAAATCTAATGCCCCATCCGTTTTGTGTGCCATTTCTAATGCAAATAAAATTATTTCAGCCGTTTCATCACTAATAGCCATTTGAAAACCATTATTGTGATTGATTGCATAAATTTCATTTTGCGAATCTGTAACCGACCAAAGACTTTCCAGTTCGTAAATTTTTTCTTTGGCAACAATAAGTGCGTTTTGAGATTCTCCTCCGTAAGCGGTCAATGTTATATATGTATCCATAGCAAATAAATCTGAGCTGGTTTCCATCTGTGGTTTTTCTTCACAACTGACAAATAGGAGTAAGCCTATCAGCAAAAGAAATATTTTTGTTTTAGCGTAACTATCTTTCAACATTCTTATTTTTCCTTCCTGAATATCTCCGTATCAATTTCCCGATATAATACGCCAGAAATACAAAGAGTCCCATTATTGCGAGATAGTCGATGAAAAAAAATATCGGTGGTTCAGAGTAATCAAAAAAAGAATATTGAATTCGATGAAACATATAATGCGGAACTTGCCGAGTTATAAATGCGTAAAGTCCATACGTGGCAACAATTATTCCAACAAAAGAAACTATTTTGTCGTTATTTTGTATCGATTCTTTTTTTGTGAGTTTCCTCACCATTCCCATTATTATACCCCAATGAAGACCTATATGGAGTGATATAAAAACGAAACACCAATAAGCAGATATATGGTGCAATGTTCTTGCGAAGCTTTGTCTCAAATTTATTGAATCAAAGGAAAAAATGTATATTGACATCATCGCACCACTGATTAAGACAGCCATCATGCAGAAAAAAGTGAATATATTTATGAATGTTTGAAATATACGCATAGCATTATATTTGCCTTTGCGTAAATTGCGTATCCAAGACCAATTTAAAATATGGTGGGCGATAAACAATACTATCATACCAACCGCAATCCATTCATGCGCCCAGCTGCTGGTGATATGATAGGCCATTTGAATTAAAAGTACAATGGTCATTAATATATCAACTATGATTTTACTTCTGGTTTTTGAATTCACTGATAATGCCCCCTCGTATTGTTATGTGCTATTAATAATAAAGGACGAAGATTTCTAAACGAGAAATTCTTCATCCTAATCAAATCAGTTGCCTAAATTCAGGCTTTGTACCCAACTTATCACATCATTTTCTGAATTTGGAACATTATCTCTGGAAACAGTGAAACCATCAGTTATTACTGTAGCGTTAGGTTGTAGATCCGCAATAGTTTTTATAGTGTTTGAGAAGCCACTGCCGCCATGCGGACAAAACGGTACAATGGTTTTTCCGCCTAAATCATATTGTTCAAGAAATGTATAAAGAACCATTGGTAAATCAGCATTCCAGTTAGGATAACCAATAAAAACGACATCATAATCATCAAGATTTTCAATTTGTGTAGACAATTCCGGTCTTGCGTTTTGACTTTTTTCATTGGTTGCCAAATCCATGAGTTCGGGACGAGTAGGATATGGCTGAACGGTTTCAATTACAAATAAATCTCCGTTCGTTTCACGTTGAATAGCTTGTGCAAGAAATTGAGTATTACCTATAACTTCACCATTAACAACAACTCGGCTTGCACGAGCAACAGCATCAACCCCATCCGCTTCAGGCACGCCAAAATATGCGATTAATATATTGCCTTGTTCATTGTTGCTTTGAACTTGATTATCTACCGAAGTATTTTCATTTACAGGGGTTTCTGATGCCGCATTATCATCTGTCGGCTCTGGAATCGAGGATTCTGTGGGTGTGTTCGTTGGTGGAGTTGAATTTCCTGAACAAGATGTCATTGAAGTAACTGTAAGAATAGAAAGTATTATAAGTGATATTTTTTTCATCATCATTTCTCCTAATTTTTTTTACTGCAATTGCAGATTGTTTTTACTAAACTTAATTAAAATTTGTGAGGAAAGTGTGAGGAAAGTAGCAATCTTCTGTGAAATTTATTTGTTAACAATAACGTTTTATAATTAAGTTATTCAATCATTTTTTAGCACGCATGACGGATTTTCGATGTTCAGATACTTTATTTGGTAGCGACATATAAAGAATATGAATGGTTACAAATATTCCGATGCAAGGCAAAAAAGTATAAGCCCACATTGCTTGTATGTGGACTATGGAAATCATCAACGGACACCACAAAAAAATCAGACTAATTATAATTGTACGCTTTTTTAGTCCTGTTCGCTCTTTGTAGTTGGTGATATAGTCGCTAAAGATTTTATTTCGATGAAGCCATGTATTCAATTTTGGATTATTAGAAAAACATGTAGCAGCAAGTAATACAAAGGGAGTCGTGGGTAAAATAGGCGTAAAAATACCAATTGTACCAACAAATAGAAATAAAAAACCTAAAATGATTAACACCTTATTTTTTACGTTCATTAATTTAATGTCCCTCTCTAAAAATAGAAAAATGCTGATATCATTAATATATATGAAACAGCATTTTTATTATTAAATTTTTGTGTTTATTTAAGGTTGGAATTATTTATCATTTGCCGGAAACTTTAAACCAAAAAATCGTTTCTCCATTAATACAATCTACACCATAAGGCATATTGTGTGCATTGAGAATCGTACTTACAATTGATAACCCTATGCCTGTGCCTTGTCGGCGACCGCCTTGGTGCTGACTTCTTTGATACCGCTCCCAAATAATTGTGCGATCTTCTTCCGGAATCGGTTCGCCATGATTAATAACCGACACTTTATATGTTTCGCCGTCATCTATAATTGCAACCACAATTGTTTCACCGTCATCTGTATGATTTATTGCATTGTATAAAAGGTTTCGTATGACAAGGCTAATTTTTAGTGCATCAACATTGACCAAAATATCTGTTTGAAAACTATCAATTTGAATCTTAATCTGTTGTTCCAAAGCACTTTGCTCACAATGTGAAATTTCAGACTCAACAATTTCATATAGATTATACCAATCTTCTTGTAATTGTAAATATCCGGCTTGGAGTTGCGAATAATCCATAATGTCGTTGACCATTTCACTCATACGATTTGTTTCTTTGATAATAAGAGTTAAATCTTCATTACGTTTTATATCATCTCTCCAATTAATATCACGCACCATTTCGGCATATCCGCCAATGAGCGAAAGCGGAGCACGCAGTTCGTGAGATACATTGGCAATCACTTCTTTACGCAAGATATCCACACGTTGAAGGGCTATTCCGAGTTCCTCAACCGAATGAGCCAATTGTCCCAATTCGTCTTTCAAAGAAATTCCCGGTGTTGCCGTTAAATTTCCGGATGCCAGACTATCCACGGTATTTTTAATTATATGAATAGGCTTTGTGAATCTACGAGATAAAATCGCAGCCAATACCGCAGCTACAACAGTAAGAACAACACTAAGTACAACAAGTTGCTGACGATTCATATTCAAAACTGCGTATAGGTCTGTAAACGAGCGATGAAGAA
>JGI994J12354_10003975_pt1 | contig 13522 bp, 13 predicted proteins | sample IntmicLarv3ML3BL_FD_12354 | JGI IMG/M metagenome (IMG submission 12354)
CTCTAATGATATCGCCTTCAGCTACTTTGTACTGTTTACCACCTGTTGCAATAATTGCGTACATATGGCACACCTCCTATTATCATTACTCGCCAGATTTGGTGACAACTTAATGTACTTAGACCTCTCTGTGCGGCATCCGTATAATAATATCATAGAAAAAGCCTATTTTCAAGCGTTTTCGCTATTTTATGCATTTTATTTTTACGAGATAAAATCAATCAATTTGCTTAGCACAAGTTATAGCTAATGAACCTGGACCAATATGACACGCCACACTTAATGGCAGTGGTGCAATTTCGATTTCATAGCCAGGAAATACTTCTGCTAATTCTCGTGCAAATAATTGAGCTTCAACTTCATTGGCACTATGACAAACACCTAATCGAAGCTTTTGGTTATCATAATAATCCTTAAATCTTGTTGCGAAGTCTTCCTTCATCGCATCAACCATTATCTTTTTGGCTAGCTTTTGACTTCTAGCTTTAGCAAAAGCATCTAGCTTGGCACCTTGTATTTGTAAAACGGGCTTAACCTTTAAAACCGTTCCAATCATCGCTGCGGCTGGCGTTATTCGTCCACCCTTTTTCAAATACTTTAAAGTATCCACCATGATATAAATGCTAGACTCTAATTTTTCATTTTCTAGGATATCTTTTATTTCTTTGGCACTCTTGCCCTGTTCAATCAAAGTAAGTGCATCTAATACGGAGCTTTTAAGTGTCGTTGCAATTCGTTGGTTATTAACGACCCAAACCTTGCCATCGAAATCTTGAGACAAGCCCATTGCTGTCTCGCATGAAGCACTTAAGCCACTTGACATGGGTATATGAACTATCTCATCGTATTCTTTAAGGATGCGCTCCCATAGTTCAATGATATCGGCGGGCGATGGTTGTGATGTCGATACGTCACAGTTATCTTGAAGCTTGTCATAGAAACCCTCTTGCGTCAAATCAATATCTTCAAAAAATAATTTCTCATCAACGAAAAATGGCATCGGTAAGACATGAATTCCTAATTTCTGGGCGTCTGTCTGAGTGACGCCACTATTACTATCTGTAATAACAGCAATTTTGCTCATATTGATAATCCCCTTTTAACGTTCTATATCTCAGCAACTTGCTCAGATAATGATTTTCTACTTTTTTGTCTAGTTACTTCAACAATATGTAATGGCGTAATATCCACTACGACCGCCTTAGTGCTGTCTTGATGTAGATATTTTTGCAATGTTTCTAGTAATTCAATTTGTGAATCCCTTTTCTTAATATTGATGAAATCTATAAGAATTATACCACTAAGGTTGCGTAAACGCAATTGTACCGCAATTTCTTTAGCCGCTTCAAGATTGATTTTGTGGAAAAATAGCTCGGTATTTTTCTGCCCTTGATACTTACCACTATTAACATCAACAACAACGAATGCTTCAGTTTGTTGAATAGTTATAAATCCGCCTGACTTAAGCCAGACTTTTTCACGAGAAGCTGTCTCTAAGGTACTTTCTACTGAATATAATTTAGATAATGATAATAAATCATCTTCATAGTAACGCAATTTATGTATATCACCTACTTGAAAATCATGCAAATACCCCTGTATTTCTGTGAAAACAGTCCTATCATCAGTTATGATTTCAGCTAAATCGGTATTTTTAATCCGCCGTAGGTTCTGAATATATTCAGGAATCGCTGTATCAATCAGTGAATAGCAAGTTCGGGTGTCACCAAGATGATAAATATTATCTAAACGACTATATAATTCTGCTAGTTCAGTAAGAATAGCTTCATCGGTAGCATTGACAGCATTAGTTCTAACCACAATACCGCAGTCCTTACGTAAATGCGGGGTGAGCAATATTTTTAATTCTTTTCGTGCCTCTTCGCTTATTTTACCAGATATTCCTAGCGTATTTTTGCCAACCGTTAAAACCACGTATCGTCCCGGTACATTTAATTGTGAAGTTACAGTTGGCACCTTGGTTTTTAAAGCTTCCGTTGATACTTGTACCAATAGCTCATCGCCAGCTTTTAATTCTGAACGCTTAATAGCCGATGTAATATAAGCTGACTTGTTCTTATTCAATGAATAATAGCAAGCAAAGTTGGGCTTGATATCAATGAACGCGGCATTTAGATGTTTGGATATTTTCTGTACTTTGCCGATATAAATATTGCCTAGAATATTTTCTTTATTTTCACTATTGATATTGATATCAATAATTCTATCCGCCACACCATCAAAGATGGCGGTTACTAGACAATTAGCTTGATTAAATTTTAGTTTACTAATTATTAATTTCTTACTCAATATCTTCTCCTAATGATTCCAATGTAACGAATTCTCGCTTGCTTTCATCACCGATATCAGCGTAGACCTCCTGCCGATGAACCATCAATGCCATAGGCGACATTTCTTCACCCATAAAGCGATATAAGGCTTCAATGACTGGTTCTGGCTTTAGATTATTGGCACTACCACTAGCCACTTGGATGAAAATTTTATCATCTTGAGCTTTAAGCTGGTAAACTAAAGGGCGAATATCAACATCGGTTTCACTGCGCTTGGTTTTTTTGTGAACAATAATTTCTGATTGTGCAAAAAAAGGCTTAAGACGAGCCTTCCAATCACCCTTAGGTGCTAATCCAGCTCTAAATTCAACATAATAATCCGTTGCGGCAACTAACGACATGCCCTTACTGGCTTTGATATCAGGAATTTGCCGTATACTAATAACACGACAGCCCTCCGCCATTGTTTCATTAAGCTGCTTTGCCATTTCCTTTGAGCTAGTTGCTGATTGCAATTCTATATCAAAATATTCGGCACTACTAGTAACACCAACGCCTAATGGTGAAGCAAAGGACATAATCATATGCGGACTAAAGCCACTACTGTACGCGATATCTAGACCGGCACGACGAATCGCCTTTTGAAAATAACGCATCATATCAAGATGGCCAATGAATTTCATTGAACCAAGCTTTTCGAATTTAATTCTTGCTTTCAAGACAGACCCCTCCTTTAAAGATTGTTGCCCCACAGCTAGCACATTCTACGCAACAATTTGGTGTTGTTTCAACGTTTCCAGCCGCTTGCCATTCTTTTTGTAAGAATGACTTAGTAACACCTGTATTAATGAAATCCCAGGGGAATAATTCATCAAGCTCACGGTTACGGGTAGTATAAAAATCGGGATTAAGACCAGTTTGTTCGAAAGCCTTTTCCCATAACTCGTTCTTAAAATGCTCTGACCACGAATCAAATAATGCGCCATTTTCATAAGCCTTTAAAACAACATTGGCGACACGACGATCACCGCGAGCTAAAACACCTTCTAGCATCGTTATGTCAGCTTCATGCCAATTATATTTGATGCTTTTTTGATTAAGTTGTCCTCGAATGGAGTCTTTAACTGTTCTTGCACCATTTAGAAATTCTTCTTTTGTACACATTGTCGCCCATTGAAATGGGGTGAATGGCTTTGGTACAAAGAATGACGTACTAACATTAATTTGACATTTGCCTTTGCGTTCACTTTTTGGTATCTCGTAATATTGTTTGGCTATTTCTTCGGCTAAATAAGCAATACTTTCTTGATCTTCACGCGTTTCCGTTGGATGACCGAGCATAAAGTAAAGCTTTACTTTTGACCAACCACCTTCAAAAGCCGTTTTAGCACCATTTAAAATAATATCTTCCGTTAAACCCTTATTGATGACATCACGCAATCGTTGTGAACCAGCCTCTGGTGCAAAGGTTAAGCTGCTTTTCTTAATATCTTGCACCTTGCTCATCACATCTAAAGAAAAAGCGTCAATTCTTAGTGATGGCAATGAAATATTTACATGCATTCGTTGACATTCTTCAATTAAATAGTCGATTAATTCTGGCAATTTAGGATAATCACTAGAACTCAGCGAACTCAGCGAAATCTCATCATAACCAGTATTTTCTAACATCGTTTTGGCTTGGCTTTTTAGGAATTCAAGATTCCTTTCTCTGGTTGGTCGATAAACCATTCCAGCCTGACAGAAACGACAGCCCCTAATACACCCTCTTTGAATCTCTAGGACAACACGGTCTTGTGTAGCTTTAATAAAAGGGACTACTAACTTATCTGGATAATAGGTATCGGTCATATCCCTAACGACCTGCTTAGTTATAACGCTTGGAAGATTTTCAATAGTCGGGTTAAAGGCTTTTAAGGTACCATCAACATGATATGTCGCTTCATATAATTGCGGAACATATATACCTGGTATTAAAGCAGCTTTTGCTAGAAACTGCGCTCTAGTACCACCACTTGCCTGATGTTCCTTGTAGGCATCGATTAAATCAAAATAAACCGTCTCGCCCTCACCAATATAGAACATATCAAAAAAGGGGGCTAAGGGTTCTGGATTATAAGTACAAGGACCACCACCAATGACTAGAGGGTCATCTTCTGTTCGTTTGGTTGCCATTAAAGGAATGTGACTCAAATCCAATATTTGCAAAATATTGGTATAACACATCTCATATTGAATTGTAATTCCTAGAAAATCAAAATCACGGATTGCATCTTGCGATTCCAGCGCAAACAATGGTAATTTAAGCTCTCGCATCACCGCATCTAAATCTGTCCAAGGTGAATAAACGCGTTCACACCAAACATCATCACGACGATTAAACATGTCATATAAAATCTGGATACCAAGATGTGACATACCAATCTCATAGACATCAGGAAAACACATAGCAAAGCGGACATCAACATTTCGCTTGTCCTTCATAATAGAATTAATTTCATTGCCAATATATCTAGCTGGCTTATCAATTTGCAATAATATTGTATCGTCTAAAGCTAATTTTCTCATCTTTAACTCTTTCACTTTCAATTTTTAATATCACCTTGACCATCTCTTAACGATAAAGGAGATACCTTTTGTAGTATATCATTTAAGCTGATAATACCACAAGTGATATAATGTCTTTTTTCTTCTTATGTAAGCGTGGGAATTTATTCCTGAAGAAATGGACTTAAATTATCTAAACAAAATAAATTCAACTGATGTAAAGCTCTGGTTGTCGCAATATATAAAAGACTCTTATCAGTCTTGCGGTAGTAGTTTTTATCGTCTACATCACAAATTAAAACGGCATCAAATTCAAGACCTTTAGACATATACACAGGGATAATAAATGTCCCTTGGGTAACTTCATTCCCTGTGCCATCCACCAATTGAATGGTTATTGCTTCTTTTAATATGTCAAATAATACTAAAGCATTATTTCTACTTTTACAGATTAAACCAATTGACTCATAGCCAAGGGCTTGACATTCTTTGATTTTATCAATAATCGCCTTTTTAAAATCTTTTTGTTCCTTAAATACTGAAACTGTCGGGGTTTCACCATTACGATTAAAGCTTTCAATCTTAACTTGATTATGTAAAAACTTAGAACTAAATTTCAAAATCTCGCTAGTACATCTAAAGCTCTTATCCATTACTACTAGGTTAGATGCTTTTTTACCTAGTATCTCTTTGATTTGTTGATACATTGACATGCTTTCAGTCTTTTCTAAGGTTTGGTTGATATCACCTAAGACGGTCAATTTGGCTCGAGGAAATAGCATTTTAAAAATCTCAAAGTGAAGCGAATAATAGTCTTGTGCTTCATCAATGACCACTTGTTTTATATCTTGATAGGTCGTTTCACCATTGATTGCCATAGCTAGATAAGTAAGTGCTGCAGCATCATCATAGTAAATCCGATTCATTACTAAGTTCTCGGCGGTATACTTCAATATCTTATCAATATCTTCTGGCAATGTAATACCACCTGCCATTGCCAGAAAGTAATCTTTGTTATTAAACAATTTTTGATATATTGCTTTGATATTAAGCGGCGCACATCTTGCCATATATTCTTTAACCATCATTCGTTCGCTCTTACGGATTCGGCCATTTTGGATATCGGCAATCAATTCTAAAATATATTCTTCTAATACGCTTAATTTCGTCTTAATTGACATATCTGGATTACCTGATAAAAGCTTTTTCTTTAGAATATCGCAACTAACAATACAAACACCATTATTATAAATATCTTCAAACTCAATCTGATTCTTTAACAAATCATCTATAACGCGCTTTAAAATCAATGAAAAACTTCGGGAGTTTTTGAATTTCATACTATCTTTAATTACTTGTGAATGTGAGTCATTAACAATAATTGATTCTAAAAATAGTTCTCGTGATTGAATGTGCTTTTTGTTGATAACTTGACTGACTATCTCTTCCCAGATAATTGAATTAGCATTTTCTTCACCTAATTCAGGCAAGACATTAGCTATATATTGTTCGAATATTGAGTTCGGTGAAATAATTAAAATATCTTCCGCATTGAGGTTCTCAGATAGCCCTTGATACATCAAATATGCTACGCGGTGTAAAGCAATTGAAGTCTTGCCACTGCCCGCTACACCCTGAACCATCATTAATTCGTTATCCATATCACGAATCACGACATCTTGTTCTTTTTGAATCGTCTCAACAATTGATTTCATTTGTGGTGAGGTGTTCTGGGATAAGGCTTTGCGCAAAAATTCATCAACTACTTGCACATCTGCATCGAAAAAATATTCTAAGTTGCTATTTTTTATTTCATATTGACGTTTAAGAGTAACTTCTCCCGCAATTCGTCCTACTGGTGCTTCATAGAAAGCTCGTCCCATCATAAAGCGGTAAAAGACACTAGCAATTGGTGAACGCCAATCATAAATATACCGGTCTACACCAGTATCATTTTTAAGTGCCGTTCTGCCAATATATATCGACTCATTGCTTTCATCATCATCAAATTTGAAATCAATTCTAGCAAAATAAGGCGACGCAATCATCTTTTGTAAGCGAACTATCTTTGCTTCCATCTCTTCACTATCGGTAATCTTGTCATTTAATTCATTAGTAAATTGCGATAATTCAGCTAAGGCCTCAAAGGCTTCACTACCCCATAAATTACCAATTGCATGTTCGCTATTTTCACGCATTTCTTTTCTTGTTGCGATAACATCTGCTTTCAGCTCATCATTGCGATTCTGGGCTTTTTCAAGCTGACGTTCAATTAATGCAATCGTCTCTTTCAGTCGTTCTTGCTCTTTTGATAATTCTACTTGTTCTTTTTTCATGTATCGTCCTTTATTTGCAATAGTATCTTCTATAAATAAATAATAAAGAAACCTACTACTTCTTGTTATCAACCAAAGTCATCAAACAAAATATACTAGGCTCTTTATAATTCATTTTACTACAAATTACAATTCTATGAAACGTGAAATTTAAACTTTCCTAATTTGGTTATTAATTCTTTATCAATTAGTCGCACTTTGCCGCATTATCACCGGCTTTTGCCACCATCAGCATTACAAAAGTGGCAAGGACAAAGGGCATGGTTAGAATTGGTATTCCATATGGTGCTACTAAAACGTTTAGAACAATATCAAGAAGCATTGTTAGTATGCCACCACAAATAGTTATCCCGACATTTCGAGACGTTAATTTAAGAAAAGTCCCAGCGGCTAGAAACGTCAAAATAATGTTGTAGGTATAAAGCCCCATTGCAAAGGTATCTTTGCTCATACCACTTATTAAGACAAATCCCCAGCTAAAAGCAATCGCCAAGATAACCCGAATCCCTTCCTTAATACCAGCTATAAATATTGCAACAAGAATTAAAAGTGATGCCACCACATTATCTAAGATAAATACTTCTCCAATCCCTTTGGTAAGTGCATCTAACCAATTGCTTATCACACCTGTTTCTTCAATCATCTGCGGTAGCATCCCGACCAAATCAGTTTGAATTGTTGTCATTTGGTAACTTGCTAAAAGAACTAGCCACGTTACAATAATAAACGGCAAGGTTAGACTGGGCATTTCCCATACCGCCAATAAGTTATTGATAAAGATTGTAATAAAAGTCACGATTATTGAACCGATTACAACAATAATCCATTTGTTTAGTCCTTGGATAAAGGTAACTGTCGCAATCCCCACTAATACTGGACTAAAGCCAAATAACCCCGCCTTTATCTTATCACTTGTCATGTCTAAACCTCTAGCCGTGGCGGTTCCTACTATGACAGCTATGGTTGCGGCGATACCAACCTCTAAGGCGGCTACATAGCAAGCGATTAAAATAATGAGTCCGCTAATAGCATTCTCAATTAACAAAACTTGCGATACGCCATGTAGCAATGCTTTAATAGTTTCTAATATTATATTTTCTTGTTTTACCCCCATTTATTACCTCCTAAAACTTACGAATTCTAGTCACTTTTTGTCCGCGACATGCTAGTCTTGCGAAATCATAACAAGCATAAATAAGTCGTTCGATTTCCTGTGTCGAATTGCCCAGAGCTCTCATGGATAATCCCGAAACAGCCAGCTTTGATAAACCTAGCCGACCACTAAAGGGGATTGATGCTAAAGCTTCTCGCAACCTATTTATGACTTCATCAGTAATACTTTTTGCTAAGATGGTCACTGCTCCTAAATGACTATAGCCCTCTAGCATCCCTGTTCTACTTAAGTGATTGTCTTGTGGTGTAAATAGCAATCGGTCAGCCACTGCCAATTTGTTATCAACATATATATGGTTTGATATATTAAGTGATTTATAATAAAAGCCAGCACCATCTAGCGTCCATCCAGGGGTCAATATTTCCGAAGTAAAATAAAACGCATCACTACTCATGTGGACTTCTTGGTCTTGCTCGTAGATGCTATTTTCATAAGGGATAACCGCATCTGGAATATATACGAAGGAGCTATCAGGTTCTAGAGTGATTTTGGTTCGTTGGCAAACTTTATCTTGTGGTGTCTCATATATTTTAGTTGCAGATTGTGTTGTTAGGTACAAGTCTGCTCCTTTTTGAACCTTAATATCAATAGTATATCTATCACCATCAACATAACCGCCTCCTGGATTGAGGATAAAAAATGTCAGTTGCCCACTCTCATCTAAATATTGTGGCCGCATTAACTTTAATGCCCCTTGATAATACAAATTATCTGGTATTGTTAGTTCACCCTTTTTTATAGCACCAATTCTTAGTACGCCAGTTCTTTCGCTCATTAGTTATTATCTAAAAAAGCCTGTGTTTTCACCCATTTAACAACTTCAACTAATCCCGTTTGGTCTTGTAAATTAGTGAAAATCGTTGGCTTATCCTTTCTAAATTTTTTGGTATCAGCAGCCATAATATCAAGGTTAGCGTGAACAAATGGCGCCAAATCGATTTTGTTAATTATAAATAAATCTGCCTTAATCATCCCTTGCCCACCCTTGCGTGGAATTTTCTCACCTTGTGCCACATCAATGATATAAATAGAGATATCTACTAATTCAGGACTAAATGTCGCCGCTAGGTTATCACCACCACTTTCTACAAAAATGATTTCCAAATTGTTAAATTGCCGCTCTAGCTCTTCAACGGCTGATGCATTCATCGAAATATCTTCTCTAATGGCAGTATGAGGGCAGCCGCCAGTCTCCACTCCGATAATTCGCTCAGATGGCAACACCCCACTATTGATAAGATAGTTAGCATCTTCTTGCGTATAAATATCATTGGTTACTACTCCGATTTCAACTTCTGGAGATAATTTCTTAACCAGTTGTTCAATTAAAAAGGTCTTTCCCGCTCCGACGGGACCACCGACCCCGATTTTGATTGTATCCATAGGTACTCCTTATCCGTTATTTGATTATGACATAAAGTTTCTAGCGAACAATGTTTCATGCCGCATTTGCGCAATTTCAAGCCCTGGTGCTACTGCCCCAAAAGCATTTTGTGGCAAGGTTTTAATGGTTGCTATTGTTCCATCAATTTTAGTTTGATATGATAATAATATTTGTTGTGCCTCGGTTTGTCCTAGCGGTACCCCACGGACAGCATTTTGAATCAATGTCGTTATATTATTCATTAAAAACGCTTGTAATGTCTCATCAATAGTTGCTTTAGCCGCATAGCTTAGCAATGCAAAAACGATAGCTGGATGAGCTACTAGCTCACCAGTTGTTATCAACCTTTGATATGTTTTTATATACTCATGCTGTATCAGTGTACTTCCAAGAGTCAAAAATTGTTGACCGATTTTTTGGTTAGCAATTCTTGTTTCTTTAGCAAGACACTGTGCTTCTAAATATTGTGATATTTCACAAATCCGAGTAAAATCACCAGCTACAACCGCTTTAAATACTATACAGATAGCCAAACCATCGGTATAGCAAAGTTGTTGGTGCAAATAACAATCAAGCCATTTATTAAAGCTTTTGGCATCATGAATTGTACCATCTTCCATATAAGTCTCAAAACCATATGAATGACTAAAGCTACCCGTTGGGAAACTAGAATCACAAAGTTGATAGAGAAATAGTTGTTTATTCATCATGACTGTGTCCTATATGCCTAAATGGCTCTTCTACATATCGTTCTTCACGCTTATAGTTATATCCCATTTCTCCTAGTAGTCGCTCTACTAAATAATCATATTGTACCAGCATTATATCCCCCTCAAACTGAGCTGGTAAATGGCGATTGCCCAATGCATGGGCAATAACTCCCATATCATAAATAGTTGGGGGCTGGATTATTAAAACATCCTCTGACAAAACCTCAACAACAATGATTCTTTGGGCATCTTGATAAAGAATATCGCCAACTCGCAAATGATGTTTAGCTGCTAGGCGTACATGTACTTCGTTATCATGGTCGGTCTTGACATGATGTATCCGTTTAGCGAGACTTTCATTATCAAGATAAACTTTTTCAATATGATACTGCTGTAGGTCTGTTTTTGATAGGTCTTTAATATTACCAATTATTTCTGTAATTATCATTATTTGGTCTCCTATTTAATCCTAGAACAAAAAGTACCGTTGTGCCAATGGTAGTTCTTTGGCTGGCTCACAAGTTGCTATCTCACCGTCAACAGTAACTATATAGGTCTGTGGATTAACCTTGATTTCTGGCATGGCATCATTAAATTTCATACTATTCTTAGTCAATTTGCGAACGCCTTTTATGGGAAGTGTTTCCTTTTGCAGACCATACTTTTCTTTGACATTACGTTCAAATGCTGCTTGAGAAACAAAAGTAAAAGAGCTTTTGGCTAGTGCTGAGCCATATGCTGCAAACATTGGACGATAAAATACTGGTTGAGGTGTTGGAATAGATGCATTGGGGTCCCCCATCACACTATTAGAGATAAAACCATTTTTAATAATTTTATCTGGTTTAGCACCAAAAAAGGCTGGTTCCCATAAGACTAAATCAGCAATTTTCCCGATCTCGACGGAGCCGACATATTCATCAATACCATGGGTAATTGCTGGATTAATGGTATATTTAGAAATATATCTTTTTACGCGGAAATTATCACTCTTTGCTGAATCTTCTGGCAAAGCTCCTCTTTGGCCCTTCATTTTATCAGCGGTTTGCCATGTTCTAATCACAACTTCACCAATTCGGCCCATTGCTTGTGAATCAGAGCTCATCATACTAAATACACCCATATCATGTAGTACATCTTCTGAAGCAATCGTTTCTTTTCTGATTCGGGAATCGGCAAAAGCCAAATCCTCAGGGATATCTGGATTTAAGTGATGACAAACCATTAACATATCCAAATGTTCATCAGCTGTATTAATCGTATATGGCATCGTTGGATTAGTTGATGATGGCAACACATTTGGCTGCCCAGCCAAACGAATAATATCTGGCGCATGTCCGCCACCAGCCCCCTCAGTATGATATGTATGGATAACACGATTACCAAAAGCCTCGATGGTTCTTTCAACGAATCCCGTTTCATTTAAAGTATCGGTGTGAATAGCGACCTGCACATCATATTTATCTGCTACGGCTAAGGAATTATCGATTGCTGAAAAGGTCGTTCCCCAGTCCTCATGTATCTTAAGACCAATGGCACCTGCTTCAATCTGCTCGGCCAATGGTTCACATGTTGCGGCGTGACCTTTGCCTAAAAAGCCTAAGTTTACTGGCAAGCCATCAGCAGCTTGTAGCATTCGCTTGATGTTCCATGCCCCTGGTGTCACTGTTGTTGCCTTAGTTCCTTCGGCTGGTCCAGTTCCACCACCAATCAAGGTTGTCACCCCGCCGTGAATTGCTGTATCAATTTGTTGTGGTGAAATAAAATGAATATGGGTATCAATTCCTCCCGCCGTTAGAATTTTACCTTCACCAGCCATTATTTCTGTAGATGCACCAATTGGAATGGTTACTCCATCCATTATTTTGGCATTTCCGGCTTTGCCGATGGCACAAATTTTGCCATCACGAATACCGACATCGGCTTTAATAATTCCCGTATAGTCGACAATCACGGCATTCGTAATAACTAAATCTGGGACTTGTTCAGCGCGTACCGCTAAAGGGTCCATGCCCATTCCTTCTCTGATTACTTTCCCACCACCGAAAACCACCTCATCACCATACTGGGTATAATCTTTCTCAATTTCAATAAATAAATTGGTATCTGCTAGACGCATAACATCGCCAGTTGTTGGTCCATATAAATCACTGTATTGTTTGCGTGGTATTCTTAAACTCATAGTGTTATCCTCGCTTTCCTTATGATGGTTGTTAATCCAATTTGCCGTTAGTCATATTGTTGAGTCCGTATACTTCTCGTGAACCAGTTAGTGCCACTAGTTCAACTTCCTTTTTATCCTGTGGCTCGAAACGGACAGCCGTTCCAGCTGGAATATTCAATCTAAATCCGCGGGTCTTTGCTCTATCGAATTCTAATTCTCTATTAATTTCAAAGAAATGATAGTGTGAACCGATTTGTACTGGTCTATCTCCAGTGTTAACTACCGAAACAACCCTTGTTTCTCGGCCTTCATTACAAACAATATCCTCGCCATAGCAAATAACTTCTCCTGGTTTCATATTGGTCTCCTTATCGAATTGGGCTGTGGACTGTTACAAGTTTGGTTCCATCCGGAAATGTTGCCTCTACTTGAATATCATGTATCATCGAAGGTACGCCATCCATTACGTCATCCTTGGTTAATAATGTTGCTCCATATGCCATTAGTTCTGCTACTGTTTTGCCGTCGCGCGCACCTTCTAATACTTCATATGTTATTAAGGCGATTGTTTCTGGATGATTCAATTTAAGACCCCTATCCTTGCGTCTTTTTGCCAAATCAGCAGCTACGACAATCATAAGCTTTTCTTGCTCTCTTGCTGTCAAATTCATCTGACTACCTTCCTTTCTTGCACATAAAAAAGGTGCCAGAAACCCTGTATGAGTTTCTGACACCTTTGTCATCTTTACATTTTTATTATCTGCTTGTTTATGTCATTTGTCAATCTTTTTCGCAAGAAAGAATTTCGCAAGCGAAATTCTCCGCCCGAGGCGGTCGCAATTTGCGACATATTTCATATTCGCCGAGGTGCGTTCCTGCGGAGCATTTTATTTATTAGGAAGCAATTTCCTAATAA
>JGI994J12354_10003976_pt1 | contig 13522 bp, 12 predicted proteins | sample IntmicLarv3ML3BL_FD_12354 | JGI IMG/M metagenome (IMG submission 12354)
ATGAATGCGAAGTGTCCGCTTGATAGAATTTGTCAAAAATACGTTTTAATGTCGAAGCATCCATGCCGCAGCCTGTATCAGAAACTGAAACTGTGATGTTGTCTGCATCCGATGTCTGCGNAATGGATACGCTCCCTCCGGGNGATGTGTATTTCAGCGCATTGGAAAGCAGATTATTCCAAACGATTTCCAGCATTTCCTTATCAGCGGTTATTATGGCTTTATCCTCGGTATCAACCGCAAAATCAATCTCTTTTTCTTCCCAAAGAGATTCAAACTGCAATGCACAGTCATAAAGCTGAACACATAGGTTATAGGGTTCGGCTGGAATTTCAATCTCCTGATTATCCAGTTTGTTCAGACGAAGTATATTGCTTATAAGTGTGTTGAGGTTNTCGGTTGCCTTTACAATTGTATCTATATATTCCTTTCGGGTTTCTGCAGACAGATTGTCGTTACCCAAGGCTGTTGTATAGTTTCTGATTACAGCAAGCGGGGTTTTAAGCTCATGTGATACGTTGGAAACAAAGTCATTTTTCAGTGTTTCTATACTGCCGAGCTCCTGCACCATTACATTGAAATCGGTAAACATTACGTCAATGTAATCATAGTTATCCGGTGTATGTGTTGGTTCGACATACACAGAAAAATCTCCATTCGCCACATCTTTAGCAGCGTTACTGAGTGTACGCATAGGTATATCGTATTTATTTTTGATTTGCCATCTTGTTATAGACATGAAAACTATTGCCACGACTGCCCAATAAAGCATGATAAGATTAATTTGGAAGAAAGCCGGCATTTGAAAGAAAAAAGGCATGACAATAAGCCCCACTTGAATGCCCACAAGCAGAAGCATCGCAGCATAGGTAATGACAAAGCCCTTCCAACCCATTATTTTCTTTTTAATGCGCGGATCAGTCTCATGCTTTTCTTTATTCATCAAGATAATACCGCCTTATATCCAAGCCCTCGCACCGTAACGATTTCAAACCCATCACAGACAGACACCTTTTCTCTTAGTTTGTTAATATAAACATCCACAGCACGAAGGCTGGTATCTGTATCCATACCCCAAAATTCGTCCATAAGCTGTGCGCGTGAGAATGTCTTTTTTGGGTAGGAGAGCAATTTGAACAGAATATTGAACTCCCGAAGCGTGATCGGAATCTCTTCGCCGTCAATAGTTGCAGAGACGGCATCCGCATCCAGGGTCAAATTCCCAACAGTCACATTTTTGCTATCCAGAATATTGGCACGGCGAAGTAATGCCGCCACACGAAGCACAAGTTCGTCCAGATCAACAGGCTTTACCATATAATCGTCAATGCCGGCGCGGAACCCTTTTTGCTTTGATACTATATCGTCACGGGCTGTCATGAAAAGGATGGGTATTGTTTTGTTCAGTGAACGCACCGTTTCAGCAAACTCAAATCCGTCAACCTCCGGCATCATTATGTCGGAAATAATCAGGTCGTAAAGATTGCTGTACATAATGTCGTAGGCTTCGTTTGGATTAAGACAACCCTTTGCGCTATAGCCGCTGTTTGTAAGAGCATCGCATACTATACGGTTCAATTTAGTGTCATCTTCCACTACTAATATGTTTATCAAAATAATATCCCCCTGATTGTATTCGCAGGTATAATATCAGGCTATTGTTTGAGAATTGTTAAAGTGAGCCCTGATTTAAAAAGTTTTTTTGTATCGTCCATCTTCCGGTTTCGTTGCACTTTTGGGAATAAGCCAGGTATTTCCCATTTTAACAGCGCCTTCAATTCGCCCGGCATTGCAGTATTGTAATACCCGCCGGTCGGTAATGCCCCATTTTTCTGAAATCGTTTTTGTTGTTACATAGTCCATTGCGAATCACCTCACCGCATTATTATACTTCTTTTGAACGAATGATATAAGTCTCAAAAAACTGTATTCACAGAATACCAAATTATAAAAAGAATGTTTTCGCAAGCATATTCAAATGTTAGATTAGCGCAAACCAGGGTCACACATTTGCAGGGGTGTCCGGGTGTTCGGCTAACAACTCAAAATGGTTTTTTTTATATCGTATTACTCCTGAGGCTTTCAGTCTGCTTAGCTCGTGGGACAACGCGCTTCTATCAACGCAGAGATAATCTGCCAGCTGCTGGCGTGAATAAGGAATGGAAAATGAGTTGCAATTTTCCTGTTGTGCGCAACTGGAAAGATAGGAGAGCAGCTTTTGGCGAATGGTGCGCCGCATAATATGTCCCATTTTTCTCGTGATACGAACAATCTTTTCTGAAAGGATAAAAAGCGTGCTCCGAATTAGCTGCGCATGACATGGACAGCCGTTCGGGCATATTCCAAACAAGCGGGCGGGATCGATTTCAAGGACAACGGAGTTCTCGGCGGCGATTACGCTTACAAGCTGCTTTTCCTTCAGCGAAAGCACATAAGATTCTCCAAACAACGTGCCACAGTTCATTGTTTCGATGATGGACTGGTTACCAAAAAAATCTTGATCGATAATATGCATGCTGCCAGACAAAATCAAATAAACAAACCGCACCTTATCGCCTGCCTGAAAGACAAATGTGCCGCGCGTTATTACTCTTTCGCGGGCAGCGATACAGGTATACATTTTTTGCAGGTCCTCAGCGGAGGCGTTGGCAAATAATGTGCATTTTTGCAGAGAAAGTAAATGTGCTTCCATAAAATATCAATTTCCTTTTCCGTGGTAAATAGCGCAGATTATTATGTGCGCGTATGGTATTATTTGTATATAGTAGGTCTGTACAAGAACAAGTTTAATTCCATGCGGAGGCTTGATGATATTCATAAGCGCTCATTAAAGACGCTCTATTATACATGAGTAATGCGTCGGTGCAAAGGGGTCAGCTGAATATTACATAGTCTAATCGAGTGAAAATGTTCCAGTTTTAAATATAAGCAGACTTGTATGCACACCGAAAGGTGTGCAATCGACTGTAGAGAGCATGAAAAGCAGACCGGGTTAGTTCATGAAATTTACCCAGTCTAACTCAAATGTTTTCGATAGAACCTGAAATATAACATTGTAGGGAAATACAATTTGCAAAAAAGCGAGGCGGGAAGATGAGAGGGCGCAATCACAGTCGTTTGAAAAAGAGCCGCAAAATGGTAAGCATCCTTAGCATTGTTCTGCTGCTTGCGTTGGCGGGCATAGGTGCCACCTACACATATGCGCGGCACAAGGCATATAAAGAAAATACTCTAAGGGCACATTCGGTGGAGGTCGGCATCGTGGAAACCCCTGCTGACGGCTTTCAAGTTACACCCGGCGGGGATGTTATGAAGAATGTGAAGTTTAAAAACGAAGGCAGCGCCGCGGTTTTTTTAAGAGTGTCCTATGCGGAAGTTTGGCTGGGTGAAAGCGGAAGCTGGCTTCAAAACGAGGATGGATATGCCGTGCCGCACTGGCTGGATACAGGCGCCCCGGATGAACATATTGATTCTGATTTGTGGTTTTATGGCGGGGATAGCTGGTATTACTACAAAAAAGTGCTGCCGCCGGGAGGAAAGACAGAAGCAATTATGGACTACGTTACATTTGCGGAAAACCTCCCCGATGAATACATAAATGGAAGCTATGAGTTGTTGTGGGTAGCCGAGGTAGTGCAGTTCAGCACAGATGAAACGAGAACAGATGGAAAAACAGTGAATGAAGCAGCGCTTGAAGCAACATTTAAGCGCATAGCCACGATATCAGACCTGCAGATTGTAAACAGTAAAATAATCACCGGAACCGTAGAGTGGCATTAAAGGAGCATACCAATGAAGACGAAGCGATTGCGAAAAATCCATATTGCTGCCCTTGCCCTTGCGGTGTGTTTTTTGCTGCCATTGGTTTTGATAAGATCGACCTATGCGTATTATTCCTCTATGGGCAGCTTGCGAAACACCCTGACCACAACAGACTCAAGCATCTATTTGCGAGAGCTTTTTTACCCGAAGGATCAGTGGCTGCCGGGCGAAACCAAAACCAAAGAGGTGAATTTTGGAAATGGAGGCGAAAGCAGCCAAGTCATTCGGTTTCGTGTAGAGACACAATGGCGCGATTCCTCTAATACAGACTGGGTTCCGCTTGAGGAGAGCCCGGTTGAAATCAACTGGACAGAATCACGGGCGAAGGATTGGACAAAAATTCTGTCTGCTGACGGCAAGGAATGGTATTACTACGACTATGTTCTGCTTCCAGGTGATGAAACACCCGTGGTTATGGATTCAGCTGTATTTTCGCAAAGCTTGTCTAACGATAGCTATGCAGAGGATTTTACCAACACAACATGCAGGGTCGTGGTTTATCTTGAAAGCTTAATGGTGAACACCGAAATTGCCGGGGCAGAGTGGGGAGTAACCTTTGAGGGAGAAGGCGCTTTGACATGGTGGGAACTGCCATAAAAGTTCCGCATTAACATCGTAAAACAATATGGGTATTTGGTACCGGTGCGCGTATTTGTTTTTAATTTTTCGTTTGAACACAGGAGGAAAAAAATGAAGAAACTAAAAAAATCTGCAATCGCGATGGTTTCACTGCTTGTGCTGGTATTGGTAGCAGGCACATTTGCTTATTGGAATCAAACAGCCACTATTGAAAACCCGTTTGACACAGGCAAATACGGAACGACCATAATCGAAAACTTTCGACCGGAGGAAGGACACAACTGGCAGCCCGGTGTAGAGGTTGATAAGGATGTGTTTGTGCAAAACACAGGAGATCAGGATATAATCGTGCGCGTGAAGCTGGATGAAGCATGGACACGCAAGGACGAATCCGTCCCGTACAAGAGCATTCTGGCCGACGCGGCGGGTGAGGTGTATACGGTTGGACAGAGCGATGCGGAAGATGGCTTAACAGGAGCCGATTTGTCTGTGGTTACCAAAAAGTTCAATGCCAGTGCAACCAAATGGATCAATGGCAATGATGGCTGGTATTACTACGCCGTCAATCTCAAAGAAGGAGTAAGCACTGAAAAATGGCTGGATTCTGTGGAGCTTCTGAATGGTGTAGATCTTGGACAAAAACAGACAATATACAGCATCAGCATAGACCCAAGTGACGATCCGGATTCTTGGGAGTGGATAGAGTATGACCCGGCAACTTATGCGGATGGAATGCCGAAATACTATAATACAGTAGCGAAAACCTTTCATGATACGGACGATGTAGATCATGAGCCGGTATTGCGCAACAAAGCAGAAACCAAATATGCGGTTGATGAAGATGGAAAGGATCTGATGGGTTACAGCGCTTCGGACTATGTTCTTACCGTAACGGTGCAAACCGTGCAGGCCACAAAGGAAGCCGTTGACACCGTGTTTGGCGCCGGAAGTGATTTCACTGTGCCTACCGGTTGTTCCTGGGTGATGGCAGACTAAAAAATACTCTGCTGTAGGTTTGATCTACAGAACATAAGAAAAAATTTCAACATCTTGCCGTTTTTGCCCTTCATAGCCATTTGGATGGTGCCAACAGAGGAGCAGTGAAAGATAGTGCAAAAGCCGGCAGGATTGTTGAAGTATATTTAAAATAAACAAGGAAGTTTTCAGGAGAGAAATGTTTTTAAAGATAGTAACGAGGATTGTACAGGTGTTGTCATGGGCGGTATATCTTATGATATTTGCGGTGGTGCTTACCGTGCTGCCGATTGTGGCGGGATACAGAAATTTGGTGGTGCTTTCGGGCAGCATGGAGCCCATGTATCCGGTGGGCAGCATCATTTATTATAAGGCTGCGGAGTTCGACAATATTGCTGAGGGTGACGTGATTACCTACCGTATTGGCGAAGAGGCGCTTGCCACACACAGAGTTGTTCAAAAAAACGAACAAGAGAAGTCATTCATCACAAAAGGCGACAGCAACGAATCGCAGGATGCATTCCCGGTGTTGTATAGCCGTGTGGTAGGGAAAAACACAAATTTGGCAATTCCGTATGCGGGGTTTGCCATTAGCAGGCTGGCAAATTTGTTTACAGTCGTATTGATGGCAGTAATTCTGCTGCTGAGGGTATTGCTGCAAACAGAAAAAGAAAGAAAGACATAGCGGATTGCAGAGAACCTGCAGGCAAACGAAAGGACGAATAATATATGCTGATGACAGCCCGGAAACGTAGCGGCATGGTGCTATGCGCGCTGGCTGCGTTGCTGGCCGTTTTTATGCTTGGGGAAACATTTGCATTTTGGACACAGGAGCTGTGGGTAGCAAATGAATATCAACTGGGCAAATATAAAACGACAATTGTGGAGGAATTTCTACCTCCCAGCAATTGGCGGCCGGGCCTTGATATAAATAAGGATGTGAAAATTGCCAACGAGGGCACTGTGGCTGCCTTTGTGAAAACGCAAATCAACATGAACTGGGTTTCCGGGGGAAATACTCAAAACAGCGAAGAAAACAAAAGTCCGGCTGCAAAAGATGCGCCGATAGGTCTGACCTTTACGGCGAAAGGCAGTGGAGAGCCGGAATATGGGGCTCTGGTCAAATGGGGCAAAGAGGTCGTTCTTCTCGCCGGAGGGCAAACAGAGGTGAAATCTTTACGTCTGGGGCTTCCGGTGGTGGGCACGGTGCAGGAAGCTGAAGGAAAGTGGCTGCTGCTTAACGAGGTGCCCGATGGGGAGGGGGCTCTTTCGTTTTATTATATTGGTGTTTTGCAGCCGGGCACTCAAACCCCGCTGCTGGTAGACAGCGTTGAAATGAATCCGCGGATAGAGGCATCTATTCTGGAGTTTCATACAACTTATGACAGGGAGCGGCAAGAGTGGCTGACGGAGACTGTTCTAAATCCAACATGCAGCTACGAAGATGCGCGTTTTACGCTAACGGTGAATGCCGTTACGGTGCAGGCATCTTCCAATGCCGTTCAAGACGTGTTTACAGGCTCAACGGTGGTAGAGCAGTCGGTAATCACACATTTGGCTCATCTTGTAATTGATGATACGCAGGCGGAGAGCCTGCACCGTGATGCGAAAAAGGAGAACACTCTTTATTTCGAGGTGCAAAACGGAGAAATGCGATATTCCCCGGTTTGGGACGGAGAGAGCAACTGGTTCATGAGCTTTTTAAATATGATGCCGGGTGAGCGTTATACCGATGAGCTTTTGATAGAAAACTTGTCTGCCATTACACACAAGCTGTATATGCAGGTTGTGCCTCGTAAAAACCAATCCGAGCAACAAGACAAGTTGTTAGAGATGATTTTCATAAAAGTTTACTATGGGGACGCACTTATCTATAACGGTACTGCTTCCGGCAAAGAATATGCCGGTGATTTGACAACCCTGCAAAATGTTGTTTTTCTAGGCGATTATGTGCCGAATATGAAAAGCAAAATCAGGGTGGAGCTTGAGCTCTCCAAAGATACGCCCATTGAATATTGCGGCCTCCTTACGATGATTGACTGGAGGTTTATGGTTTCTGAGGCAACTTTGCCGGGCGGAGAGAGCCCTAAAACCGGCTACAACGGCGGGGTGGCAAAATATGCGGTGCATATGGCAGCGGCAACGGCAGGCTTTATTGTCTGCTTGGTTTTACTGGAGAAGGAGCGTAAGCGGGAAAAGAAGATCGAAAACTGAGCGTCGGGCAAATGCCGCGCCGGTGCATGAATTTTACGAATGCAGGAAACAAAGATCATCTCCGGTCAGCTCTTTTGTTTTTTTAGCAGAGGTGTATGGAGAATTGCCGGGGGTGCGGATGAAAGCAACCTGGCGATGTTGGGAAATAGGAGGTTTTTTGGGTGAAAAAGAGTATGTTGGCAGGGTTCTTAATTTTGATGCTCACCCTGGCTTTGATATCGGATGGAATGGCCGGCGGAAAAATATCGGTGCATTCACAGCCGTATGCCCAAGTGATTTCCGAGAAGAATTTCGAGTTATTGAAGGAACTGGGTGAGGAAGAACAGGACGGCACTGATGTGCAGGTGCTTGCAGAAGATGAAGCGCAAGGGGCGGGCGGACAGGCGGGCTCGCTGCCTTCGCTGCGTTCAGACGAGAGCCTGGGGGCGCAGATGGCATATTCTCTGTCCCTTGCAGGAAGCGTGGAAGAAACGCTGGATCTTCTTCGGACACTTCCTTTTGCGGAGGAAATCGGTTCCTATACGGAAGAGGAGCGGGACGCATTGCGGCTGGAGGTTCAAGGGGCTATTGCTGCGGTGCAGGAAATTTCTTCACTTTCAGAGGGAGAACAGGAAGCCTTTTATTACAGCGCCGAAACCGAAGGTCTTTTGGAAAAGCTGTTTGAGCTGAATGTGGCGCTGGATGAAGAATCCACTATTGTGCCGTTGGCAACGCGAACTGTTCAGGTCGGCGCTCTTGTTTATAAGATTTTCTACGGAAATGAACCGGGACGCAAAAATTACACGGCAATTGTTGCCAACCATGCGACAAATCGGAGTGTTTCCGGAAATATTACTATTCCGGCAACGATTTCTGTTTCCGGCACTGGAAGCGGAACCTATGATGTTGTCGGTGTTGAAGATGGCGCCTTCATGAACAATTATGGCATATTGGGAATTACTTTCCCAAACAGTCCCGCTTTTGAGACAATAGGAAGTCAGGCATTTTTTGGATGTACCGGATTGCAAGGGAATTTGAATCTTCCCGATTCACTTATCTCTATTGGGGAATTTGCTTTTTATAACTGTTCAGGCTTGACCGGCGACCTTAGAATCCCTGATGGCATAACTGAATTGGGAAACAACATATTCAACAACTGTACCGGATTTAACGGTAAACTTACGCTGCCATCCTCTTTGGAACAAATAGGGGGGTCGACCTTTAATAACTGCCCCGGGCTGAAAGGTCCATTGGTGCTGCCGCCGGCATTGACAGTGATAGGAGCATATGCCTTTTATGACTGCAGAAGCCTTAATGGGGCGCTTGTGCTGCCTTTGAGCCTGATGAGGATAGGTGACTATGCATTTCGCGGATGTGCGGGTCTGACAGGTGAACTGGACATTCCATACACATTAACTTACATCGGCGAGATGGCATTTATGGGAACCAGTTTCAGCAGGGTAAACCATGTGCAATTTGTCACCCTGGATGCAGAATTGCAGAATTTATTAGATACGGAAAAGCCGGATTACGATCAAGACGGGTACGAAGACAGTACATTGCTGCTGGACACTGCTGAAGCGTATTTGTATAAAGCGGCGAAGTGGACGGATGATTCTTTGACTGAGGCAGAGATACGGATTGACCATGCGCGAGGGGTTCATGGCGAGATGGACATTTTATTCGTTTTGGACTACAGTAACTCTATGTTGGGGGTGGATTCTATCGGCGGTGGTTATGTTTATCCGCGCTCATTTGTTTTAGACGACCTTGTATTGGAAGCCATCGAATGCCTTTTGGAGCAGAATAGTACGAATGGTTATAATCTGCGTGTAGGAATGACTGCGTTTGGTTCACCGGGTTACAGGTGGAGCGTTGATTTTAGCGGGGACATTCAATATTTGCAGGAAAAACTTCTAGACAACCCATTGCTTGAGAGGAATGTCACTTCCTATACCGATGGTCTGCAACAAGCCATTGAGATGATTGAGGCCCGCGAAGATAGTGACCGGCCCTGTAAAATTGTTTTTGTAAGTGATGGCTTTCCCTCAGATGCAAATGGTGTGTCGGGTGTTACGCCGGGGCAGCCTGGTATATTTGACGGTGGTGCTGAAGCGGTGGAACTTCGGAGTATGGGTGTAGATGTGATTCCACTGGCTATTTATATGCCCACTACTTTGAGTGCTGAAATGAAAGCCAGAGCGGCCGCCTTCTTCCGCAATATTTCTTTCGACAGCCATACCTATTTTATTGCAAGCAACAGCTTCGAGTTTCAAGAAGTGTGGAGCCACATCATTACGCAGGAGCTTTTTACTGTCGACACGGTTGTTACGGATACGCTAAGTGAGCATTTTATGTTCCGCACCGGTGTTGCCGAAGCGGATATCACAGTTTCGGCCGGGGTGGCAACACTTGATGAGAACACCGGCGTTGTTACGTGGGATTTGAACGATACCGATGGGTGGGAAGTGCACACATTAATCATTCGAGTTCGGCTGAAAAATGATGAACTTCACAGCATTGGAAGCCTGCCTACCAATTCGCGCCTCACTTCCTCGGCGGAAAAGGTAAACGCCGGACCGGAAGATGAGCCAAGCGGATCACCCTATCTTGTGCGCTACTTGGTAGAGCACTACTTCGTCAGCGGAACGCCGAAGAGGGAACTTCCCGAAGAAATTCGCATTGACCTGCTGCCGCCGTTTAAAGGCGGTTTTCGGAATGGCGCGGACGTGGTGCCAACCTTGGCATATAAAGACATAGTATTTGAGTTGGGTACGGAGTTTTCGGTGGGTGAAGATATTTGGATATTCACAGCGTGGGACAAGCCGGAGGATGTAATAAGCAATGCCAATGTGATATTTACAGGTGTGTGGAAGTTGCAGGGGGCAGATGTTTCAGAGCCGGCATTAATCCGGGTGCAAAAAGTGGTTGAAGATGGCGGGGACAACGACGATATTTTCCTGATTCATTTAAAAGAGATGGATAGGATTCTTGGCAGTGCAGCCCTGCAGCGCAATGAAACCAGCGGATGGATGAGCTTGGACATGGAATCACAGCCATATCGAACAATCACTGTTTCGGAACTTGTTCCCATGTCCTATACGCCATATTATTCTGTGCAGATTCAAACAGAGGATGGCAACAGGGCTGAGATAAATGAAAGAACGATTACGATATATCCGGGCGATTCTGTAACTGTTATCATAACAAACAGATTTACACCCACGGGCTTTTTTAAAGACAAAAGCTGGGTGCGTAATGCGTTTGCTGCGTCGGGTAATCCATGATAAACCCCTTTGCAGAGGCAGCGGTTGCTTTGCTCGCTGTAAATTAATTCTGCATGGCAATAAAACTGTGAATTCTTTTGAGTTTTTTGAATGATAAAAAATGTTGTTTGTTAAATGTGGCAGGCCGGCATTTGCCGGCCTGCTGCATTGGTAGAGGTGTTTTAATGAAAAAGAGAATATATGCTTTGGGTGTTGTTTTGTGTTCAGTTCTGATGCTTGCCTCTGGGTTTAGATTTTCCCGGGGTTATTCAAGCAAAGTAAATAGTGAAAAAGCCTTTGGTGAACTGGCGGCTACAATAGAGGTGCAGGATGGCGAATATCTGCAACAATCGGCTTTTGACAAGTATTCTGAAGCCTACGAGCGCAATGGGGACCTTGTAGGATGGATTTATATTGAAGGAACAAACATCAATTATCCCGTTATGCAAACTGTGAGCCGGCCCAATTACTATCTTAAGCGGAATTTTGAACATCAATACAGCGATTATGGCGTTCCGTATGTTGCAGAAAATTGTGAGGTGGATATTTCTGACAATGTCATTATTTACGCCCACAATATGAAAAACGGGACAATGTTTTCTAACCTTTTGCTATATGAAAAGGAGGATTTCTATACAGAACACCGTTTTATTCAGTTCGACACCCTTGCAGATTATGGAACCTACGAGATTGTCGCTGTGTTCAGGACTGTCGTTTCTCCTAGAGATGGATTTCGATTCAACCACTTTGTTTCAGCAGAAAGCAAGGTGCAGTTTGATGAATTTATTGCTGCCTGCAAAGGCTTGTCTCTTTATGAAACGGGGGTTTCCGCTGTATATGGGGACAGCTTGATAACACTCTCGACCTGCGAATATACACAGGCTGATGGACGTATTGTGGTGGTTGCGAAAAAGATTGCGGATAAATAAAAGCGCAGAAAAAAACGGATTGCAGCAGACAGAAATCTACGGATTAGAGGAGCGCATGAAGAGCCTTTGAAAATAACCTCACGATGGGCAAGAAGCGCATTGTCACCCAGTTAATTAGTGGCGGTTGACAATATGCTTCTTGCCCTATATAATTACTTTGATATGACTGTCAGGAGGTGAGCTCATTGTTAAAAAACAAAGTGCTGTATATGCTGGAGCAGAAAAAGGGAAATATAGTGACAGGGGGGCAGTTGGCAAGCTTATTAGGTGTCAGCCGCAATGCTATTTGGAAAGCTGTTAACTCACTAAAGGAAGATGGAAATGAGATTTTGTCAATTCCCAACAGCGGCTACAAGCTTATGGAAACGAATGATACTCTGTTTGAAGAAATTATCGGGAAAATCTAACAACAGAATTTATAGGACAAAACATAGCCGTACTTCCCACTGTTCATTCCACAAATCAGCATTTGAAAGAAATGGATACAACAGACATACCGNCCGGTTATGTTGTTATTGCTGATGAACAGACAAANGGGCGCGGCAGAAGAAGCAGGGCATTTCTATCNCCAAAAGGTGAGGGGGTGTATCTGAGTATCCTGCTAAAGCTTGGCGGTATACAAAACGATATTCGCCTGCTCACCATTTGTGCCGCTGTTGCGGTATCAAATGCGATAGAAAAAGTCTGTGGCATAAAGGCGGACATAAAATGGGTCAATGATATTTTTTGCAACGGGAAAAAAATATGCGGTATTTTGACAGAAGGAACTATATCTGGCGAATTGCAGGAATTAAGCACCGTTATTGTGGGAATTGGTATTAATACAGGGTGTGTCCCTCTTGAAATCGGCGGCATAGCGACTTCTGTTCAAGAGGAAGCAGGTATTCGAGGAATCAGGAACCGGCTTGCTGCTGAAGTTATGAATCAGTTTGAAAAAATATATCATGATTTTTTAGAAAAAGAGAAGCATCAGGATATTATTGACTGTTACCAAAAACGGCTTTTTATCATCGGCAGACAAGTCTTGGTAACCGGCACAGGTCATGACTACACAGCGACAGTTTTAGGTATTGATGAAACAGGAGCTTTAATTGTCAGAGATGACAATCAAGTTATTCAGCATCTTTCAACAGGGGAAATTATCTTAGAATGGGGAAATGAAAAATGAAAAAAAGACTATCGGCAAGAGAACTTGCGATGATAGGTATTTTTACAGCATTGACAGCGGTTATGGCACAAATCGCAATACCGCTTCCTTTCACACCTGTGCCGATTTCTTTTGGCTTGGTTGCAGTCTATATATCAGGAATATTACTGAAGCCTAAATACGCAATATTGACACAGCTATGCTATCTGCTGCTCGGCGCAATGGGAGCACCGGTGTTTGGAAACTTCCGCGGAGGAATCGCTGCGTTATTTGGAGCTACGGGCGGATATTTAATGATGTATCCTATTATCGCAGGAATTGTATCAGTGGCATTAAATAGCCGCAAAAGCAGACAAACAGAAAACAAGCAAGGCAAATCAATGTTATTTCTAAAGTCAAGTATATCAGTTTGCATTGCTCACANTCTTCTGTACCTGGGTGGTACAATTTGGCTTTGTGCTATAACAGGGAACAGCTTCCAAGCGGGACTTGCTCTCGCCGTTTANCCATATATTCCTCTTGATATTGTAAAAATAATATTTTGCATTGCGGTGATTGTCCCTCTGCGCTCTCGCTTTGCGTCAACGAATTTGTTGATGTTGGACTACGCA
>JGI994J12354_10003977_pt1 | contig 13520 bp, 10 predicted proteins | sample IntmicLarv3ML3BL_FD_12354 | JGI IMG/M metagenome (IMG submission 12354)
CGGGACCAATCGTTATAGGACAAGCTGCCGAATTCGACTATGCAGGTACGCAGGCCTGCCGTTCGCTGAAAGAAGAAGGACTTTTTGTGGTTCTAGTCAATTCAAACCCGGCAACAATTATGACCGACAAAAACATGGCGGACAAAATTTATGTCGAACCGTTGAATATTGAAGTACTAAAACGTGTAATTCTGCTCGAAAAACCCGACAGTGTATTACCTACATTAGGAGGGCAGACAGGTCTTAACTTAGCCATGGAATTAGCGGAAGAAGGCTTTTTCGAACAGAATAACGTCACTTTATTGGGAGCAAATCCCGAAACTATCCGAAAAGCCGAAGACAGACAGGATTTCAAAGATACAATGCAATCCATTAACGAACCGTGCATCGCTTCAAAAGTCATAACCGATGTCGAAGCGGCAGTCGAATTTGCCGAAGAAATCGATTATCCCGTCATCGTCCGCCCCGGTTATACTCTCGGCGGCACAGGCGGCGGCATCGCATACGACGAAAAACAGCTTCGGGACATTTGCACCAACGGTTTACGTTACAGCCGTGTAAATCAGGCACTTATCGAAAAATGTATTTCGGGCTGGAAAGAGATCGAATTCGAAGTCATGCGTGACGCAAAAGGTAATGCCATTACAATTTGTTCCATGGAAAACATCGATCCTGTCGGCGTTCATACGGGTGACAGTATCGTCGTTGCACCTGCAATGACATTAAATGATCATGAATATCAGATTTTACGTACATCAGCATTGAATATCATTAATTCTCTCGGTATCGAAGGCGGCTGTAACGTGCAGTTCGCCGTACATCCGACCGAATTCGAATATGCAGTAATTGAAGTCAATCCGCGTGTTTCACGTTCCAGCGCGTTAGCTTCAAAAGCGACGGGTTACCCGATTGCACGCGTTGCCTCAAAAATCGCTATCGGCTATTCGCTCGACGAAATCAAAAACGTCGTAACAGGCGAAACTTACGCATGTTTCGAACCTTCAGTCGATTATTGCGTATTAAAATTTCCTAAATGGCCGTTCGATAAATTCGTATATGCAAAACGTTTGTTAGGCACGCAAATGAAAGCAACCGGCGAAGTTATGTCCATTGCACCGAGTTTTGAAATGGCACTCATGAAAGCCGTCAGATCGGCAGAAGTCGGCGCAACTTATATGCAATTAAAGAAACTGTCGGTACTCAGCGACGGTGAAATAGCAAAATCAGTTGAAAAATGCGATGACGAACGTATTTTTGTAATCGCTGAAGCTCTCAGACGCGAATGTATGAGCGTGCAGCAAATCTACGATATAACCATGATAGATAAATGGTTCTTGGATAAAATCAAAAATTTAATCGACATGGAAAAAGACCTGAAAAAAGGCTTTTCCGCAGAAAAATACGAAAAAGCGAAGAAACTCGGATTTCTGGACGAAACAATCGCACAGTTCACCGGAGCAGCCTTGCCGAAAAAACGTACTGCCGCATTTAAAATGGTTGATACTTGTGCAGGCGAATTTTCCGCCAAGACACCGTATTATTATTCGACCTGGGACACTCACAGCGAAGCAAAACAATCCGACAAAAAGACCATTTTGGTACTCGGTTCGGGTCCTATCCGTATCGGACAGGGTATCGAATTCGATTATTGTTCGGTCCACTGCGTCTGGGCACTCAAAAAACTCGGTTATGAAGCTATTATCATGAATAACAACCCCGAAACCGTTTCGACGGATTTCGACACATCTGACAGACTTTATTTCGACCCATTAACGCCCGAAGACCTCGACAACGTCATCGACACAGAAAAACCCGACGGAATAGTCGTCCAATTCGGCGGACAAACGGCGATAAAATTAACAAAACATCTTAAGACCAGATCCGATGTTAAAATCATCGGTACGCCCATCGACAGCATCGACAGAGCCGAAGACAGAGAACGTTTCGACCAATTACTGACAAAGCTCGATATTCCGCGTCCGCAGGGTGACACAGTCAAAAGCACCGAAGAGGCGTTAATAATCGCCGGAAAACTGGGTTATCCCGTTCTTTTACGTCCGTCGTATGTCTTGGGTGGGCAAAACATGATTATCGCTTACACGGAAAACGACATCATCGAATATATGGAAATTATCAACCGAATCAAGCAGGAAAACCCGATTCTTATCGATAAATACCTTATGGGCAAAGAAGTCGAAGTGGACGCCATTTGCGACGGAAAAAACGTATTAATACCCGGTATAATGGAACATCTCGAACGTGCAGGCGTACATTCGGGTGACTCAATCAGCGTTTATCCTGCCATAAGTATTTCGCAGTCCCTGCAGCAAACCATTATCGATTACACTGTCAGAATCAGCAAAGAGCTCGATGTTCAGGGGCTTGTGAATATTCAATATGTTATTTATAACAATAAAGTATACGTGATTGAAGTAAATCCGCGTTCTTCAAGAACCGTTCCGTATATCAGCAAAGTCACAAACGTGCAAATGGTAGACATCGCAACACGCTGCGCAATGGGCATATCCCTCGCCGAACAGGGCTATTCAACGGGTTTACACCCAATCGGCGATTATGTAGCCGTAAAAGTTCCCGTATTTTCTTTTGAAAAATTACACGACGTAGACACCCAGCTCGGACCTGAAATGAAGTCAACAGGTGAAGTATTGGGCATTGCCAAAACTTTCAGTGACGCATTGCTAAAAGGTTTAATCGGAGCAGGTTTTAAGTTCAAGCACGGCGGTGCGGTTTTCATCAGTGTCAGAGACGAAGACAAGCAGGAAATGCTACCCGTTGCAGAAAAATTTATTGCTCAGGGCTTTAAAATCTACGCGTCCGCCAACACTGCATTATTCCTTCATAAAAACATGGTCGCAGCCGATACAATAAAACACACCTACGAAGACGAGGAAAATAACGTCCTGACCCTGTTATTATCAGGAAAAGTAGATTATGTCATCTCCACGTCCAAAACAGGCAGACAACCCGAACGCGAGAGCGTGCAAATCCGACGTAAATCCGTCGAAAGAGCTATCCCCTGTTTAACTTCCTTAGACACGGCAAACGCTCTGATAGACTGCATAGCAATGAACAAAACCATCGATGACATCGAACTGGTAAACATTGTTGACGTTTAAACAATTGACAATTAACAGATAACAATGAACAATTAAGGAAATTTGCTTTCGCAAATGGTTACGATTAAAGTATTAGGACGGCGAAATTTTTCGCCGTCCTTTTATTCGTAATTCCATTTTGCTTTGCAAAATTTCTTCAACTGTTATCTGTTATCTGTTATCTGAACCTCGTCTCCGCTTGGTACCACAAAACTAAATCCGAAATAACCGTTATCGTCCACATAAACATTATATCCATCCTTCACATTCCCATCAAAAATCTTGGGAATCCCGTTAATACTGATATTCGGGATAACATGCGAAGTAAATCCTTCAATATTTACCGCTGCATATTCGTCCCCGCCGCTTATTGTAAATTCCATACCGTTTTGCGGATTATCGATTCTTATTGTGGGAATGGTGAAATTTTCAATAATCGTACCCGATTTCAGGTTTTTTATTTCGAAATCTTTACTGTAAATACTGCGTAAATTGAGAGCTTTAGCAACAGTATCTTCTGTATTTTTCGTCGGCATCAGTACAAATTCCAAAATCATTTTGTCACCTTTTTGGAAAACGAATTCATCTTCATCATCGTCAATTGTGAGCCAAACCGAATTAACCGTTTCGCCGTCGATGTTTTTTTCTCTGTCTGAATATGCGATATGTAATTTCTTTTCAATCGGCTGACCGCCTTTTGTCAGTGAAAAATTACGGATTAAAATAATGTCATCGGCATAATTTTCGTTATTTTCAAACTCATATAATGCAATAAACGGATTATCTTTGTTTAAAATATCTGTCGAAATATTAACGCTGTTTCCGATGGGTTCGACTGTTTGTTCCGTGACAATATCGCTTTTTTCCGAATAATAGCTGAATTTTCCGATGCGTTCATGTTTTCCGATAAATTTCCAGATACGCATATTGGATTGCAAATCCTTTATTTTTACTTCCTGGTTGAATTCAATTTCCGAATAAACGAACGTTTTATTATCTTTTTGCGGAAATTGAACGAATCTCAGCGTATTTTTCACTTTATTATCAGTACTCTCGAAAAACATCGTAAAATCCGTATAAACCGAGCCTATACTATTGATTTTCGACGATGTATATTTCATATACTGTGTTTTTTTATAAATATCTGTATATTCGAATATTTCGCCGTACAAAGCCGATTGAAATATTTTACCGTCAGTTTTTGTTAAAGCATTGTGTTCGGAAAGAATAATTCCGTTTATGCCGTTTCTAAAATTCGGTATAAATTTATCTGTTAAAATCTTTCCGTCTGATAAGCCAAACGACGGCGTTTCACCTGAATAACCGACTATCTGCATGGCATTATATTCACCCCAATTTTCATAAATAAACGCGGCTTTTATACTCAGTTCTTCATTTGCGTCTAAGTAAATCGGGAATAATCCATATACCTGGGGATTTTTTTCATCTTTTAAGTTTTTATTTAATTGAACCGGAATAGGTAAAACATTTCCGTCAACATCCGTAACGACGGCACCTTGCAATGTTCCTTCCGACATTGTTTCGTTAATTTTTACGTATATTATTTTTTTAAAATCGTTATTTTTGAAATTAATATTAATAAACGGATATTCATTTCCGTCGGATTTGTCTAAATGGAACGAATAACAGCCGTTAATTCGATCATATTCGTGAAAAAATACGCCGTTTCCTGAAACATTAATTTCTGCGATATCCAACGTCATTCTTTCTTCGTTTGCCGCTGCTTCCAATTCGTTGAAACCGCCGCTTTCCGAAAGATAATAACGGCATTCCATCGATATTTTTTCACCTGTTTTAAATAATCTTTGGTTATTTTCGGTTTTAATATATTGTCTGACAGTCGCTTCGGAATCTTTTTCAAAAATATCAATTTTTCCGTAATCATTACCGAAAATCGGTATTATTCCGAACGTTGATTTGTCTGTAAGCGAAAACCCTATATAATCAATTTTCGAACGGTCGTAGCTGCCGTAAAATTCGTTAAATTTTTCACCGCCGACGCCGATTTCCAAATCTGTATATTTCAAATTCCGTATAACAGTTTCAAAATAAATTTCGCTGATTTCAAAATCTTGTAAAACATCAAAATTAAATTCCTGATATATTTTGTCTGCATATGTATGAAATGTTTTTTGAGCGGCAATCGGTATTACTTTTTCTTGCAAATAACAAAATTCTATCGATTCTATTTCGATATAAGCGTTTTCCTGCGCTCCGTCAACATCGATACGCAAAACTTTAAGCTGATCTTTCCAATTGGGATTTGTCATTGTAAGAAGAATATCCTTATATTCAGAATCCAGTGACACAGTAAATGTTTCACGTGTTTCTTCCGAAAGCCCGATTTTATTGGTAGAAAAATAAATACTCAGCGTTGTTATGCCGGAACCTCTTGCGCGGATTTTTATAATATCCAAAAAAATGTCGTTAATTTCATTTAATGCAATATCTGCTTGTTTTAACAGGTCTATTTTGAGAGTAGTCATCCCGATAAACGGATCCGCAGGATTAGTTACCGTCATCAGCATGGAATTATCTTTATATTCAAGATTGCAATGATTATACAATCCTCTCCATTTTTTCATAGCTGATTCGTCGTCTATTAAAATGATTGAGCCTGTTTTTAAATCAGTATCCAACCCTTTTGAAATAAAATCGATATTTTTTATCGTCATATCCGAATTATATAATCCCGGCGAATCGATGTTGCCGCGAATGGCGGATGAATTTCCGGAAGCTCTGTATTCGCGTCCCAAAGTATCGACAATAACGATATCCATCGTGTTTTTTAAGATATTTTCATTCGTAACGGCATTATTCAATTGAGCCACAAAATTTTGTCTGCCGTTTTGGTTAATATTATGTATCAGAGAAATGTTTTTATTGGAAATTTGCAAAGCATTACGGTTTTGATCGGTAAAACCGCCGTTTACGCAATTTTTCAAATGATGAGCCGCATTAATTGTCTGTTTATAAACATTATCTTCAGTTTTAAGCAGCATGGCAAATTTTTCGTCGGTTTTAGCTGTTTTTGTATTACATGATGTGAAAAAAATGGAAATCATAATAAAAATGCCGATTATTAATACATATTTTTCTATCTTATTTTTCATATACATTTCCGCCTTTTCAACAAAATTCGTTTATTTTAATTATATAATTATATAATTATATATCAGCTGTGTCAACAGTATTATATAAATTAATTTTTAATAAAATACAAAATTTTTTAATTTTTTTGTTGCATTATCGGAATTTATATGATATAATAATAAAGCTCGGTAAAAACGATAGTCCTCTGCAATCTCAGCACGAACATCGGAGCAACTCTAAAATAAGGAGGAAATTGAGAATGATTAGTAAAGTTGATTTAATTAACCAAGATCAGATTAAACAGGAACCGTTTAAATTTGATATCGGAAGCACCGTAAAAGTATACGTAAAAATCAAAGAAGGTCAACGTGAAAGACTTCAAGTATACGAAGGCATTGTAATAGCTAAAAAACACGGGGGAATGTCCGAAACAGTTACTGTCAGACGTGTAACATACGGCATAGGCGTTGAAAGAGTATTCCCTATTAACTCGCCTAATATCGCAAAAGTTGAAGTCGTAAGACGCGGTAAAGTTCGCAGAGCAAAACTTTATTATTTACGTGACAGAGTCGGTAAAGCTGCAAAAGTTAAAGAATTATTATAAAAAACATTATTAAATCTGTTTATGCGGTAGTTTTCCCGACCTGTATTTAAAACATTTCGGATAAATTATCGCTTTTTCAGTATTTTTAACTTATTTATTTTGTTGGGAGGTATAATATTGAGCGATCGAAAAGACAAAAAAGAAAAAGCTATAAAGAAAAAGTCATCCAAACGCAATTTATTAATGGATATTTTCGATATTATAGAAGCGGTTATTTTAAGCGTCGTGATTTCAATATTATTACTGACCATGGTTTTTAAAACAGGATATGTCGAAGGCAAATCCATGGAAACGACTATGCATGAAGGCGACAGATACGTAGTTTCCGGTCTTTTTTATACACCTAAACAAAATGATATCATAGTTTTCCAACCGAAAATAAATAAAGACGACACGAAATTGTGGGTAAAAAGAGTCCTCGCCATTGAAGGTCAAACAGTAGAAATTGACAGCGAAACACATATAATCTTAGTTGACGGAATTCCGTTTATCGACGAAGTTATTCGCGGCGAAACATTGCCGGGAACAATGGATTATCCGCTTGTTGTTCCGCCCGGACAGGTTTTTGTGCTGGGAGATAACCGCGGAATGTCGCGGGACAGCCGTGATCAGCAGTTAGGCTGCATTGACAGGCGAAAAATTTTGGGACGCGTTATTTTCAGATTTTATCCGACAGACACAGCAGGTTTTGTCAAATAATTTTAAATAAGGAAAACATATGGAAGATTTAAAAGAAAATATCGAAAATATGAATCTCAGCCCGATAAAAAAAATATATGTTGATATAGTGGAAATTGCCGATGCTATTATATTCGCAATTGTTTTTTCTATATTAATGCTTACTTTAGTTTTCAGAACGGGTTATGTATCGGGTGAGTCAATGGAAAATACTTTTCATGATGCAGACAGGTATATTGTTTCCAGTTTATTTTATTCACCTAAACAAAACGATATTGTCGTTTTCCAACCTTTTCATAATATTTGGGGCGAAGATGAACGTTTATGGGTAAAAAGAGTTATAGCGACAGAAGGTCAGACAGTCGATATTGACCCGGTTTCACACACTGTTTATGTCGAGGGAAAAGAATTAACCGAACCGTATATTTACGGTCAAACGCTGTTAATTTCGCAGCAATTTCCGATAACAGTCCCGAAAGGACATGTTTTTGTCATGGGCGACAACAGAAATCCGGGCTGTTCACGCGACAGCAGAGACGCGTCAGTCGGATGTATAGACACTCGAAGGATAGTGGGACACGTAATTTTTCGTTTCTATCCGTTTGATAAAATGGGGATTGTATAAAATATGACGATAAATTGGTATCCGGGACATATGACTAAAACACGGCGGTTGATACTCGAAGAACTAAAAGGTATCGACATAATCGTCGAACTCGTTGACGCTCGTATTCCGAGAGCCTCGAAAAATCCGGATTTAGAAGATATTTTAAAAGATAAATCTCGGATTATTATTTTAAATAAAAATGATTTAAGTGACCCTATTCAAAATAAATTATGGATAGAGTATTATAAAAGTATCGGTTTTTCGGCAATTTCGTTTAACAGTAAAAATGTTAAGGACAAAGAAATTTTCTATGATGTTGTTAAAACTGTTTATGCGGAAAAAGAAGAACGCAACATTCAGCGCGGAATGGTCGGAAAGAATGCCAGGATTATGGTTTTAGGCATTCCGAATGTCGGAAAATCTACATTTATCAACAAATTGAGCGGTTCGGTAAGAGCCAAAGCCGAAGACAGACCGGGCGTAACACGCGGAAAACAGTGGATTAGCCTGCCAAATGGAATTGACATGCTCGATATGCCGGGAATTTTATGGCCAAAACTGACAAATCAAAAAGCGGCTGAAAGACTTGCAATTACGGGAGCTATCAAGGATGCGGTTGTGGATATTGAGTCGTTAGCGATGTGTTTACTGGAAATATTATCGGAAAGTTATGCAAATTTGCTGGTAAATCGTTATAAAATCGATGTAAATGATGCAAAAATTGAAGATAAATACGAATTATTAAAGATAATCGGCAAAAAAAGAGGCTTTATTATCGCAAAAGGTGAAATTGATACGCTGAGAGCGGCAAACATTTTGATAGACGAATTCAGAGCAGGAATTTTGGGTAAAATCAGTTTGGAAACAGTAGCACAATTTGGTAAAAACGAAGAATTGAACGAAAATAATGAATTATGATATAGAAAACGCATACATATTAAAGTACGGAATTCAAACCGTCTGCGGCGTTGACGAAGCGGGACGGGGACCTTTGTGCGGGCCTGTTTACGCAGCTGCGGTGGTTTTGCCGAACGGACTTGAACTGGTTGGGGTAAACGATTCGAAAAAACTGAGTGAAAAAAAACGTGAAGAATTATTCGATATAATCACGGAAAAAGCGTTGTTTTATGGGATTGGCAAAGCTGATGAAATTGAAATTGACGAATTAAATATTGCAAACGCAACGTTTTTAGCAATGAAAAGAGCGATTGAAAAAATGGGTGTAATGCCTGATTTAGCGTTGATTGACGGTAATCGGATTAAAGGTTTGAATTGTAAAAGTGAATGCATTATCAAAGGAGATTCGAAAAGTATTTCAATTGCAGCAGCTTCAATTTTAGCGAAAGTTTCAAGAGACCGTTTCATGGCGGAGTTGGATGCGAAATATCCTGAATACCGGCTTTCCAAGCACAAAGGGTATCCTACGAAAGAACATTATGAAATTATAAATAAGTTCGGAATTTTGCCGATATACAGAAAAAGTTTTCTAAAATCATTAGGTAATCATCAATGAAAAAGTCAGAAAGCCGTATTCTCGGGGATTATTTTGAAGATTATGCTGTGAAAATGTTGAAAAAAGACGGATATAAAATCATTGAACGTAATATTGAAATTCATCCTTACGAAATTGATATAATCGCGAAAAAGACGCATTTTCTGGTGTTTATTGAGGTAAAATCACGCGGATTGAAAACGATTTATGATCCGCTGGCTTCGATTGATACAAAAAAAATCATGAACATAAAATTAGCGGCAAGGCAATACGTGTCAAAGCAGCGTGAAATGGGCAAAAATATGGATAAATATACGATTCGTTTTGACGGGATTTCCATTCGTTTTGATGAAGATAAAAAAATTATTGATTATAAACACAAAATAGATTTATTCAAGGATAAATATTATGAAATTTTTTGATCTTCACTGCGACACGGCGACGAAAATTTATGATAAAAAAGTGGCGTTTGAGAGCCGAAAATTGCATATAAATGCTCAAAAAATGACTGATTTTAATCAAATTTCGCAAGTTTTTGCTGTTTTTTTCAATGATATTAAGCAAAAAACGGGTCTAAATTATTTTTATAAAGTCATGGAAAATTTTATCGGGCAAATAAAAAATATCGAAAATTTGATACCGATTTTTTCTGTCGAAGGCGGCGGGCAAATGCTCGAAAATAATCTGGACAATATGGAAGTTTTAAACAGATTCAATATAAAAATTTTCGGATTGGTTTGGAACGGCGAAAATTTTTTGGCAACGGGTGCTTTGAAAGATAATTCCAAAGGACTTACGAATTTTGGTATTGTATGTGTTAAAAAATTACGAAAACTAAATATTATTCCCGATGTTTCGCATTTATCCGACGCAGGATTCAATGATTTGGCTGAGTGTTGCGATGTTTTTATAGCGACGCATTCCAATTCGCGTAAAATTTTTGAACATCCGCGAAACCTGAAAGACAGTCAGATTAAAACTATAATCGAACGAAAAGGACTGATCGGACTCAATTTATATCCTGTTTTTATGACAAAAAATAAAAAAAATGCGGAAATTGAGTTATTATCTCAACATATCGATCATTTTTTAGATTTAGGCGGAATTGACGTTTTAGCGATGGGTTGCGATTTTGACGGTATTGACAGATTGCCGAAAAAAATTCACGGTTTGCAAGATATTAATATTTTACGTGAAATGCTGGATAAAAAATATTCGTTAAAAATTGCCGATAAAATTATGTATGACAATGCCTGTAATTTTTTCGTATCCAACAATTTATTATAAATCATCGAAATTATACATTTTTTTATATTTTTCCGATTATTTATTCGGCGTGTCAGAGTTTTAAAAAGCTGAACTTTTATTGTTAATTTTGAGGAAACATATGTCTTTATATACAATCGGTGATTTACATTTGTCTTTCGGTTCGCAAAAACCGATGAATATTTTCGGAGACAACTGGGAAAACCATGAAAAACAAATAGCTCAAAACTGGCATTTAAACGACAAAGACACTATCGTTTTATGTGGAGATACGTCTTGGGCGATTGATTTCGAACAAGCTGCGTATGATTTTGAATTTATTAATAATTTAAAAGGTAAAAAAATTATTTTAAAAGGTAATCACGATTATTGGTGGTCTACGCAAAATAAACTGAAAAATTTCGCCGAGAAATATCCTACAATTACATTTTTGCATAATAATTCGTTTCATGTTGAAAATTCGAATATTTGCGGAACACGCGGATGGATTTTGATGCCTGACGAAAAAGCGGACATGAAGATTCTAAAACGTGAAGTAATACGTTTGGAATTTTCGTTGAAAAGTGTTGAAAATGACGACGAAAAAATAGTATTTTTACACTATCCGCCGATTTTTTATAATATTCGCTGTGATGAAATTATCGAAATTCTGCATAAATATAATGTAAAACGCTGTTATTACGGACATTTGCACGGATACGCATTTAAACATGCGTTTATCGGGACAGACGAAGGAATTTCATATGAATTGATTTCATCTGATTATATAAAATTTATACCAAAAAAAATAATTTAACATTTTTCGTAAAATAGTAGAAAATTATTTAAATATATGTTATACTGTAATGCCAAATATTTTAAATTGTAAAAAATAATCTTAATATACAGGAGTTATATAAAATGACATTAGAAAAAGTTACAAACGTAGAAACAAACAAAATTGAGCTTGAAATATCTGTAAATGCGGAAGATTTTGAAGTTGCCTGCCAAAAATCATATAGAAAAAATGTAGGTAAAATGAACGTTCCGGGTTTCAGAAGAGGTAAAGCTCCGAGAAAAATGCTCGAGCAAATGTATGGTGCAAGCGTTTTTTATGACGACGCTGTGCAGGAATTATACCCGGACGCATTAGACGCTGCTATAAAAGAAGCTAATTTAATCGTTGTCAGCAGACCTGATGTTGAAATGATCAGCGTGGACAGCGAAAACGGTTTTAAATTCAAAGCTGTTGTTTTTGTTAAACCCGAAGTTACCGTAAAAGAATATAAAAATCTGAGCGTTGAAAAGATTTCGAACGTTATTTCGGAAGAAGATGTTACAGCTGAACTCAAACGCGTTCAGGAACGTCAGGCAAGATTGGTTGATTTAGATGACGGCGAAACAATTTTGACCGATACAGTTGTTTTTGATTTTGACGGTTATGTTGATGATGTGGCATTCGACGGCGGAAAAGCCGAAGGTTATTCGTTAAAATTAGGTTCGGGACAATTCATTCCGGGATTTGAAGATCAAATGGTCGGTAAAAAAATCGGCGACGAATTTGATGTGAACGTGGATTTCCCCGAAGAATATCATGCGGAAGAATTAAAAGGAAAACCTGCTGTTTTCAAAGTAAAAATTCATGAAATTAAAAGACAGGAACTGCCGGAAATTAACGACGAATTTGCTAAGGATGTCAGTGATTTTGAAACTTTGGAAGAATATAAAAAAGATTTAACCGAAAAATTACAAACAGCCAAAGACAAAGAAGTTGAACAGGATATTGAAAATAAAATCTCTGTTGCGATTTCAGAATTAATTGAAGCAGAAATTCCAGAATGTATGTTTGACAATGAAATTGAACAAAGCATACAAAATTTTGAACGCCGTATGTCGGGTCAAGGTTTGAATTTGCAACAATATTTAGAATACACAGGTCAGGAATTCGGCGCATTCAGAGAAATGTTCCGCGAAAACGCTGAAAGAGACGTGAAAATACGTTTAGTCCTGGAAAAAATAGCCGAAATTGAGCAAGTTGTTATCAGCGAAGAAGATATTGCAGCTGAATATGCTAAATTCGAAACGGAAATGAAAATCGAAATTGACAAGATAAAGAGTCCGTATATGGACGAAAACATTTCGAAAGATTTAACTTTGCAAAAAGCATATCAGTTGGTTAAAAATAATGCCAATATCATTCAGGCAGTTGAATAAAACATAAAATTAACATAAAAAAAGCCAAAAATTTTCGGTTTCAAGAGATAGTTTTCACCAATTCTATCTGTATAATAATCGAAAAAATTTGGCGATTTAATTATTTCAAATTGATAAATTAACCTAATAAAATTTAAATTTCGTTAATAATCAATGGATAAAGGAGTTTACTATGAGTTTAGTACCAATAGTTGTCGAAAAAACACCACACGGAGAACGATCATACGATATATATTCAAGATTATTAAGTGATCGTATAATATTTTTATCGGAAGAAGTCAACGATATAACAGCCAGTTTGACTGTTGCACAATTGTTGTTTTTAGAATCGGCTGATCCTGACAAAGACATCAGTTTATATATAAACAGCCCGGGCGGAAGCGTTACGGCAGGTTTAGCTATATTTGACACGATGAATTACATCAAATGTGACGTTTCCACTATTTGTAT
>JGI994J12354_10003978_pt1 | contig 13519 bp, 12 predicted proteins | sample IntmicLarv3ML3BL_FD_12354 | JGI IMG/M metagenome (IMG submission 12354)
CCCGGCCACTCAGTAAGATACCCCGCCCATCCGAGCAGAGGGAATATCTTTGCATTAAACGAGGCATCGTTACAGACAAAAAATTTTATTGGTTGTACATTGCGTGAAGCCGGCGACAATCTGGCGGCATCAACCATTTTTCTCTGGTCGCACTCCGGAATCTCTACATCCTGATAGAATCTCCGGTAACTTCTGTTTTTCTCGAAAGGTATCATAATATAGTAGTTGTTTTAGTTAATAATCAGAATTTAATATTTGTATAATCTGGTCTGTTCCTTTTGGCGTGATGCAATCTTATATTACGTTAGGTTATCCCGCAATATTACCTTCACATCCTTTATGGCAGAGACCTTAATAAGATTTGGATGCTCGATCTCTTCCGCTACTTCGTGTGCCCACGTTAAATCGCAGGGTATATATATGGCCTTGGCGCCTATCTCCAGTACGGGAAGGATATCAGATTTAAATGAGTTGCCTATCATTAAAAANTCTTGAGGGGAGATATTGTGTGCCGCTATTATCTTTCGGTAATTTTCAGCACTCTTTTCGCTCATAATCTCTATATCTGCAAAGTACTTTTTCAACCCCGACCTCTCTATCTTCGATTCCTGCTCTTTAAGGTCGCCCTTTGTTGCCAGAATCAGAGGATACTTTTGAGACAACAAATCAAGCACATCCTCCACATCGGGATATATGGTCATCGGCCTCTCCATCGTCTCTTTGCCTATGGCTATAAGCTGAAGGACTTCGTTATTCGAAAGACGACCACTGCTTAACTCTATTCCACTCTCAATTAGCGATATTATAAACGGCTTTGAACCATATCCGAGCAGCGGCAGATTGGATATCTCTATACGGAACAGAACCTCTATCGCCTTTTCGGCAGTTGTATACGGCTCCATGAGCGTTACAAATTTGGCTTCGGCATTCCTATAATTCAATTCATTGACCCAGAGTGTGTCGTCGGCGTCAAATGCGATTAATTTTATTCTCTTCATGGGGCAAAATTACAAAAAACGCCCGACATTTTCGTGTCGGGCGTTTTTTATATGTACTATACGATTATTTGGTGATTCTCTCTAACCACTTAACCATGGCAAGCATAGTAAACATTGATATACAACAAGCTACTACAAATATGCACCACGTAGCCCAAATAGGGATACTTCTATAGAAAATTGCTCCTATAAAGAGGAGTTGATTTCCGATTGCTGTTGCACATAACCATAGTCCTTGCATCATTCCTTGGAGGTGAGGCGGGGCAACTTTAGACACAAAAGATATTCCGAGGGGACTTATAAATAATTCCGCTACCGTAAGTATGAAATATGTGCCTATCAATAAGAATGGAGTTACGCGCATAGCATCCGGTAAACCACCCATAGCTTCACGTTCCAGAGTAGAAGGCAGTCCCATTGAACATACAGCCATTAAAATATATGCACAAGCTGCAATACCCATACCGATGGCAATCTTTCTAGGAGTTGATGGCTCGATACCTTTAGCTCTGAGCCATCCGAAGAAGAATATTATTATAGGCGTGAGAAAGACAACAAAGAAAGGATTAACAGATTGAAAAATTTCCGCCCCTATAATCTTGGTAAAACCAAGATCTATAACAATGCCGCTTAAATCTGTGTAATCTTTAGCAAATGAGGTGAGTGTTAATCCATTTTGATGGAATGAGAACCAGAAGAATATGACCACAGCAAATACAGACAGGAGAGCATAGATACGTTGTTTAACCTCTTTTGGATTCATTTGAACCTCATTAGAAGGAGTATCAGTTGTTTGCAGATTTTTGTCTGGTTTTTTCGTAGAACCTGGTAATTTGTTTTTATTAAAGATAAATATTACGAGTGAGATCATCATCGCAAATATAGCGGCAGCGAAAGCATAGTGAAATCCTGTATTGAATACATCAAGATAGTTGTTTGCGAATGCTGTCATGTCGGCAGGAGCACCCGTTGAGCTCACATCAGCAGCAAGTTGACTAAAACGAACTGATGCTTCTGGGGTTAGTGTTCCACCTAAGTGTCCGTGGCATAGAGCGGGAAGATCTGAATTATACTGTAAGCCAAATTTTCCAAGCCACCAACCTCTGATTCCGATTGCAATGAATGGTGCAAACAAACCACCTATGTTGATAAACATATAAAATATTTGGAAGCCGGAATCACGCATTTTACCATATTTCGGATCGGCATCATACAAGCGCCCGACAAGAGCTTGAAGGTTACCTTTGAAAAGGCCATTTCCGAATGCAATCACAAACAGTCCCACACAAGTCATTGCGAGATACAAAGCGAGATTTGGGACAGGTGTTGGGGTTGGTATTGCAATCATGAGATATCCGAAAGCCATCAATACAAGCCCAGTTAAAATAGTCCCTTTAAAATTCTTTGTTTTATCTGCAATAATACCACCAACGAAAGCTAGTAGATAGATTAATGCATAGAAAATAGAGTATATGATTCCCGTCTGGACCTCATTCAATCCGAATTTGGCCATAATGAATAGCGTCAGTATACCCATCATTGTGTAGAACCCGAAGCGTTCGCCCATATTTGCCAGAGCCGCTGAAATGAGTCCTTTAGGATGATTTTTAAACATAAATAATAAGTATTAAATTTAATTTTTAGGTTTCAGTATTAGACAAAAGTAATAAAAAAAAGGTAACTTTGGCAAAAAGTTAAAAGTTCGATGGCAAGAATTGGTTTTTTGTTAATGATTGTTCCTATTTGGTTGCTATCTCTATTACCTTTAAGAGTTCATTATCTGTTTGCAAATCTTATATCTTGGATAATGGGCAGTGTCGTCAGATATAGGAAGGATGTTATATATATAAATTTGGCGAGGTCGTTTCCGGAATATAAATACGATAAGATAAAGGAGATATCCAAGAGATTTTATAAGAATTTTGCCGATACGATAGTAGAAAACGTGTGGATGGTTTCCGCCTCTTTAAAACGGATGAAGAGGATGGGGTATGTGATGAATCCGGAGGTTGTGAAGGAGATTTACGAGAAGGGAAAGCCGGTAATTTTTGTGTCGGGCCACCAAGGGAACTGGGAATTTTTCCCATATATCCCAACCTTTGAATCGGGTGATTTAATCGGGTTTTCGAAGGGGGATTTTAGATTCGTATATAAGCGGCAACATAGTGGTTTTATGGACAGACTTATGAAATGGGTGAGAATGAGGGGAGGAGACTATGAGTTAATCGAATCGAACTCTGCAGCAAGACATATAATTAAAAATAAGGATAATTTAGCTTGCTACTTTTTGCTTGCAGATCAGGTTCCTCTACCGGGTTCTAAGTTTACGGTCGATTTTCTTAACCGGGAGACATTAATGATGAATGGCCCGGAGATGATTGCCCTTAAAACAGATATCCCCGTAGTATTTGTCAATATGGAGAAGGAGAAGAGAGGGAGGTATTGTGTGAGATTTTCATTGATAACGGAGAACCCTTCAGCAACTGCTTCGGGAGAGATAACGACAAAATATGCGGCTCTTTTGGAGGAATCGATACGTCGGATGCCCGAAAATTGGCTCTGGTCGCATAGAAGATGGAAAAGAGGGGTAGAAGATAATGTGTTAAAAAAAGATTGATATGAGAAAGTTATTTAAATTGCTGCTGTTGGTTATGTTTTTAACAATAGCTGCAAAAGGAGAGGCTCAGGTAGTATCTCCGGGTGAAAGAGTTCCTACGGGAGCTATAGTTTATTCTTTGCCGAATACGACATTACAGTTTATTGTGGAGGCCGAATGCGAATCATTTGTTGCCGGGCCATATGCAATATATGCTCAAAAGTACCTCGGAACGGCTGCAAGAGAGGAGAACGGGACTTTTTATAAGTTGAAATCGGTAGAGGTGGTTCCCTATATAGAGGCAGATCCGACAGTTAATATTGCACTTAATCTGAGTTCCAAGAACGCTTCGGCCAATTTCCTTGAGATGACCAACCAGGGGCTTCTGATCTGGTCCGATTCGTATGCCGGTAAAAGGGATAAGATGAGGTTCCCAAATATGAATGATGCTTCGGTATTCGATAAATCGGCATCATCGTCTAATCTGACAAATGAGCAGACGACTCTATATAGAACAGTAGGGACAGAGAGGGTTGCGGTAAGACAGAGTCAGGTTGTTGAGAAGAGCCCCGAGAAGCGCGCAGAGGAGACAGCCGACATGCTCTTTAACCTCAGAAATAAGAAGATGGACATTATTACGGGAGAGACAGACGCCACCTTCGGAGGAGATGCACTTAAAGCTGCCGTGGAGGAGATGAATAAACTTGAGGAGGAGTACTTAAGCCTCTTTTTTGGGAAGAGCGAGATTAGCGTACAGCGACTCTCTTTCGACGTTGTTCCGGTAGCAAGTGAGAGGCAAATGTATATTGCATTCAGAATATCGGAGACACAGGGGTTACTCCCGTCGGATAATCTGTCGGGACGTCCTATTGTGCTGGAACTTATAGCAGATGAGAAGCAGGCAGCCGTAAATATGGAAACGACATCTGCCAAGGGGCGCGTCCTATATAGGAAGCCGCTTATGATGAGAACTAGGTTAAGCGACGGTCAGGCAGTCATATTACAGACCAGGGTTCCCATATATCAATTGGGGACACTGATGTCCTTCCCTATAGATATTGCTACCGGGAAATAGACTCGGCACAAGGCGATACTGTTCCGGTAAAACCGGAACTACATAGAGAGACTAGATTAAACATAGAAAAATTACATTAAATATTATTTATCAAAACAATGTTATTATGAATATTACAGAACTTAATCCGAAAAATGTATGGGGTCACTTCTACTCGTTGACCCAAATTCCTCGTCCTTCTAAAAAAGAAGAGAAAGCAGTGAAGTTTCTTGAAAATTTTGGAAAGAGCTTAGGCTTGGAGACGATTAAAGACGAACTTGGCAATATTATCATAAGGAAACCTGCCACTCCGGGTATGGAGAACAGGAAGGGAATTATTTTTCAGGCGCATATAGATATGGTGCCTCAAAAAAATAGCGATAAGGTACATGACTTTGAGAAGGATCCTATCATTCCGCAAATTATAGATGGTTGGGTTTACGCCACAGGTACCACATTGGGAGCCGATAACGGACTTGGTGTTGCCGTAGCGATGGCTGTTCTTGAGTCTAAAGATCTTGCTCACGGACCGGTAGAGATGCTCGTTACCGTAGATGAGGAGGCCGGTATGAATGGCGCTCGCGGGTTGAAATCGGGACTTCTGAAGGGAGATATCCTTATCAATCTCGATTCCGAAGATGAGGGAGAACTTTACGTAGGATGCGCCGGAGGGCTCGATGCTACCGTTGTATTTAAGTATAAGGAGGAGAATGTTCCTACAGGATATGAGGGTTATGAGTTGAAAATCACCGGAATGAAGGGTGGCCACTCGGGGATGGATATAATTCTCGGCAGGGGTAATGCCAATAAATCGATGGTTAGAATCTTGCTCCCTTTGATGGAGAAGGCAGGGGCAAAGCTGGTATGTATAGAGGGAGGTAGCCTGCGTAATGCAATCCCGCGTGAAGCTTTTGCTACATTAGCTATTCCTGCAGGAAAGGTAGGAGAGGCCAAAGCAATAGTTGCAAAAGAGGCAGCCGATATAAAGAGCGAATTGGCAGTACAAGATCCGGGAGTGAATGTTGTTTTAGATAAGGTGGCAAATCCGGCAAAAGCTATTGAGGATAAAGTCGCTTTGAATATGGTTAAGGCTGTTTATGCTTGCCCTAACGGAGTAGAGAGGATGAGTGATGCTATGCCTGGCTTGGTAGAGACCTCGAATAACCTTGCTATTGTAAAGTCCGATAACGGGGAGATATGCATAAGCTGTCTGCTTAGGAGTTCGGTAGACCCTGCTAAAGATATATTGGGAGAGGCCATAAGATCGGTATTTGACCTTGCCGGGGCCAAGACTACTCTGTCGGGCGGATATCCGGGATGGAAACCTAATGTAGATTCTGATATTCTGAAGGTGATGAAGAAGGTTTATAAAGATATGTACGGTAAAGAGCCCGAGGTTAAAGCTATCCACGCAGGCTTGGAATGCGGTATATTGGGCGCACCATATCCTAACTGGGATATGATTTCGTGCGGACCTACTATCCGCTCTCCTCATTCTCCCGATGAGAGGGTAGACATAGAAACCGTAGCGAAGTGGTGGAATTATGTTGTTGAGGTGTTGAAAAACGCTCCGGTGAAGTAGTAAACATTAGACAATTTAGCACATCTCTTCGCAGCCGGATGGTAACATAAGTTGTTGTGCGAGGAGAGATAATGTAGCGAAGAATAAAAAGAATTTGTAGGGTTGCAATAATTTATTATATTTGCAGCCCTTTTTAAATTATTAAGTTCTTATAAATTAAAGTAAAATTTATGTTGAAACATTACGAAACCGTTTTCATTGCAACTCCCGTTTTATCTGATGTACAGATAAAGGAAGCGGTAACCAAGTATCGTGATCTCATTACCGATAACGGTGGCGAGATAGTTCACGAAGAGGATTGGGGCCTTAAGAAGCTGGCTTATCCTATCCAAAAAAAGACAACAGGTTTTTATCACCTGTTTGAATTCAAAGCAGATTCCTCATTTATTGCAAAGTTGGAGACACAATATCGCAGAGATGAGAAGATTATCCGCTTTCTGACATTTGCCCTCGACAAACATGCTGTTGCATGGGCAGAGAAGAGGCGTACAAACAGATCGGAAAATAAAAATAAGGAGGAATAAATTATGTCGGCACAAGCTAGTAATGAAATTCGTTATCTGAATCCTCCCACAGTAGAGGTGAAGAAGAAAAAGTATTGCCGCTTTAAAAAGGCAGGTATAAAATATGTAGACTACAAGGATGCGGAGTTCTTGAAGAAATTCTTGAATGAGCAGGGGAGAATACTGCCTCGCAGATTGACAGGCACTTCTCTTAAATTTCAAAAGAAGGTATCGCAAGCGGTGAAGCGTGCAAGACACCTTGCTCTGCTTCCATATGTAACCGATTTATTGAAATAAGTAAAGGAGAGATAATATGGAAGTAATACTTAAACAAGATGTTCCGAATCTCGGACACAAAGATGATATAGTTACCGTTAAGAACGGATATGCGACAAATTATCTTATCCCTCAAGGCTTTGCAATAATGGCAACCCCTTCTGCCAAGAAGGTTCATGCAGAGAACATGAGGCAAAGAGCTCATAAGGAGGCTAAGGTGCGCGAAGATGCCGAGACCCTTGCTTCTAAACTCGAAGGTATGACGGTAAAAGTTGCCACAAAAGTGAGTTCAACCGGCAAGATATTCGGATCGATCAATAATATTCAGGTTGCAGATGCATTAAATGCAACGGGATTTGAGATAGACCGCAAGAATATATCTATAATAGGGGAAGACTCTATTAAAGAGGTTGGTGTTTATGACGGAGTGATAAAATTGTATCGCGACATTAAAGCTAATATCAAAATAGAGGTAGTTGCGGAGGAGTAGCCGTTTCTGAATAAAAATAGTGAGGTGGCATATATATGTCGCCTCTTTTTTTATCGAAAAATTATCAAAATAGCTCAAATGCAATTTCTTTTTTGCAAATTAATCGTATCTTTGGACACTTTTTTACGAAAAAATAACAATTAGATGAAACAAGATCTTCAAATTACAGAACTGATTAAGAGAGAGGAGAATCGTCAGTTGCACGGAATAGAGTTGATTGCGTCGGAAAACTTTGTAAGTCCGCAAGTATTGGCCGCGCTTGGCTCCGTTTTAACAAATAAATATGCGGAGGGGTATCCGGGTGCGAGATATTATGGAGGATGCGAAGTTGTGGATCAGGTGGAGCAAGTGGCAATAGATAGATTATGCGAGTTGTTTGGAGCCGAATATGCCAACGTTCAACCACACTCCGGGGCGCAGGCGAATATGGCTGTGTTCATGGCGTGTTTGAAGCCGGGAGATACTTTTATGGGATTGGACCTTGCTCATGGAGGACACCTTACCCACGGATCGCCGGTGAATGTGTCGGGAATATGGTATAATGCCGTTGCTTATCAGGTTAGAGAAGATACCGGCATGGTCGATTATGACGATATGGAGAAAAAAGCGCTTGAGTATAAACCAAAGTTAATAGTAGGCGGAGCCTCAGCATACTCAAGAGAGTGGGACTGGAAGAGAATGAGAGAGATAGCCGATAAGATCGATGCATTATTAATGGTGGATATGGCTCACCCGGCAGGACTGATAGCAGCCGGATTATTGAGCAACCCTGTTAAACACGCTCACATTGTGACATCTACAACACATAAGACTTTGCGTGGTCCGAGAGGTGGAATTATCCTCATCGGGAAAGATTTTGAAAATCCGTTTGGAATCAAGACACCTAAAGGAGAGATCAAGATGATGTCTGCCGTTATAAACTCTAGTGTATTCCCCGGCATACAAGGGGGCCCACTTGAGCACGTTATAGCATCTAAAGCGGTCTCATTCTTTGAGGCTCTTCAGCCGGAGTTCAAGTTATATCAGCAACAGGTACGAAAGAATGCAACGGCTATGGCAGAGGCATTTGTAGAGAAGGGATATAAGATCATATCTGGAGGGACAGACAACCATCTGATGTTGATAGATCTTAGGACCAAATTTCCGGAACTTACGGGCAAAGTTGCAGAGAAGACTCTTGTTTTGGCAGATATTACCGTAAATAAAAACATGGTTCCATTTGACAGCCGCTCGCCTTTCCAGACATCGGGAATAAGGGTAGGAACACCTGCTATAACATCTAGAGGTCTTGTGGAAAAAGATATGCCTTTTATTGTAGAGTTGGTAGATAAAGTGTTAACCAATATAGACAATAATAAGATTATAGAAGAGGTTCGGGAACAGGCTCGTAAAAAGATGCATGGTTTGCCTCTAAATATCTGGTAATAACTCAGCTAGATTTACTTTTATAAGAGCTCGGTACTGCGCCGGGCTCTATTTTTTTATTAGACAGTCTCTTAGGTTTAATTTGGGTTTGGATTACCCTGCTGTTTCTGCTTAGATGCATGAATAGCTTCTGTTTTTGGAGAGAGGTCGAAAAACGTTTTCGTATAGGGAAATTGGGGCTCTTCTAAGGTGACTGTTATATCCCTTACGGATGGCAGCACTTTTCGATCACACACCTCAATTCGGCTCTTAGGCCTCTCCTTGTCTCTATAATTGAATCCCTGGATAACTATTTTATCGGGAGCTAGATCTACTAACGGATATGCATTGCTTTTGGGATTTGTATAGCTTCTTGTTTGGTTAATCTGCTTATCTTTGAGCAGGGCAGATATCGTCTCTGCCTCCTTCTCGTTCATAGTGGTAAGGACGCTATCTTCTTCGATAAAGAAGAGTGCAGATGCAGACCCTATAGCGTCGAACCTTGTCAATTCACCATCGGTGAAATGGGCAAAAAAATCCAGACTCTTTATCTGATTATAATAGGTGGTGTCTTGCTGTATAATTACAAAAGCATTTGTATTGAGCTCAACACGGCGGAGATTATTGTTTGTGGTATACGAGAAGATGGAGTCGCCTGTAAACTGCCTATTCTCATTCCATATAACAGGATCGATATACATTCGTATTGTAGAGTCTATGGAATTAAGGAGTAGAGAATCACATTTACCCTGAAAATCACTGCGATAAAAAAGGATATTTTTGTCTATTCTCATAAATTTCACAGCTGCAGTATCTACCTGCTGAGACGAGACGATTTTTCTTGTCTGAACTATAAGAGAATCGGTTCGAACCCCTTGGAGAGAATCGGTTGCCGATGCCGAAATTGCATTGAGAATATCAAATAATTTTTCGGGTGGCTTTGTAAAAGGAATCAGGGTATCCCGAATGAATGTTTCATTATTAAAGTCGATTGAAGATTTGAGTAGGGAGTCTACACTTAACAGTAGCGTTGAATCGATAATTGTAGGAGCACCCCGGGATGAGAGGCTTATCTTTAACGGGTCCAATAAACTCTTCTTATATAACCCGTTGGAGTATTCAAATGTGGCGGAGTCAACCTGGGAGGGGAGGAGTTCGTGATAACGTATCGTATCTCCCGATACGAACAGCGTGTCGGCTACCTCATTTTCATAAGAGTAAATGGCTATAGCAGGATTTTTATATAGGTCAAATGAGCGCGGATTACCGGCATACTTTGCGTAGTCGGCAAATATTATGATAGATTGAACGGTATCTAATATCTGGGTATTACTATATAATTCGGCATCGGTCGTTTTTCTTTTGTAAAGCAACGAATCGGACCAAACCTCATTATCGGGAGTCATAATGTATACATCCTCTTGAAAGAAATACTCTTCATTATCTCTATTATACCACCCCTTTCCTGCCATAAGGTAGGAGCTATCCTGCCATGCGGCTAACTCTCCGAGAAAGTCGGCTTGATTTCTGTTTCCCCAGAATATCAGAGAATCAGTTTTAATTAATATCGAGTCGGCATACATCTCCACATTGTTGCGAAACTTGAACATCTCGATCTTTGAATCGTAATAACCACGCAGGCTCTCAATGATGCTGTTATCTTTGCTTATCATGCTTCCTCCGCTAAAGAAGTGGGCGGTGCTATCTCGTGTATTATAGTCGAGATTGTGTGTACGGAGGCAGTTTTTGTCTTTATCAACAAGTTGTACTCTACGCCCCCTTACCTGTGCAATGGAGGTGTTCCCGTCGTAATGGACAAAGTCGCTTGTTAGTACAGTCTCATTTTGGATAATCTTTACATTTCCGATAGCATCGAGAAAACCCTTAATCTGATCCCATCGGGCGGTATCACAAAATATCTGTGCTCCATTATGGGAGAACTCTGCAGGCCCTAGAAATGTCTGTACATTGCTGGAGTCTGATTGCCTTGATGCAAGTTTGTCAACAGCTCTGATCAAGTGTACCAAATTGGCTTCCTCTCTTTGTTGACCAAACAGATTCAGGAAACTAAAAGAAAATATTAATATGAGCGCTAATCTTTTTATCATTTAATCCAGCCCTCTTTTAGGAAAGGGCAGTATTCAAACAGCGGGTCTATTTTGATATAGGTGGTAGCCTGTTTCTTCTTTATGAAGTCCTCGATAGCTTTCATCTGTAAACTATACTTGGCTTCGTTGTAAAGTACATCGAAGTCATCCTCATACGAGGCCACATGGGAAGGTATAATCTCTTCCAGCTTAATCATCTTGTATATAGTGTTCCCGCTGCTTCCTTCATTATCGGTAGATTCAAACGGGTCGGAGATATCGCCCACATTCATATTTCTGATTATGTTGTAGTCTGTTGGTTTAAGCAGATCTTTGTCAAAATATGATGACCCGCTATTCTCCTCTGCAACAAGACCTCCATTTATGAATGATTTGAGGTCGTGGGAGAATCTCATGGCGGCATTATTAAAAGATATACTGTCTGCAACGATGAGGGTTTTAATACTATCGAGCTTGTCAAAGGCCTTTTTCATATCTTCCGAAGTATATTGAGGTTTACGGAGAATATGACGCGCATTGAACATATCGCCCTGTTTTTCTATCATCTGGATCAGGTGGAATCCGTCTGGGGTTTGGACTATTTGCGAGACTTGCCCCTCTTTAAGTGTCATTGCCGCATCTGAGAACTCCGGCCAATACATTGTTTTGGAGGCCATCCTCAACTCTCCTCCCCTCGACCTGGTACCAGGGTCCTCGGAGTATGATGCGGCGAGACTGCTGAATCGTTCGCCGGCCACAATTCTTGCTCTCAGTTCGAGTAAAAACTCTTTTACCGCCAATTCGGCTGCTCTCTTGTCGGGGTAGAGGGCTATCTGTCTGAATTTATACTGGGTAGATATTATAGGAAGACTGTCTTTCGGGGTCTTTCTATAGTACTCTTTGATATCGGTTGGTCTCAATTCGGTAACCGATTGAGCTATATTGCTTTTCATCTGTTGAGCAAGAGACAGTTCGGTCAAAGATTCTCTCCAATCATCCCTCACCTTGTAGATTGGTTTTTTAAAATACTCTTCTGCAGCAGCCTCGCTGCCTAATTGGCTTATTGCTTGTTGAATCTGCATATTGAGTTGATTCTCAATCTCAAGAGGGCTAACAATAAGACTGTCTATTTCGGCTTGAGCTACAAATAATTTATGCTGGAGTATATTTTCAAGGATTTCACACCTTAGGTTATTGCCCGAAGTATACCCTTGAAGAGCCTGCATTTGCACTTCAGCTTCAATTTCCGAAAGTTGAATCATCGTGTTGCCTATAAGGGCAACAGATTTATCTACAATCCCTTTGTATTGCTGTGCATTAATAGATGCCGATATAGATAAAAGAAACAATGCTGTTAGTGCTGTTTTAAAAAGTCTCATATGATTAATGATAATTTATATAAATACTCTATTTATTAATTGTCGTAACTAGGATATTGTTCTCTAATGCCTCTTTCATGAGGTCTTTTTTCAATGTCTCTATAAGTTCTTGTTTCCTTTTACCGATGATAATCTCTTTTATCCGGGGTTGATAAAATTCGTAAGGAGCTATACTATTAGGGGCAACGACTTCGGGAAAGAATGACAAGTAGCTATAGAGAGAGTCGGTAACCTCTATGTATTTCTGTTGTTTTAACATTTTTTCAGCCTCATTAATATCCATGGGCATCTCCTCTATAATGAGGGAAATATCTACCCATTGATTGTCAAAGTTGATATATTTATCGGCAGAGTTGTAGCAAATTCGTTCAAGCTCTTCGGTCTCTTCCATGTTCTCCGTTTTGTACATGCTTTTAATTCTTACCAGATTGGGAGAAGAAGATGAAATTTTTATAACTCTCGACTTTACGGCAGAATTGGATAATATAAAGTTGTCCTGATTGGCGAAAAAGTATTCGCGTCCTTCTGCTTCGGAAACAAGGGTGTCGAGTCGCTGTTCTATATATCGTTTTTCATATCTGTACGCGAGCAAGGAGTTTCGGTAATCTTCAACCTCTTTACTAACGGAATTATGTACGCCGGGGATCTCTTTCTCTGCCTTTGTAATAAGCAGATATTTAAGCGCCCACGAATTGATGTATTGTTGTATCATGGCAATGCTGTCGTTGTAAGTGGTTCCGAGTGGGACAAGACCCTCTATCTCCGACTGTAAAAGAAGATTATTCCCAACTCTGGCAACAAAATGCTCTTCGCCTGAGAAGGTTAATCCACAAGAGGTTACTGTTAATATTGCCAAGAAGAATAGTATTCTTATGCTTTTCATTGAATGACTCGCATGATTTAGCATACTCAATTATATATCTGGTTTGTATCGAATATCACTTAGAGCAAAAAGTTTGCCAATCGACAAAGATAGTGAAATAGGAGTGTTTATGGATTAATTCGGTCGAAACTTTTTGCCTTGGAAGGTATCTCTTTGTTCCAGTCTCTTTTCCAATAATCGGATAAGTTCTACGTTACGAAGCGTTCCCCACGGCCTGCTCTTGACATACCTCGGTGGGAGCTCTCCAGCAAAGCGCTCTATATATAT
>JGI994J12354_10003979_pt1 | contig 13517 bp, 13 predicted proteins | sample IntmicLarv3ML3BL_FD_12354 | JGI IMG/M metagenome (IMG submission 12354)
AGTAATAAAAAAAGATAAGGTAGAGTCTTTTTCGAGTGGTGAATTTAATCGCCGTTAATTGTTGTATGGCCATTTGTTAATTATTGCAGCTAATGCGCAGCTTAGAAAACTGAAGCTATTTCATTAAAAATGTCCGTTTGGCTTCACATTCAAAAAGCAAAAACAGGACACGAAAAACAAATAGATATACTTTAATAATAATGAACGAGAGAATTGAAATTTATCCAAGCAGGATAAAATTATTATTTACATTAGTAAGTTTTTTTATTTATTTCTTAGCCGCAATTTATACTTGTGTGATTGCTGAAAATATCGTAAAAATTATTGTATTTACCTCAATTCCATTTTGCGGTTTTTTTATATATGAGATAATCAAACGATTATTGGAATATAAATTGATGCTTATAATTGACGAAAAAGGGCTATCGTTAAGTCCGGATAAAGACGAATTTATAAAATGGGGAAATATTGATGGTTTTACTGAGATAAAAGAAGACGACACAAAAATAATAATTGTTCAGGTGAATAATGCGGAAGAATTTATAGAAAAAGAAACAAATAATGTGCGAAAAAAAATCATGAAAAACAGTTTGAAAAATTATGGTTCGCCTTTTCATATTTCAGTATCAGAAATGAATGTGAAACATAACACATTAATAAAATTGCTGAATGAAAATTTAGTCAAGTATAAACCTGATGGAAAATAAAAAATAGTTCTTACCATGAATAACTTAATGATATTTTTTTTGTAGCTTTGTCCATGAATTTTTCTTATGGCGGATTACGGAGTTTATTGTAATATAATTCTACAGAAAAGTTTCAAAATTAAAACAAACAAATATGGCAAACATGGAGATTTATTGGGCAGACGGAGATAGCCCTAAAATGATTGAAGCAATTCAAAATGCTCAAAAAACATTCAAATATTTTTGGAGAGAACAATCCTGGGAATATAGAAGAATTATACCTGCATTAACTGTTTCTTGCGTAAAAGTAGCCTTTACTCAAACAACAGAAAAATCGGATAATCCTATAGTAGAACATATGTGGATAAACGATGTAATGTTTGATGGAACTAATGTATCAGGAACTTTGATAAACGACCCCAATGAATTAACAAATATTTCCAACGGAGACACCGTAAATGTTCCTTTAAATAGAATTAGTGATTGGCTTTTTGCGATTTCCGAAAGCAAACCTAAGGGAGGATTGTTAAAGATGTTTTCCTCAAAACCCAAACCCAAGGTATACGGAGGATTCACCATTCAGTCAATGCGTTCAGATATGACAAATCAGGAACGAAAAGAACACGATAATGCCTGGGGATTAGATTTTGGAGATTACAATGAAGTTTTGCTTGTGTATGAGCAAAAGGAAAATACCGAAAACCTTATAGAGCATCCAATGAGCAAAAATATGAGAGAAAAATTCATCGACTTTCTAAAAGAATATCCAAATGAAATAACCAATCGCGATGAAAACGGCTTAACTTTGCTGCACAAAGAAACAATAGCCGGCAATCTTACTTCCGTCGAACTGTTATTATCTTTTGGCGCTGACAAGAATGACAAAACAAATCACGGAGAAACAGCGTTGGACTTGGCGAGAAAAATGAATTGGGAGCATATTATACCGGCATTAGAAAAGTAAATTATAAAAATGCAACAGAGGTTAAAAATAAGCAACCTTTCGTTATGATGAGGAAACACATAAAATTTACGACGCCAAAGGTGAATTCAATATAAAAAACCAATTCGCTTATTGTTATAAGCAAAAAGGATATCCTCAGTTCTTTATTTTACCGTGATTCGCACTCTTCCCCAATGGACTTCGCGGCGAATGGGCATGAATGTTTTTGTTTCATAGCATGCCAAGAATTCTATCGTATGTCCCGGCGGACAGTTATCCGCAATTTTCACGGCGGAACCGAATGTAAAGCCGTCAGGCCAAACAGCAGGTATCATTTGGTCGTACAACTCTTCTTCATCGCTTACAACATACGGGTCATCGGTGTACAGGCGCAGCCTTTGATGATTTTCAAACAGCATGATACGCTCAGAGGCGTTTGCCTGTGCGTCTCCCCGTCCGGCAGCTCTGCTTCTTGCACCTGCTCTATCGTCAATCCTGATATGTTTGAATAGAGGTACATCATAAAAAACCGGTACGGTTATATTATCAGTATATACATCATCTCCGCATCGAATCTCCATTTTTATGTTTAACCAAGGCGGAGAAGCATCGCCGGGAGGAGTTTTGCGGCAGAGAACTTCTATTGGCTTGCTTCGTACAACTTTGTTCTTTTTGTCGAACACAAAAGTCTGATTGGCATTGGTAAGCGACACGGCGCTATCGGTACAACTCACGATAAGTTGCATTTGTTTTCCCGCTAATATATCACTGCCTCTGTTCAGAAGAGCTACTGTCAATTCATTATTTTCATTCTGCATGATAAACTTCTTTCCTTTATCAAGGCTATATTCCAATGCGATAAAATCAGTTGCATTAGATCTTTGAAAAATGCTCACTTCGCAACCGTCGCCCGACAAATCGAAACGCAGACGTCCGTCTTTTCCGGCTGTTTGCTTGGTCGTAACCGCCTCTTTTCCTTGTCGGTATACCGTAATATCGTAGGTTGTTCCTTTGCGGTAAACCGGTGCTGTCGTAACTTTCACAGAACAATTTTTTACGGGAGGACCGTCCGGCAGCCATTTATGCGAATAGACGCCGAAACCTGCGGGCGAAACATTACGAAGATACAGAAATCCCGGCTCGTTCTTATTGCTTTCTACCGAGTATCCCCACAACTCAAAATCGGGATATAAATCATAATGTGACCAAGTCTTATTCAATGGCACCGGATCTTTGAATTTTTCGCTTATATGCTTTACAGCCGTTTCAAAGATACGTATCTCACCCGATTCGTCAACGCTATGGTCGCCCTCTCCAAGCCAATAGAAGAAATTGTTAAGACCTTCATGGTCGGCAGCATTTTTCACTTCGGTATTCATATAAAACAGCGGACAATTGTCCATATTATGAAATCTGACCGACACATCTTTTAGATTATCAAAAGTATAACGAATAGGATAAAAAGTATGATTATCGGGGTATCCCACAAAAAACTCGGGACTTCCTACCATCTCCGTTATTGCCGAAACTTTGTCAGGATACTTCCCTGCAAGAAATGACGACATAAATCCGCCCATGCTGAACCCGATAATACCGCGGTTATTTCTGTCGGTGTATGTTCTGTACAAAGAATCAATATGAGCAATCAACTCCGGAAAGTAATCTTTAATCTGTATGTCAAACTTCACGTCTTCGTGGCTGCCTACGTTGTATGGACGAGGTTCTGACTCAACAATATTACCATCCCACATTACCATGATAAACCTATATTTATTGACTAACTCACCCAACCGTACATAATCGAGCAAGGCACTGTCATCTTTATAATGACGCCCTCCCCAACCATGAAAAAAATAAATTACGGGATAGGATTCTTTCGATTGGTTATAACTTTCAGGTAAGTACAACCTGTAATATTTATCTTTCCCGAAAACCGAACTGTAGTGAGTCAAGTCTTGATATGGGAGTTTCTGTTGCGCAACGCATATTGCAGATATAAGCAGGAAAAAAACAAGTGATCTTATCATATTTCTTAAATTGTATTTGTTACAAAGATAGTGCAAATCGAGAAAAGGACAAAATGAACTTGTTCTTTTTTATTCCCGAGATGCCGCCTATCTTCGAATTTTCAAAGATAGTTTATTATTTTATTTTTCCAAAAATTTATCTCGTTTGTAAAAATCAAAATATAATCGTAAATTTGCAGACAATACGCATATGTATTTATATATGTAATAGCATTAATTATGAAGATAGTAACGAGCAAATAAAAACTTACATTTAAACTATTCAAACATATAAACCTATGAAAAAAATACCATTTTTAATTATGAGTTTAGCATTATGTGCTTCTGTATATTCACAGCAAGCTTTGTGGGGAGGACAGGAAATAATTTCTCCCGAAATACATCCTGATAATAAAGTAACTTTTCGCTTTAACGCTCCGGATGCCAAAAAAGTAGAAGTAACCGGTGACTTTCTTCCGACACAGAAGATGAAAACACCTATGGGTGAAACTGATGCGCCGGGCAGTGCAGCGCTTTTAAAAAATGAGAAAGGTGTATGGGAATATACGACTCCGCAACCATTGGCATCCGAGTTGTACAGTTACTCATTTATCATTGACGGCTTGAAGGTCACAGACCCAAGCAATGTTTACATGAGTCGCGACATTGCCTCCGTGACAAACATTTTCATCATCGGAGGCGGAATCGGCGATTTGTACAAAGTCAATGATGTGCCTCATGGAACGGTTGCGCGTACGTGGTATGAAAGTCAGTCACTCGGTATGTCACGTCGTTTAACTGTTTACTTGCCACCGGGGTACGAAACGAGTGAGGAAAGCTTTCCCGTATTATACCTGCTTCATGGTGCGGGTGGTGATGAAGAGGCATGGATAGAGCTTGGACGTGCTTCTCAAATCCTCGATAATATGATAGCTCAAGGCAATGTAAAGCCGATGATTGTCGTTATGACAAACGGCAATGCCGGTCAACAAGCCGCTCCGGGCGAATCGCCGCGAGGGATGTATAAGCCGTCGTTTATGGGCGATACACGTATGGACGGGGCGTTTGAAGAAAGTTTTCCCGAAATAGTTGCTTTTGCGGAAAGAAACTACCTCGTAAAAACAGAAAAGGTGGACCGTGCCATTGCAGGCTTGTCTATGGGTGGTTTTCATTCGATGCATATCTCGAAACAATATCCCGATATGTTCGATTATGTTGGACTGTTTTCTGCAGCAATAATACCTCCGCAGGGAGATGTTAAGCTCGGTGTTTATGAAAATATGGATGAGAAACTGAAAATACAATTTTCACAAAACCCTAAGTTGTACTGGATTGCTATTGGAAATACGGACTTTTTGTTTAAAAACAATACTGATTACCGCAAAATGCTTGATGAGAAAGGATATAAATATATCTATCGCGAATCAGGTGAAGGGCATATATGGAAAAACTGGCGAATCTACCTGACTGAATTTTTACCGATGCTATTCAAATAAATCGACATTAAAAAAAATTATAATCTTTTTTTAGTTCGGTTAATATAAAAAGTTTATCTTTGCAAGTATCTTTTCCTATATCGTAGGAATGTATCTGTTAATTAATTCGATTTTTATTAAATCTTTAAATAACTAATGTATGGCTATAAATTTGACAAAAGGACAACGAATAGAAATTGGGTTGTCGAAAGTAGGAGTTGGTTTAGGGTGGGACCCGAATCAAGGTACAGGGTTTGATTTTGATTTAGACGCATCTGCGTTTTTGTTGGGAGAAAATAAAAAACTCCCAAAGGATGAGTTTTTTGTTTTCTACGGAAACATGGAGTCTCCTGACGGATCCGTAAAATCGTCAGGCGATGATACGACCGGCGGCAACAGCGACGGTGGAGATGACGAAACGCTAACTGTAGATCTGGCAAAAATAGATCCAAAAATTCAGGAAATACTATTTACTGTCACCATCTACGACCATGAAGCTCGTCGACAAAATTTCGGACAAGTTCGCAACTCATATATTCGCATATACGATGCTACGACAAATGAGGATATCGCCAAGTATGAATTAGACGAAGATTTCTCTATCGAAACAGCGGTTGAGTTTGGTCGCCTGTACAAAAAAGGCAATGAATGGAAGTTTGAGGCAATGGGAATTGGTTATAAAGGCGGTCTACAGTTTTTTGTTGACAAATATGTATAAGAATTCTCAATTAAAAATATAAATAAATAATACCATGGCAATAAATTTAGAAAAAGGACAGAGGGTAAATGTTGATTTACCTCAATTCGTAGTTGGATTAGGTTGGGATGCTAACTCGTCCAATACCGGACAAGATTTTGATTTGGACGCTTCAGTGTTTATCCTTGGCGAAAATCGTAAAATCTTATCCGACAGTCACTTTGTTTTTTACAATAATCTGAAATCTCCAAACGGGGCTGTTGAGCATACAGGTGATAACCTGACGGGAGACGGAGATGGAGATGATGAAAGCATAAAAGTCGATTTATCCAAGATTGATGCTAACGCTGCAGAGATATGTTTCGTTGTTACTATTCATGACGCAGAAGAGCGTCGCCAAAACTTCGGACAAGTACGCAATTCATTTGTCCGCATATACAATCCTAATACTAATGAAGAAATTCTGAAGTACGAGTTGGAAGAAGACTTTTCGATTGAAACTGCTGTCGAATTCGGACGATTATACAAAAGAAACGGCGAATGGAAATTTGAAGCTGTCGGCGTCGGACAAAAAGGAGGCTTGGGGGATTATTTAAATAAATACAATTAAAAACTTACTATTATGGCAATTAAATTAGAAAAAGGTCAAAAGATCAATTTGGAGAAATCCAACGGTAACAAACTGCAAAATATTTGTGTTGGAGTTAACTGGGGTGCAATAGAAAAAAAAGGATTTTGGGGTAACAAAAAAATGGAGGCAGTAGACTTGGATGCGAGCTGCGCTACATTTGATGATAATAACGCCGCATTGGAAATTATCTATTTCGGAAACCTGCAATCACAAAACTTGTCAATCAGACACAGTGGCGATGACTTGACAGGCGACATGGGCGGCGATGACGGGTTAGACAATGAAGTAATAACAGTCGATCTGGCTAAATTGCCGCCAAACGTATCAAAAATAGCCTTCGTACTAAACAGCTTCAGAGGACATGACTTCAAAACAATACCTTTTGCATCTATACGTATTTATGAAGGAACTCCTGTTCGTGTAAACGAAGTATTTGCTACTTACGACATCGCTAATGACCCTTCTTTCTCCGGAAGCGTATCCATGGTAATGGGTGTGTTTTACAAAAGAAACGGCGAATGGAAGTTTAATGCAATTGGTGAAGCAACAAGAGACAGAGATCTTAAAGAGACTTTATACACCGTAATGGACAGATACTTATAACCATGAGAAGATTACCTGTATACTTAGTGATAGATACATCCGGTTCCATGACAGGAGAACCGATTGAAGCGGTAAAAAATGGGATTCAGGTATTAGTATCTACACTAAGACAAGATCCTTATGCGCTCGAAACGGCATTTTTAAGTGTAATTACGTTTGACAGTTCAGCAAAACAGATTATTCCGTTAACAGAGTTGTCCATGTTTCAAATGCCTGATATAAAAGCATCCGGTACAACATCTTTAGGCGAAGCGCTAACACTTCTTGCACAAAAAGCAGATACTGAAGTCAATAAGTCTACTATGGAGGTCAAAGGTGACTGGAAGCCGCTTGTTTTTTTAATGACAGACGGAGGACCTACCGACGACTGGCAAAAAGGATTGGCCGAATTCAAAAAAAGAAAATTCGGAATGGTGGTTACCTGTGCTGCAGGTCATGGAGCTGACCTAAATGTATTGAAGCAAATAACGGAATCGGTTGTTCAACTTGACACTGCCGACAGTGCTACAATCAAAGCATTCTTTAAATGGGTTTCCGCATCGGTGAGTACGGGAAGTCAAAAAATTGAAGCTGCAGGTGTTGAGGTTGGCGGATTGAGTGAACTTCCGCCTCCGCCTAAGGAAGTAAATATCGTAATTTAAAAAAATGAGACGATTACCCGTATACATTTTAATACAGACCTCCGGTGCGATGCGAGGCGAGCCGATTGAAGCAATCAAAGTAGGATTGGAAACAATGGTTGCAAGCTTGAGGCAAGATCCGTTTGCACTGGAGTCGGTATATTTAAGTATTATTACATTCGACAGAACACCACGAGTACTTGTACCATTGACAGAGTTGGAGAACCTACAAATTCCGGAAATACAGCAACCTCAAGCTGCGGGCACTCACCTTGGTGAAGCGTTAGAGTTGATATGTAAAAAAATTGATCAGGAAGTATTGCTTAGCACCCCGGAACAAAAAGGCGACTGGATGCCGCTGTTTTTCTTGATGTGCGACGGGAGAGCTGCAGACTCGATGTTATTCAACAATATATTACCTACACTTAAAAGTAAGCATTTCGGAAGTATTATTGCTTGTAGTGTCGGGCATAAAACAGATCACGATAACTTACGAAAAATAACAAATAACATTGTAAATTTGGAGACTACCGACAGCGGAAGCTTTCGTCAATTCTTCAAATGGGTTTCAGCATCTGTCAGCGTAGGAAACAGAAGTATCGGAGCTTCCGACGAGCTGCTGCTGCCACCACCCCCTCCCGAAGTTCACACCGTTATTTAATACATTTATTATGAGAAGATTACCCATATATTTCCTAATTGACATTTCCGAATCCATGGTTGGTGAACCTATTGACCATGTGCAAAACGGGATTGAGACAATCGTGAAAGAGTTGCGTACCGACCCTTACGCTTTGGAAACAGTTTACTTATCCATGATAGTTTTTGCGGGAAAAGCAAAAAAGATCATTAACATGGCTGAGTTATTTAATTTTTATCCTCCGAAACTACCTGTCGGAGGAGGAACATCATTAGGAAAAGCACTCGATTTTCTGATGGATGATATAAATAATTCCATAAAAAGGACAACCCTGGAAGAAAAAGGCGATTGGAAGCCAATAATCTTTCTTTTTACCGATGGCAATCCCACGGACGATTACGATGCAGCATTTGAACGATGGAATAGAAAATATCGTAAAAGTGCCAATCTGATCATTATATCTTTGGGAGACAATACTGATGTTAGTATTTTCGGAAAAATTACCGAAAACGTTCTGATGCTGAATAATACGGACGGGGAATCTTTTCAAAAATTTTTCAAATGGGTCACAGCATCAATTAAGACAAGTAGTATAAGTGTAAGCAATGATAATGACGATGAAGTTCATTTAGCTCCGATAACGAACGGTTTTTTGTCGAAAATTGATCTGGAAAAACATACGTCGCCGCCTAAAATAGATGAAAACTTCGCCGTTATAGTCGCTAAGTGCCAGACTACAAAACGCCCTTATCTGATTAAGTATCAAAAACGCATATCACCCAGTCAACTAAGTGATTTATTCAAAAACGTAATGGATTATAAGTTAGTCGGGGCTTATCCTGTTGACAACTCTTATTTTGAGTTAAACGATGATATTGCTTCCGGCGGATCTGTCAGCACATCTTTATTGACGGGCTTTCCGAGTTGTCCTTGTTGCGGCAACCAATATGGATTTAGCCATTGTGCCTGCGGAAAGATATTATGTACAGGGGAAGAGGATATCACAAAATGCCCGTGGTGCGATGCTGAGGCTCATTTCGGTTTCGATAGTGGCAGTGTAAACATTACAAGAACAAGAGGTTAAAAATATATGATAGATTATTTAAAAAAAATAGGTATTCCTTTGGAAAATAATGATGAAATAAATCAATTTCTTTTGGAGAATAAGGAAAATATTGATGAGTTTTTGCGGAATAAATGGAATTTCTTTATACAAAATAAAATAGAACCTGAAAAGTCGTCCAATATCATTGAGTCAAAGGAAAATGTTGATGAAAAAATCCCAGTAGAGCCTGCACAGGATTTTATTGATATTCCGGATCAAAACGAAATCAAAAACATTGAAAGCGATAAGTTCTCGAATGAATGTTTTGAGAACACAGATTTAGAAAATGAAAAGATTGAATCGAAGATCGGCCTTAGCCAAAATGATAAACATGAAGAGATAACATCTTCATTCGAAAGCGAAAGCAATTTAACGGCAGATGTCATAAAAAATCCTCAAAAAAAAGGAATAGAAAAATATCAGGAAGAAAAAGTGAAAAATGAAGTTTTTGCCGCGTATTTAAAAAATAAGCACATATCAATACCTAATGGGAAAGTAAATCAAGGATATGTTTTTGATTTCGATATTGAAGTTTTAATGCCCGAACTTGAGAGTGTTTCTTTTGAAGGGCTTACCGAAATAGGTTTATGTTATGATCATGATGAAAAAAAAATAAAAGGTACTCCGATTAAACATGGAGACTTTAAAATCCAAATGATATGTAAAAGGAAGGATTGGGAAGAAGGCAAGCCCCTTTTTGACAGAGAAATTACCATTATCATTAATCCTGACCCAAAATCCTTGTGGAATAATATAGCAACTCCGGAAGATATTGAATATTATAAAGATGATTGCGATAAATCGTTCGTAAAAGTTGAAGCAAAAAAGAGAAAGATCGGTTTTTTGGGGCTGAAAGATGAAATCGAGCTTATGAAAGATATGGTTGCCGCCAGTCAGCGAGGCCGTTCGCATGCGCATGAAGGAAAACCACGTGATGACGATTTTGCCTTATACTATAATGAGCAGAATGAGTGGTACATAATGACAGTAGCAGATGGAGCCGGCTCTGCAAAGTATTCCCGACGAGGCTCTCAAATTGCTTGCACCACTGTAATTGATATATGTAAGGCTACGATAAGCGGTAACATTGAATCATTTGAAAAAGCAATAAAAATTTTCGATGACGAAAAGACTCAGGAAAACAGAAATGAAGTAGGGAAAATCTTATATAATATAATTGGAGCGGCAGCGTTCAAATCATATAAAAATATTGAAAAAGAAGCGCAGGAAAAAGGTTATCTTTTAAAAGATTTCGCTACTACGCTGATTGTATCCGTCTGTAAAAAATTCTCTTTCGGTTGGTTTGTCGGCGCTTTTTGGGTCGGAGACGGCGGAATCGGTATCTATAATAAAAGAACGCAATACATAAAAGTTTTAGGCGAACCTGACGGAGGCGAGTTTGCAGGGCAAACACGTTTCCTGACTATGCCGGAGATTGTTCAAAGCACAGAGATTTATCGCAGGCTCCGATTTGATATAGTAGACGATTTTACCGCACTGATTCTTATGACAGACGGAATAACCGACCCGAAATTCGAAACGGATGCTAATCTTCTAAAAATTGAAAAATGGAATGACTTATGGAACGACCTTTCCGGAAAAGTTGAATTTAAAGACGACAATGAAGAATCAAAAGACCAGCTATTGGAATGGTTGGATTTTTGGTCTCCCGGAAATCATGATGACAGAACAATAGCAATTCTTTTCTGATTATGGCTAAAACGATAAAAATTAATGCAACAGACGGCTCTGCGATTGAATTCGTAGATGATATAATTGGAGCAGGTGGAATGAAAGATGTCTATTTCAGCCCCGATAAATCATACGTAGTAGCATTTTTCAGAGACAAACAAGATTACAATGCCAAAGACCGGTTACAAAATATCACAGGAATATACAGAGAAAGGATTTTTAACTCTGAGGGAGGTGATTATTGGAAAGGATTGTACTGTTGGCCTACTAAGATAGTTGAGTACAACGGTAAATTAGGGTTAGTTTGCCCGACTTATCAGAAACACTTTTTCTTCTCAATAGGATCGGTGAACAATGATTTTCTCGGAATAAAAGGAAAGGAAAAAGAAGGAAAATGGTTTGCCTCGGCTAAAAATCAAAATAGGTTTTTAGCCCCCGAAGAAAAAGGCGACTGGTTTAAATATTTTCAGGTATGTATACGGATAAGTCGTGCGGTCAAACGTCTGCACGCAGCAGGATTGGCTCATTCCGACTTGTCATATAAGAATGTATTGATTGATCCTACTACAGGTCAAGCTGCAATAATCGATATTGACGGTTTGGTAGTTCCCTCAAAGTATCCTCCTGATGTTCTCGGGACACCCGATTTTATTGCACCTGAAGTAATCGCGACAAAACATTTAAAAATAGACGATCCTGCAAGGAAACTGCCTAACATTGCGACAGACAGACATGCCTTAGGAATAATGATCTATATGTATTTGCTTAACAGGCATCCGCTTCGTGGAGGTAAAGTATGGGATATGGATTCTGCAAAAGACGAAGAATTGTCAATGGGATCCAAGGCTATTTTCATCGAACATCCGACAGATAACACAAACCGCGTCAAAACAAATCAATTACAACCAAGCGAACTCCCGCAAGGCGACCCGCAAAAATTACCGTACTCAATATGCGGCCCATACTTAAAGGGGCTGTTCGACAGGGTATTCATTGACGGATTGCACAATCCCTCTTCAAGACCTACAGCGAATGAATGGGAAGAAGCGCTGCTTAAAACGGTTGACTTGATGCAACCATGCCAGAATCCGCAATGCCAACATAAATGGTTTGTTTTTGATAATTCGACGAAACCCAAATGCCCGTTCTGCGGAAAAGAATATAAAGGACAGTTACCTGTTTTGAATTTGTATTATTCTCCGAAAGACGGAGTTTTTAAACCGGAGAATTACCGACTTATGGTATACAACAAACAACTTTTATATTCGTGGCATGTAAATCGCTTTGTCAACGCAAACGAGAAAACAACGGCAGAGCAAAAACTTCCCGTCGGCGACTTTCATTTTCATAACGGGAAATGGATATTGATTAACAGAAGATTGCATAGCTTGTTTGATAAAGATATAGATAAAAAGATAGAAATAGGAGAAGCAATTGAGCTGACTGAAGGAAAAAAAATCCTCCTGTCAACAGAAAACGGAGGAAGATTAATAATAGTACAATTGGTTAATAATTAATATTTTAAACTTTAATAAAATGAAAACTTTAGATGAATTAAAACAGTCAATCCTTGAAGACGGAGTAATTGATGCACAAGAAGTGGAACAGTTGAAAGAAGTACTTTATGCTGACGGAGTAATAGATAAAGAAGAAGCAGAATTTCTATTTGAGCTTAATGACGCCGTTTCCGGAAAAGAAAATGACGAAAGTTGGAAAGCCTTTTTTATAAATGCAATCTCGGACTTCCTGTTAAACGACGAAACATCTCCTGGTGAAATAGATGAAGATGAAGCAAGTTGGTTGTTGGAAAAAATTCAGGGAGACGGACAGTTGGATGAAACAGAAAGAGCATTATTGGATAATTTGAAAGCTAAATCAAAAACATTCCCTGAAATTCTTGATATTTGAGCTAATTCCGATACGGCTAAATGCAAATCATTTTGGCAAAGACGCAGTATTTCTTAAACCCAAACATACAAAAAATGCGAGGAAACATATAATAAGAGGTGTCAGAATTTGACATCTCTTATATTTAATTGTATAAAAGTTTCAGTAATTTATTATAAAAATAAGCTAAATTCATATCATAAAAAATTTAACAATGGAAAAGAAACATCATTACTCGGGATTAACCAAATCTGAAGTATTAGAAAGTCGTAAAAAGTATGGCGAAAACATTTTGACCCCTCCGGAAAAGGAGTCTTTATGGTCGCAATTCTTGGAAATGTTTGGTGATCCTATCATAAAAATTCTATTAGGAGCGCTATATTTATCTATATTAGTCGCTTTTTTTGAAATGATTGGCCTTACCGGTATAATCATTCCTGCAGTTATTCTTTTCTGTTGTTTTATACTGCGCTTTTTCAAAATAAAAACAATAGAAGACGGAAAAACATCGTACAAACGATATGATTTTTTT
>JGI994J12354_10003980_pt1 | contig 13515 bp, 11 predicted proteins | sample IntmicLarv3ML3BL_FD_12354 | JGI IMG/M metagenome (IMG submission 12354)
CCAAATCTTCGGGGCTATAACAGCGCCAAGCTTTTCGATTTGGGACAGCAGCTTCGCCACAGCGCCGCGTTTCCTAAAGGCGCGAATGTAAATTTCTATGACTTTACAGGCGAGAACACAATTTTTGAGCGCACCTTTGAGCGTGGTGTAGAGGACTTTACCTTCGCCTGCGGCAGCGGCACATGTGCAGTTGCGCTTTCGCTTTATCTAAAGGGCAAGCTTTCCGGAGCGCGAATGAACGCGGACATGGCAGGGGGCAGGCTTGAGGTGGAAATTGAAGATAAAAGCGGCGACCTCACCTTATTTTTAATCGGAAACACAAACCTTGTCGCCGAGGGCGTAGTTTTGGACGAGGAGCTTTAAGCTTCAAATTTATAAATAATTCAATAGAGAGAGTGTGAAAAAATGCTTCATGATAATTTATCAATAAACGAAAACGGAAACCTTGCATTTGGCGGTGTGGACACTGTTGTTATGGCACAAAAGCACGGCACGCCGCTTTATCTGATGGACGAAGCGCGGCTTCGTGAAAACTGCCGCAGATATAAGCGCGCGATGCTCAAGCATTTTGGCGAGAGCGCAATGCCATTTTATGCCAGCAAGGCACTTAGCACAAAGGAAATCTATCGCATTGTAAATGACGAGGGGCTTGGCGCTGATGTTGTGTCAATCGGCGAGCTTTATACAGCGCTCTCTGCCGGATTTCCTGCTGAAAGACTTTATTTTCACGGAAATGTGAAAACGCGCGAAGAAATTTTGTTCGCGATAGAGCACGGCATTGGCGGCATTGTTGCCGACAGCGAAGAGGAGCTTTATGTAATAAATGAAATTGCCGGGCAAAAGGGGATTTGCCAGAGCATTCTGCTTCGCCTTGCTCCGGGGATTGACCCACACACCTTTAAGGCAATTAGAACCGGAATGGTCGACTCTAAATTCGGCGCGGCTATTGAAACAGGCAGAGCTATGGAGATTACCGCAATAGCCTTGAGCCTTGAAAACTTGAAGCTTGAGGGGTTTCACTGCCACATTGGTTCGCACATTTTTGAGTGTGAGCCGTTTTGCAACACAGCGGACATTATGCTGGCTTTTATGAGTGCAGTGCGCAAGGAGCTTGGCTTCACTGCCAGGGTTTTAAATCTTGGCGGCGGATTTGGCGTCAGATATGTTGAGAATGACCCCGAGGTTGATTATGAGCAGAACATTGCTGATGTGGCGCGTCATGTGCGAGAAGCCTGTGAGCGGCTTTGCTTTCCGCAGCCGACGGTTTTCATGGAGCCGGGACGCGGAATTGTTGCCGACGCAGGACTTACGCTTTACACCGTTCAAAGCGTTAAGTGCATACCGGGCTACAAAAACTATGTCGCGATAGACGGCGGAATGACGGACAACCCTCGCTATGCGCTCTATGGCGCACAGTACAGCCTTCTCATAGCAAACCGCGCGGCACAAAAGCCGGATTTTTGCGCAACGCTTGCCGGGCGCTGCTGCGAGAGCGGCGATATAATCGGCGAAGGCTTTGAGATGGTACGCCCCGAGACTGGTGATACCCTTGCCGTTTTGGTAACGGGCGCATATAACTATTCGATGGCGATGAACTATAACAGAGTTTGCCGTGCGCCCATTGTTATGCTAAAGGACGGAAAAGACCGGCTCTGCGTGCGCCGCGAAACGATTGAGGACATTCTTGCCTGCGACTTATAAAAAAGCCACCTCAAGCAACCTGTGCTGTGCGTAGCTATTGGCTGCGATAAGTCAGGCACAATCCCCGACTCGGTATAGGCGCGCAGCGAAGGACTTTTCAAACTCGCAATAACCAACAAGTCTTTTTCCTGACGAAATCAGCTTACCGATTATGATGTTTTCTTTAAATACTGACAGGTCTATAAACTCTGCCCTTGCAAATAAAAACAATCCTTCTTCCGGGCGGCAGAAGGATTGTTTTTGTCTATGTCAGGCGCTCTTGGTTAAAGAAGCTCCTTAAAAACATTTTGCACATTTCGGAAGAAAACCGCTTCAACTTCAGCCTCGCTGAAACCCTGGCGCACAAGCTCATCTGCCAGCCGCGGCAACTGCGAGCAGTCGTGAAGCTCCTGCGGATTGTCGATGCCGTCATAATCCGTTCCAAGACCAATAACGCTCTGTCCCCCGATGTTTATAATGTGCCTGATGTGCCTTGCCATGCTCTCTACAGTGCTTACGGCGCTGTGCTCGTCCAAAAAATTTCCGCAGAAATTGATGCCCATAACGCCGCCGCGCTCTGCAAGGGCACGAATCATGTCGTCTGAAAGGTTGCGAGGGTGCGAGCAAAGCGCACGGGCGTTTGAATGGCTTGCCACAAAGGGGCGCTTTGCGACGCTGCACACATCCCAAAAGCCGTCGTCCGACAGGTGCGACACGTCAACAATCATACCAAGGCGCTGCATTTCCTCGACAAACTCAAACCCGATAGGCTTTAGCCCATCTTTTTTACCGAGCTTTGAAGCCGCCTGGTTTGCGGCTGTGATGTTTGGAAAGCCAAGCTCGTTTTCAAAATTCCATGTCAGCGTCATCATACGCACGCCGAGCTTATACAGGCTGCGCAAAATATGAGTTTTTCCAAGGCAAACGCCGCCTTCTTCAACCGTGAGCAGGGCAGAGAGCTTGCCGTTTTTGCGGTTTTTTTCAATATCCGCATATGTGAGAACCTTTGCGATTAAATCGGAATTGGCTTCAATTTCGCTATTGTAAATGTCTATCATGCGCAAAACGGATTCAAGCGGATTGTCCACTCTGTCAAGCGGAACAAACATCGCAAAACATTGCAGCAGATAATCGCCCTCCCTCAGTTTTTCAAGGTCGATATGGCGCAGATTTTTGCGCATGGAAATGGGGCTTTTTGCGTTTTGGGCAAGGAGAATTTCAAAAACGGTGTCGCAGTGCATATCTATAGCTTTCATCAAATGCCTCTTTTCTCTGATGTCTTAAACTACAACAAATTATAGACCTATCTCACGTTAAAATCAAGCACTGTGAAAGCGACTGATAGTTTTTTATGCTTGCCATTGGCATCACTTTGCAATATAATTAAAAAATAGATTTTTTATTTAGGGAGGGCTTAGCTTTGCTGAAAATCGCGATTGCAGGACTTTTAGAGGAAACTAAGTGCTATGTTGCCGCAATTATGGCGCTTGGCGCCGAGCCTGTTGTTACGCTCCAAATTGACGATGTAAATGATTTTGACGCGCTCGTTCTGCCGGGTGGGGGCGATATTGACCCCGAGCTTTTCGGAGCCTGCGACGAAGGCTCGGAGGATATAAACCGTGAGCTTGATGAAAAGCAGATTAGCATCGCCCGGATGTTTATTGACGCGGAAAAGCCGGTTCTTGGCATTTGCAAGGGGCATCAGGTTATAAATGTTGTGTTCGGCGGCGGAATTATTCAGGATTTGCAAAACTCAAAGCCGCATCTTCGGATAAACAGCGTTGACAGCGTGCATGAATCCACAGCCGCTCCCGGAAGCATTCTTGAAGCGCTTTACGGAAAAACATATTGCACAAACAGCGCCCATCATCAGGGTCTTGGGCGCATCGGCGAGGGGCTTTGTGTTATTTCGCATTCCTTTGACGGGGTTGTCGAAGCGATTGTGCATGAGCGGCTTCCCATAATCGGGCTTCAGTGGCATCCGGAGCGTATGTGCTTTGACTGCGCAAGAGAAGACACAGTGGACGGCGCGCTTATCATAAGACACTTTTTGAAGCTTGCGGAAAAATAGCTGGGAGATTTGCAAAATCAACCTTTTTCACGGTAAAACTGTAGTTGTCAAATTGATTTAAAGTGTGTATGCGAGCAAAGTTAATATTGTCACTAGTTCCAATTGAATTGGGGCGTGATGTGTGTTAACCTGTATGGAATGATAGAATCCTTTTTATAGGATAATGGTCATGCACAAAAATTATCAGGAGGAACCAGAAGATGAAGAAAATAATTGCGCTTATCACAGCTTGTTTAATGCTGATGCTTTCTTTTGCCGCATGCGGCTCAAACGAACCGGAAAGCCAGACCACGGATAACCCTGCAACGGTTAACACCCCGGGCGCTCCAGTCACAGAGGGCGAGCCCGAAGGCGAGGACGAGGGTGTCCTTCGCGTTGCTTTTAAGTCTGATATGCAGACAATGGACTTAACTCAGACAACAGACAACTATTTTGTCCCCATGAACGTGTTTGACCGCCTTTTTGCAATTGAAATTCATGCTGACGGCAGCACAGACATTGGCTACAGCCTCTGCACAGACTATAGCCTTGCAGATGATGCGGTTACATATTCCTTCACCCTTCGCGAGGGCGTTAAGTTTTCAAACGGTGCGGATTTAACATCTGAGGACGTTTTGTTCAGCTTTTCAAGACTTCTCACAGCAGGCGGCGTGAATGATGATATCGCGCTTGAAATTTTGGGCGCAGCCGAGCTTCAGGCAGGTGAAGCGGACACGCTTGAGGGCTTTGAAATTATAGACGACTACAACTTTGTTATCACCCTTGCAAACCCCAATGCCGGCTTCATCGCCGAGCTTACAGCACCCGCTATGAGCATCATAGACAAGGACACAACCGAAACTGCAACAAATTACGGAATAGACATAAGCGAAACCATCGGCACAGGTCCTTATGTAATCACCGGCTGGGAAACCAACACCCATATCATCCTTGAGGCTAATGAAAACTATTGGGGCGAGGCGCCTTCTGTTAAAAAATGCATTGTGTATATCGTTCCCGATGCAAACACGCAAAACCTCATGTTCCAAAACGGCGAGCTTGATATAATCGACCTTGACTGGCTTGATTCCGCAATTGTTGCCGGAACATACGAAACCCAATATGCCGACCAGATTATAACTCGCACCCGTGTTGCAATGACCTATTTTGCGCTTAACGCTAATGACGAATTTCTGTCTGATGTAAACGTCCGCAGGGCTGTTCAGATGGCAATAAACCGTCAGGGAATTATTGACGGACTATACAACGGCTATGGCACCGTGCTAAACGGCATCATGCCCAAGGGCGTTGTCGGATTTAACGAAAATGGCGAAGAGATAAGCTTTGACCCCGAAGGTGCAAAGGCTCTGCTTGCAGAAGCCGGCTACAGCGAAGGTGAAATTACGATGGAGCTTGCATCAAGCTCTTCGGCAAACGCAAACACACAGCTTGCTCTCCAGGTTATCCAGCAGAACCTTCAGGCAATCGGGATAAACGCCGAAATCAAGTCTTACGACTCTTCGGCATGGCTTGCTCTGCGCACAAGCGGCGAGATGAACAGCTTCATCGCAACCTGGACGCTTGACTATAACGACCCTGCAAACATCATGTTCACATTTTTCGGCGGTGAGGACAAGACCGTTATCCGCTCCTTGAACTATGGCGATCATGATATTATGGCAAGAGTTGCCGCAGCTTCCGCCATCATTGACGATGAAGCGCGCTATGCCGAATATCAGGAGCTTGAGCGCAAGATTGTCATTGAGGATGCCGCATGGGTTCCGCTTTATTCAATTGAGCATCTCTACTGCATTGGAGATAGAGTTTTGGATTTTGTCCCTCACTGGGCAGGATACAACGACTTTGAAATTGTCGGAGTTACACTAAAATAAAAAAGACGAATCATTACATTCCCGGGGCTTGCGCAAGCGTCGCGAGCTTCGGGAATAAATGTTTTTTAAAAGCGCCAAAGGTGTTTTTGTGGCATTTTCAAAAGGCATTTATTAAAAAGGGGTTCGCCTTTTTGCTTTTGGAGGGAATGGTTTTATGGCAAAGAGCATATTGAGAAGAATTTTGCAGACGGTTATCGTTCTTATCGGAGTTGCGCTTGCGATTTTTATAATGCTTCGGATAATTCCCGGCGATGCCATTACAACGATGATGGGCGAGCACGCGGATGCAGAAAAAATTGCAAGAATGACCGCAGAGCTTGGACTTGACCAGCCGTTTTATGTCCAATTTTTCACCTATATCCAAGGTGTTTTAACGGGCGATTTCGGGACAAGCTATGCGCTCAACAAAAGCGTTACATCGCTTTTGCAGTCAGCATTTCCGAACACGATAAAGCTTGCGGCTGCTGCCGCCGGTGTTGCGTGGATTATAGGAATTGCCTGCGGAATAATTGCCGCGGTCAAAAAGGACAATTTTATCGACAGACTTTTCATGGGCTTTTCGCTGCTTGGCGTTTCCATGCCCATTTTTATCGTTGCGATGATTCTTCAATATTTCATAGCCTACAAGCTCGGCTGGCTTCCAACAAACGGGGCGGAAACATGGAAGGGCTTTATTTTGCCTGCCATCGCCCTTGGCTGGAACAGCGCAGGAAGCATTGCAAGGCTCACGCGCTCTACACTTGTTGAAATTTTGCAGGAGGATTATATCGACACCGCCCGTGCCAAGGGGCGCGGAAAAATCGGCATAATCGTTTTTCACGCGCTTAGAAATGCGCTTTTGCCTGTAATTACGATGATGGCAGTTCAGCTCTCCAGCATGCTCTCGGGCGCTGTTATTACAGAAACGGTTTTTGGAATAAACGGAATTGGACGGCTTGCGGTTACGGCGATTTCCGGGCGCGACATTCCGCTTTTGCAGGGTACGATACTTTTTACAACAGTGATTGTCATTTTGGGAAACCTCGCTGCTGATTGTCTTTACACTGTGCTTGACCCTCGCATCAGAAGGGAGTCGTGAGGAAATGGGTTCAATTAAAAAGCTACAAAGGCTCGCCGATGAGCTGGAAAAAAATAAAAGCGACAATGGCGCGCCCTCGGATGATTTAATCTCGCAAATTGGCGAGGATGAAGGTTTTGTGGGCAAGCTCCGCCACATGGCGCACAAAAATCCTCTTGCGGCTATTTCGGCTTTACTAATCATAATTTTTGTTCTCGCAGCAATTTGCGCACCGGTTTTAACCCCCTACAGCTACGAGGCGCAGGATGTGTTAAACCGTGTGGCACATCCGTCCAAAGAGCATCTGCTTGGAACAGACGAGCTTGGGCGCGATGTTTTTACGCGACTCTTATATGGTGCGAGAGTGTCGCTTGCAATTGGTGTTGTCCCAACAATTGTGTCTATGATTTTGGGCGCTGTTCTCGGAATGATATCAGGCTTTTTAGGTGGGCTTATTGACACCCTTATCATGCGCTTTGCGGACATTATGCTTGCTTTCCCATCGCTGCTGCTTGCTATGGTTATCATGTACACCTTGGGAGATGGCATAACCAGCATATTTGTCGCGCTTGCCATCGTGAACTGGGCAAGCGTTGCGAGGGTTGTCCGCGCTGAAACGCTCTCGCTCAAGGAGGCTGAATATGTTGAGGCAGCACGGTCGATTGGCGTTTCAAAACTTACAATTATTTTTCGGCACATTTTGCCAAACTGCATCCCGTCGCTTATAGTTTTGTTCACGCTTAACATTCCGTCGGCAATTTTGGCAGAAAGCTCCTTGAGCTTTCTTGGAATTGGCGTGCAGCCGCCTGCTTCGTCCTGGGGCGTTATGGCAAATGCAGGAAGCCAGTTTCTTTACACCGCGCCGATGCTCAGCCTTGCGCCAAGCATTGCGATTATGTTAGTAGTTCTTGCCTTCAACTTCCTTGGCGACGGACTGCGCGACACACTGGACCCACATCTTAAAAACATGTAAAGGAGAGGAATTTTTATGGATGAAATCACCTTACAGATTAATGAATTAAAATCTTACTTCTTTACAAAAAAAGGCGCTGTTCCGGCGGTTGATGGTGTTACAATTTCTGTGCCAAGGGGCAAAATTGTCGGAATTGTGGGCGAGAGCGGTTGCGGAAAAAGCATGACGGCAAAGTCGATAATGAACCTCTTAAAATATCCCGGCAAGGTTGTTGGCGGCGAGATTTTGCTTGACGGAGTGGACCTCACGAAAAAAACCGAACGCGAGATGAAAAAAATTCGCGGAAAAGATGTTTCGATGATTTTTCAGGAGCCCATGACAAGCCTAAACCCCGTTATGAAAGTTGGAAAGCAGATTCAGGAAGCCTTGAAATTGCATCAAAATCTAAGCTCTGCCGAGGCAAAGCAGAAGGTTTATGAAATTTTTGCCGAGGTTGGCATAAGCGAGCCGGAAAAGCGATATAACAGCTATCCCCACGAGCTGTCCGGCGGACTTAGGCAAAGGGCAATGATTGCAATGGCGATGATTTGCCGCCCAAAGCTTTTAATTGCAGACGAGCCAACCACCGCGCTTGATGTTACCATTGAAGCGCAGATTCTTCAGCTTATGAAAAAGCTCAGCCATGATTTTGGTATGAGCATAATTATAATTTCGCATAACCTTGGCGTTATTGCGGAGATGTGCGACTTTGTGTATGTTATGTATGCCGGCAAGGTTGTTGAGCAAGCGGATGTTTTCAAGCTTTTTGAAGCGCCATCACATCCTTACACCCTCGGTCTTATGGGCTCAATCATCACACCGGAGGATAAGCGCGAGAGGCTTAGCACCATTTCCGGCGTTGTGCCAAACCTTTTGCATTTGCCGCAGGGGTGCAGCTTTTCAAACCGCTGCGAGAGAGTTATGGAGCTTTGCAGGAAGAAAAAGCCAGAGCTTTATTCCATAAAGGACGAGCACTGCGCACGCTGCTTTTTGCATGAAGGGAAGGTGCTTGAAGGGTGAGCGAAGAAAAAAAGATTCTTCTGGAATCTAAGGAGCTTGTGAAGGAATTTCCTCTTAAAAACGGCAAAGTGGTTCACGCGGTATCAAAACTTAACCTTGAAATTTTTGAAGGGGAAACGCTCGGCGTTGTTGGCGAGAGCGGCTGCGGAAAATCAACACTTGGTCGCACATTAATCCAGCTTCACGAGCCAACAGCCGGCGAAATTTTCTTTAAGGGCAAGAAAATTTCCGGGCTGAAGGGTAAGCAGCTTCAAGACTACCGCCGCGAGATGCAGCTTATTTTTCAAGACCCCTATGCCTCGCTTGACCCACGCATGAGCGTTCGGGACATCATTGCCGAGCCGCTTAAAACCTATAAGGTTTGCAAGACGAAGGAAGATGAAACCGAGCAGGTGATTAGCCTTATGAACGCCGTTGGCGTTCCGCGAGATTTTCTTTATAGATATCCGCATCAGTTTTCCGGCGGACAGCGACAGAGAATTGGCATCGCGCGCGCGATTGCGCTTAACCCCTCGCTTGTTGTTTGTGATGAGCCGGTGTCGGCGCTTGATGTTTCGGTGCAAAGCCAGGTGCTTAATTTGCTCAAGGATTTGCAGGGCACTTTTGGGCTTACCTATCTTTTTATCAGCCACGACCTTTCTGTGGTGCGCTTTTTGGCGAACAGAGTTTGCGTGATGTTCCTTGGAAAAATTTGTGAATATGGCGACTCGGAAACAATCTTTTCAAAGCCGTGCCATCCCTATACAGGCTTTTTACTGGAAGCGATTCCAAAGGCAGATCCAAAGCTTAGAACCGCTGAAAAAAAGTTGATGCAGGGCGAGCTTCCAAGTCCGATAAATCCACCTGCCGGCTGCCGCTTTAACACGCGCTGCCCATATGCCACGGACTTGTGCCGCACGAAGGAGCCGGAGCTTCGCGAGCTTTTAGGTCGCCGTGTGGCTTGCCACTACGCGGAGCAAATTGCGGCAAAATAATAGACGGAGACTTAAAAAATGAATGTTCTTGACCTTTTTGAAGGGCTGGAGGGCAAAATTAGCTTCTATTATAAAAACCTCGCAACAGGAGAGGAGCTTTGCCTTAACCCCGATGAAGAGCTTGTGCCTGCCAGCGTTATGAAGCTTTTTATCCTTACCGAGGCGTTTCACCGCTTTGAGGAGGGGAGCCTTCGCCGCGACGAGCTTGTGACCATTCCGCGCGAGAAATGTTATCCCTCGTGCGGCGCGATAAATTATCTACATGATGATTTTTCGCTTACAGTACATGATTTATGCGTACTGATGATTATTTTGAGCGACAATACCGCAACAAACTGTTTGATAGACATGCTCGGAATAGATCGCATAAACAAGCGCATTAATTCGCTTGGGCTTAAAAGCTCGTGCATACGCCGAAAGCTTTTTGACAGCGAGCGCGCAGCTCTGGGCATTGAAAATTCGGCATCGGCGCGCGACTGCGGACGCTGGCTTGAAATGGCTTACAGGGGCGAAATTGTCTCCAAGAGCGCTTCGGCAGAAATGCTTCAGATTCTGAAAAATCAAAGGCTTAACGGCAAAATTCCATTTTATATCCATGCCCTCGAGAATGCCTGCCCAATTGCCCACAAAACGGGCGAAGACAAGGGCATCACCCATGATGTCGGCATCGTTTTTGCGGACAAACCATTTGTTGTTTGCTTTATGGGCTGCGAAACAGAAGTGCCAAGGCTTGAGCGAACTATGGCAGAAGCTGCGCTGATGCTGTTTAATGCCAATATGGAGTAAAATTTTTATGTCCTGCCGGATTTGCGGCAGGACATTTTTTAGTTTAATGTGAATTTTATGGACATTGTGACGGAGAGATGATAATATAATAATTAAAAAGCGATTATTATATTATCTAATTTATTGCATCATAGGCGAAAATGCTTGTGATGCAATGATTATAGCAGGGGCATTCTTCGCTTAACTTCAATTTTGCGAAATTTCATGCCGCAAAAAGGAAACCTGCTTACAGATAAAAAAATAAGATTAAATTGGGGATATGGGATTTTGTTATTATGAAAAAAACAAGCTTGGTTATCATGGCAGCCGGAATTGGTTCGAGATTCGGCGGCGGAGTTAAGCAGCTCTCTCGCTTCGGAAGAAGTGGGGAGCTTATAATTGATTTCTCGATTTATGATGCGATTAAAGCAGGCTTTAATAAAATTGTGTTTATAATCCGCCATGAAATTGAGGCAGATTTCAAGGAAGCGATTGGAAACCGCATTTCAGAAATTATCGAGGTTCACTATGTGTACCAAGAACTTTCAAAGCTCCCGAACAGCTTTGAGACGCCGGAGGAGCGCACAAAGCCCTGGGGCACAGGTCATGCGATTTTGTGCTGTAAAGAGATTATAAACGAGCCGTTTGCCGTCATTAACGCTGATGACTATTACGGAAGGGACGCATTTTTCAAGGCTTATAAATATCTAAATGAGGCTCGCGAAGCATCTAGCAAGCTTTCCTTGTGCATGGTTAGCTTTATTCTTGAAAAAACACTTTCCAAAAACGGACGTGTAACACGAGGAATTTGCACGGTTGACGAAAACGGGCTACTCTCTGCGGTGAATGAAACTTATGGCATTGAGCGCGGCGAGGGTTGCGCCGTTTCCGTGGATACGGGTGAGGAAATTTCGCTTGACAGCTTGGTTTCGATGAATTTTTGGGGATTTTATCCCGAAATTTTCTCTGTGCTTGAGGACAGATTTTCGCAGTTTTTGAAAAAGCTTGAGGATGTGAAGGGGCAGGAATTTTTGCTGCCAACCATTGTCGGCGAGCTTTTGAAGGCTGATGCTGTAAATGTGCGGGCGCTGCATTCGTGCGATGAATGGTTTGGCATTACATACAAGGAGGACATCCCGGAGGTTCGCGAGGCTATAGAGCGGCTTGTGGACACAGGAGTGTATCCGGAAAAATTGTTTTAGAAATACAAAAACCTCTGTGTACAATTACACAGAGGTTTTTTGATTTTTAGAATGTGAAGCAAATTGAGCTAAACCTTGAAATTAACTGCGGTGTCGCCCTGCTCGTCTTTTCCAAATTCATAATTGTTGCCAGGCAAAACCGCATTTAGCAAAATTCCGACAACAGAGGCAACAGCAAGACCGGAAAGGCTGATGATACCGATTTGAATGTTTCCGGAATAGCTTATGCCGATGGCAAGAACGAGGATGAGAGCTGCGATGATAACATTTCTTGTGTTTGAGAAATCGACCTTGTTTTCAACAATGTTACGCACGCCGATGGCGGAAATCATGCCGTATAAAATAAGCGACACGCCGCCTATTGTTGCGGCAGGCATCGCAGAAATAAGCGCTGCGAACTTCGGGAAAAACGACAGGAGAACAGCAAACACGGCAGCAATGCGGATAACCTTGGGGTCATAAACTCTGGAGAGGGCAAGAACGCCGGTGTTTTCGCCGTAAGTTGTGTTTGCCGGGGCGCCAAAAAGGGCAGCGAGGGCAGTGGCAACGCCGTCGCCAAGGAGCGAGCGGTGAAGTCCGGGGGTTTCGACATAGTTTCTTTTGCAGGTGGAGGAAATTGCGCAAATGTCGCCGATGTGCTCAACCATTGTGGCAATTGCGAGAGGGACAATGGTCACGATGGCGGAAATAATAAGCCCGGTGTCAACCTCGCCAGCGAAAAGCCCGAACACGGTTGCTTCAAAATGAACAGGAAAACCAATCCACGCCGCTTCGCCAAAGGCGGTCGCAACACTTTGCCGTGTGGCAGGATCAATCGCAAGAGCGAGAAGATATGAGCCGACAACACCGAGGAGAATAGGGATTATTTTCACCATGCCCCGTCCCCACATATTTGCAACAATTACAATAAGAATGGCAACGCTGGCGATAAGCCAGTTACTGGAGCAATTGCCAATTGCCGAGGAGGAGAGCGTGAGCCCGATTGAAATGATGACAGGTCCTGTAACAATCGGTGGGAAAAATCGCATAACTTTTCTTATGCCAAATCCGCGGATAAGCGCTGCAAGCACCACATACAAAATGCCGGAAACAGCAACGGCAAGGCAGGCATAAGGCAGCAAAGCCGGGTCTCTGTCCGCAACGGCGGCATAGCCTGCAAGAAACGCGAAGGACGAGCCGAGAAACGCCGGAATTTTGCCCTTGGTGAGAAGGTGAAACAGCAGCGTTCCAAGTCCGGCAAATAGCAGGGTTGTCGAAATGTCAAGACCAGTGAGAATGGGCACGAGTACCGTTGCACCAAACATTGCAAAAAGATGCTGAACGCCGAGAATCAGCATTTTGGGCTTGCCAAGGGTCGAGGCATCGTAAATGCCTTCGGATAGGTCAGATAGGTTTTCTGTTTTCTTCATACGTTTTCTCCCATACAATCCATTTATTTTTCTGCTATTAAGATTAACACTGTATAGCAGTGCTTGTCAATAAAATAATACAAAATATTGTGCTTTGGGGATTAACTGAGTCCCCGTTTTTGCGGTGTGGAGTGCCGCGAAAATGGAGCTGAGCGAAATGCCTGCGGCATAAATTTCCGACACACTGACGCTATTCGCGCGAAAAATGTGTACATGCCAAAGCTCGGCATGTACACATTGTCTTATTTAACTGCATTTTTTTATTTTGTCGCAACATTAGCTAAGCGAACATCCATCGAATAAAACGAATATCTTTAACAAGTCCAAAATGTCCAGTAAAAACATATTCGACACCATCTAATCCTAACATTTTTTCTTTATATAAAATCTGTAATTCGCTATTATAGCGTGCAAAATTCGGATTAACAAGCAAATCTCCAACAAACAAGTATCTTCCGTTAATCAGAAAACATACAGAATCTATTGTATGACCAGGAGTGTAAATACATTGAAT
>JGI994J12354_10003981_pt1 | contig 13511 bp, 11 predicted proteins | sample IntmicLarv3ML3BL_FD_12354 | JGI IMG/M metagenome (IMG submission 12354)
GCTGACGGTTATCCCTTGTGCGGCAAACCAGAATGTCTCTCTTGACTTCGGTGTTCAGGGTCACACCGGTCGCAGGGATGGTGTTGCTGGGTCTCTCAGGGCTAACGTCAAGTTCTGATCTGACCTCAATTCATGCAGGGCAAAAGGGACAGCAATGCTGTCCCTTTCTTTGTTGGGGGGATTCGGGAAAAGGGTTGTCTTTTACAACACCAAAAAACACAAAATGCCCGTAGGCGCATTTAAACGCGCCCTGACGCGCTTTATGTGTTTTATGCCACCACCCCTAGCCGCTAGATTGTCAAATCGGGTGAAGGGGCGTTTAATGCGGTTTAAATTGATTTTGCCTGCGCAAGGCACGCCTTCCTTGTGCTTCGGGTTCAGTCAGGGGCAATGTCTTTTTTCTCTTCTTTTTCTCTTCGGTTTCTCCTGAATATTTTAACTATATTCAAAAGCATCAGTGATTTTATCTTTTGTCTGGTCTTCATGGGAGGTGTTTATGGGATATACAGCCGGGGTTCGGGAAGGGAAAGCCCTCTTTTCATATTCAGCATCAGAAGGAACGGGGATGACATCTCTCTCCGGCAACAGAAACGCCATTAACGGGTGCGATGAACTGGAGTCACTTCAGGCAAAAATTGAAACTGATGAAATCCGGATGCATCAAAAGAAAAAAGGGATTAAAAATGGAAAACGGGCTTTCAGGAGCGCGTTCTTTCAGTCGCAAACGCGTTGATGCTTTTTCTGGTTGCCGCTCTTCATGCCGGGATATAAGGATAGGCATCTGGCAGTCAAAGATATTTCCAGCGATAGCCTTGCTTCTTGCTAGAAAGCAAATTGATTTTTAGTGGCCTTTGACAAAGGCATTGCTTGGCATTATATTTGTAATGCAAAACAATACAAAAGGAGGTTATTTGTCATGGCAAGCATACAAGTTAGGGTGGATGAAAATTTACGGACGCAGGCTCAGTTTGTTGCCTCAAGCATGGGAATAGATCTGGCTTCTGCCGTACGAATGTTTCTCGTCCAGATGGTGCGTGAAAACGGTTTACCATTTCAGCCCTCTGGCGACCCATTTTACAGCGCTCAAAATCAAACCCATTTAGCCAATGTCGTGGCAGACTTGAATAGCGGCAAAAATTGTTCTGCTCACGAGCTTATTGAGGATTGATATGCTAATTTGGCATGATGCCGCTTGGGAAGAGTATTTATATTGGCAGACTCAAGATAAAAAAACGCTAAAGCGTGTGAATTTGCTTATAAAGGATATTGAACGTAACCCCTTTGATGGCCTTGGAAAGCCGGAACCATTAAAAGAAAATCTCTCTGGTTTCTGGAGCCGCAGAATAGATGAAAAAAACCGCCTTGTGTATCGTATCGTGGGTGAAAATTGCCAAATTGCGCAATGCAGGGGACATTACACCGACAATTGAAATGATGAGCATGTAACGAGCAGGATTCTGAGAGTACACGTTATTTCAGCTTCATAAAAACTGAAACAGGGAAGATAGCTTCTCAACAAGATATAAGGATAGGCATCTGGAAAGCAAAAAAAAATTACCAATGATGCTCCTGCTACCCTGCTTTTGTTTCTAAGACAGCCTCCCCCTCATCAAAAAAGGTTCCAGTCTGTAGCGGTTTCAAGGTGTTTTTTGAGGAAATACATTGTGTTCCGATAGGTGTTATGGTTGGCTCCGGTGAGTATGTGATTGTTTTATTTATGTTATTCATGAAATTGCCTTATGGTGCAACAGGGAGTTTGTGTGCTCAGGCAATAATCTGCCTCCTCAATCCCTTCTGTTCATGTCATCCAGCATTCTTGAATAGATGGGATCATTGCCGGGTTGATATTCTTCTGTATGAATGTTTTTCTGGTGATGATGAGGGAAGTTCTTTTCCGGGAAGAGTGCATTCAGAAAGTTGAGCAACAGGCTACACAGTATCATCAGGATCAGTCCGATACCTGCTACCCCCAACCAGAACAGGGGAACTTTCAGGCTGTGAAAGAATGAGGTTTCCATGATTTGTCAGGTTTTCTGTTGTCTGTATGGGGTGGTTATTGATGGGTATATATAGTCTGTTTATTTATTATATATATGTATAGTAAACAGGCTTTCTTTCTTAAGCCCCATGTTTACTGGCTTTGGTTGGGATATTTCCCCGGAAAACGTGACAACAGGGAGGAACCCAGGTCTTTTCAGTGACGGAAAACAGGGCTGCCGGTGTTTTTCCCCTCCCATCTCTGGCTAAGTCCCCTCAAGGCTTCATAGGCAAAGCCGTTCAGTTCCTGATCCGCTCTGGTGAAAACGCGGTACCGCCCTGTTCTGACAACCTTTCCTCCTATAGGGAGCCTCTTTACCTTCTTTCGTCCCAGTTGCATCCCACGACGCTGAAAGTATTTATGAAACCCCAGAGCAGCCAGCTCCCTTTCACGATCAGAAAAGGTGTCTTCATCCCTGAATGTCACAAACTGAAAATATCCACCTTTCTTGATGAATTCAAAACGGCAGTTTTTCCAGTCGTTCCAGTTGGTGCCGGGAAGCCCGTTTTTTCCGGAAAGCCCCTCTTCTCCGTTTTCTCCCCGCTGAATGATCAATTCCAGTCTGGCGCGGTACTCTGTTTCAGGCAGGGGAATCACTTCTCCATTTCTGGTTGTGGTGCGTTTAAGGTAAGCCCGCTGGCTCAGTGGGTCTCTGGTATGATCGGATGAAGTCGTTTTCTGATTGCCCAGATAAACGGTCGCTCCATTTTCCATGTAATGGCACAGATCAGAATATAAAAATGCATCTGGAGCACCCAGTATCCTTGCATTTTCTTCTGCCCTCTCCTTCCAGACCAGCCTTCTGTTTTCGCTGACAGGGTTAAACTGGAACTTGCAGAACCCTGCCACCATTTCTGCCAGTTCCCTTTCTGTCGCTCCCCTGCTGTAAGCGTCAAGAGCGATTTCAGCACCAGTCACTTTAACCGGTGAAACAAAACCGTATTTCCTTTCCAGATACGTCAGGATGACATCAACTTCATCCCACTTTCCGGGATCATGCAGCGTTATCTGGAAGCGGTTTGATGGGCTGTTGGCACTGTGACCCGAAAAGGGGTTGCCGTTTTTATCAAGAGAGCGAACATGGGGGGAGATGTCAAACCTGTCACGCAGGTGATTTCTGATCCCTTCAATGTTTGTCCTTCGCCCTGTCAGCATCTCAAAACTTATCCAGTCTATTTCAGCCCGAAAGCGGAATTTTTCAAACCTTCTGTCATTGGCCATATGTCAACGCAACTCCTTTCTTTTCCTCAAGCGATGGCTGCCAGCATGTCCAGCATCATCCCGCTCAATGCTTCCATCATCCGGCTGGTCATTTCATCACCGGAATTGACCATGATCCATGAGGTGGGAAGATCAAGGGCAACTACCCGTACTTTTCGGGACTGAAGTTCTGCCTTGAGTTTTTCCCAGTCTTCGGCATTGAGTCTGGACAGGCGGTCTACCTGTTCGATAAGCAGGATGTCTCCTGCATGGCAGTCTGAAGAGTTCGGGTCTTTTCAGGCTGGCAGTTGAAAAGCAGACTTAACACGATGTTAGTGACGGGTAGCGGATTTGCGCTCGGCAATCCACGCATCGATATCAGTTTCATCCCAACCGATAGCCGAATTCCCAATTTTGAACGATTTTGGGAAAACCCCTTGATCCATCAACCTGTAAATTGATGCTCTGGAAAGACCAACCCTTTGAATCAGTGAACTCATCCTTACCACTCTTGACCTTTGCATACAGCTCCTTTTTTGGTTTACCGTATACACTATTATAGTGAGATAAAATTAAGAGAATGAACCACATCAGAAAACGTCTTTTTCCAATTTTTCATCATAATTTGCTCTCGATCTTCTCGGTGGACGAATTCCCCTTTACCTGATCGAGCTCATCAGCATACCATTGTGCCAGCTTGATTCGCGCTTCAAGATGAGTTGCCCGAGCATAAGCCCCCACCACTGCATTGGTTTTCTTGTGCGCCAAAGCGGCCTCCATAACATCAAACAACCATAAACCTGATTCCTCAGCGTGGGTACGAAAAGTTGCCCTGAAGCCATGAGCAGTGATGCGTTTATCTATTGATGGACGACGCGCCGCTTTTAACAAGGCCATATCACTCAGTGTCGCTGCCTTTGCTCCACGTTGCGCTGGAAACAGATATTCACCCTCTCCCGTAAGCAGGTACAACTCTTTTAACAACTGAACGACCTGCTTGGCCAACGGAACGATATGCTGGACCTTACCCTTCATGCGAAGTGCGGGTATTGTCCACAGGGCTTTCTCCAGATCAAACTCTTCCCATCTTGCCCCTCTTATCTCTCCCGGACGACAAGCGGTTAACATCAACAAACGCAAAGCCACAACTGTAGCGAACTCACCTTTCATACCATCAAGGCGATGAAGGAAACCGGGCATATCCTCCCATTTGAGTGCCGCCATATGCTCACGAGAGTGATTGGCGAAGATGTTTTTCTTGAGTACTTCGGCAGGATTATCACCCGTGAAGCTCCCTGAGGCTTTGGCAAAGTTAAATATCTCACCTGCACATCTGCGTACAAACGCCAGCATATCGAGACTGCCCCGAGCTTCTAGTGGCTTTAATGCGTTACGCAGAATTGGTGCAGTGACCTCCTGAATTGGCAGTTGACCGATACTGGGAAACAGGTTTGCTGATACCGCCCCACAAATCTTCTTGTAATAAGATGGGGACACATTTTTCTTTTTGACCTCAAACAGCCCTTCAGCGACTGCCTTAAAGGTATTTCCAACGGCAGACTGCTTCTTTGCCCTTTCTGCATAACGCTCTGTTACAGGATCTTTTCCAAGCCGGATCATTTCCCGAAAGGACGCTGCTTCAAGACGTGCTTTGCTGAGACTGACTGCCGGATACGAGGCAAACTGGATTGTCGTTTCTTTGCCTGCCTTTTTTGTTCGGAACTGCCAGACTTTGTTCCCATTGTCATGCACCAGAAGCCGAAGCCCGTCTCCATCTGAAAGCACCGTAGTGCGTCCCTTACCGGAATGCTTGGCTTTCCTGAGGATCAAATCTGTTAATTGAAGTCGTTTTCGAGAGGCCATAATCGTCAAAGCGGGTAGAAAAAAATGGGCAATTTAAACTCTACCCACTATTCTACCCGCTTTTTTCTAATATACGGCAAGACAACTTGATACTTCCTGACACAGCAAAATCTTATAAATTATTGATTTTCAAGGGCAAACAAGTCAAACTGACACTGCATAAGACAATTTTTTGGTGCTGATGCGCAGAATCGAACTGCGGACCTACTGATTACGAATCAGTTGCTCTACCAACTGAGCTACATCAGCGAAAGATGAATTGTAGCAAAAAAAGAACCGTTTCTGTCACGGTTATCCTGATGTGCACAGCTATAATGCCACAAGCCCATTTTTTCAGGATTGAAATGAACACAATAAAAAACCGAATCAGGCTACTAGCACTGTCTGCCAGCCTTTTCAGCATGCTTTTCTGTGCGATGAACGTTTCCGCACAGGAAAATGTTATCCGCAAGCGTTTTCAGGAACGCGTTGTTCAGGGAGAAAAAATCACCTCGATCAAAAAAACCCCTTTCTCCGGACTGTATGAAGTCCGGGTCGGCAACAAGATTGTCTACACCGACAGCAAGGCCAATTATCTTTTTATTGGTAACATCATCAGTATTGAAACCCGCCAGAATTATACGCAGGAACGGATTGAAGAACTCAGCAGAATCCGCTTTCCAGATCTGCCGCTTGAAAATGCCATCAAAAGAGTCAATGGCAAGGGTGAACGGGTCGTTGCCGTCTTCTCCGACCCCAACTGCGGTTACTGCAAGCGACTGGAAGGGATGCTGGAGGGAGTTGATAATCTCACAGTTTATGTCTTTCCGCTAAATATTCTTTCAGAAAAATCCCGCACCATTTCCAGAAATGTCTGGTGCTCTGCCAACCCAGCTGCTGCCTGGCGTGCCTGGATGATGGAAGGGACAATGCCAAAGGATGCGGACAGCGACTGCACCTACTCTGACGAGGATCTTCTCCGTCTTGCCCGCCAGTATGACATATCGGGCACGCCTGTGATTTTCTTTAAAGACGGCTCTCGGATTACGGGCATGCCATCTGCCGAAGATTTTTCCGAGGCGCTTTCTGCCATCAGATAATTTTTTTCAGAAACATTTCCGGGGCAGGCGCAGTGCCTGCCCTTTTTGCATTTACAGTATAATTTTTCGTTGATTCCCGGAAAAACAGGATGGCTCAGAAAGGGTCATCCGCCTCTATAAAGCCAAGCACGATGTCACCTGTTGAAGCGCAACTTCGCCAAATCCTTTCAAAAAGAATCCTGATCCTAGATGGTGCCATGGGTACTATGATCCAACGGTACGGCCTGACAGAGGAAGATTACCGAGGTGGCTCCAATGGCCGCTTTGCTGGTTTTTCCGCACCGCCAGCTACGGCCCACCGTGAGGTTTTTGTCAAGGGAAACAATGAACTGCTTTCCCTGACACAGCCGCACATCATCCGGGCGATTCACGAAGAATACCTGGCAGCGGGTGCCGATGTGATCGAGACAAATACTTTTGGTGCAACCTCTGTAGCGCAGGACGATTATCATATGGCGCATCTGGCCTATGAAATGAATGTCGAGTCCGCAAAAATCGCGCGCGAGGCATGTACCCGGTTTTCCACACCGAAAGCTCCCCGCTTTGTTGCCGGATCAATCGGCCCCACACCAAAAACCGCCTCCATTTCACCCGATGTCAATGACCCGGGGGCACGCAATATCGATTTTGACCAGCTGGTACAGGCTTATACCGAACAGGTTCGCGCCCTGATGGAAGGGGGGGTGGATCTGCTTCTAGTTGAAACAGTATTTGATACGCTTAACTGCAAGGCAGCCCTTTTCGCCATTAACGCCTGTTTTGATGAAATGGGCCACAAGCTACCTATCATGATTTCGGGCACGGTAACAGATGCGTCTGGCCGCATTCTCTCCGGCCAAACGGTGATGGCTTTCTGGTATTCGGTCAGACATGCAAAACCGCTAACGATCGGTCTCAACTGTGCACTAGGCGCCGCCCTGATGCGCCCGTATGTGGAAGAAATCTCCCGAATTGCGGATACCTATACCTGCATTTACCCGAATGCGGGCCTGCCCAACCCGATGAGCGAAACCGGTTTTGACGAGCTGCCCGCCGATACCTCTGCGTTGTTGAAAGACTTTGCCGAAAGTGGCCTTGTCAATATTGTGGGTGGTTGCTGTGGTACAACACCGGATCATATCCGTGCAATTGCACAGGCTGTTCGCGATTTTCCGCCCAGAACGATTCCAGAGGTACCACCTGCCATGCGCCTTTCCGGGCTGGAACCTTTTGTGATTGATGACCGCTCCCTTTTTGTCAATGTGGGCGAACGCACGAATGTGACCGGCTCCAAGGCTTTTTCCCGCCTGATCCAGAATGCGGATTATGCCCAAGCACTGACGGTTGCCCGCCAGCAGGTGGAAAACGGGGCGCAGGTGATTGATATCAACATGGATGAGGCTATGCTGGATTCGGTGGCGGCGATGACGCGCTTCCTGAACCTGATTGCCTCAGAGCCGGACATTGCCCGCATCCCCATAATGCTGGATTCCTCACGCTGGGAGGTGATTGAAGCCGGGCTGAAATGCCTACAGGGAAAGGCTATTGTCAATTCCATCTCGCTGAAGGAGGGCGAAGCCGAATTTCTCCGACAGGCACGACTCTGCCGCAGATACGGTGCAGCCGCCATTGTTATGGCCTTTGATGAACAGGGTCAGGCCGATACGTTTGAGCGCAAGACCGAAATCTGCAAACGTGCTTATGACCTGCTGATTTCCCGCGTCGATTTCCCGCCAGAAGATATTATTTTTGATCCGAATATCTTTGCAATTGCCACCGGTATTGATGAGCATAACAATTACGCGTTGGATTTTATTGAGGCTACCCGCTGGATTCGCAACAATCTCCCGCACACGGGGATCAGTGGCGGTGTTTCCAATGTTAGCTTCAGCCTGCGTGGCAATGATGCCGCCCGCGAAGCGATTCACACTGTCTTTCTATACCACGCCATTTCCGCCGGAATGACGATGGGCATTGTCAATGCAGGCATGATCGGGGTGTACGATGAAATCCCGGAAGATTTGCGGGAGCGTGTTGAGGATGTGGTACTCAACCGACGCCCGGATGCGACGGAGCGCCTGATTGAGGTAGCCGATCAGTTCAGGGCCGGGGCAAAAAAAGAGGAAAGCAATCTGGAATGGCGAAATGCCCCAGTTCGTAAACGCCTGGCGCATGCCATGATACACGGGCAGACTAACTGGATTACCGAGGACACGGATGAGGTACTCCGCGAGATTCTGGAAAACGGCGGGCAGCCGATCCAAGTTATCGAGGGGCCGTTGATGGATGGCATGAACGCGGTAGGCGACCTGTTTGGACAGGGCAAGATGTTTTTGCCCCAAGTGGTGAAGTCCGCCCGGGTCATGAAGGAAGCAGTTGCCCATCTGGTTCCTTATATCGAGGAAGAGAAGCTGCGCTCAGGCGATACAGCATCAAAGGGCAAAATCCTGATTGCAACGGTAAAGGGAGATGTTCACGATATTGGCAAGAATATCGTCGCAGTTGTCCTTCAGTGCAATAATTTTGAAGTGGAAAACATGGGTGTCATGGTGCCGTGCGCAGAAATACTGGCTCGGGCAAAAGAGGTACAGGCGGATATTATCGGGCTTTCCGGCCTGATTACACCCTCCCTTGATGAAATGGTCTATGTCGCCAGCGAAATGCAGCGGGACGACTATTTCCGCTCACGAAAAATACCGCTTCTGATTGGCGGCGCAACAACCAGCCGCGTTCACACAGCAGTCAAGATTGCGCTAAATTATGATGGCCCGGTGATCTATGTGCCAGATGCCTCGCGCACAGTCACAGTTGCGCAGGCGCTTCTCGGTGCCGAGACAAAAGAGGCGTATCTGGATGAATATAGGGTCAACTATGACCGCATTCGACGACTTCACGCTGAGAAAAAGCCGCTCGACCTGATCCCGATTGAAGCGGCACGCAAAAACCGAACTCGCCCTTCTTTTGAAGGAGGTCATGCCCCTGTCCGTCCGCGCTATATCGGGCAACGTTTTCTGAAAAATGTGGATACGAGCATCCTTGCGCAATATATTGACTGGGGGCCGTTCTTTCATGTCTGGGATTTACCTGGAGGCTATCCGGTTGTTCTGACTGATCCTGTTCACGGAGAAACCGCCAGTCGGGTTTTCGCCGAGGCACAGGAAATGCTGCAAAAGCTGATTCAGGGAAAATGGCTGACAGCGCACGCCTCTCTTGCTCTGATGCCGGCGAACAGCGTAAATGATGATGATATTGCTGTCTATACGGATGACTCCCGCACGGATGTTGCCTTTATCTGGCATGGTGTTCGCCAACAGACGGAACGGCCTGCGATTGATGGCATCCAGCGCCCCAACCAGTGTCTGGCTGATTTTATCGCACCGAAAGAAGGCGGTATTGCCGACTATATCGGCATGTTTGCCGTGACAACGGGTCTGGGTATTGAAAAACAACTGGAACGCTTTGAAAAGGCACGGGATGATTACAGCGGCATCATGCTCAGGGCACTGGCAGACCGGCTGGTTGAAGCCCTCTCGACATACCTGCATGAATTGGTTCGCCGGGATCTGTGGGGTTATGCCCCGCAAGAGCAACTTTCTCTTGATGAACTACTCCGGGAAGCTCATCAGGGAATCCGCCCAGCACCCGGCTACCCGACCTGCCCAGAGCATACAATTAAAACTGATCTTTTTCGGATTCTAAAATGCGAACAGATTGGCATGACCCTGACCGAATCATGGGGGATGGCTCCCGCATCATCCATTTCCGGTTTTTACCTTGCCCATCCGGATGCGCATTATTTCAGTGTGGGAAGAATAGACAGCGATCAGGTGATGGATATGGCAAAGCGTCGGCAAGTCAGCCAGGAAGAGATTGAATCCTGCCTGTCCCCGATTCTCTGATTTTGTTGCGGTTTCCATAAGGAATGAGCGTCACCATGAAAAAGGCGATTTATTACACGATTACCCCGCACGATCCATCCGGACATCTTTTCAGAGTCTCGCTGACTATTCATTCTCCTGACCCGGATGGACAGCTTCTTGCTCTGCCTGCGTGGATTCCCGGTAGCTACATGATCCGCGAATTTGCGAAAAATGTCGTGCAGGTTTATGCCATCACTGACCAGGGAAAAACGGTACTTGAAAAACAAGACAAACACACTTGGCGGGCACCATCAGAAAATGGCCCACTGACACTGGAATACGATATCTATGCCTGGGATCTGTCGGTAAGAGGGGCGCACCTAGATCAGACGCACGGATTTTTCAATGGTACCGGTGTTTTTCTTCGCGTTATCGGGCAGGAACATCTGCCGCATATTGTGGACATCAGAAAACCAGCTGACCCGGCCTGTGCCAACTGGCGTATTGTAACCGCACTGCCGGAACTGGATGCGACGCGTCATGAATTCGGCTCTTATATTGCAAATGACTATGATGAACTGATTGATCATCCGGTTGAAATGGGTTCATTTTCCCTTGCGATTTTTGAGGTCGGTGGCATCCCGCATGAAATTGCTATCACCGGACGGGTTCCCAATCTGGATATGGATCGGGTGGTTTCTGACCTATCCCGGGTCTGTGAAGCCCAGATCCGTTTTTTCGAGCCTGAAACGCAAAAACCGCCAATGGATCGTTATGTTTTTCTGGTCATGGCGGTCGGCAATGGTTATGGCGGCCTCGAACACCGCGCCTCGACCGCACTTTTGTGTTCCCGCAATGATCTTCCGGTAAAAACACCAACGTCCGATGCCCCTGCACCAATGAGCGAGGGATACCAAAATTTTCTGGGGCTGTGCAGTCATGAGTACTTTCATACCTGGCATGTCAAGCGGATCAAGCCCGCCGTTTTTGCTCCCTATGATCTCCAGCATGAAAATTATACCCGGTTGTTATGGCTGTTTGAAGGTTTCACCAGCTACTACGATGACCTGATGCTGGTGCGCTGCGGCATTTTTGATGTAAGCACTTACTTGCAACGCATTGCACGTACAGTCAGCAATGTACAACGTGCCGCAGGCCGAAAGAAGCTGAGCATTGCCGAAGCCAGCTTTGACGCTTGGATCAAGTTTTACCGGCAGGATGAAAATGCTACCAATGCTCAGGTGAACTATTACACCAAGGGATCGCTGGTTGCGCTGGCACTGGATCTGACGATTCGTATCCGCACGAATGGGGAAAAATCACTGGATGACGGTATGCGCCTGCTGTGGACGCGTTATGGACATAACCACGAAGCGACAGCTCAGGAAAAGGGCATTGGTGAAGCCGAAGCGGAAAGGCTTTTTGAGGATGCGAGCGGGCTTGACCTGAAAGACTTCTTCAGGCGATACGTCCACGGAACGGATGAACTGCAACTGGGGCAGTTGCTGGAACATGCTGGAATACAGGAAAACCTGACAGCAAAAAAACAGAAAGCCAGTCTGAATATCCGCACTGTACGCGCGGGCAATGACTGCAAGATCGCCAGTGTCTACGAGGGTGGTGCCGCCCATGTGGCGGGGCTGTCCGCAGATGATCTGCTTGTCGCCATTGATGGGTTGCGGATTTCGGGTGAAAATCCCTCTGCCTCGCTGGATAATCTTCTTTCACGGTATTCCCCAAGCGAAAAGGTGACGGTTCATGCTTTCCGGCGCGATGAACTGATGATGTTCAATGTCACACTTGCAGAAGATGACACCCCGCTTTACAGCCTGTCCTTATCAAGCGTTCAGACCCTCCCCGCCATTGAGGCGCGACGCTCATGGCTGAAACGGGATGATGCCTGACCCGGACATCATCCCTGCGATGCGGTATCAAACAGATCGGCCAGTGCCTGCCCCGGATCAGCCGATCGCATGAAGGCCTCTCCCACAAGGAAGGCATGCACATCGGCATCACGCATCCGTACGACATCTTCTCGCGTCAGTATGCCGGACTCTGTCACAACCAAACGGCTGGGCGGCACCTGCGGCAGCAAATCAAGCGTATTTTGCAGCGCCGTTTCAAATGTGCGCAGATTGCGGTTGTTAATCCCAAGAAGCGGTGTTTTCAGTTGCAGGGCGCGATCCAGTTCATCGGCATCATGCACTTCCAGAAGCACATCCATGCCCAGCTCCATTGCGCAGGCTTCCAGTTCGAGCATCAACCCCTGATCCAGTGCGGCAACAATCAGCAGGATACAATCTGCACGCCACAGGCGTGCTTCGTATACCTGATAAAAATCAATGATGAAATCCTTGCGCAATACCGGCAGGTCGCAAACCCGTCTTGCCGCCTGCAGATACTCGGGAGCCCCTTGGAAAAAATGCTGGTCAGTAAGCACTGACAAACAGGCTGCGCCATGTTCTGCATAGCTTTCCGCAATTTTTTCCGGGAAAAACGGTTCGCGAATTACGCCTTTTGAAGGCGAGGCTTTTTTCACTTCGGCGATCACTCCGGATTTCTTTTGCCGGATTTTTAGTCGCAATGCCCTTTCAAATCCGCGCACATCCCGCCGAAGTTCCGCATCTGTCTCGGCCTCTTCGCGCACACTACCCAAGGTACGGAGCTTTTTCGCTGCCCTTACTTCGTCCTGTTTGACGGAAAGTATCCTGTTTAAAATATCAGCCATCTTCTTCTCCGTAATCAATGCGCGTCGGCTTTTTGCGTAAAGGCAACAAACTCTTCCAGTTTGGCCAGCGCCGCTCCCGAGACAATGGCATCACGCGCCATCACCAGCCCTTCAGCAATGGAATCTGCCCGGTTTGCCGCATAGAGCGCAGTGGCGGCATTCAGTGCAATGATATCGGTTGCTGGACCTCCACGGTTATTCAATGCCTCAAGAACCCGCGATCTGGATTCCTCCGCATCCCGAACTTCAAAATTCCGGCTGGAAAACATGCGCAGGCCGAAATCTTCCGGATGAATATCATATTCGCGAACCTGCCCGTCAGACAATTCTCCGACTAGGGTACTGGCACCAAGCGAGACTTCATCCAGATTGTCTCGCCCCCACACGACCAGCGCCCGCTTGACACCCATTTTCTGCAGCACGCGAACTTGGATACCAACAAGATCCGGATGAAAAACACCCATCATGACATTATCCGCATATGCCGGATTAGTCAGCGGACCAAGGATGTTGAAAATGGTTCGGACACCCAATTCCTGCCGGACGACACGCGCATGTTTCATGGCGGCATGATGATTGGGGGCATACATGAACCCAATACCGGTTTTTTCGATGGACTCGGCAATGCGCTCCGGTGGCAGGCTGATATTGGCATTCAGGGCTTCCAGCAAGTCTGCACTACCGGATGAGGAAGAAACGCTACGCCCGCCATGCTTGGCTATCCGCGCGCCACAGGCTGCCGCCACAAACATGGCGGCGGTGGG
>JGI994J12354_10003982_pt1 | contig 13509 bp, 6 predicted proteins | sample IntmicLarv3ML3BL_FD_12354 | JGI IMG/M metagenome (IMG submission 12354)
GTGCAAGCCGAGCGAAGTACAAAAAAATAGTATTAACTCTGCAGGTGATTTATTTAATAATGCCAAGCTAAAATATATAAATTACTATCATAATAATCAGAAAACAAGGCGTAAATAGATTTGTAGTACCCTTAAATGTTTTATTTGGGTTTATCTATTTCCGTTATTTTTGTCCTTGATTTCATTAATAGCAATAGGTTATTTTGTTGTCGTAAAAAAAATGCAGAAAAAAACGAAATATGGTTTGATGTTGATGAAATAAAGTGTAGAAATAATTATATTTGTGCGTTGGTTAAAAATCAGGATATTTAGCATTTGCAAAAAGGAATGATTTTAATATTATTGTTAACAAATAAATTTAAAAACAGTGGAAAAAACAAATCAAAGAAAAAACAGGATTTTAGTTGTAGGCAGTTCCAATACGGATATGATGATTAAGACCGAGCATCTTCCCCGCCCGGGAGAAACGGTACTCGGCGGATCCTTTTTTATGAACCCGGGAGGGAAAGGCGCTAATCAGGCTGTTGCAATTGCAAGGCTTGGCGGACAGATAGCTTTCATATGTAAAACGGGAAGTGATATATTCGGGCATCAGTCGCATCAACTATTTGAAGAAGAGGGTATTGATACATCGTATATCTTCTCTGACACAAAAAATCCATCCGGAGTGGCATTAATTACCGTTGATGAAAATGCAGAAAACTGTATAGTGGTTGCCTCGGGAGCAAACGCCAATTTATCGCCTGAGAACTTGTCGAAAGCTGAAAGCGCCATCGATGATGCAGAATTTATTCTCATGCAACTGGAAATACCGATCGAAACGGTGGAATATGTGGCTGATACGGCTCATAAAAAGAATAAAAAAGTCATACTTAATCCTGCGCCGGCGCAAAAATTATCCAAAGAGCTGTTGAAGAACCTGTATATGATCACACCTAATGAAACGGAGGCCGAATTGATTTCGGGAATAAAAATCAGTGATGAGCAATCAGTCCTTGAAGCCGCAAAGAAAATATCGGAGATGGGAGTTGACAATGTGATTATAACCTTGGGTGCGAAAGGAGCTTTTGTGTATAGTGACCATATTTGTGAAATTGTACCTACCGTAAAAGTGAAAGCTATAGATACTACTGCGGCAGGCGATATTTTTAACGGAGCGTTAACCGTTGCTTTAGCCGAAAATCGCTCGTTGATCGAATCAGTAAGGTTCGCATGCAAAGCGTCGGCAATCTCTGTGACACGTATTGGAGCACAATCGTCGGCTCCATATCGTAATGAAGTAGATATATTTTAATTAAAACATTATTTATTATGAAAAAATCGATTATTTTTTATTTTTTACTGACAGTATTGATTCTTTCAGGTTGCTCTCAACCGGCAGAAAACAAGAAAACTACAACTTTTCCAAGTGAATTTAAGATTGGCAACGACCGGTTGATGGACAAGATTAAAGGAGCTTGGGCAGGACAGGTGATCGGCTGCTCTTATGGCGGACCGACAGAGTTCAGGTATAACGGTACGATGATACAGGACTATGTAAATATTCCCTGGCCGGATAATTATATAAAGTATTGGTTTGAGACTTTTCCCGGATTGTATGATGATATATATATGGATCTTACTTTTGTAGATGTATTTGAGCGTTTGGGACTTGATGCTCCGGTTGATTCGTTTGCCTTGGCGTTTGCAAATGCAGACTATGTATTGTGGCATGCCAACCAGTCTGCCCGCTACAATATACTGCAAGGTATCATGCCGCCGCAGTCAGGCCACTGGCTTAACAATCCGCATGCCGATGATATTGATTATCAGATAGAGGCCGATTATGCGGGAATCATGAGTCCCGGTATGCCGAACACCGCTTCAGAGATATCCGATAAGATCGGGCATATTATGAATTACGGTGACGGATGGTACGGCGGAGTGTACGTAGGAGCAATGTATTCATTGGCCTTTATCTCCGACGATGTTGAATTTGTNGTAACTGAAGCGTTGAAGACAATTCCTAAAGAAAGCCGTTATTATAAATGTATGAGCGATGTGATCAGTTGGCACAAACAGTTTCCCGATGATTGGAAACGTACATGGTTCGAATGTGAGAAGAAATGGAGCGAGGATATAGGGTGTCCGAACGGCGTATTTGTGCCTCACAATATAGATGCAGTGATTAACAGCGCATATATCCTGATAGGATTATTATATGGTGAAGGAGATTTCTTCAAGACAATGGATATTTCTACCCGTTGCGGACAAGATTCCGACTGTAACCCTTCGTCGGCTGCAGGAATTCTTGGGGTGATCCTCGGATACGATAAGATACCCGATTACTGGAAGAAAAATATTAAAGATGTTGAAGACATGCATTTCGCATATACTACAATTTCGTTGAACAAAACATATCAAATGAGCTATGGGCAAGCATTGAAATTAATTGAGCGCAACGGAGGTAAAGTGTCAGGAAACGAGATTACAATAGCTTGTCAGCAGCCTGTTCCTGTTCGTCTTGAAGTAGGTTTTGAAGGATTATATCCTACCGAAAGAATATCAATCGGCAAGAATATCACTGATGTTGATGAGATCATTTTTGATGGTACAAGCGTAGTTATTGAAGGCGGTGTACGCTCAAGAGATCAGTCGTATGTTGCGAAAGCAGAGATGTATATTGACGGACAATTAATTGAATCTGTTAATCTGCCTGCTAATAACCATGACCGCCGCAATGAACTTTTCTGGAAATACAATCTGCCGAAAGGCAAGCATAAAGTTACATTCAAGTGGTTAAACCCTGAAAAAGACGTCACAATACGTGTCGGGGGAGCATTGGTTTATTCCGATGAACCTTTAAAGATCAATCACATTCATCATTAAAAAATACAATTATGTTTATCGTCGAAAATTATCCGTTAGCTGTATTACTATGTATCGTTACGATGCTATGTTGGGGCTCGTGGGGTAACACCCAAAAGTTAGCCGCAAAGTCATGGCGCTATGAACTGTTCTATTGGGACTATGTTATCGGTATTGTTCTGATATCACTGCTGTTAGGATTTACGTTAGGCAGTACGGGAGATCAGGGTCGCAGTTTTATTACTGACATAAAACAGGTCGAAATGCATCATTTTTGGAGTTGTATTATCGGTGGTATTATTTTTAATGCATCCAACATCCTTTTGTCTGCTTCCATTTCATTGGCAGGTATGGCCGTAGCGTTTCCTATAGGGGTAGGACTGGCATTAGTGCTTGGAGTGTTAATCAACTATTTCAGTACTCCCAAGGGAGATCCGATCATTTTGTTCCTGGGTGTGGCGCTTATAGTCGTTGCAATCATCATTAACGGTATTGCATCGGGCAAAGTGAAAACGGGTGAGCAAAAGTCGCAGAAGAAAGGCGTTCTTATAGCTATCTGCGCCGGTATATTGATGTCATTCTTTTATCGCTTTGTGGCGTCGTCCATGGACCTTAATAACTTCGAATCACCTACTGCAGGAATGGCGACTCCTTATACTGCATTCTTTATATTTGCGTTGGGAATCTTGGCAAGTAATTTCATTTTCAACACGTTTGTAATGAAAAAACCGTTTGTCGGTGAACCGGTTAAGTACAGCCAATATTTCGCGGGAAGCCTGAAGGTACATTCCGTTGGCATTCTTGGCGGTATTATTTGGGGTATAGGTACTGCTTTGAGCTATATTGCCGCCGGCAAAGCCGGAGCTGCAATATCTTATGCCTTAGGGCAAGGTGCTCCTATGATTGCTGCGCTGTGGGGTGTTTTCATCTGGAAAGAGTTTAAGGGCGCACCAAAAACCGTGAACTATTTACTTGCCCTGATGTTTCTGTTTTTCATCGCCGGGCTTGGGTTTATAATAGTTTCCGGAGGAAGCTGATTATTTTTCATTTTTCATTTTTCATTTTAAACCTTCCGCTAATGCGGAAGGTTTAATTCCTTGTTCGGCAAGGAGTTTTAGCCCTATTTCTTTTAATTTGAATTTTTGAATCTTATTGCTTCCTGTCATCGGGAATTCTTTAATAAAGAAGACATATTTAGGAATTTTATGACGCGCAATCTTACCGCGGCAAAAATCTTTCACAATATCTTCCGTCATGGTTGCGCCATCTTTCAGGATGATAAACGCCCCTACTTCTTCTCCGTATTTTTGCGAAGGAACAGCTGCCACCTGTACGTCCTGCACACCTTCCAAATGATATAAAAACTCTTCTATCTCGCGTGGATAGATATTTTCGCCTCCGCGGATAATCATATCTTTGATGCGTCCGGTTATTTTGTAATAACCGCGTTCGTCTTTTATTCCGAGGTCGCCGGAGTGAAGCCAGCCGTTTTCGTCAATTACTTTTTTCGTCTCTTCCGGATTCTTGTAATAACCTTTCATGACGAGGTAACCGCGGCAACACATTTCTCCCTGTTCTCCTACTTCACATTCTTTGTCCGTTTCAGGATTTATGACTGCCACTTCGGTGAACGGATATTCGCGGCCTACAGTTGTACAACGTTCTTCAAACGAATCTTCCAGTACGGAATGTGTCATGCCCGGCGAACTTTCCGTCAAGCCGTAAACACTCGTAATATGCGTGATATGCATTTTATCCGTAACAGCGCGCATAAGCTCAATAGGACAGAGTGATCCTGCCATTATACCTGTCCTTAGTGATGTGAGATCAAACATATTGAACATCGGGTGGTTCATCTCCGCAATGAACATTGTCGGAACACCGTACAGTGCCGTACATCTTTCTTTATGTACTGATGCCAATACTACAAGCGGGTCGAACTTTTCGACCATCACCTGGGTACTTCCGTGCGTGAGAATGTTCATCGTTGCCAATACAACACCGAAACAATGAAACAGCGGCACACAGCAGCACAGTTTATCGTCACCGGTGAATCCCATACCATCGCCGGTGAAAAGACCGTTGTTAACAATATTATAGTGTGAAAGCATTACTCCCTTAGGAAACCCTGTTGTTCCTGATGTATACTGCATATTGACCACATCGTGGCAGCTCAGGTTGCTTTTGGCTTCAATAAATTCTTTATCGTCGACATTTTTGCCGAGAAGTAAGATTTCCGCAGTATTATACATACCACGGTATTTTTCCTGACCTATATAAACGACATTTTTTAATTCCGGAAATCTTTCGCAGTGAAGATACCCCCTTTGGCTTTCTTTCAGCTCGGGAGCCATAGCGTAAACCATATCAATATAACTGCCGTCGAACACCCCTTCCGTAATGCACAACGTATGGATATCGGAGTCCTTTACAAGAAACTCCAACTCATGCTGCTTATAATTGGTATTTACCGTAACAAGAACAGCCCCGATTTTTGCACCTGCATAGAGAAATGTCAACCAGTCAGGAACGTTTGTCGCCCATATTCCGATATGCGTACCGCGTTTAACTCCTATAGACAACAAGCCTTTAGCCATGTCGTCCACACGTTTGTTAAACTCTTTCCAAGTGAATCGCAGGTCTCGATCCGAGTAAACTAAATATTCTTTGTCCGGCGTTACCGTTGCCCAATGTTCAAGCCAGTCGCCTATAGTTCTGTTGCTTAATTCCATGCTTATTTAATTGAAAATTGAAAATTGAAAGTTGAAAATGCAAAGAGTTTATTTAATTGAAAATTAAAAATTAAAAAATAAGAGTTATAAGTTACAACTGAAGCTCCGCCAATATTTCATCCCCCCTTGGGGGGGAATGAGGGGGGCTTTCAATACGGAGTATATATTACACCAAGTATTTTGGCTGTACTCCCGCTCGCAGCATGTACATGGTGAGCAACGATAGAGTCGTAATAGATACTGTCGCCTTCATTAAGGACGTAGACATTTTTTCCGTAGTTTATTTCAATAGTGCCTGTGATCACATATATAAATTCTTCACCTTCGTGCGTAGAAAACAGAAAGTCTGCCTCTTGGGATGACTCAACATCAATGATGAACGGCTCCATGTGGCGACCTGATTTATCCTGCGACAGAGCGTGATACGACATATACTTATGTTTTGTCACGGCGTTGTTCGTAAATCCGATACCTTCTGTATTTTCACGACTTTCTTTGCGACATACAACAGGCCCTAACTCCTGCTGGTCATCAAGAAATGTTCCTAATCGAACACCGAGTACGCGAGCTATCTTAATCAACGGAGCTAATGACGGAAAGTCTTCATTACCCTCAATACGCTTTATTTGTTCCACACTTAAACCTGAACGGCTCGCCATATCTTCTATAGATATGTTTTTCATTTCACGGACATTTGTGATTTTTTCTCCGATAATCTTATTCGATTCCATTTTGCTTACAAATTGACAATTTTGCGGCAAAAGTAATTGTTTTTTTTAATAGTACAAGTATTTATACTTAATAATTATTATTGTTGCGTGAGATTTCGACGATCAGGTCTTGGAATAATATTAATTACATAATACGAATTACTCAATACTTATTTTTTGACCTATATTATTATTTATTGTAACCACATATATTCCTCGTGAAAGTTTTTTCGTTATGGTTCCTGGCGAAACGATTGTAAGTTGTTCGCGAAGCATGCCATCTAACGAGTAAATTCTGATAATGCTTCCGGTTTTGGACGTCCGTACAAAGAGTTCATCTTTGAATGTAAAGATTTTGTCGTCATCAACCGATGTTTCGGGTTCATCAAGGTCAAAATTTGCGTGAAGCTCAACATCGCCGTAGACGATAAGTGTGTCGTAATGCATTATACCTTTCTGTGCCTCTATGGTTATACCTCTAAGCGAAACATATTCATCATGACTCCATCCCGTAAACTTGTACCCCTCTTCGGGTGCAATAATTATTCCCGATGAAGGGGTCGACATATAATCAAGCGCCTGTTTGTCGGCATTATAAATATTTCCTCCGAAGCCGGCAGAAAATGTTGCTATGCTAATGCCCGCACCCTGATGGTATGTATTGTTAGTTGGCATTGGAGGCAGGTCATTAAGCGTAATCCAAGCCTTGTTCGTGAACAATGGCTGCGAGGCAACAGTGCCCGGTTGAGGCACTGCATTGAATGATGCAGATACGTTACTCAACGAAGGTACTCCCGAAAAATTCCACGTAAGAATTTGTCGTACAGGAGATGTAGATGTAGTATTAACAGGTATAACCGCAGGGGAGGCCAAGCCGTCGTCAACAAATTCAAGATAAGCGGGAAGAGTATCCGTAATAGTTATATTTGCTGTAGTGGTTAGTGCATTAACCGCCGATATTGTATATGTGACTACTTCGTTGCCGAGTATCGACACAGGGTTCGGATAAGTGCCGTTATGTTCGAACGGGGGAGAAATCTGCAGCGTTGCATTTTTGCGCATAATCAACGGATTTACAAACAACATATCATTATTGGATGAGTCGCATTCTGTCCGATAAGCAAAATTGTTGTTCCTGTCGTTTATCCTTACAATAATATTGGAAGGAATCGGGTCGAAACTTGTAATATCAGGAATTGCAATGTTAACACATCCTGATTCACCGATACCGACTTGTACATTAACACTATCCATTGCAAGTATGCTTGCGGGTGAAATGGTATTACCGTAAAGTGTTGCAAAAATCGGAGAACCGATAGGCGCGTCGCCCATATTAGTAAAGCAGGCATTTATCGTAACAGAGTTGCCCGTAAAGGAAACTGTACTTGAAACTTTGTCTATTATAAGATCGGGAGTAGCCCAGAGAGGCAGCCCGTCTTTACTTAATATCGTTTGTTGATGTAAGAAGTAATTGTAAGGATATACATCATCCGAATCTCCAAATACACCATTTTCGCCCGGAAATGCTGTTGCGGGGTTTAGTTGAGTTCGAGGTATTGTAAGATTCTCATTTACGTTTAAGGCATTATAAGCATGCTGATTCCATACGCTTCGCGCCGGCGCCCATTGGTTTGGCGTTACACTTCCGAAATGCATTATGTAAGTATTTTTTTCGTAAACAGCGCCGGTACCGAAACTCTGCGCTCCGGTGACCAATATTTCGGCGTGTCCGTCTTTATCCAGGTCAACGACCACCGGATATTCGGTGTGTGTGCCCGAAAAACATGGGAATGAGGCAATTGTTGTTCCGTTTTTATTAATAATACGCATTTTTTCCATATCTCTGTAAACAAGTTCAACTTCTCCGTCCTGATTAAAGTCGAATATTGACATTGTTGTTGCTCCCGAAGCGTCGGTTGTTATCTCGTCAAAAATAAGTTCAAAAGCATCTGACATACTGTTATATCTGTATGCAGCTATGCGATAAGTGTAAGTAAATGATATATCAGGTCTTCCGTTTCCTGTAATATCACCGGCGAACGCTCTTGAAATACGGTTATCCTCACTATCCAAGGTTATAGTTTTCCCTATTTGAGTTGTTGTGGCGCCATCCCATACATACATTACGGCGTGGTCGTTCGATGTGCCTGCCGTGACAATAACATCAAGGTCGCCATCCATATCTATGTCAGCGACAGAAGTAAATCCGTCAGGAAAACCGGTCATATGCCTGAATATGTAAGCAGTGCTTTGAGCAGGATTTGTTCTGTTAAGATTAACTTTGTAAACAGTATTTCCTGCGACAACCTCCTGGATGCCGTCATTGTCAATATCCGCGAAAACAGGCATATATGATTCAGGGCCGGCCGAAGAAAAACCTCTTCCTCCTGAAGGTAATGTGGCTAATAATATGCCTGTTGCGGCGTCATATATCTTATCGACTGCAAGTATTTCCGCATACCCGTCGCCGTTTATATCCGATATGATCAAGCTCGGACAATAATGTACGTTTGAAACAATACCTGCGCTATAAGCCGATGAGGGACCCCATTTCTTTACGCCCGTATGCGAATAACATAGTAGAGTATTGTTGACTGTTCCAACAACAATATCTCCGAATCCGTCATTGTCCACGTCTGCGATAAGCAGATTTGTGGTAAAATGTTGCGGAGTACCGAATTGTAAATTTATGGTACGTATTAATTGCAGCGAATCATTAAAAATAAGAACCTGATTACAAACAAAATTTGAGCTGACACCGGCTGTAACTACTTCAACACGTCCGTCTCCGTCCAGATCACCTACAAACGGTGTAGCCATATAATGTACAGGTACACTGCTAAGTCTTTTTCGCTCAATATCCCATATAGTCGACGGAGGTTCAACGTAACAATCCGCATCGCTGATATTGTCGGGATATTGGGCAATGGTTATTCTTAATAATGCATCATCGCATAAACGGATAAGATTATCATTATCGCGAACTGTATACATCAAAACGATTTCATCTCCTACTTGTGCACCTGCCTTCGGCGTGATGCAGACTATCGAATCGCCAAGTTCGAAAGACAAGCTGACTTTCACCGTATCCGCTTCGTTAAGGAAATAAACATTGGCTAACGTCAAAATATCCGATTGATTAGGGTCGGTATCGTTCGCAACTATATTTACACATACAGAGCTTCCGTTTTCAAAAATCATAACAGCATCGTCTACGGCTGTCGGAGCTTGGTTTAATCCTGGAGGACATATAGCCGGAGGGGTCAAGCCGGTAGAAAAGGTCAGACCGCCGGAAGTGATACCAAGGTCAAAGCCATTCATATTATATCCACCGGCAGTCAGGAGAACGTCAGGGTTTTCTATTACTCCCATATATCTCGAACCGGCACGTTTTACGTACAGCCTTTCGTCAGATCCCATCTTCAATCCTCCACCCTGAACTGTCGGGGTATTGTCAAAAGGGATATAAACAGATGTACTATTAATAACATCATACTGAAGCAATTGTGGCAATTGTGGCGATGACAAGGATTGTGGTGATTGTGGCGATGACAAGGATTGTGGTGATGTGAGGTTACGCCATGTCGCACTGTAGATATACCTGCCGTTTGGTGAAAACTCTATCCCGTAATTCTCGGAATATGCTGTTCTTACCGTCCTGTTTAAGGTAATTTCACCACTGCTGATATCAAAATCAAACAGGGCTATATGATAATGGCTATATGCCATGGCAAGCATTGTGTGGTCACGATTTGCCTTTAATGTATAACTTTCGGTAGCTACATCAGTATTTCTCATGGAAAGGGTTGATACTACATTGCCGACAGCACCGGTACTTCCTGTAATTTTGCGCACCCTTAATTCTCTTTCCGTACGCATGTTATATATCAGCCAGTACTCATCCGAAGTGCCCGGGATTGGTATAAGTTCAACGCTTTCGGACATTCCCGAAGCTTCGATCTCTCCCGTGAATGTACGCGAACCATATCCATTATCAAGATTCATATCAATTATATGGTATTGCAATGCGCTAATGTCTTGCTCTTCGTAAGCGTTTGTTACGGAAAATAACATGTACTTATTATCGCCTAAATAGCATGCCGCCAAACCGTCTGCAACAGAGTTGTGACCGATAAAGCTTCCATTATCCATGGGTTGATGCAGTGCATTGTACAGTTGGTTGTGTTGAGAATAAAAAATCAAACTGCTTCCGCATCCGGGTGATAAAACCGAAAGGGAGTTTTCGTTGGCATCTACAAGAGATTCATTACTTGCAATTACAGCTGCCTTATCGCCATTGATGTTTTTATTAAAGGCTATACCTCCGCCTCCTGTACCGAAATACCATAGATCATCGGCGAAATAAGAACATGTCGTCTCGCCGGGTGCTAAGTAGCGCGATCTGTAATTATTAGATATATCACAGTCATCATATCCTGTCGCAGGAAAATCCGTGCCGTCGTCAAACAAACGGCAATGTGTAACCATGGCTACGGGATTACCCGGTATTATGTATTCGATGTTTACTTTTTCGTTCGCAAAAACATCTACACCTATCGGAATTGTCGTCACATTTGTTTTGAGAGTACTTCCCGGCGCCGTATGATAAAAATGCACGGGGGTATTGGCATTGACGGATGCAAGCCCGTCATTTCGTACTGTTATCTTCACTTTCGTATTACTGCCCGAAAGCTCAACTGTCATATTTGTAAGCACAGCATCGGGAGTGCGGTAAACAGGTACATAAGGCTCGCCTTCAATTACTATGGGCTGCTGTATCCATGCGCCGTTATATGGTGTGATAGAATCTCCACTGCCATCCGCAAACTTACTCAACATGGAGACAGGTTTTGCAGGTACCGTTAAGTCGTCGTTTATATGTAAAGGGTTGTAAAGGCTCTGATTCCATACAGGAGGGCTTGAAGCCCATTTGTTACCGTTGTACTCATATACGTTAATATGTCCTGCCGAACGTGCGGCTCCCCAAGAGCTACCTCCCTGTGTGACAATAATATCGGCGCTGCCGTCCAAGTTCACATCGGCAATTGTCGGATATTCAAAACCTGTACCGGAAAATACGTCAGTCCTGAACATTACCGATGTGCCGGCGGTGCTTTCATTTTCCGTCAATGTTACATAATCGCTTCCTGCACCATTATTTCCTCTTTTTGGAGATATCACGCGCAATGTATACTCGTCACGATAGCATAAATCTTTCGCTCCGTCATTATCGAAGTCGAAAAGAGTGATACCTGTATTATCCGATGAATCATTATGCTCCATACCCCAACTCAATTTCAGCCTGTCTTCAATATTTGCAGCCCCGGCATCGTAAGTAAGACCGATGATATGTCCTGACCCTCCGGAAACGGTACGATTAAACCGTCGGTTTGAATTTGAAGCCTGATTATTATCCCATCCGGCAGCCGCGCCTGTACCGCCTGCTGTACCTTGACGTATTTTCTCGTCGGTTGAATCATGAAATTTGATACCGGAGCGACCGCTGTTTGCAGTTGATCTATTGATATATGTATGTCCGGAAAGGATACATATCTCAGGTAGTTTTTTTGAATAGGCGCTCCCATCCCAACCATCAATTTTACCGTTTATATCGCCGATAAAAGGAATGCTTGCATTTCCGGTATTTCCGTTAGTATAGTATGTAAGGGCGGCTTTTACTTCTTTCGGAAACCTCGGATCCCATACATAAACAAGCAATTTAATATTCAAACTGCCACTGTTAGCGTATGTAACGACTATTATATCGAGGTGTCCGTCACCGTCAATATCGGCCACACGCGTAAAACCGTCGCTCAGGTAATGTCGTGTGGTAGTTGTGTTACTCGGATTTTCCGGCAAATCAACATAATCGGGTCCTTCTATTGTAGTATATGTATTTTGCGTATGGTCGTTAATACTGTTTATCTGTATTTTATGAATGCGGTTTCCGGTAATTATTTCCTGTATTCCGTCTTCGTCTATATCCTGGACAGCAGGAGTCGCAACAAACCTGTCGGCATACGTACCGTTACCTGGACGACGTCCTGTCATAGCGACATTTTTAACATTGTTGGCATTTGCCTGTGTTGTCGGACCGGTATAAGAGTTGTCGGCAAGTCCCGATGTAGCGAGACTTACTGTAGGAGAAGAGGCGGCTCCGCGCCATGACATTAACAACACTCCTGTTCTCCCGTTATATACCTTATTGTAAACAATAACTTCGGGAACGCCGTCTCCGTTAATATCGGCAACATATGGATGAGGAACATTAAAAGGTGAACCTGTGGCAGAAAGAGGCGCCTTGAAACTTACCGTACCGGTCCACAGTGTGGTCATTCCCGTGATTGTGGAGCCGTTGAAAACCGGCTTATAAGCGTAGACCATACCGGTACCCGGGTTTGTAAAAATAATCTCCGCTGTTTTATCATTATCAACATTTGCAAGAGCTATCAGCGAAGTAGACCTGTGGTTCTGGTTTCCGTTTGTAAAGCTTGCACCCAAATTATGCCTGTACAATCTCGAACCATCCTGACCGTTATATATATTAATATATTGTCCGTTATTAAGCGCGGTATTGTATCCTCCTGCCTGCGTAACACCAAGCGCTACAATCTCCGGTTTGCTGTCACCATTCAGATCACCGACAACCGGCGACGAAAATACGTCAATGGCATTACCTGCCGTCGGCGCTCCATTATCTGTTCTGAATTTGAGCCTGATACCGAAAGGCAGCCCTTCGGGCATACTGTAGAGGCACTCTTCACCGGGAGGTATGATATTTAACGGGCGATTGACATTTTCTATCATTATATTTACAATCGCCGAATCTATGCCGCCACCGACACACGACAGGCAATATTTGACCGTAACAGTTTGATTAGTGACGCCACCGGTAGGTGTAAAAACTAAATAATCACCTTCAAATACCGCAGTTCCCGAAGTTGAAGGTGTAACATTCATCACTGAAAGAGAATGATTGGCACATTGTATAGTGTCATTTTTAGTTACATCAATCCTTGCTACTTGAAAAGGTCCGATCTTAACATTGTCATCCACCGCAACAATCTGGCTATTAGCCCGAAATGACATACCCGCCAGCATAAGCAACATGATTGGCAAAAAGCTTAACTTATTCATATCCGAAAAATTAAATGAATATATAAAAAAATTGGTCTTTATTCAAAAATAGATGCATTGATATACAGAAATTCACTATTTAT
>JGI994J12354_10003983_pt1 | contig 13506 bp, 15 predicted proteins | sample IntmicLarv3ML3BL_FD_12354 | JGI IMG/M metagenome (IMG submission 12354)
GTTAGGTGCGAGCATATAGCCATAAATGGGTTTTGTGGTCAACCGTTTTCCACTCATACCCTGTGTCTTTTTTGCCGCCTTTATCTTCCTGCTTGTATCCCTCAGATACCATTCCGACATGATATTGAGAAAAGGCGCAAACTCGCCGCTCTCGCTATTTTGGCTGTCGATATTGTTGGAAATAGCGATGAAGCGAACGCCCTTTTCGCGGAAGAAAACCTCTGTGTAATATCCCGTCTGGAGATAGTCGCGCCCGACGCGGCTCATGTCCTTCGTTATTACCGTTTCGATATTTCCGGCTTCAATTTCTTCAACAAGTCGTTTCCAATCGGGTCTTTCAAAGTTTTTGCCGGAATACCCGTCATCAGAAAAATGAGCCACGTTGAAAAAGCCGTTTTGTGCGGCATAGTTTTCCAACATGGCCTTCTGATTTACAATGCTCCCACTATCCCCAACGGCTTCATCGTCGCGGGAAAGGCGGGAATATAACGCAGTGATTTTTTGTGTCTGTCTGTTCATGGATTGCTCCTTCCAGACAGACCGCTCATTTGCAGTATAGTCATTTTACCACGGAAGGGCAGGAAAGTAAATAATNTATTCATTGTCCCGCCGCCTTTCCGAGTACCGTTTCATTCTCAATAATCCGCAGTATTTTTTCATCCATCGTCTCCTTGCTCGTTTCGCTAAAGTGTATTGCGATTCTGTAATTTGTGGAACCGATGCGCCGCATAAACGTCCTCGCTCCTGTGTTTTCCGTTGCTGTTTGTTCTCCCTCATGATAAAATGTGGTTGGGTGAATGTTCCTGCCAATGTAATCATTATTCAGTTTTGCCTGTGTTATAGTTTTCTCCTTCCCCGCGCTCAATGACGCGAAACATGATAGAAGTAATCTGTTGTACAGTATAATAAATTACTCCCTCATACATAGGAGAAAAAACAGGGGTAAAACGGAACCTTTTTTGAAAAGTTTTTGAAATTATTTTAAGGGTGGTGAGGGTATGGGGCGCGAACTGTTAGCCAGAGAAGCAAAAGCCATTGCCCTCGCCCGTATGGAGGACGCGGCAAGAACAGAGGACGATTTCAAAGCTGTCATAAAACAATGGAATCACAATGATAGTAATAGAGAACGTAGGGAACGCAATCACGAGATAGGCCGCCCGAATGAGGATATGCTTCATTGGGATAGAATCAACGAGAACGACGAAAAGGGCAAAATGAGAATTGAACTGGATGTAGTTATCCCACGCCCGTTAGAGAATATGTGGTGGCGGCAGCAACTGCGCGGAGATTTCCTTGATACGATTTACGACAACGCCTCTGAGATGTGGCAGCTTATCGAGGATTGGGATATTGCCTTTCTTGTGAAAACGCTTACCAACAAGCAGAAAGATGTGTTGTTTCTTAGCGCGGTACGGCTCTGTTCAGCAGCGCAGATTGCCTGTTACCACGACAAGACTGACCGCGCTGTCAGAAAACTTCTTGCCGCCGCGCTTGAAGCAATACGAAGTAAACTTGCTCCCATCATTCGAGATCAGATAGATAATGAATATCCTTCAATGACGATTGCGAAACGTGAATTTATGGCATGGTACGAAACAAAAAATACCGACGCTATTGACAGTGACGGCGGCGGATGATATTCTTGTTATACTATAACAAGAATGATGGATTACAATTCGGAGGGTTTGAATGAATAACCTGTTTCAAAAAACGAGTTCCCATTGGGTGAAATACAGTGAATATGAATTTCGGGAGAAAGACGGCATCCTATATTTGAAGCCCGCGCCGAAAGCGAAGCCCATCGTATATGACCCGCTGAAAGAATCTGACAATATGGTGCTTGATGCGCTCAATGTGGGTATGCTTCAAATGAACCGCGCCGGAGCGGATAAAGTCAAAACTGCGGTTATGGATTTCGTGTCAAAATATGGTCTACTCGGATTTATGACTGCACTCCCAACAACGCCGGAGTTTGTAGATTATGAGGCAGTCTATTTGCCGACAAATCATTTTATTAAAAAGGAAACTCTTTCCACGGAAGAATATTTATCCGTTTTCTTTCCATTTGAAGAACTGGATTTCAGTAAAAAGGGAAAAGAATCTGTTTGGAATATTAACAATGACAGAACTATGATTGCCCTTGCTGCAACATTTGGCGATAAACCACAGGCTATGAACATGAGTTTTCAGAAGGAATATGCCGAACGCTATGACTGGCTTCTGACGCAGTTCAAAGATTGGGCTTTTACCTTTGTTTCCAGTTTTCTCTATTATGAGGATTACGACAAGATTGACGAAACTACCCGCGATTTATACAGGCAGGGCATGGCAGCTTTCGGCGGTATCGCTCCGACCTATCATATTGCCTTGCTTGACAAGCCGACCATCGTTTGGGATTTTCATTCTCTGTTACTCGGTGTTCAAATGATGTTCAGCTTTATGCTGACGGACGACAAGAAGCCGCTGCGATGCTGTAAGCATTGTCAAAAGGTATTTATGGCGGGGCATCCGAACGCCGCGTTCTGTTCACCGCGCTGCAAAAACCAGTACAATGTTTACAAGGGCAGGGCGAAGAAAAAGGACGCGGATTAGGGTGCGAAATACGCCCTAAATTCGCGCCTGTTAGATTCTTCGCGGATGGGTAAGGGTTTATACTACCCTGCCTGTTTTGAGCGAAACAGCGTCACAAAAACCTTGTATTCATGCGTGTTTGCGGACACGGAAGATGTCCTGTTTTTCTACATAGGAGTGTGACATTTTAGCCTGTCATACTTTACAGCAATAAGGCAAGGACTCAAATTTCTGTTAGATGGGATAGGATTTTCAAATGGGTATAATAACATATAGGCGGCTTGAATTAGAAGAAGCGGCGCGCATAAGGGAAATAGATGCATCGCAATTTATTGGCAAAGCGTGGCGAGAGGTGAATGGCGTTCACCACCTGATAGAAATTAACTATCAAGACCCTGATTTCCCTAACGGATATGAAAGTCATTTTACCGCCTTAAAGAAAACTATATTGAACGGCGGGAGTGCCTTAGGTGCATTTGATGACGATAAATTAGTTGGCTTTTGCAGTGTAAATTCTGATATATTTGGTTCGAAATATAAATATGTGCTTTTAGACCAAATATTTATTGACTTAAAATATCGCTCTAAAGGTATTGGGAAACAGTTGTTTTTGCACTCTGTCACAGAGGCAATAAAGTTTGGCGCAGATAAATTCTATATTTGCGCAGGGTCGTCAGAAGAAACGATTGCTTTTTACAGAAAAATAGGCTGTGTCGAAGCAGCGGAAATAAATGTAGAGTTGTACGAAGGCGATACAAGAGATATGCAACTTGAGTATTCATTTGTTGATTAACGCAACAAGCGGGAACGGCTTTATTGCCGTTCCCGCTGTAATGTATAAAAAATCCCCCCCAATTCTGCAAACGCACCTTTTTACTGCAAATGATACGGTCTGCCTTGCTGTTTTAGTAGTAGCTATCATTGCTACCCTTTACAGCATATCCCTTGCGGGCATTGTGGAGCATATCTTTGTGGTGAGAGTGGCACCAGTCGCACTAAGATAGTCCACCATTATTACAAATGCGTCAACACGAAGAAGCGCAAGACCTGTAAAAAGAAACCTGTCCAAAAACTTTGGATAGAAAATCTTGTTGTCTCGGCAACGATGGAAATGCTTATGGACGATAATGCGGTAGAAGCCATTGTTTCTATGGTGATGGATTTCCAGGATAGAGAAAGCACTAGCCTTCCCTTATATGAGCAACAATTACAGGAAGCCAACACAGGTAGACAAAATCCGCTCAACGCTATTCAACAAGGCATTCTCACCACGTCCACCAAAACACGTCTTGAAGAATTGGAATCCAATAAAGAGGATTTAGAAATCAAGATTGCCAGTGAGAACCTATTCGCCCAAAGGTCAGTGCTGAGTTTGTAGGATTTTAGCTTCGCCGTTTCCGCAAGCTGGATGTCCGGCAGCAATCTCACCGCAAAATGTTGATAGATGCTTTTGTAAATGCACTGTACTTTATGACGACAAAATCCTCTTAACATTCAACTACACAGATGGCACAAAGACCATCACATTTTATGATATTAAAGGTTCGGATTTGGATTGCACTGGTGCATCATAAGAAGACGTCACCTTTGATACAATTTCAAAGAGCAAAAACCTCTAATTTATAGGGGTTTTTTGCTATTTATTCCCCAAAGCACTGTATTTACTACTAGAATTGCTGTTGGTTTTTGCATTTATAGACGGTCAAAATAGTGTCTAACAAATAGTTTCGCACCGCACTGCACCCGCTTGCACCCATAAAAAAAGTGGTGCAGTATAATCGTGTAATGCCGCAACTAATTAGTATATGAAACCAAAGAAAAGCCTGTAGATATGTTCTGCAGGCTTTAAAATTTACTCGCGGGATTATTCCGCGCTATTGGCTGTTGGAATCGGTATTTCTGTACCATCCCTGAAAAGGAATGTCAGGGATTTACCCGTATTTACCTTGACCAATTCCACAGTGGCGCTCCATAAGATTTCATCAAATTCTGTAAGAATGTCGCCTGTATTTTTAAGTTCGTCAAGGAAGCGGAGTATTTTTTCCTTACGTGCGGCTTGGGTCAGAATCGCATCGTCAATAGCGGTTATCCGTGTGTTCAAATCAGTAAACCTATTGCCATCGCCAGTGATAAAGTGCAAGAAAGGCCGGAAAAAATGTAGTTTAATAGCGAAAGACCAGCTATAAAAAGTCAAGAGGAGAATTTAAGAAAAGCGACACAATGGAAATCATCGCTCAGTACAAATCCGCAACGTTTATAAAACTGAATTGAGTGTGGCAGATTATCGGTCAATAGAACTTTTTGATAGACGTCAGGATACAAAGTGTCCAGTTCACAAACCAACATTTTTCCTATACCATTGCGCTGGTGCTCTGGTGAAACGATTATGTCTTGGATGTAAATCACAGAGTAACCATCGCCGACAACACGGATAAGACCAACCAATCGATCCTCGACGAAAGCGGCGAGAATTTTTAATGAATGCTTGATGGCCGCTTCAAACATAGATGGGTTGTTCGTATAGTTGGTCCATCCGACACTATTATACAGTTGAAGGATTTGCTCCATTTTGAAATTGTCGTAATCCCTAATAACGATGTTCATTTAATGACCTCCATTGCTTTCTTCGGCGGTTATGCTTCATACGGCCTGTTCTCTTTGAGAATCGTAAAGATGATATTACACATTTTACGAGAGATCGCACCAACGGCGGTCAAGTGATGTTTTCCTCTGGCTTTGAGGGACTGGTAGTATTCTGACAGGCTGGGGTCGCAGAATGTCGCCCTGTTGGCGGCGAACCAAATAGCCCGCCGTAGATAGGGTGAGCCTCGTTTGGAGATATGTTGTTTTGTTCCGGTGAAATCCCCAGACTGAGTGACTTTAACATCCAGCCCGGCAAAAGCGACCAGCTTGTTCGGTGCATCAAAGCGGTGAATATCGCCAATTTCGCTGACGATGATAGCACCAAACGTATCGCCAATGCCCGGAATGGTGGTAATGACCCGATTGACGTGTTTGAGCAACTGGTAAATCTGCTCGTCCAATTTCTCAATTTGTATTTATGTCGCTTGCAGTCGCCGCAATTGTCAAGTAACGCCATCCGAAATCGTGCTGGCTGTCGCATGGCCACAACGTTTTCATCTGATAAGTTTGTTTCCGAGCACTGACCAAAACGCATCACTTGAGCAATGATGAAACTATCCTTGCTGTCATTTTTGGTTTGGCGTATGTACATCTTCCTAAGGAGAGTTACTGCGCCCTCTGCCTATTACACTCATTATCCCATATCCACTACAAGATAACAAGTTTTTCATACGGTGTCTTGTCAAAAACACTGTAAATCTCTGTTTGTGTTTTCCCTGCTTCTACCATCCGTTTGATTTCTTCCTTCATCATTTGCGTATATCTCGGACTTACCATCCCTTTCTTGCCTGACATTCAAATTCCTTCTGACGTAGTTTTAGTATCCTACGTCAGGGGGGGTCTAGCAATCTCTATTTCCTGGGGTGCAGGTCATATGCCGGTGGATATTTATTCGATTAAACAATTGGTATTTCAGGATTTTTTCAATTTATTTCGCGTTGAGGACATCTTATCTGATAAAAAATGCTGTAATTATTGTAGCATTTTTATATACAGATTATTCTTTACAAAATGTATTAGTTGGGATATAATTTTGTTGTAAAAGGAAATTAATTCGTAAACTGGCAGTTTGATGCATAGCTGAAGAAGATTGAGTTTCCTTGTTTTTCAAACACCTGCGAATAAAAACTATATTTAAAAAACTGAATATAGATGCAATTATGCAGATTTTGCGCATTTTATTGCGCAGGAAGTCGGGTTAGATTCCCGCACAGGGCCGCTGCTGTAATAACTGAGCATCTCTCTAGGCTGATGCCAACCACTGAACAATGTTTGGGAAGGTGAGAGACTGCGATGAAGTTTAGTCAGAATACATCCGCATGGTTGATTACCGCACGATTTTCGGACTCAAGGTATGCGGGCTTTTTCGTTGCGTCATTGCAGTGTTTTTTGCTCATATTCCGTCTTTGTTGCGGGATGTGGGCTTATTTTTTGCAAAAATTGATTTAATGGAATGGAAGGATGTGGTGCTTATGAAGAAAATAGCTATGCTCAATTGCCTGAATTCAAACCGGGTCTGCGCTGGCGCAGCATGTATGAATGCACTGAACAACCGCAAAGCCTCATTTGAAACATACAACGGAGAAGAGGTTGAACTTGTGGCGTTCATGAGGTGTAACGGCTGCGGCAAAGAGTTAGAGGAGGATGCAGGAATGCAGGAAAAACTTGAGCGATTAATATCAATCGGTACGGATATTCTGCATATCGGCGTATGCACAAATAACAAGCAGAAAGAAGAGTGCGCACTTATCACAGCAGCAGCCGACATTATGGAATCAAAGGGCGTCAAAGTTGTGCGAGGCACCCATTGACAAATTGAGTTAATAAAAGGAATGAGGTATAACAAAATGAAGAAACTCAAAGGCAGAACTCTAACACTGATCATCGCACTATGTCTGCTGGGATCGATTCTTGCAGGTTGTGGAACAACCCCGTCAGCAACGACAAACCCTGCAGAATCATTAGCTCCTGGAACGACGGCTGCACCGGAAAATGAAGGAAGCGGAAAGAATGTTGAGCATCTAATCATTGGCACAACTGCGGGTAATACATCCTTCAGCTCGGTCAGTCAGGCGGATGCCTTTGGCAGAATGAACTATGTATGCTTTACTCAGGGTAATTTCGTATACAGAGACGCAAACAATGTACTTCAGCCTTATTTTTTCCAATCTTTTGAAATATCTGAGGACGGCAAAAAAATTGACTTTACAATTCCGCTCGATGCGGTATGGCACGACGGGGAGCCCGTTACGGCTGAGGATGTTATTTTTTCTTTTGAGTTTATGCGCGATGTGCGCAAGGTGGGAAGCCTGTATAATCTGGAATCCATAAATCAACTCACAGAGGATAGCTTCGAACTGGTTTTTAGCAAACCTGACGCCTATTATTGGATTAACTCATCCTGCATGAATAACTCAAGTGTTTTCCCGAAACACATTTGGGAGAATATTGATGACCCTGCCACATATACGGGAGAAGATGCTGCGATTGGCTGCGGACCGTATAAACTCGTGTCAAAGGATGAAGATGCGCAGTCATCATATTATGAAGCTGTGCATGAAAATGAATATGCAGGGCCCATCACGGTGGAAGCCGTCACTTTACAGACGTATTCCGGCGAAGATACTCTCATGATGGCAATGATGAGCGGCGAAATTGATGCAATGTTCAACTATGCAAACCCCATTGACTCCACAATCATTGATACAATGCATGGCATTGAAGACATTGATTTAGGTGAGAGCGACTATTCAGGAAATCATCAGCTCACATATGGCATGGAACGCGCACCCGGAAATGATTTGGCCTTCAGACAGGCTGTTTGCCTTGCTCTTGATTATACCCAGCTTGGAACGACCATTAATGGTGATTATGCGAAGGCACCGGGTGCAGGCATAATTCCGCCAACTGCAAAAGGGCATGACCCTTCGCTTCCTGTTTTGCAGCAGGACATTGAGGCAGCAAAGAAAATTCTGGACGATGCAGGATATATTGATACTAACAGTGATGGATACAGAGAATTCCCGGATGGCAGCGAAATGGTGGTTCTGGTTACACCGCAGTTCTCGGCTTCTCAAGATTTGCGCAACCGCATTGCGGATGTCATTATGGACAGCCTGAGCAAGGTCGGAATCCAGACAAAAATAGATGAGAGCAGTCTTGCTAGCAGCGAGGTATGGGAAGCAAATGTAGTGGACGGAAAGTATGACCTCATGATTGGATACACAACAACAGGCATGGCCGCCTATTCAAGCGCTTTCAGATATTTTCTTGCCGATGCGAGGGAAGGCGACACTAGCTGGATTTGGGGCACATACCATAATGATGAATTCCGCGATACCCTATATGCAATGCAGGAGGCAATTTCTGAAGAGGAATATCTTTCTAACGTGAAAAAACTCCAACAAATGGCCTCGGATGAGGTTTTCGCACAGGCGCTTTCATGGGAAACAGCATTTTTCCCGTATAGAACCGATAAGTACGAAGGTTGGGATAATTACCCGTCGTGGGGCGTGATCCATCCGCGTACCTGGCATGAACTAACTCAGAAATAATAATCTCGCTAAAAACTACCTAATCCTATTATGAAATTAGAATCTGCGGGTTGCCCGACTCTCAGGCAACCCGCAGATTCTACAGTGATTTCTGTGAACTCATTCGACATGCACGGATAAAAAATATGCTTCAAGGGGGAGTTAATACGGTATTAAGAATTCTGAAACGCACCGCTATGGCGGTATCAACTATATTTATTATAATTAGCATAAGTTTTCTGTTTGTCCGTTTTATGCCGGGGGATCCGCTGATACACCTAGTCGGCGAAGAAGAATACTATTTCCTTATAGATCACGCCCCTGAGGTGCTTGAAGAGATATCAGAAAAATATGGCCTAGATGACCCCCTCTATATTCAATATGCCAATTATCTGCAAAGTGTAGTCACCATGGATTTCGGTGAAAGCTATATTAACCACAGGTCGGTAGTGGAGAATGTGATTTCGGCATCGAAAAGGACCTTAATGCTCTCCATCCCCACCCTGATACTGGGCGGTCTCTTCGGCTGTGTCACCGGAGTGCTGGCAGGAATCCGACCAGGTGGGATTTTTGATAAAATCAGCACCCCTATTGCACTGATACTAAACACAATGCCGGCTAACTGTCTGGCGCTTTTGCTGCTGATAATGTTTGCTTACCGCATGGGTATATTCCCCATTAATGGTATGGTCTCTGCGGGGGTGACCGGCGCTGCCAGAGCATTGAACATCCTCTGGCACATGGTACTTCCGATATCTGTACTAATTCTTTCCCGCACAGTGAGTAACTACATGCTTATGAAAAGTGCGGTTTCACAGGTGCGGCATGAGGAATATATTCTAACGGCGGTTTCAAAAGGGCTCCCGTCAAGAATAGTTCTATTTCGTCATATACTGCGCAACGCCATGCTGCCATATATCACATCTGTATGTATGCAAATGGGAAGCCTTCTTTCCGGCGCGATGGTTGTTGAAGTAGTATTTGGGTGGAAGGGTATGGGCATGCTTTTTCATGATGCAGTACAATCCAGAGACTTTCCGACTGCTCAACTGTGCTTTTTAATCTCAGCGATAATGGTGGTAGGCAGCGCACTGTTGAGTGATATTGTAAACACCTTGCTCGACCCCAGAATAAAAGAGGCAGCCGAATATGAATAAAAAAACAAATTATTCTTTGATTGCCGGGATTGTCATAATTTCTTTTTTCATTGCCATTGCATTGTTTGCTCCGGTTATTGCACCCTATGACCACAATGAGATGGGTACGCCATATTTGAAGCCGTCGCAGGAACACCTCTTGGGCACAAACGATGTGGGTCAGGATATATTAAGCGAACTGATTTACGGAACCAGAGTATCTCTCTTCATAGGTGTTTTTGCTGCGGTTATTATCACTGTCGTCGGAAGCGTCACAGCGCTCTGCGCCGGCTATTTTGGAGGAATTGTTGATAAACTCATCACGGCCTTCACAAGCATAGCTATGGCGTTGCCCTCACTTCCTCTCACAATTCTTCTTGTGGCATATCTGGGATCAGGAAAATGGAGCCTTATTGTAGCTATGTGTGTCACGGCATGGACAGGCACATCCCGAATTTTACGGGCAAGGGTGCAGCAGGTTGGAAAAATGCCGTTTGTTCAGATTGAGAGAGCAATGGGGGTGGCATCTCCTGTTATCCTTTTTAAGCATATTTTACCGAATTTGATAGATATTATCCTGATGCGTGGCTCGCTATCAGTTGCAAATGCAATGCTCACTGAGGCCAGCCTGAGTTTCCTCGGACTGGGCACTTATGGCGAAAAAAGCTGGGGAACCATACTCCATTATGCTTTTTTCAGAAACAGTATCATGCGCGGACAATATTGGTGGTATCTCCCGCCAATTTTCTGTATATCATTTGCTGTCCTTGGATTCATGTTAGCTGGCTACTATGGTCGCCGAAAACGATAGGGGGTTCACGGTTTGCTGGAAATAAAGGATTTATCTGTAACTTTTTCTGTAGCTCACTCTGTACAAGCAGTTCAGGGAGTCTCACTAAAAGTGGAGAAAAGAAAAAAAGTAGCCATTATAGGGGAGACTGGAAGCGGAAAAAGTGTGCTTCTTCTGGCGGTTCTGCGTCTTCTTCCCACAACTGCGGAAGTGAAGGGGACAGTTTTATATAATGGGGCTAATCTCCTGGAAATTGATGAAAAGGATATGCAGATTGTTCGCGGAGCGCAGCTTGCATATGTACCTCAGGGCAGTGGAAGCAGCATGAATCCACTAATGACTGTCGGGTTTCAGGTGGGGGAACCTTTGATGCAGCATAGAGAATTCACTAAAAAACAAGCTGTTGAAAAGAGTATAGGCCTCTTGGAAAAATTCCATATAGGGAATGAAAAACAGCGCGTGAAGGATTATCCCCACACATTCAGCGGAGGTATGAAACAGCGTGCGTTGGTGGCAATGGGAATTTCTGCCGGTGCACAGTATATCTTCGCAGATGAGCCTACGAAAGGTCTGGATGAAAATAAAGTCAAACAGTTGAAGGAAACCTTCCTCGCTCTTGAGGATCAGGCAATTCTCTGCGTAACTCATGACCTCGGTTTCGCTAAAGATATTTCGGAATATATACACGTTATGTATGCGTCCCAGCAGTTTGAGTCAGCACCAACAGATGAGGTGTTCAGAGAACCTCTTCATCCTTACATGCAGGATATGATAAATGCTCTGCCGGAAAACGGGCTCAAGGTTGTTGGCGGATTTGCACCATCCCACAGTGAAGCTTTGAGCGGCTGCCGCTACCGTCCAAGGTGCAGAGATTGCTCTGCACGATGTGAAATAGACCCGCCAATGACAGAAGTGTACCCGGGACACAAAGTGAGGTGTTGGAAATATGCACATGTCAACTGAAAATCTCACGAAGCGATATGCGGTGAAAGGCGGCAAAAAAACAGTTTTCCATGCTGTCAAGGATGCAAATATTCACATTGACACAGGCGAAACGGTTGGGCTTTTGGGAGATAGCGGAAGCGGTAAAACAACGCTTGGTATGATGCTTGCCGGATTACTTCCACCTACCAGTGGTGCGGTTATCTATAAAAATTCTCCCTTATCCTATCCGTACAAGGGAGATATTCGCCGGAATATACAAATTCTCTTTCAACATCCTGAGATATCCTTCAACCCCGCGCTTCCAATTATCCGAAGTATGACTGAACCCTACAAGCTGTATGATCCACCGTATTTGAAAGAGAAACTTCTTGCAGATATGGAAACGGTTGGGCTCTACGAGGAACACCTTGAGCGTTATCCGGCGGAGATGAGTGGAGGTGAACTTCAGCGGCTAGCGCTGATACGGCTGCTGGTTTTAAAGCCGTCCATGTTAGTATTGGATGAACCCACCAGTATGCTGGATGTTATTTCGCAGGCACAAGTAATTAATTTGTTGAAGGAATACCAACACGATACCGGGGCGTCTTTTCTTCTCATAACACATCAACAGGCACTGGCAAGTGCGGTGTGCGATCGAATATATAACGTGAAAAAAGGACTTTTTTCGCAGCGATAACGATAATAAGGATAAATGATTTGATAAGTTTAAATTCCGATTAACAGAGGATTTTTGTTTGGTTGCTATATTCGGGAAGGGATGTTTGCACAGCACGACAAAGCTGTGATAGTTTGAGATTTCTGACGCCTTTTCGAGTATGTCGCATTCCATGCGGAGATTGTTCAATCATACGTATTGGGTGCAGTGTAATCGTGTAATGCCGCAACCTAATTAGTATATGAAACCAAAGAAAAAGCCTGCAGAACATGCAGGCTTTCAGCCTGTCAAAGAAAGAGTATTTACACGAGCATTTGCTTTATGAAAATGCTCTCACGGCGTTGAATGGCTTAAAAAAGAGGAAAACAAGCGAAGAAAAATGTTCCTTCCACCGCCATACCGCCAGCTTTTTCAGATTCATGGCAACGAATTTAAGCCTGACCCAGTTGGTAACTCTGGTCAAGCTTCTATGGTGGGTATAGCGCATCCCTGATACCCTTTGGCCTGTGACAGCATTTCATTATGAAAGATCTGTCATGGTAGAAGAAATAGAAAACTCACAGGGACAATACGTCGAAAGTATATATCATGTATATGATGCCGCTGGAAAGAAAGTATTCACATTGCCAAGAGGAGCAAGTGTTGGGGTATGGGGTACATATATAGGCTATCAAGACGAGCTTCTTTTATCGTCACTAAAGCAAAGAAGGATATTTTGTTTTTCTCCAACTCCTGCATAATTTCAAGATATTGTTCGTTATTCCGGCTAACTACATGCGACGCAGTAACGATTACTTGCCCGAGTACACCTGTTGTGGAGTCAAGGAATATTTGCTTTAATGCTTGACGATTAAGCGTAGTTCCTGAGAAGCCATTATCTACATAGAAATCATATTCGGTGATAGCATTTTGTTTGGCATATTCGACTAGCTGCTCTTGTTGTTGCAAAATAGATTCTTCATTTTCAGCTGCAGTTCGGCAGTAGAAGGCAGTTTTCTTTGTATTGTTTATGTATATAGCATTTTCAATATCTGCACTTTATATCGGATGCAAGAAGAAGTCCAGTCTTTTGTGATATTGCCTGTAGAATTTAACTGGCGTTCTGCATTTTCTCTTTGGCGTTGACAGAGGTTTTGTGCAAGAAACACTCTTTGTGAGGAACCCGAAAACGAGTCAAAAAAAAGCTTGATCGCGCTATTTAACGCAAATCAAGCCCATATTTTTTCGAAGGCC
>JGI994J12354_10003984_pt1 | contig 13506 bp, 13 predicted proteins | sample IntmicLarv3ML3BL_FD_12354 | JGI IMG/M metagenome (IMG submission 12354)
CCCCGGCTGGGCGCCTTCGCCGTCCGCAAAGCAGAGCGGACGCAAGTCGCGGATAGAAGCGGAGTCATTGGAATCATGATTCGTCTGAAAAGCAGGCGTCGTATTCCGCATACAGCGCGTCAATGCCCGCCGCCGCATGCTCCCGTTCCGCTGTAAGACGAAGGAGTGCTTCCGGGTTTGTCGCTTCCGCCTGAATCTCCTCATCAAGCGCAGCAAGAGCTTCTTCCCGCTCTTCGATGCTCTTTTCAAGCTCCCGGGCTTTTTGCTCCCGGCGCTTTTGCTCTTTTTGCTGCAGGTAGGTATTTGCTTTTTTTACAGGCGGTACCTTTTCGGCTTCCTGTTTTTGCAGCGGAGCAGCCTCCCGCGTTTTTTGAAAGCGGAGAAAGTTTTCATAGGTATCGGGGTAGTCCTGATACCCGCCCTCCAAAAGTGCCAAAATGCGGGTGGCAAAACGGTCAATAAAATACCGGTCATGAGAAACAAAGAGCATTGTGCCGGTATATTCGTCAAGAATTTCCTCAATCCACTCTCTCGAAAGGATATCTAAGTGGTTGGTCGGCTCGTCAAGAATCAACAGGTTGATTTCCTGCCGCATGAGGAAGGCAAGGCGCAGCCGGCTCTTCTCACCGCCGGAAAGCACGTCAATAGGCTTATACACATCCTCGCCCACAAAGCGAAACTTCCCAAGATAATTGCGCGCTTCACCCTCGCCCATATCTAAGGTATAAACCGCTGTTTGCAGCACGTCTTCCCGCGGGTTTTCAAAGGAAACCACCTGCGGCAAATAGCCGATTTTGCAATTTGTACCCAGACGAATAGTGCCTGTTTTCGGCGAAATCATACCAAGCAGCAGCTGCAGCAGTGTGGTTTTTCCGCAGCCGTTTTTGCCCAGAACACCCATGGCATCGCCTTTTTTCAAGAGAAACTGCAAATCCGTTATAAGCGGGTTTTCCGACCTATAGCCAAAGCTCAAATTCTTCACGGTGAGGACGTCCTGCCCTGTTTCCCGCGCATCCTGGAAGTTCGCACTGATGCGCTTGTCCTGCTTAATCCGCTGCACGGAAGCCATGCGCTCAATGCGCTTTTCAATGGAAAAAGCACGCTTGTGCAGCGCCGCCTGCCCCCACTGGTGAAGGCGCGTCGCCGCGTCCTGCAGCTCCTTCTTCCTGCGCTCATACGCCGCGAATTCTTTCTCGCGAAGACGCATAAGCTGCTCCCTCTCCTGCACATAATAGGAGTAGTTGCCGGGATAAACACTCAGCGTCTTGCCGCTTAACTCGAAGATGCAAGACACCGTTCTGTCAAGGAAGGTTCGGTCATGGGAAATGATGAGAACGCTGCCCTTGAAGCTCTGCAAAAATTCCTCCAGCCAAAGGATTGACTCTATATCCAGATGGTTCGTTGGCTCGTCAAGCAGCAGAATATCGCTCTTTTCAAGCAGCAGGCGCGCCAGATTGATACGTGTTTTCTCACCGCCCGAAAGGGTTGAAAATTCCCGCGCCGCTTCCTCCTCGGTAATACCAAGACCTTTTGTAACCTTTTGATACTCCACATCCATGTGATAGCCGCCAAGAACCTCAAAGCGGGTTTGCCGGCTTTGATACTCGGCAAGAAGCTCGCGGGTTTGCTCTTTTTTCAGTGCTTCCTCTGTGTCCTTCAGCTGCTCCGCCAAGGTGGTCAGCTCCGCAAAAGCGGTGTACAGCACATCCTTCACCGTTGCATTTTTCGTATATTCAGGCAGCTGGTGCAAAATGCCCAGCTTTTTATTTTTCGCTATAGCAAGACTGCCGCTGTCCATAGGAAGCTCACCGGCAATCATTTTTAATAAAGTGGTTTTTCCCGAACCGTTTTTGCCTACAAGACCCACGCGGTCATTGTCCTTCAGCTCGAAGGTAATGTCCCGGAGCAGTTCTTGCTCGCCAAAAAACTTTCCGGCTTTTTGCATACTGATGGTAATCAATGAGCTTCTCCTTTTTATGCGTATGATTCTTCTTTATTCTACCATAAAAAGAAAGGGTTTACAATAGGGCAAGAATCATGTATAATTAGGATACAGTTTTTAGGAATTTGGAGGATATTGCTTTTTATGACGCAAACCGAACAGCCGGGCGCAAAGCGTAAGACGTGGATACTTACTTTGGGTGCCGGAATTATTGCGCTTTCTTTGATTTTGTATTTTACCTTTTCGTTTTATTCCCTGATTTTTGGCGGAACCCTTTCAGGAAGCTATTCCGGTGAGGGACGCGGCGTGTCGGATATTCACTCCGATGCGTATGTGGCAGTGCTGCATATCAACGGGGTTATTTCCGAAAACGACGGCTATTCCTATGACCAAAGCTTTTTTCTTGACCAGGTGGAAGAGCTGATGTATGATTCCCGCAATATTGCCCTTGTGCTGTACGTGGACTCCCCCGGCGGCTATGTGTATCAGATTGACGAGCTGTACCTGAAGCTTGCGGAATACAAGAAGAACAAGCCCATTTATACCTACATGGGTTCCATTGCGGCTTCCGGCGGCTATTACCTTGGCTGCATGGGCAAGACCATTGCCATCAACCGCAACGGCATGACCGGCTCTATCGGCGTTGTTTCAGGAACGGTGTACGATTTGTCGGAGTTTCTTGCCTCTCACGGCATCAAGGCAACCACCATTCATTCCGGCGCAAACAAGACCATGGGCGACTTTACCCAGCCCTTTACAGCAGAGCAACAGGCCATTTACCAATCCATTTTAGATGAGGCATATAACCAGTTTATTTCCATTATCGTGGAAGAGCGGGGCATGCCGCCGGAGCAGGTTCTGCCCCTTGCGGATGGCCGCGTTTACTCGCCTATGCAGGCGCTGGACAACGGGCTTGTGGACTACATCGCGACCTACCCTGAGTATCAGGATATGGTACTTGAGGACTTGAATACAGATGCGCCCTTCGAAAATATCTTTTATTCACACATTCCCACCTTTGCCGATTACCTGGGCATGGCGAAGGGTCCAAGGACTGAGGCAGAACTGCTTCTGTCCCTTGTACAAAACAAGCAGGCAGGGCTTGCATATCTCTATAGCTACTAAGCTGCAAATACTGAAAGTTTTATAAAAGGAGGCTATTTTCATGGCAGACGCAAAAAAAGAGTACATCTCAATACTGGAGGGCGAAGGTGAAATTCGCATCTCTGAGGACGTAATTTGCTCGGTTGCCGTACTGGCTGCAAATGAAATTCCGGGCGTTACCGTGGCAAGCGGCGGCATTGCCGGCGACATCGCCAATCTTTTTGGCCGCAAGAATATCGGCAAAACCGTCAAGGTATCCCTGTCGGAGGAGGCACCGTCCCTTGACCTGACCGTTACCATTGACTTTGGCGTACACATCCACATGGCAACTGCACAGGTGCAAACGGCGGTTGCGGAGGCGGTTGACTCCATGTGCGGACTTAAACTTGCGGCGGTCAATATTCAGGTAGCCGGTGTGAACTTTGAAAAACCCGCGGAAAGCAAATAGCGAAAAAAAGCAAACTGTTTTTAGCAGCTTGCAAAAATACGAAAATTTCTTCTCTCTATGAAATACCGCTTTTTATAAGCGGTATTTTTTTGTCAAACCCGCTCGCCGCATTGCATTGACTACATCGGAAAGGCGCGGCATTCATGCTTTATTGCAACAACGCAGCAAATCTACCGCCCCCGCACAGCGCGGCTGAGCGCGGTCGTCAAGGCGAACAGATCTTCAAACTGGCACCAAAGAGCCACCGCACATACATTTACGCACAGCACGTAACCCTACGGCCCCAGTAAGCGCCCTTTTCGGTTCCTTTTTGGCGCTAGAAAAAGGAACCCCCGGCCGGGGAGGCCGCCCTCGTCCCCGGTGGGGACAATTGCAAGTGGCAAATAAAGGGCACACGCCGCTCCGCTCAGAAGGACAAGTGCGGAACATAAAAAGACAACCTCAAATATGAATTTTTCACTTTGCGGCTTGAATTCTTACACAATCTATGATATGATACAAAACGACGATTGAACAGATGGGAGAAGTCCGTGTGAAGAATAATAAGCAAATTGCGATAAATATGATAACAAGCTTTGCCACATACGCGGTGCAGATGGCCATTACCCTGCTGCTGCCGCCGTATATTGTCAAGCATTTGAGCATAGAGGCCTATGGCTTTGTGGCAATGGGCAACAGTATTGCCGGCTATGCCTCCATTATTACCATTGCGCTGACTTCGGTGGGTAGCCGATTTATCGCCATAGAGATGCATTCGGATGATGAGAAAAAAGCCAATGTATATTTCACCTCCATTTTTTTCGCAAACCTCTTTCTGTCCATTGTTATGCTAATTATCACGGCACTTTTTGTTTGGAAGGTCGACCGGATTATTAACGTACCGCCCGAGCTGCTTGCTGATGTGCAGGTGCTCTTCCTGCTGCTGCTATCCACCATGCTTGCAAGCGTTATGATGACCACGGTGTCTGTTGGTACCTTTGTGAAAAACAAGCTGAATTTGCAGTCCATGCGCCAACTGGAGTCGTATGTACTGCGGGCGATTCTAACCATTGTGCTCTTCATGTTTTTCAAGGCCTATATTTCCTATGTAGGGCTTGCAAATCTGATTGCTATGGTGTATGTACTGCTGTTTGGACTGTATTACACCAAAAAGCTTGTACCGGAACTGCGCATCAACCGCAAGTATTTCCAAATGAAAGCAGTGCTGGAGATATTCTTTTCCGGCATCTGGAACATTGTCGGCAGAATCGGACAGATTCTTACCGACGGCGCGGATTTCTTTATTACAAATATCTTTCTTGGGGCAACAGCCGCGGGTGAATTATCTATCGCAAAGGTTATTCCTGCCGCTGTCAACCAGCTTATTTTCATGATTGGCAACGCCTATGCGCCCTCCTTTACCGAGCTGTATGCAAAAAAGAAGTTTGATGAATTGAAGGTACTTTTAAAGCAGTCCATGAGCATTTTGGGACTGCTTGCCACGTTGCCCATCGCCATTCTTGCGGCCTTTGGCTCCGACTTCTTTGCCCTATGGGTGCCCGGCGAAAACGCACGGCTTTTACAGGCGTTATCCCTCCTGATTGTCGGTGCCTTTATTTTCACAGCAACCATCAACACGCTGTACAGCGTCTTCACCGTGACAAACCGATTGAAGGTCAACGCACTGTGGGTACTGGGTATGGGCGCATTGAACATTGTACTTCAGGTTGTGGTACTGAATCTGGTGAAGAATGACATCATCAGCGTCGCATTCCTGGGCATCAGCAAGACCACATTCAGCCTGCTCTTTATTGCGGGAGTTAGCTCGATTTTGATGATTTTTCGAAATCTTGTGTACACGGTTCCCTATGGCGCCAAGTATCTGGGGTACCCATGGCATACATTCTTCCCGGAAACGGTTCGCGGAGTGATTGCCTTTGCAGTGGCAGTGCTGATAGGAGTGACAACACGGCACTTCTTCCCGGCCACAAGCTGGCTGCGGCTTGTCATCGGCTGCGGCGCAACTGCGGTTATCAGTATCCTGATTAACCTGTTTGTCATGCTGCGCAAAAAGGACCGCGTTGCAATTGTGCACATGGTCAAGTCGCGGCTGCAAAAAAAGAAGGCGTAAATTTTTTCAAAAAAATAGGCGCTATGCATTGACAATCACGCAGAAATATGGTATATTCTAATAGCGTGAGTTATGCTCAGCCCTTTGCGGGTGTAGTTCAATGGCAGAATGTCAGCTTCCCAAGCTGAAAACGTGGGTTCGATTCCCATCACCCGCTCCATCTGAGCAGGGGAACAATTTCATATGTCTGGGTGTGGCGCAGTTTGGTAGCGCGCTACCTTGGGGTGGTAGAGGCCGCAAGTTCAAGTCTTGTCACTCAGACCAAACCGAATGTTCACAACGACACGGAACATTCTTATGCAAAAGGAGTAGTCTGAAAGGACTGCTCCTTTTGCGTTACCCTGCTTTTTTAACCGCATATTCGATTGAAACGCCTTGTCTTCTGTCAAGGATAGGATTTAAAAAAGCCATACGACTTGACAAGATTCAGAACAGCGGCATGGCTATAAGGAAAAAAGAAACTTTGCCACCAACTATGAATACCGCCCTTCCCTATAACGGGAAAGGCGGTAGGTTGTACGTTTATCTGTTCCGGGCCAAACGTGCTATAATTGCCCACGGTATCAACGCAAATCCGAAGATAGTGCCCAAAATCAATCTCTTCATGAACAATTCGCCAAACTTATGAAAAACGATTTTGTTGTAGTATATCGTTTGACCCGTTGCCCAATACCCTGCTACAATGTAGATGAGAACGCCTATCGCCTGTATAGTCTTTAACCCCTCCCTTCCTTTAAACACGCTCCGGTGCAAGAATAAATGCTAACTCGTATTGCCCCGCATGTGTTAATTCATTCCATGCCTTTTTCTCAAGGTTTCTTTTTGCGATTTCATATGTCCCTACAGCTATTGCTGAAATAATAATGCCAAATGGAATAAACGCTAGAATAACTGCAAAAAAGTAGATTGCAGATGTTATTATAGTGCTTTTTTTATTTCCGCTAAACAGCTTCAAACGCGTTTTTTTTCGATGTTCATGTGATAATGCACGATTGCTTAGCTTAGCTATTTTCGCAAACATATCACTGCATCTCTTTCGGTAAATTTGATCTAATTCCGACATAACCGTATTTTTGTTCAAATAAGAAGACAATGTTTGATAGTCTCTCAAACTTATGGGATAGCCTTTGTCAAACAGCATATCTATCTTCTTTTTTTCGGCGTTAGCTTTTAGAGCATCTGCTCTGTTGCCAAACTCGTGTCCCTCTACTGTACGAATATTCTGATCTATTTTTTTTATGATCTCATCAATCTCATTTGTAACAGGATTCTTTTCTTCCAACTGAATTTCTACACAATAAGCTATCAGTTTTTCCTTAGATGCTATAGCATCTTCCTCCTCTGCTGTAGGAAGTGTTGCTAAAAATGACTGCGCAAGGTTGACTTTAAAGTCAAAAATGCTTTTATCAATCTCGGTCAAAATTTTTGCACCATTATCCGACACTGCAAGGTCTTTACACAAGCTTTCTATTTCCTTTCTGCATAAAGACCATTCGCTTAGAGAACTTTTGGAATAGGTGGAAAATTTTGCATAAATCTTTTCGTATTTTTTATCTTCAACCAGACGATCTATCTCTTCTTGAATAGCGTTAGGAACACCGCCAAGACGTTTGCAAAAGTTTGCGGTGTTATCTCTTGCGGCCAACGCATCTTCCAGCGTTAAAATCGGCAATTCTTTATAATACTTCAGCACTAAATCTTCTTTATATTTTTCGACATCGATATGAAAAAACGCGGCAAGATTTTCCACTTCCTTATTTTCGTCACCAAATTTATCGACAAGAAAGAAATAATATTTCTCTTCATATGGGTTGAGCAATACTATTTTCACCATTGCATCAGGAATATCTTCCTTTGGGAATGAAGGACTTGATATACTTTTAAACATAACGGCGGCGCTATCTTGTTCTTTTGCGGTTACTGCTTTGATTTTAAGTTTGTTTTTTTTCATAAAATCTACAAATGTAAAGAGCACTAATCGAAAATCAAAATGAGAAGCAGAAATTATGCTGCTGTATGTATTTTTATCATTGAAGAGGGCAGATTTTTTTATAGCTGCACCCATAGATGAAAAGGCACTGCCTATAACATTTGCCGTTCCATGTGCAATAGAACCTCCCGCATTTAGAACCCCTGCATTGACTGCACCTTTTATTGCTCCTTCCATCCCAAAACCTCCGCCAACCCATTTGCCTCGGTTTTGTCTGCGCGCTTTTCTATATGCATTTTTCTCTGCTTGGTCTTCCAGTATTGACTCGTATTGATCCTCAAGGTTTGAAAAAACACCATATGCTTTAGTATGCTTTACATGTTCTTTCCAGAATATAGATGCATCAACATCATATATTTTGTTGCAAATCAAATTTTCAACTGCGTTAGCAATCAATACATTTAAATGCTCATCATAAATATCAGGAAACTTATTTAAGAGTGATTCGATACTGCTAAACTTTTTGTATTGAGCATCAAGCTTGGCCAATGTCGTATCTGCTAACGTAAAGAAGTTTTTCCTAAATACATTAAAATTGGCGAGTTCTATGGGTACGGCTACTTCCTTTCCAAATAATGGAAAATTTTTCATATGGGGTCCCTCCTGCTTTTTTATTAGTTCTATTTTGACTATTTCAACAGTATTCTCATTTTTCGTTCTATAACTCTATGACTACCATTAAAATATACCACAAATACTTCTTATAGTCAATATTATTTTATGCAAGCCGTTAAAACATTTCTTTAGTTCCTGTATTCTTATACAGTAAAGGAGATGAGTACTGAAATGTATAATATTGACTATAAGGAACTTGGGAAGAGAATCCGCACGGAGCGGCGCAAGCAGGATCTGACACAAGAGAAATTAGCCGAAATGGCAGATATTAGCGATTCATTCATGGGACATATTGAGCGCGGCGGACGCACGTTGAGTATAGAGACACTGGCCAAACTTGCAAATGCACTGCATTTAAGCGTAGAATACATTCTGTGTGGCGAATTTAATTATCAGCCGAACATGTTGCCGGATGAAATTCATGCTGCGTTGAATCAAATGAGCGGCTGTCAGCGCGAAGTTTTTCTAAATATAATGAAAACTCTAGCAGCGCATCCTGAAATGTGGCCGGTGCAGTAATGCTTCATCGCAATGAGGCAAAGGATCAGAATCGCACATATGTGTCCCTCGATTTCAAGATGGCAGGGGAGCTGGCGCAGACTGACCCGGTGTTGTTTTTTCAAACCTATACGCCTCCAATCTTAATTGACGAAGTACAATATGCGCCTGCACTTTTCCCGCAGATAAAAATCAACTGAATATTGTCAATATTGAAAAAAACATTGACAAAAGCTGCCGCGTTGCTTATACTTATGACGGTTCATTTAATTTATATGGAGGTTTATTATGAAAAAAATCAAAACGGTATGTCATGTTTGTGAGAAGATGATGAAAAGTGAGGACAGTATAGCGGCGTGTACCCGATGCGCAGCAAATTTAGCAAACCCGACAGATGAAATTGTGCAAAAAAAAGCACATTGCCAATCCTCTGTAAATGCACTTCCGGGCTGGACAGGCTGGCTATACTTAACAAATAAACGTCTGCTATGGATAAAAGACACAAGCACAGGAATTGGCGCTGCAATAGGCGGACTTGTCGGCGAATTGATTGAAAGTGCCGTAACTGCAGGCAAGAACAAAGTGGGCTTTTCCATTCCGCTTGACGATATAGTATCCGTAGAAGACGGAAAATTCGGACTGTTTGCAAAAGCAATTATTGTAAATACAAAAGCCGGTGTTGCGCATAAACTGGGTGTAAAAAGCGATTGGAAGGCGTTACTTGTAAAATAAGCATTATTTCATTGTTGCTTATCCAACTGAATACTACAAAAGAACACCGAAAGAACAACTTCAAGTTCTTTCGGTGTTTTTTTGTGGCGCATGTCGTTATTCCCCCAGCAAAATATGCCGGATATGTGCACTGCTTTCCGCATCGGTCGGACCCTTTTCAATCAGCGGTGCAATTACCTCACGACTCTCCCGGGTATGCGGCAGGGTTGAAGCGAGCCCCTGCGCTTTTTCCGTCCGTCCGCATTGCACATACAAGAAGCAAAGGATTGCCCGCATAGTCGCCTTTTGCTTTTCATTAATCGAAAGTGGTAGCCCCTTCTCTATCAGCTCCGTCGCCTCTTCCGCCTTGCCCTGCAGTGCCAAAACACCGGCTAAGCCAAGCATCATACCGGACTTGTTCGGGTAGATAAGAAGAGCCTCTCGGTACACCTTTTCGGCGGCCTGATAGTCCTTGGCGCGTTGGTATTCGCTTGCTTTCCTGTGAATGCCGAGGCGGGTTTCTTCTGCGCGAATGGTGTCCATGCCCATAAGCAAATCAATGCTTGTTTCAAAAATATTTGCAAGAGCCGGCAAAAACATAATATCCGGATGGCACTCGCCCCGCTCCCATTTTGAAACACTTTGCGGCGTGATGTGCAGATAGTCCGCCAGCTCCTCCTGCGTCAGGCCTTTACACATACGGTATTTTTTCAAGTTCTCAGACAAAAACATTTTCACAATCCCCCTCCCTTAGCCTATAGTATATCCGAAAAAATCCCGTCATGCAATAACGCAGTTGTTGTTATTCTCTCAACCGCGCAGGGCACAAAAAACAGCTCCCGGACGAATCAAAGTCCGGGAGCTGTATGATTTTTATTACGCTTTATTTCTTACGCAGCAATTGTGCCTACAACGCCCTTTACGAAGTAGCTCATGCTCAGCATGTCGTCATCGCTTGCAACCTCGCCGTCTGCAATAACAACCTTGCCTGCTTGGTCTTCGATGGGGCCTGTGAATACATCCCATTCGCCGTTAACAAGCTTTGCCGTTGCGTCTTCAATTGCTTCTGCAGTGCCTTCAGCAACGATAGCGTCGTTGAGGGGTGCGATAGCAACGATGTCTTCTGCGATGCTGCCCCAATAGCTTGTGGGAGCCCAGGTGCCGTCAATAGCAGCCTTAACTTGTGCAACATAGAAGGGCTTCCAATCCCAGATTGCGGAAGTAAGAACGGCAGCGGGAGCTGCGGGCTGCATGTCTGTATGGTAACCGATACCGAATACACCTTTTTGCTCAGCGGCAACCTGAGGAGCCGGAGAATCCTGGTGCTGTGCGATTACATCACAGTCTTGCTCAAGAAGTACGTTTGCAGCTGCCTTTTCAAGGCTTACGTCAACCCAGTCGTTTGTCCATTCTACGTAAACAACAGCGTCAGGATTCACGGACTGTACACCCAGAGTAAATGCGTTGATGCCGCGAACAACTTCAGGAATAGGCATAGCCGCAACGTAACCAATCTTGTTGGTTTCTGTCTTCAGGCCTGCTGCGATACCGGAAAGGTATCTTGCTTGATAAATTCTGCCGAAGTAGTTACCGAAGTTTGTGTCGTTTGCCATGTAGCCGGAAGCATGCATGAACTTAACGTCGGGGTACTTTTCAGCCATTGCGTTTGTAGCATTCATGAAGCCGAAGGATGTTGTGAAGATGAAGTTACAGCCATCGTCAACAAGCTCTTCAATAGCCTTCTCAACTTCTGTGTCGATCTCGGGAACAGATTCTTTGTAAAGAGTCTTTACGCCAAGCTCAGCTTCAAGAGCCAGTCTGCCTTGGTCATGCGAGAATGTCCAGCCGCCGTCACCTACCGGGCCAACATACACGAAACCTACGGTGTAATTCACCTCAGGGGTGTTTACTACAGGGGCTGTTGTTTCTCCGCAACCTGCGAAGAGAGCTGCCATCATCAGGACAGCCAGGGCCAGTGCCAATACCTTTTTCATTTTTGCTCCTCCATTCATTTTTTACGCTTTTATAGTTATTTTTAGTGCTACAAATTTAATTTTCCGCAAAAAGGGGTATGCCATCGCGGATTTCAAGAATTTTCGCAAGGCTGTAAACGGGGATGCCGGTTTCCCGAACGGTTTCGCCGCCCTTAAGCCAGGCTTTTTCAATAGCAATGGCGCAGCCTGTCACCGTTGCCCCAGCGCTTTTAACCAGGGTGCAAAGCCCCGAAAGTGCGCTGCCCATAGCAAGGAAATCGTCAACAATGAGCACGCTGTCTGTAGGTTCAAGCAGTTTTTTCGCCACGCGGATTTCATATTCTGTTTCTTTTGTGAAGGAATAAACCGACGCGGTATGATGCGCACCGTCAAGATTGTTGCTCTTCTGCTTCTTGGCAAAAATAAAAGGCACACCAAGAGCAATGGCAACAAAAGAGGCAATGGCAATGCCGGAGGCCTCGATGGTAAGAACCTTTGTGATGCGCCGATTTTTGTATTTTTCCGCAATATCCTTGCCCATGGCAAAAAGAAGCTGTGGGTCAACCATATGATTTAAGAAGCTATCCACCTGCACAACGCCGGAAGGCAGTACGCGGCCATCCTGTAGAATTCTTTTTTGTAATAATTCCATGCGTTTTACAAGCCTCCTTTAGCTGTTTATTGCAGAAAAGGACAAAATCCTATCTTTTTTTAGTATACTACATAATGTACGTTTTTTCAACAGTTATTTTACAAAAACTTTACAAATTTTTTACTAAATCATTTCACATTTTCGGCAATTGCACTCATTGTGGCAAAAGACCTCATCTGTCATATACTGTTTGTGAGAGCGTCTCCGTTTCTCTGCCGCTGCTTTTTATCGGCTCATTAAAAAGCAGCACCCTCGAGCCTTATTATTTTTTGAGCCGGAAAGGCAATGGTTTTTATGATGAATACATATTTTTCGTATATAATGTTATGCTTTCTTGCCAGTATCGGCATTATTTCGATTTTGTGGATTGTGATGGAGTTCTGGCTGCTGCGGGGCAAGGGCGGAAAAGTCCTGCTTTTTTTGCCGCTTTACAAGGGGGATGAAACCTTAGAAAGAGACATCCAGCGGGTACTTTTTTCCAACACGCCGGTGATGTACGACAAAATTCTGCTTGTGGATTTTGGCGCAGACGCGGACACCCTTGAATACGCCCGGTATCTGGCATTTACCTATCCCAATATTTTCTGCATCGAAAAAGACAACATTTTGGACTATTTTCCTGACACGGCAGAGTAAATTCATGGTTGAAGCAGCAACCTTGCAGAATTACATAAAATCAACAAAAAACGCAAGAGGGATAGGCTCCCCCTTGCGTTTTCTTTTGCATAGCGGTTATTGTAAAAGCTGATACTCGTCTGCAAAGTTGGCAGCGTCTGCCGTGAATAAATAGGTTGTTGTAGGGCGGTCGGATTCCACAATGTAGAAGCTAACGCTGCCTTCGCCGCTTAGCGCCGCAATTACGTCGGCCTTATATTCGGCGTCAATCCAGATGCGATCGACACCTGCGCCCATAGTCCCGGTGATATCCTTCTTGCTTCCATCAGGCAGTTTCATGGTAATATCATAATAGGTATCATTGCGGGAAGAGGAATTCTTCACCAGCGAGCTGCCGTATTCATACAGCATAAGCGCAATGTCTTCGCTGTCAACCACAAGCAGCACATGCAATTTCGAGTCAGTTGTCGCGCTGTTGCTGAACTTTCCGACAAAATACGCATCATTGGAAATATACCCGTCTGCCGATGGTTCGTCAAATTCGTCCACATAATAATCCATTTTCCAAATCTTCACGGCGGGCAGCGGTGCTGCGGTTGCGGGGTCATAGGGCAGGTAGGTCGTTTTCCCGTTCTGTTCAACCAATTTGTACGCCCCGGATTCATTTGTGATAACAAGCGTTTGCGACCGTGTTACACCGTCAAAAAACAAGGTGGATTTCACGGTTTTGCTGTCAAGCATTTCCCAAGTCAAGTCTACCACCGGGCCGTTTATCAGGGTAACGGTACCTGTGCCGTCCTCATCAAACTTTGTGTACGACTCCGCAGCATCCGACTTCCAATTGGTGG
>JGI994J12354_10003985_pt1 | contig 13504 bp, 13 predicted proteins | sample IntmicLarv3ML3BL_FD_12354 | JGI IMG/M metagenome (IMG submission 12354)
CTCATCTCCGAATTCTTGAACACACCATCTTTCTTCGGAAAGAATAAGCCAATGTGTTGCGATTTGATAAACAATCACTAATCCGAGCAGCAAAACAGATTGCGTCAGCAGCACGCATCCGATAAAGAAAACGAAATAAGAAACATACATCGGATTTCGAGAGAATTGATAAAGTCCGTTCAAATTAATTCCGTTATGAGCGGGTTTTGCAAAATTTGAAACAGACAAAATACATAAAGCTAAGCCGATTGCATAAACAGCCAGCCCCGCGTAAAACAATTCGGTTGGAACAAATTTGACAGAAAGCACAAGCATGTACAAAAAAATCGCAGTTGTTGAAATTTGATAAATCCAATGCGCAAATTTTTCAGCCCCGACGCGCGGCGGGAAATAAGCCGCACGCTTTACAGATTTTTTGTTCAGCAAAATCAAAAGACCATAGCGTATCAATAAAAACGGGACCAGTAAAAGAAAACTGTTCATTTTTAACCTCCATTTTATGAAACGGGCAAAATAATCAGAAAAATGAAATTAAATAAGCTTAGAATAAAAAATCAGAATAAAAAAACTGAAAATAAAAAATGAAAGAAAACGACTTAATCGTCGCCTTTCTTTTGGAATCTGCGAATAACGTCGCGGATTAAAACAATGTCTGCTGCGGTGACAACCCAGCGGTACGGAATAATAATACCGTCGCCGGCAATGTCAAAAACGTCAGTGTTGACATGGTTTGCAATGATTCCGGAAACAGATTGGCTTTCAACATCAATAATTAAATCAGTGACTTTTCCGACATAAATACCGTTAACGGTGTAGATGTCAAGTCCGAAAAGTGAAGTCAGTTCAGTACGCATATTTTCTCGCCTTTGAATAAGATGTGTAAATGTATAAAATGTGTGAATGAATTAGGAGTATATAGGAAATACAATATAAATTATTTGTTCGTTCTTATAGCTTTTGACGTTTCAGGAGTTACAGGAATAAAATCCTGAACTTCTGAATCATTGAAATTTTTATTTTTACTCGATTTTGAATTGAACCGTTGTAAACATCGGACCGCGAACATCAATTTTCTTCTTGTTTCCGGTGATGTAGCGCTGACCGAGATCTGTTAATTTCATATTCACTTCGGAAAGCATTTTAATCATTCTTGCGCGCGACTCATGTTCGGACGCGCCGGACAAAACAGCGTCTTCCGCTTCTGCGGCTGCTTCAGCTGCAAATGCCGCGACAAATGTAAATCCGGTTCTTGCCGAATGATTTTCAAGTGCTTTTTCCCATTTTTTATTATCGGGAACGCCGAGAAGATCGCCGTTGTAAGCAACCACTTCATTAAAAGCAGCAGGCCCTGAAAGACTTGTGTCGGATTCATGTTCGGCAATTGAAACCGTAACTGTTTTACCGGATAATTCACCGCGCCAAATTTCAAAAGAACACGGTCCCGGCTCTTTGCCGTATTTTGCAAATCCTTCAACAATCGCATCGGCAATTTCGCGTCCGGCATCTGTTTTCGGAGTGCGGATAAGTTCGACTTGTCTTGAAAGTTCAGAGTCCTCAAGTTCCCAGTCGCCGTATTGCGAAAACTGAGGATAAGTCATGTAGCGCATATCTTTTGCGTCGTACAAAATCATTGCTAAACGCTCAACACCGAGACCGAGATTCATAACCGGCATAGGAATATTATATTCGGAAAGCGCCGGCGCGGCATAAATTCCGAAAGTTGCGACTTCAATCCAGCCGTCATTGTATTTCGTATCCGAGCCGTCCAATTTCGGGTGATAAGCATAAACTTCAATTTGCGTATCGGGCGCGTAATATTTGCTGCGTTTGTTATCCGGACGGAACATAAATTTCTCAAATCCGAATTGAGAAAGCAATCCTTCCGCAATCATTTTTCCGTGATCGATTGTCACGTTTTCATCCATGATAACACAGGAAGCTGAATAGTAAGTCATGAGACGGGAAGCGTCTTCCTGCTGCTCACGGCGGAAACAGCGGTCAATTGAAAATAATGAAAACGGCGGTTCATTTCGTTCCAACAATTCTGAAAGTGTGATAAACCAACCGCTGGTCATGTGACTGCGAAGTGTTTTTGATATGGCTTCCGGTTTGAGTTCCTTGAATTCCGGAAAAACTTTGTCAATGAGTTCGGTGACGAGAATATCGGTGACATTGAGCTGCTCGGCAAGTTCTGAAACCAAGTCGTCGCCTTCGATTGTTCCTTTTTTGTAAGCGTGAAGAACTTTTCGAATAATTTCAATGCCTTCGTCATCGGTCCCGACAATGATTTCTTTGATTTTTCGAATGCGTTCGTCAGAAATTCCGACATTGGGGCGCGGCAAACCTGCCAAATAGAAACAGCGATCCAAAACGGCGGGCGCTTCGTCGCCGAATTGTTTGTAAATGTCGCGCTCTTCCACGATTAAAGGATTCATATATTCGGCAAAACCCATGCGCATATACGCTTCTCTTAATTTTTGGATTGTTTCATAAACGGGATGCGGTTTTCCGAAAGTCGGTTTCATGCGCGGATAACTTTCTTCCGGCGTGTTTTTCTTAATAAAATTTCCCGATTCAATCCATGCTTTTTCAAAATTTTCGGTTTTTTCCCGACGAACTTGTTCCGGATCAAAAATCATAATAATGCGCCTCGATAATTAGAATTTTAAAATATTGTAATTTAAATGAATGAATAGTTTTGATGAATTCGTTTTTCAGAATAATAAAGATTCCCTCAAACAGTTGAGTTTTTGAATCATTTCAAATTCAAAATGAAAAAAAGAAAGTNTCGGATTTATTAAAANCCGAGACTGAATGAAACAGCGGTGCCTGAAACCANAACNCCGATAAGGAANCCGAGAATTGCGCCGGAATTCAAAAACGGAAGTCCTGCTTGCGGTTTTCCGCGTGAAACGACATACATCAAAACAGCGAAACCGACCATTGTTCCGANAGCCGTAAACAGTGCCGGCGTTGAAATGAATCCGTCNTGTTCGATGAAATGGTTTGCCGAAATAACCAAAAGCGTCGGAATAACCGCATCGCCCAAACCCATGAAAAGAGCGTCTGATTTTTTCTTCTTTTTCTGAATTGCGATTTCAGCATCTGTTTTTCCTTCGTTTTCGCTGCTATCCGCTTCGTCATCATCGTCGTCAGAAAAATCATCGGTAATGTAAGAATAATTCCATTTTCGCGGAATAACAAACAAAATCGGAAGCTTCATGTCCATCATACCGTTTGCAAGCGTCAGCATGTGTTTTGTTTTGTAAACGGAAATGAAATCGTAAATCAGAAGCCCGATCATAATGAGAATAATCGGAACGTAGGACAGCGAAACGCCGATAATGGAACAAGCGCCGATTGCAATCGTAATTCCTGCGATATCAATAATATACCATTCGGGAAATTTGTAAAGAAGAACGGCAAGAATGACGGCGATTGCGATTGCTAAAATTGTTGTTGCCGTTGTCAAACCGACGGCTTTGTCCAAAAGCGCCGCAAAAACATAATACAGCGTCACAGCGATTGAGAAATAAATAATTCCGCGAATAATAAATTCCATATTTTTGCGCATTAAGAAAATGATGAGCGCTGAAAATAAAATTAATATAACAATGTAATAGGCGGCGTAGCCGATACTTTCCGGATTTTCAAGCTGGGACTGACTGACAATGTAATCTGTCGCCGACAGCCAAAGAGAACCTGCCTGAACAATCAAAATGAAAGCGGCCATGATAAAATAAGGAACCAAATTTCCGAGTTTTTCGGAAAAGGTCAACGGTGCTTGGGATGTTTTATTACTCAAAAAAAAACCTCGCTTGGGTTATAAGATAGAATCAAAAGATTAGAGTCACTCGATTTAAAAACGAAACCGAATGAATAAATTTATAGAGAAAATCAGAGTCAATATTTATATATCTTCGTAAACTTTTTTAATATCATAAACAGCGGTTTGAATTTACAAACCGCAGCGATTTCACACGTTTCGCACAAATTTTATTAGATTCATATCGTTTTTAAATAAAACAATCAATTCACAGATTTCAAGGTAAAAATATGGATACAAAAGACATTATCGCTTTTATTTTAATTGAAGCTGCCACACTCGTCATGGCATACGCATGGCTGCAAAGATTCGTTTACAACCCTTACAACTGGGTCATTATTTTCTGTCTTCTCATCGTTGTCGGCGTTGCCGCATACATGATTTTATCAGTCAACAGCCGCCTCTCGGAAATTGAAACACGCATGGAAGCGCGCGATAAAGCAATCCGCGTCAGCATTATGACTGTTGAAGCCGATTTGGAAAACCAACTTCAGAAATTAAACAACAATGTTGAAAGCGCAGTTTCTGAAATCAATAAAAAGAGATTCATTTAACTGAATCTTTTTCATTTTCTTTTTTTATTCTTTCGTTTTTTTTTTGGTTCTTTTTTTGTGATTGAAAATCAAAAGGTTTTTACATATCTTTCCCGTTTTTTCGCTATGAAATCTTTTAAACAAAACGCTGTTGTTTTTGATTGTGCCGGAACTCTTGTTGAAATGTACAGAGTGACAAAGGATTTGGAAACGGAAAAAATCATTTTAGACGCAGATAACTTAAAACTTATTTCAGAATCAAAGGGCTGCGGATTAATTATTTTAGATGCGCCGTTGGATTTGGTGCAGGCACAGCCGCCGGAAAGATTATTATCGGATTTCATGAGAAAAGAAAAAATTCCGTTCGGTGTTGCTCATGCGACTGCCGGCTTTAACAGCGGCGACATTTCAAGAATATTATTAGATGACAAAACGACAATGAAAGAATTCTTGGAAACAAATAAAGAAGCAACCGCCTTTTTTGATGATATTATTTATGAAGTTTTCGGATTTTTCGCCGATTCGGAAAAAAATAAAATTACGCATGTAATGAGCACAGGCGGCAAACTTTTTGATAACGCAAAAGATGTTGTTTCCGCCGCAAGTGAGAATTGCGACATATACATCGCGTCCGGCGACGATTACAGCAATTTAAACCGCGTTGCCGACAAATTAAAAATTCAAAGAGAAAATGTAATCGGATTATCCAATGATGTTCGAAAAGAGGAAATTGTTCGTGATCTTCAAAACCATTATGCAAAAGTAATCATGATTGGAGACGGCATTAACGATATTTTAGCACTCGACGCCGCAGATTTCGGAATCTTAATCAGCCGAAGTAATTATTACACGCCTGACGAATTAAGAGATTCGGCAGATTCTGTTGTTGATGATTTAGGAGAATGTCCCGACATATTAAACGCTTATATTTTAGAGTAAACAACTTTGCAATATTTTACAATTAAATCGATTCATTCATTAGGAAAAACTGAAATAATCAAGAAATCATTTCTAACAACGATTCAAAAAATTTAGTACTCAAAATCAAAATCATTCACAATCATTAAAAACTGTCTTTTTCAACATAATTGCAACGGTAGCAGCATAAGCAGCAGTATATTTGCAAGCTCAGAAAGTGAAGGAAAAATAAAACTTTCAAAGACAGAAAAATAAAGGAACTGAAAAAATATGACTGCTTTTATTGAAATAAAAAATTTATCCGTTGACTTTGACGGTAAATATGTTTTGAAAGATGTCAATCTGACTGTTGAAGAAGGAAAAGTCATCGGAATTTTGGGGAAAAGCGGCTCCGGAAAAACCATCTTAATGCACGTATTAAGAGGAACAGAACCGGTCGGNCGCGTAACCGGCGAAGTTTTGTATCACGTNGCNCGCTGCGGCTGCTGCCGTCATGTNGAATTTCCGAGCAAAGCCGGCAAAANNTGTGAATGCGGCGGAAAATATGAGCCGTTCACNATTGATTTCGTTTCAGCNGGACTTCATGATGAAGAGCGCAAAGATGTTACAAAGCGTATCTCAATCATGATTCAGAGAACGTTTGCGCTTTACGGCGATGACAGCGTTTTGACAAANATTTTGAATGCTTTAACCGAAGTCGGTTACAAAGGAAATGATTCNGTTAAAAAGGCGGCNGATTTGCTTGAAGAAGTAAATGTTTCTCACCGCATGATTCACATTGCCCGCGAACTTTCCGGCGGCGAGAAGCAGCGTGTTGTTTTAGCGCGCCAGCTTGTNAAAGANCCGATGCTTTTGCTGGCGGATGAGCCGACCGGAACGCTTGACCCGATGAATGCGGATTTGGTTCATAAAATTTTGATGAAATCCGTTGAAAACCGCGGCATGACNATGATTATTACATCTCATTGGCCGGAAGTCATTTTAGAATTGGCGCACAAAGCTGTTTTGCTGGACGAGGGACANGTTGTTGAAATCGGAGAGCCTCAGAAAATTGTTGATAAATTCATGGAAGATTANACCGGAATCATTGTTGACAAGCCGAAAGAGTTCGGAGAGCCGATTATAAAANTTGAAAATTTAACCAAAAAATTCGTTTCTGTTGATCGCGGNGTTGTTCGTGCGGTGGATGATATTTCNTTTGAAGTTTATGAAAAAGAAATTTTCGGTTTNATCGGGGAAAGCGGTGCCGGAAAAACAACAACATCAAAATTATTGATGGGACTTGTTCCGCCGACAAGCGGCGGCGTTTCGGTTCGCGTCGGCGAAGATTGGGTGAGTATGTCTGTTCCCGGCGTCAATAACAAGGGACGCGCGACGAAATATATGGGCATTCTCTATCAGGAATACAGTCTTTATCCGCAAAGCACTGTGATTGAGAATTTAACAGAATCCATCAGCTTGGACCTGCCGTATGAACTCGGTATCAGAAAAGCAATTCAAGCACTCAAAGTTGCAGGATTTACGGAAGAAAACGCTAAAAGCATTTTACAAAAGAGAACTTTTGAATTGAGTGAAGGCGAAAGACATCGCGTTGCGATGGCGCAGGTTCTCATGAAAGAGCCGAATATTGTGATTATGGATGAGCCGACCGGAACAATGGATCCGCTGACGCGCGCTTCTGTCACAAACTCTATTTTGAATGCGCGTGAAAAACTCGGCGAAACTTTTGTAATCGTGTTTCTCACGACATGGATTTCGTTCATGAAGTTTGCGACCGCGTGGCATTAATCAGAGGCGGAAAAATTGAAGCAATCGGCGACCCGCACGAAATTGTTCCGCGTTTGATGGAAAAAGAAAAGAAATCAAAAAGCGGCGAAAACTCGAAAAAAGACGCGGTTGCGTCCGAAAAATAATTCGAAAACGTAAGCAGCATATCAAAATAAAATATGAAACGCAGATTTTCTGTGTAAAATATTAAAACCCGAATGAACGGGGATGAAATGAGATGGCATCAAAAATCAATGTCGCAGTAAACGGAACTGAATTTGCATTTGATGAAAAAATCACGCCGGCGAAAGTGATTCAGGAAACAGGCGCGCCTTATACGGATGGCGCTTGCGTCTGTATTGTCAAAAAGCAAAAAAAGGAAGAAGCGACTCAAACAAAAGAATATGTTTTGAAAACGACAAAAGGACCTTTAATTATCGAATTAAAGGATGCGCAATCGATTTCATCACAAATATGGATTCAAAAACTTGACAGCTTGACGCCGTTTCCGATATTAATGGAAAGCACTGATGCCCTTTCTTTCGGTCCTTTTGAAACCGATTACGAAATGAGCCGCGGAAGCAAACGCTATCGAAAATACGATGTTTTAATCAGCGCCGGCGGATTTGATACTTCCAAAGCAACTCTTATTTTTTCGAAACGAGATCATTATGCCGAATACGGAACGCCGGAAGACGGCGTTTTTGCAACGCTTATTGCCGGTCGCACAAATCTTGAAAAATTAGATAAAGGTGACTTGATTGAATCTATTGAGCCTTTCATTGAAGAAAATATCGCCTTCGGCGAAGGATTTTGCACAACAGATTTATCAATTCAGTTGGAAGACGGCGACCGCTTAATTACGGTTGCCGAAGTTGAAATGTCGCCGCATTCGCCGCACGGCGCGGAAACATTTTTCGCATTGGCAAAAGACGGAACACTGACAATCAATGCAACCGCAACCGCTTTTCGTTCGGACGACACGCTGAAAGGCGAGCCGTGCGAATATGAAAATTTTGAGCCGCGAAAAATCGGCGCCGTATCTCTTAGAACAGCCGGAAACGGACGCGGCAGAATGTATATTTCAACAGCGGATCGAGCTTCCAGTTTGCTTCATTCTGTTGTCGGTCATGTGACTTCCGGAATGGAGCTGCCGTATTTTGCAAAAGACGGAGACAGATTTACGGTTGAAACTTCTCCGCCGAGATTGCTGCTGCTCAGCCATTCTGTAAAAGATTCAAAAGAATTACTGAACGCGCTCGGAATTAAATTAACCGTCAGCGGCGGCGAAGATGATGAAAACGTAATTGTATCGCAGAATCCGAAAACCACGATTGAGATACTGCGCGCCGGCGAAGTTGAAGTCACCGCTGTTCCGCTTTCAAAATTAATTGAAGTTGAATTTTATTATGATGCGGCGCCCAAAAGTGTTGAGTTTTTCAGGCATTCCATTGACTTGAAAACTCAGCCGGTCGGCTCTCTTCCTGTGTCGATGGTATATGACGAAACTTACATTTTCAAAGCAGAAAAGCAAGCGGAACGCTACAAAGAAATTATGCCGGAAAACACGCCGAAAGAAAAAGTCAGCGCATTTGATTTAGGAATTACAAACCAATCCGCAAAGCGCGCCGGCTATATCGGCGTCAGACTTGCCGATGAAACAATGTTTGGTCCGACCGGAGAGAAATTCGATGCAACCAATATCATCGGCCGCGTTTTAAATCCTGAAAAATTGAAAAACATCGAAGAAGGCGGCTTAATTTATATCAGAGAAATCGGCGCGCGCAAATCTTCTGCCGAACCGGAAAGCGAAGAAGATTTGGAAATTGAAAACGAAGCGGAGGAATGAAATGACAGAAGCAGCCGAAAAATCATTTAAAAATCTTCATGTTAAAAAACCGTTATCGGGACAAAAAGAAATTACAAAAATTGTCGCTGTCAGTTCCGATAAAATTTTGCCGGGAGACGCAGCTCAAGCGGCTTACGCTTCGGGATATCCGATAACATTAAAAGAAACCTGTTACGGACTCGTTTTAACAGGAACGGAAGAAAACGTAAATCAGGTTATTGAAATTATCAGAAATTTAGATAAAAATTATATTTTTGTCAAAGACCGCGGATTTCCGACAGGCGACCCGCGCCGCTGCCGCGCGACTCGAAACGGCGGTCAGCGTCCCGGATTTTATACGCTTCACGCCGAAATATCAAGAATGGGAACAATCGGAGAAGCGCTTGATAATTACGACGCAAAAGTCGAAAAAATCAACGCGGAATGGCCGAGCCGTCCGGATTCGTTCAAATTGGAAAATTACATAACAGAAACGCTTGGAGAAAGCAAAGTCAAACCGAAAGGCGTTCAATTGAAAAAATCAAAAGAAGACGAAAATTGAATTAAAATTATTTTTTAAAAATACTTCAAATTTATTAATTTAAAAACTCAAAATAAGGGAAAAACACAAGAGGTGGATGTTTTGGTGAAAGTTTTTATTTATCCTACAAACAGCTTTATTCTGGCGGATTTAGTGACGCGGGCAGGTCATGAGCCGCTTGTCGTTATGAATCAAGTGCGTGAGAAAGTCACGCAGCTCAGCGTTGATTCGCCGCCGCTGAATATTACGCCGGAAGACCCGAATATCGGATTGAAATACGCCGCAATCGAAGTTCCGGCAGGCGTTCGCGGCAGAATGGCATTAATGGGACCGCTGACAGAAGAAGCTGAAGCCGGAATTATTATTGAAGACGCGCCGGCTGATTTCGGCTGCTCGGGATGTAACCGCGCCAACGAACTCACCAAATATCTTGTCAGAACAAACGTCGATCGAAGCCGAATTTTAGAAATCAGCTATCCTTCAAGCGAAGATCAAATGCACGATTTCGTTTACACTGTGATGGATTTCTTAAACGCGCTTTCCGCGGATGGTGAACAACAATGAGCGAAGCAAAAAAACAACAAAAACCGGAAGCAAAAGTCAAAATTGCATTGGTTTCCTGCGGAACCGAATACGGCGGCGTTCAGCCGGCATTTGAAGCCGCTGCCGAAAAAGTCAACGCCGAATTCATTTATCCTGAAATTAATATTTCATCGCTTGACACCATCGGAAAAGATTTCGGAATTGAAGCTGCCAGCGGCGATTTAAGATTAATGATGGCACGCGCGCAAGCTGTCGTTCGCGGCGAAACAATCGCGGACGGTGTTTTCGTCACAACTTGTTTCAGATGCGCCGAAGCCGCAATTGTCAGAAACGAGGTTCGTCGATACATTCATCGCCATTCAAATATCCCCGTAATCAGTTATTCTTTTACAGAACAAACAGATGCCGTGACTTTATACACGCGTTTTGAAGCATTGACAACCGTTGCCAAGCGCCGTCATTTGTTGGCGCGTGAAGTTCAGCACGGCATTACTGCCGGCATTGATTCGGGGTCAACGACAACGAAAGCCGTTATCATGAAAGATAACAAAATTATCGGAACCGGCTGGGTGCCGACCAACGAAGTTTTGGACAGCGCTGAAAAAGCACTCGTGCAAGCCATTGAAATGGCAGGAATTTCCCGCGAAGAAATTCAAGCAATGGGAACAACCGGATACGGCCGCTACTTAGTCGGCGAGCATTACAATGCTGATTTAATTCAAGAAGAAATTACAACGAATTCAAAAGGCGCCGTTTATTTGGCAAATGTTCAAAAAGGACCGGCAACCGTCATTGATATCGGCGGCATGGATAACAAAGCGATTTCCGTTGAAGACGGAATTCCCGGAATGTTTACAATGGGTGGCATTTGTGCCGGCGCCTCGGGTCGTTTCTTTGAAACTGTTGCAAAAAGATTGAACGTTGATATCACCGAGCTTGGCGATTTGGCAATGAAAGGATTGCAGGAAAACGTTTCAATGAACAGTTATTGTATTGTTTTCGGAACGCAGTCTCTCGTCAATTCGCTTGCAAAAGGCGCGCTTCCAAAAGATGTTGCCGCCGCTGCCTGCCGAAGTGTTGTTGAGCAGATTTATCAGCAGCAACTTCAGGAAGTCGATGTGAGAGAGCCTGTTATTTTAGTCGGCGGATCTTCTTTAATCAAAGGCGTCCCGAAAGAACTCGGCAATTTACTGAATGTCAAAGTTATTGTTCCTGAAAATTCGCATTTGATCGGCGCTGTCGGTGCGGCGCTTTTGTCCTCGGGATTTGTGGAGGAGTAACGCATGAGCATGGAACCGTTAGAGGTTTTCAGAGTTTGGTCTGTCGCGGAATCAGAAGCAGAAGTTTATCGAGACATCATTTCAGATGTGTTGTCAGATCTGCGGCTGGCTTCCGCAATCGGTCGGATTAATGTTGAAATTTATCCGCCGAAATCTCTGTTCATGATGACCGCTATTCTTCGCGATGTTGAAATGCCGGTTCGCGTTTCAGATATGGCGACTGTTGATACGGTTTATGAAAGCGGTGAAGAATATATTCGAATCGTGATTGAGCGAGAGAAATATATGACAGAGCTGACGCGCTATTTATGGGAAAAATACACGCCGGCAAATGTGATTCAAGCTGACCGATGGACAATACTTGTTCGCTCCAAAGATGTTGTCGGCGATGTTGAAAATCTGCCGAATTATATTATTACAAATCCGTCACAGAATCTTCATTCTAATATGATTGAATTTTCAATACGCTCTGTCCCCGAAGGATTCCGTGTCCGATATCATACGTTTGAAAACAACGAATTTTTGTTTGTTGCCTCTGAAGATATTGTTGAGCCGCATCAATTAGAACACGCCAAACTGATGATGGAAAAATTAAAAACAATGCCTGCCGAACTGAAATCCAGAGGTTCTGACGACAATCAGCAAGGACGAATGCAAAGAAACCGAGCGCAGGAGGGAATGTAAATGGGAACAGTTTACGAGCCTTATGTTTTTAACGGCGGTGTTTACAAACACGGTTTAATTATTGAACTTTTAGAAGACGTCGGCGGCTATCTTGTCAATAAAATGATTACGATTACGGAAGTGACGATGGACATGATGATTCCTGCCGACGACGTTCCGCTGATTGAAGAGTTGGCAAAAAAATTATTGGGAACATTAATCAAATCGCCGCTGACCGGTGTTGAAATCGCTGTTGTTTCTCCGACGCTTGCGTCGCATCACTTGCCGCATGCCGCTTGTGATATTGCCGAATATTTACGTCATCCCGGCGCAAAAACGACGATGATCGGTCTTGCGCGCGGAATGGGACGGCGCGTTTCACTCAATGATGATTTTGAACGCCGTTTGATTAATGAGCATGACCTCGCCCTTTATTGTTTAGGTTCGTTTAAGGATTGTATTGTCAATAAAAAACCGCGCCTTTTTGAAGGCGTCGAAGTTCCGATTGTTGCAACGGGCGGACCTGCCGACATTTCGGTTGAAGAAATTGACGGCGCCGACGTTTATGTCGGAAATCTCGGGCGCCGCTCTCACAGAATGCGCAGCAATGATGAAATGAATGCGTTGGACACTATGAATGAGAATGTTTCAGAATTAGTGGATCAGATTCGCAAAAACTTAGCACGAGACCCGCCGGCTGTTCTTCCCGCGCGCGCTATGAAAGAAATTGAGAATCAGGTTCCCGAAGTTATGACGTCGCTTGCGCCGTCTCCTTTGGTGCTTAAAATGTCAGGCGTTCGTGTTAAATTGCCGTATGATTTGTTCCATGAAAAAGTGGCAAACGTGGAATTTGATGAAGGACCGAAATTGGGAGAGATTGCTTCGATTTCGAAATCTAAGATGAATGATTACATTTTGGTTCAGATTAAGCCGAAATCGGAAGTCGGATTTGAGATTTAATCAAAATAAAGGAGGCGGAGACAATCGAAACGCAAACATTTGAATGGAAAGGACCGTTCGCGTGGCCGGGTTACGAAAAAGAAACCGGTCTTGATTCAATTCCAGATGTTGTCGGGGTTTATCTTTGGACATTTGAATACAAAGACGGATATGTGCTTTATTTGCCGGGCGTGACCAAATCTATGAAAAAGAGATTTCAATCTCATTCACGCTCTTTTAGAAACGGCGAATATTATGTTTTGCATCCCGAACAAGCTTCAAACGGTGTTCGTGAAGTTCTTTGGGATTGGAAATATTCTGAAAATAAGGAAGAGTTTGAAAAGAATAAGCATTTATTATTGAAAGATGTTGAAAAACAGCTCGCAGCAATGAGAATTTTTGTAGCGGAAATTCCGAGCCTGCACCTTAAAGAAAGAATGGAAGGCGCGTTAATTAAGAATCTTTACGGTTCAAACGAATCGTGGGCGAAATTAGCCGATCGCGGCATGCACTATTTAGACCCCAAGCCGAGCGACAAAGGATATTACGGACAGCCGATTGTAGCGGAAAATGTTTGCTCTGCTAAAATATACGGGCTGCCGGATAAATTGAAAGTTGATTAATTACAATAACCGTTATATATCCCCTCTGACGTTTTAGAATATC
>JGI994J12354_10003986_pt1 | contig 13499 bp, 13 predicted proteins | sample IntmicLarv3ML3BL_FD_12354 | JGI IMG/M metagenome (IMG submission 12354)
ATGGCTCGCGCGTGCGCGGAGGTGTCAAGGGCGAGGCTTTTGAACGAAAAAATGCCGGGCACAGGCATGGTGGGCCCAAAAGTAACGGAAAAAATGGCCGGGGACAGACAAACAACAGCCTCAGAAATGGGGGGCAAAAAAGCAGCGGTCAAAAGAGCGCTGAGCAGAAAAACGGCGGCATCAAAAGCACTGAACCAAGAAATAACGGTCAAAGGAGCGCCGGGCAACAAAACAGCGGACAACCGGGTGTCGGACACGACCAAGCGGGCCAAACACCCGGCGAGCGGAAATCCGGTGGCAGAAAGAGGCGGCGTCGCTGATGAGGGTGTATGTCCATCGGGTGCCGCAAGACTGGCCCCGCGAGCGGACGCGGCAATGCGCGCATGAGTTGCTGAAAACGGCTCTGCTGCGCGATTTTGGCGTGCAAGCGCCGCTGTGTTATGCGCCGCCCAAACCTGCACCCCAATGTACGCCCATGCTCACCCCGACGTCCGCCACGACGCTCATGCCTGCGTTTGCGGGGTGCGGAAGTGTGGGCCAAGACGCGTGCCCCCAAGGCCGTATCCCGCCTAAACCCACACTTGCGGGAAGCGACTTGCAAGTCAACCTCAGTCACACCCAAGGTTGCGTGGCGTGCGCCATCGGCCGGGTGGCGGTGGGGGTGGACGTGCAGGCGGCTGATCGGCTGATTACTGACGCTTTAGTTGCGCGAGTACTTGCGCCAAGCGAGGCGTTGCTGCGCACGAAAATGATGAGGACGCCGGGAATGCCGCAATCGCTAGAAACCCAACAAGCGTCGCAATCACCGAAACTGTGGCAAATATCGGAACCCCCACAAGCGCCGCAACTGCCAGAGGCGCTTAGAAAACCGCAAGCGCCGCAAACCCCGCAATCACCCAAAACGCCTTGCACTACCGACCCTTTCTTCGCCTTCTGGGCGCTAAAGGAAAGCGTGCTGAAATACACCGGACAGGGCTTGGCCGGAGGGATGCGGAGGGTGGTTTTTGAAAAACTGCGGCAGAAGGGCGTTGTCCCTTGTAATCATGCGGATATTGACGTATACTATAGGACGAATGGGCCGATTCACGTGGCGGTATGCGTGCCGCACGGGGAACCAATTAAATGGTGCTTCTCGGAAGAATGAGAAAAAGCAATCCGAAAGCGCGTCCTGGAAGATCAGAGCAAAAACCAACCAAGAGGTGCTTGGCTGTGATTGGAACGAGGCCCAAACCAATTGGTGAGGGGTAAAAACAAAAAGGAGGCTGTGTGATGATCATTGGAACCAAAGAAAACTTTAATGAGCAGGTTTTGCAGTCGCCCGAGCCTGTGCTGCTGGATTTTTGGGCCGCGTGGTGCGCTCCCTGCCGTGCTGCCATGCCCGCCGTGGAGCGGGTGGCCAACGAGGTTGCGGGCGTGCGCGTTTGCAAGGTCAATGTGGATGAACAGCCCGAATTAGCCGCCATGTTCGGCGTGCGCAGCATCCCCATGTTTATTGCCGTCAAGGACGGTCAGGTGCTGGAAAAGCAAGTGGGCGTGCGCAGCTTTGAGCAGCTAAAAGCCATGCTGGGCCAATGATTTCGGGCTGTTTTTGAGGGCGTTTGCGAGGTAAAGTGTAAACTTTTCAAGAACGTTTCAAAAAGCGAAAGCGTCCTGCAAAGCGAAAAAGATAAATCATGCAAGCGAAAAGTAATCACAGAGAAATCACAAAATTAAAATTTTGGAGGATATTCATGAAGCGTTTGGATTTCGACTACAGCATTGAGATTGCGACACCCCATCCCGTGTGGCTCAAACCCTATGCCGGCGGTCGTCCCCGCGCCTTTGTGGTGCCTTCCATGATGTTTGGGCGTAACCTGGCCGAGCTTTGCCAGCGCATGGATTTGGATTTTATCAACGTCACCATCGACCGCTGGTGGGACAACAACAAATGGGGTCTTGGCGACCACTACGACCTACGGGGTGCCATCAACGATTTTGGCCCCATGTACGAAAACATGGAGCGCGTGCTGTGCTCGGACGAGCATTTTGATGTGCTGGTGCTGCCCGGCATCAATGGCTGGGCGCACTTTACGCCGGGCATTGTGGCCGCCATCGAGCGCCGGGTGCGCGAGGGTGCCGGGCTGGTGCTGGTGAAACCCTTCCACGGCAAAACCGATGTGCGCATCCCTGAACTCGACGCCATGTCGCCGCTGTATTCGGTGGATCAGGAGCTAATCGACGAGGAAAGCGGCTATTTTGTGCCCGAAACCGAGCACCTGGGCCGTGGGCAATGGCGGGTGGAGGTCAACGAGATTACGTCGGGTTTCCCTGCGGAAATTCTGGACTTTTCACTGTTTCAGTATTACCGCTACGAGGCGCGGGGCGAGGTGTTTATCGCCGCAGAGGACGGCACGCCCATTGCCGCGCGCAAAACCTATGGGCAGGGCCGCGTGGTGGCGTTTGGCTATCTGCCGCAGGATTTGGTCCCCAATACCCAAGGCCCCAAGCCGAAATCCTGCTTTGAAAGCACGGGCGAGGACAACGAGGTCCCCAATTCCGAGTTGCATTTTGACCCCATCGAATATATGTACATGATGNTCGGNNNAGGCCGTGTATTATGCTGCCAAACGCGAACCCGCGGCCCGCCTGACCGGCGCTGAATGGTCGGCGGATGCCGTCACGGTGCAGACCGACAAACCCTGCGACTGTGCCCTGCATGTTGAGCTGAAGAATCGATTTGATCGCGTGATAGCAAGCGCGATTTGCCAAGGCCTCACGGTGACGTTGCCCGCGTGCGTGGCACAGGGCGGTCAATTCCGGCTGGAGGCGCGGCTGGTCAACAGCGCGGGCCAAACCGTGGATTGCGCCGTGTTTAGCCATGAAATCCCTCTGACGGCACAGATTACCGATGTGCGCACGGACGTCGCCGAGGCGGCGCTGGTGGGGGATGACATTACCGTGACGGCGGACATCCAAGGTGATGGCGACTTGTCCATTGAGGTCTATGATCTGTTCGACCGCAAGCTGGCCGTGCTGCCCGTTGGCGCGGTGGCTTCCGGCACGTATACCGCGCGGTACACGGTTCCTGAAATGCTGGCATTGAAACTGTATTTCCGCGCCGTGCTGTGCCGCGAGGGCTATGCGCTCTGCGAATATGAATCCCGCCCCGTTACCGTAACGCCCCAAAAGCGCGGGTTGGATGAGTTTGAGGTGCTGATGTCCTGCGCGCACAATGGCCGCCGCGATTTTAATAAAATGCTGCGCGAACGGTTTATTGAGGCGGGTGTCACCGGGCTTTTCCCGGGCGACAGCAAGTTTACAACGGGTTGCGGGGCGCACGGCCTTGGCATCTATTGGTACAACCGCAAGCCGTATGGCGAGCGCAAAAACCAATGGCTGGAAACCGGCGACAAGCAATACCTCACCCGCGTGCCCTGCCTTAACAGTCCCGAGCTGTGGGAAGAGATGATTCGTGAAATCCACGAAACCGTTGCCAAGCAAGCGGCGTTTGGGCCGGTGTCGTATTTTGCCAATGATGAAGGCTCGCTGACCTGCTATGGCGACGAGCTGGAACTTTGTCATTGCCCCACCTGTGTGGTGCTGTACCAAAAATTCTTGCAGGAAAAATACCAAACGCTGGCGGCGCTGAATCAAGCGTTTGGCATGAACTATGCATCGTGGGAGGAGGTTGTGCCTTTTACCACCGCCGAGGCGCTGGCGCACAACAACTACGCGCCGTGGGGCGCGCACCGGTTGTTTATGGAAAAAACCTTTACGGATGCTTATCTGAAAATCCGTGACGCCATCCAGTATTCCGATCCCAATGGCCGCATTCGGATGTCGGGGTGTCAGGCTTCCACGCCCTTTACGGGCTATGATTACTACCTGCTGCACCAATACGTGGGTTATTTTGAAGCGTATGGTGTGGGCGGGCAGTTCGAGTTCCACCGTTCCTTTAAGACCGGCGACACGATTTTGGGCTTTTGGACGGGCTATGGCGTGCGGGGACTCAACGCCAGCCACGCCATTTGGAACGCCCTGCTGCACGGGCTGACGCTGACCTCGCTGTTTTGGCAATATTCCATCCTGAACCCGGATTATACCCTCAGCATGTCGGCCAAGGAGCTGGCCGAAACCACCACCGAAGTGCGCCGCCGGGGGATTGGCAAGCAGTTGCTGTACAACGCGCGGCGGGATAATCTAGGCATTGCTGTGCATTATTCGATGCCCTCCATCCACGGCTCATACATCCGCAACGACGAAAAACGCTTCAACAAATGTCGCGGCGGCGTCCTTGCCATGCTGGAGGATATGGGCTATCAATACGACATGCTGGCCACCCAGCAAATTGAGGCCGGGCTTTTGAAGCAATTCAAGGTGCTTTTCCTGCCGTATTCCATTGCGTTGACTGCGGCTGAGGTTGCGGCCATTCGCGAATTCGCGGCGGGCGGCGGCATGGTGATCGGCGACGCCCAAATTGGGCTGATGGATGAAAACTGTCGTCTGTACGACACCGGCTTTTTGGACGATGTGTTTGGCTTGCGCCGGTGCGGCACCGACGGGCGGCACTTCAACAGCGGCGACGGCTTTGACAAAGCAACGGATTTCCCCTATTTTGACACCACGCTTAATTCCGAACGCGACATCAACATGGCCGAGATCGGCATTCGCGAGGGCACGGGTCGCGCAGCCTTTACTGAAACCTTTATGGGGCACGTCAAAGGGTATGTGGTCAACGAGTTCCAAAAGGGTTTTGGCGTATACCTCAACAGCTTTTTTGAAACCTACACCAAAGCGCGCGAGCAGGGGGGCGGGGCCTTTATGCGCCGCACCTTCCAAAGCCTGTTGGCCCGTGCAGGTGTGGAAAAATTCGCCACGCTGCAAACGGCGGCGGGGGAGTGGATTGTTAAGGATTACGAAACCGTGTACTACAGCCTGCCCGGCAATGTCCGCATGGTGGCGGTGCTGCGCGGGTTTGAGGATCGTTCCGAGCGCGGCCACGACGGCTTGAAGCTTGGCGGTGCACAGGAAAAACAAGAGGCCGGTGAGGCCATCACCGTTCTATTGCCCCAAACGGCGCATCTGTACGATGTACGCCAGGGTACCTACCTCGGCCATGCCGACCGCATCCAAGCGGCCATCGCGCCCGCCGAATGCGGCATCTATGCCATGCTGCCCTTTGCGGCGCGCGGCTTGCATGTGAATGCGCCAAAAACCCTGACGCCGGGCGGTGAATTCAACATAGAAGTCCAACTGGATGCTGACATCCCCGAAGGGTATCGTTCCACTTTTTGCGTATCCCTGTACGGGCCGGACGGCGAATACAACCTGCTGTACAGCAAAAATGTCATCGCCGAGGGCAACGTTGTGCGGGTGAGCATTCCCTTTGCGCTCAACGACCAACCCGGCGTATGGAAGGTTGTTGTCCGCGACGTCGCCACCGGCGTAAGCGCCGAGCACACGGTGACGGTTGGGGAAGAAACCGCATAATAGAAAAATGCCGCGTGCGCAGAGTCCATAAAGGGGAGCGTTGGCGCAGGAAAAACCTCGCGCCAAGAAGGCAAATAACAAAACCATGCGAGATGGAATTAGAAAAAACCTCCGAGCGTAGAATCTCTACAATCGGAGGTTTTTTATGCGCTTATCCCATAAGGACTCACGGCCGGTGAAAATCGCCACGCCGGAAAACTCGCTGCGCCGCCGAAATCGCGATTCAGTTAAAAACAAAGGCCGCCATCAATCGGCTGTGCCGCCAAGCAGTAGCACGCTGTTCAACAGCAGATATTGCCCACCCAGCAGGGTGACGGTGCGCGGACCCATGGTCATGGACTCCTCCGTCACGATGGCGGTCTTGCTGCCGGAGCAATCCGAAAGAATGGCCCAAGAGCCGTTGAGGCCCAGCAAATCATAGATTCCGGCGGGCAAATCTTTGCCAACCTTAAACATACCGTCAATGTAGTAATCGCCTGTGGGCATATCGGCGCTGCGGATAAAGCCCGACGCGATGCGGGCATTGATGTCTCCCGTGGCGTTTTTAAGCTTAAACCAACAGGAACTGCCGTTCGTGTAATCGCCCAGCACCTCGTAGGTGCCTGCGGGGATATCCCGTCCAACCTTGTAAACGCCGCTGCGGTAGATGCCGCGTTTTGGGGCGTAGGGCGGCACGTCGTCCGCCGGAATCAGGGTGCCACTTTCAAAAACGATGTATTGGCCGGCCTTGAGCTCAACATGAGCGATGCCCATGGTGTCTTGGAGCCGATAATAGAAGAAGTCGGAATCATGGTTGTAGTAGCAGTTGCGATAAATGAAAAAGTCATTCCAGTAAATAGAGATTGGTACAAACACATACTGCCCCGGGTCGATGTCGCGGCCCACCAGGTACATGCCGTCGTCGTACACGCCATCTGCGGGCGCCAGGGAGGGTGCATAGGCGAGAGGCGAAAAGGTGCCGCGCTCAAACAACAGGGTTTCGCCGTCCTTCACCTCAAAGTAACAAGCGCCATAAAAAGATTTGCCGAAGGAATACCAATTATCCCAGTCATAATCGGGGTCATAGAATCCATTGGCCACCTCGAAGTAGCCATACGGATAATAGTGCTCGGTATCATCCGGGAAGGCCATATAGATGCCGGCGGGAATATCCGTCCCCACCAAGTATTCGCCCGCCTCGTAAACGGTTTGTACAAGCGAAAGAAGCAGCGAACGCACGCCCAAAAGGTGATCAAGATCAACCGTGGTGCTGCCCGGAACCAAGAGCAGCGCGGCGGCAAGGCTGGCGCCGGTTAAGGGCGTTCCACCCATGATATGCGCACGCACGGCCAAAATGTCGTCCACATCCACCACGGAATCGTTGTTGACATCCCCCGGAAGGCGAGCCGCAGGACCGGATGCCACGCGGTTTGCTGCCGTGGAACCGGATGCCGCATGGTTTGCTGCCGCAGGAACTGATTCTGCAGGGAATGATTCCCCAAGGGGTGATTCCGCAGTGCCCGACCCCACCAGCGCGGATTTCCAATGGGCTGATTTCGCCGAGGCAAATTCCACGGCGCCGGGTGCCATGGGGACCGACTCCGCCTCACCCGATTCCGTGGGCGCTGATTCCGCAAGCGCCGATTCTACCGCGTCCGATGCCGCAACGGTTGCGGCCATGCCGACAACGGGCAACAGGGTCATCAACAGGCAGACGCAAAAGGCAATCGCAAAGAACCTTTTAACAAAACTCATTCGGTGTCTTGATCCTCGTCCTCATCGTCCTCCTCTTCTTCAACTTCTTCCATAAAGGCAAGGAAGTCAGCAAAAAGCGTGTCGAGTAGGGCGTCGTCTTCCACGGGGGAAAGCCAGGCGTTGGGGTCTTGGGCGTTTTCGTCCACGACTCGCATAAACACCACGTCGGCTTCTTCGGAATCGCTTTGGTAAACATCCTCAGACACCATGGCGGCATATTGATCGTCGCCGTGGGACAGCACCGTCACCAGCCGCATCAAAAGCATGTTGCCGTCTTCGTCCTCCAACTCAAAGAGACCAAAATCTTCTTCCTCTTGGGCCTCTAGGTTTTCGGTGTTTGTCATGTTTTGCTCGTCCATGTGTGTTTCCTCCTTTTTTATCAAGCGCGCCGGGCGCTGGATGGCGTAACGCGTGGCCGGGGCCTGTGAAGCGTGGTGTGCGTGCCGGGTTGTGAAAGAATATTGTTACCGCCCCGCGCCATCCAGATACCCTTGCAAAATCAGACAGGCCGCAATGGTATCCACCTTGCCTTTGCGTTTGTCCCGCCGGACGTTGGCTTCAATCAGCAGATTGGTGGCTTGGCGCGAGGTGAGACGCTCGTCCAGGTACGTGATGGGCAGGCCGGTGTGTGCGTGCAGAAGCTCGGCAAAGTCGCGCGTGGCCTTGGCCTGCGGGCCCTCTTGGCCAGACAGCGTCAGGGGTAGCCCAACCACCAAGTGATCCGCCCCAAGTTTTCGGAATTGCGTGGTCAACTGGGCCAAATCGTAATCCAAACTGCGGCGGTTATGCGTGCCGACCGGCTGTGCGGTCAGCCCCAGGCCATCCGCCACGGCCATGCCGATGCGCTTTTCGCCGACGTCAAGTCCAATAGCGGGCATAGGGACTCCTTCAAATTACCTTAATACAAAACTCCGGGCAAACCTTGGCGCAATAGCCGCAGCAGGTGCATCCCTCGGTGGGTTGTGCGCGACCCTCACGCAGCCGCATGGCGCCAAATCCGCATCGCCGAACGCACGCCCCGCAGCCGCGGCACCAATCCTCCACCAAGAGCTGGCGGGGCTTGTCGGTGAGGCTGGGTGGGTTTTCGCCACGCAGAATGGCCAGGTTAAAGTCAATTTCTTCGCGATACTGCATGCCCACGGCCACCGCGCCCACATGCGGGTTGTTCCACACAAACCGCAACGCCTGCACCGCTTGGCCAAGCAAATGCCCGCCGCCAAGCGCTTTCATGGCGTAGATGCCAATGCCGCATGCCGCCGCCTCGGATAGCGCGTCGGCCATGTCCTGCGTGGTACCATCGACAATGCCCAAGCCCGATTGGTTAAAAATGGGATGAACCACCTCAATTTGCGGGCACCGGCACGCCGCGCGCACCGCCGCCACATGGTGGGTGGAAAGCCCAACCGCGCCAATTTTGCCCTGTGCCTTCAGCTCGGCCAGCGTGTGAAGGGCTTCGGCGTGGCCGCGTAGGGTGTGCTCGCTCTCCTGCTCGTGCAAAAGAAAAATGTCAATCAAGGGGCGGCCCAACGCCTCGGCGGCTTTGTCGTAGGCGGCCAGCGCGCCCGCACGGTCGTAGGCGTAGGTTTTGGTGCAAACCATCAGCCCTGGGCAAGCGGCCAGCGCCGGTTTTAGGAGGGGGTAGTTTTGATAGTATTCCGCCGTATCACAAAGGTTAATGCCGCACTCATGGGCATATTGTAGCAACGCTGTGCTCTGCGCTACCGAAAGGCTGCGCTGGGCCAAGGTCAGGGAGCCAAAAACCAAGGGAAACACCTTGGGGCCTCCGGCATACAGCGGGGCGGATTGTTTGATCATCATCGGAAAAACACGCCGTCAATCCATTTTTTGGTTGTGCAAATAGTAGCGCAGCAGGTATTCCACAATGTCGTCCCGCTGCAAATGCGCGATGCGGCCACGGGCGTCCTTGTGGCTGGTGATGTAGGTAGGATCGCCGGAAATCAGATACCCCACCAACTGGTTAACGGGGTCGTATCCCTTTTCCACCAACGCGCTATAGACGCCTTGCAACGTGTCGCGCACGGCGTTTTCCGTATCGGCTACGCGAAATACCAAGGTATCTTCAAGATTGTTCAGCATGGCCGGAACCTCCTCGTTTACGCGCGGTGCGGCAGGATATCCGCAAGCAATCCACCGCGTGGAGTGCTTTTGACTTCTTCTATATTATACCGCCTTTTCCACCGTTTGCATAGAGGCAGAGCGGCTTTCCACAAGGCTTTCGTATAAACTGGAAACCAAAAGCCGCAGGGTCAGCGCAAGAGGCAAAATCAACATCATGCCCCACACGCCAAGAAAAGCCCCGGAGCACACCAAGAGCAGCAGCACCCAAGCCGGATGCAGCCCTACACGCTGTCCGACAAGATGAGGCGTAACAAAGAGATTTTCAATTTGTTGCACGGCCAGCACAGCCAACACACCCAGAATAGCGCGGCCGGGCTGGTCGGGCAGGGTGAGCGCCAAAATCGGCACCAAGCCCATCCACGCGCCAAAGTAGGGGATAAAGTTCAATAAAAAATGCAAAACCCCCCAAGCCATGGCGTAGGGAATGCCTACGGCGGTTAACAGCAACCCAGTGGAAACGCCGACAAACAGCGCCACCGCCACCTGCGCGCGGTAAAAGCCATACACCGCCGCAGCCATGTCGTGTCCGATGCGGCGCAAATGCCGTCGGGTATTGATGGAAAAAACGCGCAGAAAGGCTGCGGCGATTGCCGCGTGATCCCGAAGACAATAGAAGGTTAAAAATGGAACCAAAAGCAGCCAATAAAGCTCGGGCAGCCGTGCCGCGCCATCCATCAGCCATTGGGTGATGCCCTCGGCGCTGAGGTCCGCCAAAAAGCGCGCCAACTGTTCGCGCAGGGCGTCGAGGGTTTCGGGCGGCAGCCCGCGCTCGCCCAGCGCCGAAAACACGCGCTCGGCCTGTGCCTGCACCGCTTGTCCCATGGGATCAAGACTACCAAGCGCCACCTGGAACTGGCGCAGCAAAAGGGGCGAGCAAGCAACCAACGCCACCAAGGGAAGGCAGAGCAACGCAACGCAGCAGCAAGCCGCCAAGCCATCCTTCATGCGCCGTATCCAGCGCTTGTGCAAGGGAAACAGAACAAAGGCCAAAACGCCGGAAAGCAAAATGCCGTAAAAGGCTTGACGAAATAAAAGCATCGCAAGCCCAAGCAAAAGCACAAAAAACGCGCAGGCCAAGATAGGCCGAAGTTTTGGCATTGCGTTCGCCTCCCGTTCCCGTTTATCATTGGGCCCAAAGGGCCAAAACCCCGTTAATCATTAGGCCCAAAGGCCGAAGCATTCATCGTTTTTCATTGTCCCACATGGCCTGTGCCCGCCTTCAAAGGCCAACGCCCGCCGCCTTCCGTGCAAAAAAACGGGCCGCACCCAAAGCCAAGCCCTGCACGCCAACCCTGTGGTCGGCATGTCGGCGTGGCTTTTGGCACGGCCCTTTTGCGCGTGGTAAGCAGTTAACAGTTGGCGGCTGCGTTACGTCGGCCACAGCCGGTTACCTGCCCGTCACGCAAACCCATCTTTTGCGGTTTGCACGATGCGCCGTGCTTGACGCATGCCTTGGCGCATCATGCGATTGACTCGTGCGGGCTGTACATACGGAGAAATCAAAATCCCCGCTGCCGCGCCGATGGCAAGGCCGATCAGAGAACCGGTTACAACTTTGCCCATTTGCTCACATCCTTCCGTTGTATTTCGGGTTTTTCAACCTGTTGTCATTTTGACCGGGGAATTCATAACCCATACCACCCACACGCCATCCATTTGTATCCATGTAAAATTCTGGATAACCGGCCGCCCGCGCTGCAAATCGGCCAGCAGTCCGCAAGACATCTGTAACGCGGGGATATCGCCGGTGTCCTCGTCAAACCAAAAGTCGTGCAGCTGCCCTAACTCGCGGCTTTGGGCGTCCAGCATGGGGGCGTGCAGCCAGGCCGGATGCTCAAACCGCCCCCGCTTTCCGTTGACAACAACGCGGGTGCGCTCAAACGCCACAATGTCCTCAAACGCCATATGCGAAACCCCTGAAAGCAGTCCGTTCGGCACCACACAGATGTGCGAAACCCGCAGACGATCAGGGGTTAACGCAACATCCCGCACCCGGCCAAGCAGCCGGGAATCCCGCGCGCGAACCACGTCGAGTCCCCGGCACTGCAGCTGCTTGCGCATTCGATTACCTCCTGTCCCCCGATATTGTGGGGTATGCCACTTTGCCGTATTCTTCCCCAAATGTGGAATTTGTAACCAATTCGGAAGTTTTCGCCCGCGATGACTTGCGCCATGGGGCGATTTGGGTGTATAATGGAGTCCATCACAAAGGGAGGAAATAACTTTGAGAAAGCATAACGGATGGATTCGCGCGGCCCTTGGTGCCGCATTGATTCTCAGCATGATGACAGCGCTCCTGCCAAGCCTTGTGGCGGGCACGGGCCCACGCATGATGGGCGATGTCAACGACGACGAAAGCATTGATATTGACGACATTCTGATGCTTCGCAATCAAATGTTTGGTATCATTGACCTCAACGGGACTGATTTTACCTATGCCGACATGAACTATGACGGCATCATCGACATCGACGACATTCTGCTGGTGCGCAGCATTATATTCGGGGTGATCGACCGATACACCCCAAGGCCGCAGACCACGGACGCCACGCCGGTGCCCACGGCCACTGCGGAACCAACACCCGTTACGTCTCCCACGTATGACATCATGGTTTCCATTTCGCCCCCCGCGCTGCCCACCGAGGTGTGCGCAGGCGATATCTACTATGTTTCCGCGAATAACGGCAACGACGACAATGACGGCACCTCGCTGGCCAAGGCATGGAAAACGCTGCAAAAAGCGGCGGATTTCATTGAGCCGGGCGACACCGCTTTGGTGGAAAGCGGAACTTATGCGGGCATTTACCTCAGCGGCGCCGTCAATTCCGGAACGGCCAACGCGTGGAAATGCATCAAGGCGCTGGATCCCGCCAACAAACCCATCATTAACACCCGCTCGGCGTTCTGCCCCTCCGCTCGTCCCTCCAACATTTTAATGCAGGGCGTCAGCTATTGGGTGCTGGATGGGCTGATTGTCAAGGACTCCCTTCGTTGGGGCATCGATCATACCAACAACAGCAAGCACATTGTGGTGCGCAACTGTGAAGCGTACGACAACGGAACCAGCGGTGTGTTCACGGGAATTTTTGCCGCCAACACCGATTATTATTACGTGGAAAACTGCATATCCAAGCGCAACACCGAGCATGGTTTTTATCACAATAACAGTCCCAGCTACTTTATCTACCGCGGCAATATTTCCGAGGATAACGGCGGTTGCGGCTACCATCTCAACGGTGATATCGACTTTGGTATCCCCGGATTGGACCAGTTTGGCATGTACGAGCGCAACCTGGCCCGGCACAATGGTGTTACGGGCGGTTCCGGCGCGGCGTTGAACATGTCTGGCTTCCATTATGGTATTGTGCGCAACAACGTTTTGGTGGACAATTTGGGCGGCGGCATGACCTTCTACCAGATCAACTCGGGCGACACCACCCGCAACATCGAGGTGTACAACAACCTCATCGTTCAAGCGGCAACCTCCGGGCGTTACGCCATCAACTTCGACCGCGAGGGCGGCCCGCCGGATTCCACCCGCTACCCCAGCTATGTCAACCCCTTTGTTGGCCAACCGATCAACCTGCACTTTTATAACAACATCATCGCCAGCTCAGCCGCAGGCAAGCGCATGGTAACGACGGTAAGAGGCAGAAGCCCCAGCGGCGGCAGCGTCAACGCGGCTTCGGGCGTGGAGTTCCGCAACAATATTTTTGAAACGGCCAACGCCGGCAGTACCTTTATGGGTGGCGAAGGTGCCAGCTTCGACAGCGCTCTGCGTAGCCAATGGGGCACGCAAAACCACTTTGGCATTAGCCTTGATTCTCTGCTGGTAGACTACGCGGGCGGGGACTTCCGCCTCAAACCCGGCACGGTGGCGGTGGGCGGTGGCCTGAGCATTGAAGGCCTAAGCACTGACTACACCGGTGCCACACGCACCAGTTGGGACATCGGTCCCTTCGCGTATGTTGCGCCGTAACTGGGATTTCAAAAAAACAGTAAAAGTAAATAGCGGCAAGAGCGGCGTGGATAAAAATCCACGCCGCTTTTTCTGTGCTTTAGCGCAAAAAAACCACCGGCTATGCCGGTGAGTTGGAAAAAATCTTTAGATACAAGAAAACCTCCTTTTGCTACAATAGTTGCGGTCTGCCAACCGC
>JGI994J12354_10003987_pt1 | contig 13497 bp, 13 predicted proteins | sample IntmicLarv3ML3BL_FD_12354 | JGI IMG/M metagenome (IMG submission 12354)
AGCCAATAACTATAAGCTGCTAGGCATACGCCCCTCGCCGCAGGCGACTTGTAATGGGCGAATGCCGTTGCTGTGAACACCGTGAGGTGTGAACAGTAACATAAGGAGCGTTATAGAGAGGATGAACTGGCGTGGCAAATAGCTTTTCCTCACACTTTGTGTTATACTATTTTGCAAAAGTGATTCTGTAAGAGAGGTGTAGTATGGCTATTTATAAAGTGAAGGATAAACAAACGATTGCTCCGTTATTTGCAGGCTGGGACGAAGGATGTATATGGTCTTGCTTACAAGATTGTATGGGAGTAGCATATGCAGATGATTTGCAGACTCCACGCTGCGCAGCAATTTTCTTAGGCGAGTTTTTGTTTTTTGCAGGTGATGCAAAGGATGAATTGGTACGTAATAAACCAAAGGAATGCACCTCTGATTTTGTTATTCTTGTGCCGGGGAGCGAGGCATGGGAAGAAAGCATTGAGCGTGTATATGGAACGCGTGCGACTAGGATTATGAGGTATGCTACCAAAAAGGAAGAGGGAGTCTTTCGTGAGGCGTATTTGCAAGGAATTGTATCGGGCTTGTCTCCAGAATATGAGTTAAGAGCGGTGGATGAAGAATTGTATGACAAAACGAAAACAATGGAATGGTCGCGTGCTTCGTGTGGCAATTATGCAAGTTATGAAACTTATCAAAAGTATGCGCTTGGTATTGCTATTTTGAAGGAGAATGAGCCTGTATCTATTGCATCTACCTATACGCACTTTAACCATGGGATTGAAATAGAAATTGACACAAGAGAAGATGAACGCCGCAAAGGGCATGCCGCGGTGAGTGGTGCCAAGCTGATTTTAGAATGTTTGAAGCGAGACTTGTATCCAAGTTGGGACGCGCTTAATAAAGGCTCCCTTGCTGTAGCGAAAAAGCTGGGTTATGAATTTGCGAGGGAGTATGTATCCTATGAAGTTGCGGATTTCTTATATACTAGGAAATGAAACTCTATTGTGCTAGCAAACCTCTGATTGTACGCAGTCTAAAAATCACTTCTTTTTAGAGCGATTTTCCGAAATCAACAACCCTAATAGCGCAAGTGCAGTACCGATGATGCTCAGTAATGTAACGGTTTCGTTTAGAATGAGGACGGAAGAGACTACGGTGATAACGGGAACGAGGTAAATATAGACGCTGCTACGCAAAGGCCCAAGTAGCTTGATTGCGTAATTCCAGCCGACAAAGCAAGCAGCAGAAGCACCAATACCGAGAAATAGGATATTAAATAGATATAAAGGATTGGTGAAACGTTGTAAATGAAGTGAAAAGTTCATTTTGATTATAAAAGGAATCATAAAAAGAATACCGTATAGAAAGATGCGGCGCGTGGTGAGAATCGTAGGATACCCCCAGGCGCTAATTTTTTTGACTAAAATAGAGTAAATCGCCCAACTTCCAGCGGCTGCAAATGCAAGAAGGTCTCCAAGTGGATTCAAACTTAACTGCGTGGTACCATGAAAGCTGATGACAAAGATACCAGTAATCGCTGCTAGAAAGCCTAAGAAGAAACGTAAGTGAGGTTTCTGCTTTAAGAATAAAAAGGAAAGCAGTGCGGTTAAAATAGGCGCAATAGAGACAATTACACTGGCGTTAGCAGCTTGTGTATAAGTAAGCGCGATATTTTCTGATAAGAAATATAGTGTCACACCAGAGAGTCCGGCTCCAGCTAGAATGAGTTCTTGTTGCAAGGTAGTTGATTTTAGACGTTTTGGGTATAGAAGTGTCAAAGCAATCACCGCTAAAACAGAGCGAAAAAAAAGAATCTCTATGGGAAGAAAATCTGTGAGTAATATTTTGGTTGAAATAAAAGTGGTGCCCCAAGCGAAAACGCAGAGAATGCAAATAATGTGTCCGATAGAATGTTTTTGTTTCATGTGTACCTCACCAGTCTTGAATTTGAGTAGTTGATTCCATTAAATTGTAACGTGTGTATATGGAAATGTCAAATGATTCGTGGTCGTATATAAGGCTGAAAATCAATTGGCGAAAGAGCGGTATTTATGGTATGATACAGAAGAAAAAGAAGCACTATTTTGTGAAGGGGAATCCATGTACGCAGACATTATCATCGATATTACACATGAAAAAGTAGATAAGGTATTTCAATATAAGATTCCGCTTACACTTAAGAAGGAGCTTTGTGTTGGAGACCCTGTTATTGTGCCTTTTGGAAGGGGAAACAAAGAAAGACAAGGTTATGTTGTGAGTTTCTCGAAGCATTGCAATTGGGAAGCGGATAAAATCAAAGAGATTCTAAGAGTGGCAGAGGCGCAGATGAATGTAGAAACGAAGATGATTGCGTTAGCTCATTTTATCAAGAGTCACTATGGCGGAACCATGATACAAGCGCTTAAGACAGTCATACCGATACGCAAGAAGGAAAATGCAAAAGAAGAGAGAGAGATTCTTTTAGAAGTGAGCATGGACGAAGCGCAGAGTCAATTGGAAATATATCGAAGTAAGAACCAAAAGGCAAGGGCGCGGCTCTTAGAAGCATTGATACAACAATCGCCACTACCGTACACAAAGGCTCTCAAGCAGTTGGGTGTTTCACTTAGTGTGGTAAAGAGTTTAGAAGAAGCAGGAATTGCAAGAGTTGCCACCGTACAAGTAGAGAGAAATCCCATCATGCAGGAGCAAGTGGAAAAGAAGGTGGTAGAGTATACGAGTGAGCAAAAGGCAGCAATTAGAACCATTTGCGAGGAATATACACAAGGAATTCGAAGCACGTACCTCTTGCATGGCATTACAGGGAGCGGTAAGACAGAAGTATATATGGAAGCGATTGAGTCTGTGATAGCGAAGAAGAGGCAAGTCATTGTGTTGATTCCAGAAATTTCGTTGACCTATCAGACGGTGCGTAGATTCTATCAGCGGTTTGGGAATCGTATATCCATCATGAATTCACGGTTATCGCAGGGAGAGCGTTACGACCAGACGATGCGTGCAAAACGAGGTGAGATTGACATTATGATAGGGCCGAGGTCTGCATTGTTTACACCATTTTCAAATTTAGGTCTTATTATTATAGATGAAGAACACGAAGCGTCCTATAAGAGTGAACAGATGCCGAGGTATCATGCAAGAGAAGTGGCTATTTANCGTGCGCAAATGGAAAGTGCCAGTGTGATATTAGGTTCTGCAACCCCGTCGATAGAAGCATATGCCAAGGGGCAAAGTGGCGAGTATAAGTTGCTAAAGCTCGCAAATCGCGTAGGAAATCAAACACTTCCACAAACATATATCGTCGATTTGATGGGCGAGATGCGAAAAGGCAACCGTTCTATGTTTAGTGAACAATTAATGGAAATGCTGCGAGGGCGTTTGGCAAAACGAGAACAGGTTATATTATTTATCAATCGACGAGGCTATGCAGGCTTCATATCTTGCAGAGCGTGCGGATATGTAGTAAAATGTCCTCATTGCGATGTGTCTTTAACCGAGCATAGAAATGGAAAACTTCTATGCCATTATTGTGGCTATGATACGCGTATCCTTAAGCATTGTCCCACGTGCAATTCCAAGCATATCGGCGGAATGAAGGTGGGGACGCAGCAGATAGAAACCTTACTGCATAAAGAATTTCCAGAGGCACGAGTGCTACGTATGGATAAGGATACAACGACGAGAAAGCATGATTATGAAAATATTTTAAGGACGTTTGGCAATGGCGAGGCAGATATTTTAATAGGAACACAGATGATTGTAAAAGGGCATGATTTCCCGCAGGTCACCTTGGTGGGAATACTATTAGCAGATGTTTCTCTTTATGCAAATGATTATCGTGCAGGTGAGAAAACGTTTCAACTGTTGACGCAGGCAGCCGGAAGAGCAGGGCGCGGAGAGATAAAAGGTGAGGTAGTGATTCAAACGTATAGCCCAGAACATTACAGCATTTTGGCAGCGGCGAAGCAAGACTATGAAGGGTTTTATGAAGAAGAGATAACCTATAGAAGTTTGGCAGGGTATCCACCAGAGACTTGTTTGGTAGGAATCTTGCTGACGTCCAAAGAAGAAGCCTTACTTGAGCAAGCAGCGCATTATTTAGCAAAATACGCAAAGCAACTTGCGAAGGCCCATAAAGGTAAGAGAATACAGATAATTGGCCCAAGTGTTCCTTTTGTGCAGAAGACAAAGGACGCATATCGGCAGGCTATCTATGTAAAAGCGATGCAAGAAACCGTAGCAGAGCGACTCGTGAAACAATTAGAGAAATATATTGAAGTAAATGAAGGATTTACACAAATCCATATACAATTTGACTTTAATCCACTGAATATATGGTAACGAAATAAGGAGGCAATATGGCAATTCGGACAATTCGCGAAATAGGTGATACAGTATTAGAAAAGAGATGCAAAGAAATAGCGGAAGTTACACCACGCATAAAGACGTTGATAGCGGATATGCTAGATACGATGTACGATGCAAGAGGTGTTGGGCTTGCAGCACCACAAGTTGGTGTGTTAAAACAGATAACGGTTATTGATATTGGAGAAGGGCCAGTTATCCTCATTAATCCGGAGATGGTGAAGATGCGGGGGGATCAAAGTGGATATGAAGGGTGCTTGAGTTTGCCGGGCAAATTAGGCACGGTGGTGAGACCGGCGTATGTCAAGGTAGAAGCANTCGATGAAAATATGCAACCAATTGTAGTAGAGGGAGAAGGCCTTATGGCAAGAGCCCTTTGCCACGAACTGGACCATCTGCAAGGGGTAAACTTTGTAAGTCTTGTTGAAGGGGAATTGTATGATACCGAGGAAATAGAAGCAGCATTGACAGAAGACGAGGAAGAATAGATGAAAGTGATATTCATGGGAACGCCAGACTTTGCAGTTGGAACCTTAGAGGCACTTATAGAGGCTGGGCATGAAGTAGTTCTAGCAGTTACGCAACCAGATAAACCCAAAGGAAGAGGCAAGGAAATGGCATTTCCACCGGTGAAGGAAGTTGCATTACAACATGATATTGAGGTATTTCAGCCAGTTAAGATACGCGAGGCCACGTGTGTAGAGCAATTAGCAGATTATGACGCAGATATTATGGTGGTGGTTGCTTTTGGACAAATACTTCCACAAGAAATTTTAGACCTAACACCATATGGCTGTATCAATGTACATGCCTCACTATTGCCGAAATATAGAGGCGCGGCACCAATTCAATGGGCGATTATAGATGGTGAAGAAGTGACAGGTGTAACGACCATGCAGATGGACGCAGGGCTAGACACTGGGGATATGTTATTAAAAGCAGAAGTTTTGATACAAAAAGAGGAAACGGGCGGAAGTCTCCACGATAAATTGATGCATGTCGGTGCAAAATTATGTGTAGAGACCTTGCAAGGCTTAGAACAACAGACGTTAACGCGCGAAAAACAAGGCGAGAGTCCAACAGCCTATGCAAAAATGCTTGATAAACACTTAGGTAATATTGACTGGACAAAGGAAGCACGGGAAATCGAGAGGTTGATTAGAGGACTCAACCCGTGGCCAAGTGCATATTCGTATTTGGAAGATAAAATGGTTAAGATTTGGGAAGTGCAAGTAGAAACCACAAGTACGAAGGCAGAACCAGGAAGGATTACAAAGATAGAAAAAGATAGTATCTATGTTCAAGCAGGAAGAGGACAATTGATTATCAAGGAATTGCAGATACAGGGGAAACGGCGTATGAAAGCGGATGCATTTTTACGCGGATACCAGTTCGATGAAAACATGAAATTTACTAGGAGGTAAGGCATATGTTATCTGATTTACGTTATTTAAGTTCATATTATTTTGATCCAACGGCTATTTTTATTATTATTGGGATGGTTATTACAGTAGCAGCTTCATGTAAAGTGAAGTTTGCTTATGGAAAATACAGTAGGAAAATGAGTAGTTCACCACTAACCGGTGCACAAGTTGCGCAGAAAATATTGCGAGATGCAGGTATTACCGATGTGGTGGTGCAACGATCGGCAGGGCATCTAAGCGATCATTACAATCCAAGAAAACGAACAGTGAATCTTTCTTCGGAGATCTACAATTCGAAATCGATAGCGGCTATTAGTATAGCGGCGCATGAATGTGGCCATGCGATTCAACATGACACAGAATATTCACCACTATCCTTTAGAAGTATCTTGGTACCAGTTGCAAATATTGGCTCCACACTTGCGTGGCCCTTGATTTTCGCAGGGATGCTTTTTAATAACCACACCACGGTCATGTTTTTGAACTTTGGTATTTTTGCATTTTCTCTTGCTGTTTTATTTCAAATTGTTACATTACCAGTGGAATTTGACGCATCGAAGAGAGCACTTACCATATTGACGGATTCCAGAATCTTAACACAAGAGGAGATGCGTGGTGCAAAGAGTATGCTAAATGCAGCAGCGCTTACTTATGTGGCAGCAGCGATGGCGGCACTTTTACAATTGGTGAGAATTGTATTATTAACAAAAAGAAGGAGATAATCGATGCCGAAAGCGGTAAATGAACGAGAAATCATATTAGATACCTTACTTCAAATCACGAGAGATGGCGAGTATAGTCATATTGCACTTCGAGGTGTGTTGGATAAATACCAATATTTAGAGAAGAAGAAACGCTCTTTCATTACGCGCGTAGTAGAAGGCACATTAGAGCGCATGATTGAAATTGATTATATCATCAATCAATTTTCAAAGACGCCTGTTCAGAAAATGAAACCAGTGATTCGTACCATTGTAAGAAGTGCGCTGTATCAGTTAAAATATATGGACCAGGTTCCAAACTCCGCTGTATGCAATGAGGCAGTGAAGCTAACGATTAAGAGAGGATTTGCAACTCTGCGAGCTTTTGTAAATGGAGTGCTTCGCAATATAGAGCGAAATCTAGAGCAAATCGTCTATCCGCAAGAAAGCAATGTTTTGCAGTATTTATCTGTACGATATTCTATGCCAGAGTGGATACTAAAGCAATGGCTGGCGGTGTATTCAAGAGAAGTAGTCGAAGAAATGTTGAGAGAATTCTTAAGAGATAGACCCTTATCGATACGAGTAAATACAAATAAAATTGAGGTAAAGCAATTAGAACAAAGGCTACAAAGTCAAGGCATCGAGGTTACAAGAGATAGCGAGATTCCATATGCTCTTACTCTTGCAAAGTTTGATTCCTTGCAGAGAATTCCGGAATTTAAAGAAGGGCTCTTTTATGTGCAAGATGTAAGCTCCATGCAAGTGGCAAGAAAAGCGAATCCACAAGCGGGTGATTATGTCATTGATGTTTGTGCGGCGCCAGGTGGAAAAGCATTGCACATAGCAGAAGAATTAAAGGGCACCGGTCATGTTAAAGCCAGAGATTTAACAGACTATAAGGTGGCATTCATACAGGAAAATATTGAGAAATTCAAACTAGGTAATATAGAAGCAATGAGGCAAGATGCAACCATATTTGATGAAGCCTCGAAAGAAAAGGCTGATATTGTCATTGCCGATTTACCTTGCTCCGGCCTTGGCGTACTAAGGAAGAAGAGCGATTTAAAGTACAAGATGAACGAAGAGATGCAACGAGAATTAGTAATTTTACAAAGAAAAATTTTGACAAATGTTTCAGAATATGTGAAGCGAGGCGGAAAACTTATATACAGTACTTGCACGATTCATAAGCAGGAAAATGAAGAAAACACACACTGGTTTATAGAGCAATATCCAGAGTATGAGCTAAAGAGTGAGGAACAACGATTGCCAGGCAAAGCAAGTGGAGATGGCTTCTATATAGCAGTTTTTGAAAGGAAACAGGCATGAATAAAACAGACATTGTTTCCTATAATCTAGTACAGTTGCAACAAGAAATGAATGCACTGGGATATAAAGCATTTCGAAGTAAACAAATCTACGAATGGATTCACGTAAAGTTGTGTACGAGCTTTGCGCAAATGACGAACTTGTCAAAAGATATTCGAGCACAATTAGAAGAACACTATACACTGACTTTCTTAGAAGTGTTAGAACGGCAAGTTTCACAAAAGGACGGAACGAACAAATTCTTGTTTCGCTTATCGGACAATCATGTGATAGAGAGTGTCTTCATGCGGTATAAACATGGGAACTCGGTCTGTATTTCCACGCAAGTGGGCTGTAGAATGGGCTGTACGTTTTGTGCATCTACGATTGGCGGTTTACGTCGCAATTTAACGGTATCAGAGATGCTAAAGCAAATCTATGAGATTCGCAGACTGACCGGCGAGCGCATTTCCAATGTAGTCCTTATGGGGACGGGAGAACCGCTAGATAACTATGATAACGTCGTTCAGTTTATACAGATGCTTAGTGACGAACATGGTTTGCATATCAGCCAGAGAAATATTACCGTATCGACTTGTGGCCTTGTGCCAAAGATGCAAAAGTTAGCTTCTGAACAATTACAGATTACACTTGCACTTTCTCTGCACGGTGTAACACAAGAGAAGCGAAAGGCGCTTATGCCAATTGCAAATACCTATGAGTTGAAAGAGGTGTTAGCTGCTTGTGAGGAATATTATCAGAAAACAAAGAGAAGGATTTCTTTTGAATATAGTTTGGTGGCGGGTGTAAATGACACGAAAGCGGACGCAGAAGAATTGGCAAGATTATTAAAAGGCAAAAACTGTCATTTGAATCTGATACCAGTAAATCCGATACGCGAGCGTTCTTATGAGCGCCCAACAAGGGAAAATGCGATACAATTTAAAAATAAACTTGAAAAAAATAGCATAAATGTTACTATAAGAAGAGAAATGGGTACAGATATTGATGGAGCCTGTGGACAACTTAGAAGAAGTTACATGAATGAAGAATAAGGAGATGCGTATGAAAACTTTTTCCATGATAGATGTAGGAAAGAAACGACAAGTGAATCAAGACTATGTGCATGTGAATATTAATCCAATCGGAGCACTTCCGAATTTATTTGTTGTGGCAGATGGAATGGGTGGACATAAAGCAGGAGATTTTGCATCACGTTATACTGTAGAGGTCATAGAGCAATCGATTACAAAGAGTAAGAAAGACAATGTAGAAGATATTTTGCGAGAAGCAGTTACGACAGCGAATGATAAGTTGATTGAGGCGGCGGGCCAAGATATTAAATTAGAAGGTATGGGAACGACTTTGGTTGCAGCAACCATTATGAATCGAATGTTGTATTTTGTGAATATTGGCGACAGTAGGTTATATTTAATCAATAAGGAGATACGGCAGTTATCAAGGGATCATTCTTTGGTAGAAGAAATGGTGCGTTTAGGGGGGATTAAAGAAGAAGAGGCTAGGGATCACCCGAATAAGAACATCATTACACGAGCAGTCGGGGTGCATGAAGAAGCCAAAGCAGATTTCTATGAACAGGTATTGCAAAATGGAGATGTTATCCTAATGTGTACAGACGGCTTAAGCAATATGGTAGAGGACGAAGCGATTCTAGGCGTGGTCAAAAGTGCGAGAGATGTTGTAGAAGCAGTGGAAAATCTAGTGCAAAGAGCAAACGAAAATGGTGGTAGAGATAATATAGGGGTTGTGATTGCACAGCCTTTTGCAGACGAGGTGCGTATATGAGTAAGGGAGCAGTAGTATTAAGTAAGAGATATGAAGTGCTGAATAAAATTGGTGCTGGTGGTATGGCTGATGTTTATAAGGGAAAAGATACGATGCTCAATCGTTTTGTGGCCATTAAGATATTAAAGAAGGAATACCGCGAAGATGAAAATTTTGTGGAGAAGTTTCGCTCTGAGGCGCAAGCAGCGGCAGGTCTTATGCATCCGAATATTGTAAATGTCTATGATGTAGGAGAAGACAGAGGTCTATACTACATGGTTATGGAGTTAGTAGATGGTATTACACTTAAGGCTTACATTGATAAGAAAGGTGTCCTAGCACCTCGTGAAGTGATTAGTGTTGCGCTTCAGATATGTATGGGACTTGAAGTGGCACACAAACATCACTTGATTCATCGTGATATAAAACCACAGAATATTATGATTTCTAAAGATGGCAAAGTAAAGGTAACCGATTTTGGTATTGCAAGAGCAACCTCGGCGCATACCGTGAGCTCGAATGTGATGGGCTCTGTGCATTATACTTCACCAGAACAAGCACGAGGTGGAAGAAATGATAATAAGAGTGATATTTACTCTGTTGGAATTACCTTGTATGAGATGTGTACAGGCGAATTGCCCTTTGATGGGGATACCGCGGTTTCGATTGCAATTAAACATTTGCAAGAGGATATTACGCCACCGTCAGAATATGTACCAGATATTTCGCATAGCTTAGAACAAATTATTTTAAAATGCACGATGAAGGCAGCGGATAAACGTTACCCAGATGTTGCGGCACTTATGAGAGATTTAAAACATTCTCTTGTAGAGCCAGACGGAGATTTTGTGCAGTTTGAAATGTACCCACGTATGGGGGAAACGGTGAGTATCTCTGGTGAAGAGTTGTCTAAGGTAAGACAACATTACAGTGATGAAGAATACGACGATGCATATGAGGATGACGATGCAGACGATTACGAGGAAGAGTACGACGAGGATTATGACGAAGACGACGAGGATAGCTCTGGCAAGGGTCAGGTGAATCCACGTATGAATAAAGTGATGAAAATTTTGACGATTAGTGCAGTGGTGATACTTGCATTTGTGTTATTATTTATCATCGGAAGAGCGGTGGGGCTCTTTAACTTTGGCAGTGGAATACTTGCCACACAAGAAGGTGTTGAAGTACCAAATGTCATTGGTAAAACAGAAGAAGATGCAAAGAAAATTTTGGAAGATGCGGGCTTTAAGGTACANACGATAGGACGTAAACCATCTACGCAATATGATGAAGGATATGTCATTGAGCAGGATCCAGAAGCAGAGAAAAAGGCAAAAGAAGATACCGTAGTACGTTTGACAGTAAGTTCTGGCCTAGAAGGCGAAGAGATTACGCTACCAGATGTGACAGGGCAAAACGAAGATGATGCAATGAGAATCTTGCTCGAGGCTGGGATTGAGGCGAGTCAGATAAAGCGAAGCACCGAAAATCATGATAGCGTTGAGGCGGGATTGGTTATAAGAACCACGCCAGAGGGCAATGCTCAGGTAACAAATGAAACAGAGATAGAGGTATGGATTAGTATAGGCGCGAAGAAACCAGAAAAGGTAGATGTACCAAACGTAGTGGGACAAGATGTCGAGGCAGCTAGCACACAGATTACGAATGCTGGACTTGCAGTAGGTAGTGTGACAGAGCAGACAAATAATGCAGCAGTAGGGCAAGTATTGTCTCAAAGTCCGACTTCAGGAAAAGTGGATCCAGGAACCAGCATCAATTTAGTGATTAGTAAGGGGCCAGGTCAAGTGCAGATACCAAGCAATTTAGTGAATGGTACCTTAAGTGATGCGAGGAGAACACTTACGAATCTAGGATTAAGTGTAGATGAAAAACCACAAGACTCAGCACAAGAAGCAGGCGTGGTACTTAGTGTGAGTCCAGAGCAAGGGACGAGCGTGAACGTAGGATCTACGGTGACTGTTTATTATAGTAATGGCAGTATAGTAGAGATCCAAGAGCCAACCACACCAGAGTAATTATGTGAAAAGGATACCATATGCGAGGAAAGATTATAAAAGGAATTGCCGGATTCTACTACGTGGATGTAGTAGGATCTGGCATTTATGAATGTAAGGCAAAAGGCATATTTCGCAAAGAGAAGCAAAAGCCACTTGTAGGAGACTATGTGGAGATACAGCCTCTGGAAAATGAAGAATTTGTAGGCAACATGGTTACGATATATCCGAGAGAAAATGCGTTGATTCGTCCAGCAATTGCAAATGTAGAACAAGCCTTGGTCGTATTTTCGATTGTGAGTCCGAAGCCGAATTTTCATTTGTTAAACAAATTTTTGGTTATGATGGAAAGCAATCGCATTTCGACAATTTTGTGCTTTAATAAACGAGATATTGCGACGAAAGAACAAGTAGAAGAACTTGCGGCAATTTATGAGAAAAGTGGCTATCCTATTGTATTTTCGAGTGCGCTTTCTACAGAGGAAATGGCAGAGATTACGAAGCAGCTAAGGAAGAAAACAACGGTGATAGCGGGACCATCAGGTGTTGGAAAGTCTTCGATTATTAATCGATTGCAAGAAAACGTGCATATGGAGACTGGAGTCATTAGTCAGAAGATTGGGCGCGGTAAGCACACGACAAGGCACGCACAACTTATTATGATTGATGAAGAATCTTATATTGCAGATACACCGGGATTTAGTTCGTTATACGTGAATGATTTTGAGAAGGAAGAGTTGAAACATTATTATAGAGAGTTCCTGCCTTATGAAGGAAAGTGTAAATTTCAAGGATGTAGCCATATTCATGAACCGAGTTGTGCAGTGAAGCAAGCGGTAAGCGAACAGGCCATTCATGAGTTGCGATACAAAAGCTATGTAAACATTTACAGAGAATTGGAAGAAGAAAAGAAGAGGTATTAGAGATGAATTATGTGTTATCACCGTCTATCTTGGCGGCAGATTTTACAAAATTAGGCGAGCAGATGAAAGCAATACAAGAAAGCGGAGCAAAATATCTACATTTTGATGTTATGGACGGAAAGTTTGTGCCAAGTATCTCGTTTGGCATGCCGGTATTGCAGTCGATTCGCCACGCAGCAGAGGTGGTCTATGATGTTCACCTTATGATAGAAGAGCCGATTCGTTATGTGGAAGAATTTGCAAATGCAGGAGCAGACATTATTACCATACACTTAGAAGCGTGCGAAGATGTAAGTGCCACCCTTGATAAGGTTCGTGCATGTGGGTGTAAAGTGGGCGTGAGTATCAAACCCAACACACCCGTATCAGAAGTTTTGCCGTTTGTTGATAAATTAGATATGGTCTTAATCATGACCGTAGAGCCAGGTTTTGGCGGCCAAGCATTTATCGAAGCCTCATTAGATAAAATCAAGGAATTGCGCGGAGCGTTAAGAGAGCGAAACTTAGAAACGGATATTCAAGTAGATGGTGGCATTTATTTAGAGAATGTAAGGGAAGTCTTAGAGGCGGGCGCGAATGTGATTGTGGCAGGTTCGGCGATTTTTAAAGGGGATTTAGGTGATAATACAAAGGCGTTTATGCGTATTTTGGGGGAATATGAGGAGAAATAATTTGTGAGAAGGTTGTGTTTGAGGTAGGGAATGATTATGGATATTGAAACATTTCATAAACGAGAAAAAATGTTGCAACTTAGAGAAGAACTTTTAGCGATTGAAGAGGATAGATTAGCAGGAAGAATGGGTTGCCAACTTGATGAGTTAGATATGCATCTTGATGATGTGTTTTTAGAGAAGGAGAATAAAAATATATGAAATTAGGAATTGTAGGACTACCAAATGTGGGGAAAAGCACCTTATTTAATTGTTTGACAAATGCAGGAGCAGAATCAGCGAATTATCCCTTTTGTACAATAGATCCA
>JGI994J12354_10003988_pt1 | contig 13492 bp, 11 predicted proteins | sample IntmicLarv3ML3BL_FD_12354 | JGI IMG/M metagenome (IMG submission 12354)
CTGGACGAATATCCGCCCGCTGCGGGAGCCTATATCACGCGAACCGTTTACGGTGTTGCCGAGCGGCGGCTGACGCTGGACTATGTGCTGGCCACGCATAGCAAGGTGCCGCTAAAAAAGATGGACGCGTTTGTGTTGGCGGCCTTGCGGCTGGGGTTATATGAGTGCTCTTATATGGATTCGGTTCCGGTCGCCGCTGCGGTTAATGAGACGGTCAAGCTTGTAAAAGCTTCGCGCTACCGTTCGGCCGCGCCGCTATGCAATGCCGTGCTTCGTGCGGCTGCGGAAAATTTTGAAAAAGTGTTACCTGCGGGAGATGACGCGGAGGCTTTGAGCATACGCTATTCATGCCCGCAAGAATTGGTTGGCCGGTTTATGGCCGATTTGGGACAGGCGGACGCCCTGGGTGTTTTGCAAAGCTCGCTTTTGCAGCCGCCAAAAACCTTGCGTGTGAATACGGAAAAAGTCTCGCCGCAGGCGCTTTTAGACATGCTCGCAGAGCAGGGGATAGACGCGCAGCCACATCCACAGATACCGTTTTTGCTGCAAACCGAGTGTTCGCTGCTTAAAAGTGAGGCCTTTAAGCAAGGCTTGTTTTTTATAGAGGACGCCGCTTCGGCGCTGGCCGCTATGGCGGCTGCGCCTGCGGGCCTTCCAGAAAATCCACATATACTCGACTGCTGCGCCGCGCCCGGAGGTAAGAGCTATTGTATGGCTATGCTTCGGCCTGACGCGGAAATTATATCGGCCGACCTGCACGAACATCGTGCGGCACTGATAGCCGAGGGCGCGCGCCGGCTGGGGTTGCGCAATATAACAACAAAAACCCGCGACGCTGCCGAATACGCTGCCGATTTTGGCGAATTTGATTCGGTGCTTTGCGATGTTCCCTGTTCTGGTTACGGCATAATGAACAAGAAGCCGGACATAAAATATCGGCCGCTGTCCGAGGCGGCAAAGCTACCCGAAATACAGCAGAAAATACTTGATGCCGCGGCAAGATATGTAAAGCCTGGAGGCTTGCTTACATATTCCACGTGCACTATCTTGGCGGCAGAAAACGCCTGTATCACAGATGATTTTTTGCAAAGACATTCCGATTTTGCACCGCATAACCTTGACATGTCTAAAAACTTTACATGTGAAGATAGTCATAGTATAACATTGTTGCCGCATAAGAATAATACGGATGGATTTTATATATGTCAGATGAAACGAATTTAGATATCCGGTCTATGACCGATGATGAAATTACCAATGCGCTGATGAAAGCCGGTATAACGGGATATCGTGTCGGCCAGATAGTTGGTTGGGTGCGCTCGGGCGTGCAAAGTTTTGACGAAATGAGCAATTTACCCAAAAAAACGCGCGAAACTTTGGCCACATTGTTTGTGCTGAAGTCTGTTATAATAAATAGCGCTTATATGTCAAAAGATGGTACAAAAAAATATCTTTTCAGGCTGTATGATGGCCACATAATTGAAAGCGTTCTCATGCAGTACAAGCATGGCCAAAGCCTTTGCATATCGACTCAGGTTGGGTGCGCTATGGGGTGCGTTTTCTGCCTTTCGGGTAAAAATGGATTTGTGCGTAACCTATCGGCCGGTGAAATGCTGGGCCAGGTTGAGGCTGCGGCAGCCGAAAGCGGCCGGCGCATTTCCAATATCGTGCTTATGGGAATAGGCGAACCGCTGCATAACTTTGAAAACACCGTGCGGTTTTTGCATCTGGCAGGACATCCAAAGGGGACGTCTATAGGTATGCGGCATATATCGCTGTCTACTTGCGGCCTGTGCGATAAAATAGACCTGCTGCGGGACGCGGCTCCGCAGGTTACACTTTCTGTTTCGCTTCATGCACCTAACGACGAGGTGCGCGACAGAATAATGCCGGTAAACCGCCGGTTTAACGTTGATACGCTTTTGGGCGCAATTGCCCGTCACACGGCCAAAACGGGCCGCCGCGTATCTATTGAATACACTTTGATAAGCGGAATTAACGATACTGAGGAATGCATAGCCGAACTTGTGTCAAAGCTAAAGGGTATGCTGGTGCACGTTAACTTTATACCTGTTAATGGCGGCGGCTACGATTCGCCTTCGCGGCAGCGGTGCCTGCAAATTGCCGGCCGGCTGTCTGTCGCAGGGATAAATGCCACAGTGCGCCGCACCTTGGGCGAAGATATATCGGCCGCTTGCGGCCAGCTAAAAGCGAAAGAAGAGCTATAATCAGTGTTTTTACCTTAGGGGGTTATTGTTTGAGAATAGCCAGCAAAAGTGATGTGGGGCATGTCCGCCGTACAAATCAGGACTGTTATTCTGCGGCCGAGCTTTCGGGCGGAGTGATATGGGCTGTGGTTTGTGATGGTATGGGCGGCGCAAACGGCGGAAATATTGCCTCGGAGTGTGCTGTTAAGGTTTTTTCCGAACAGATATCCTCTGCATTTCGTCCGGGCATGGGGTCAAACAGTGTCCGCACAATGCTTCAATCGGCCGTGTACGCGGCAAATTCGCAGATATATGATATGTCACGCGCGGTTGATTCGCTTGGCGGCATGGGAACTACTATTGTGGCTGCCGTTGTTATGAATGGCACGGCGCATTTGATGCACGCCGGCGATTCACGAGCCTATCTCATAGAGAAAACAGGATGCAGCTACGAGCTGAAACAGATAACAAGGGATCATTCTGTTGTCAGCGAAATGGTGCAGACAGGGCAGCTTACCGAGCAGGAAGCATCCACAGATCCGCGACGAAATGTAATCACCCGCGCTTTGGGGGTTGATGAAATGGTTGAAATAGATTATAATGAAGTGTCGTTGCCAAAAGATTCCTTTATTCTTATGTGCACTGACGGCCTTACAAACCATGTTACGGCCGAGGAAATATTAAACATAATCAAAACCGAAACTTTTTACGAATATCCCCAAAAGCTTGTCGATCTCGCCAATGAAAACGGCGGGGGAGATAATATCACTGTTTTGCTGATAGCGGAATAGCTATTTGGCAACAGATTTTAGATAAGGGTAAAATCCACCCGAAAAACCGGAGCGGGGTTATACTCGCGCGGTTAACCATTCAGTAGGAGTGTGACTGTATTTGGATAAGTATGTAGGAAAACGGCTGGACGGCCGATATGAAATTCGTGATATAATAGGTGTTGGCGGCATGGCTGTGGTTTACAAGGCTTATGACTGTATTGACGACCGTATCGTGGCTCTGAAAATTCTGAAAGAGGAATTTGTGGCCAACGAGGAGTTTTTGCGCCGCTTTAAAAATGAAAGCAAGGCCATTGCCGTGCTTTCTCATCCCAATATCGTGAAGGTTTACGATGTAAGCTTTGGCGACGTTATGCAGTATATTGTTATGGAGTACATTGACGGTATAACTTTAAAGGAATATATCGAGCGTCAGGGCAGCTTGCGCTGGAAAGACGCTATTCACTTTGAGGTCCAGATATTGCGTGCACTTCAGCATGCACATGATAAAGGCATCGTTCACCGCGATGTGAAGCCGCAGAATATTATGCTCCTTTCGGACGGTACGATAAAGGTCACCGATTTTGGTATAGCCCGTTTTGCGCGCAGCGAGCACCGCACCATGACCGATAAGGCCATAGGCTCGGTTCATTATATCAGCCCAGAGCAGGCGCGCGGTGATATTACTGATGAAAAATCGGACATATATTCGGCCGGTGTGTTGCTTTATGAGTTGCTCACGGGAAGCCTTCCTTTTCAGGCTGACAGCGCCGTTTCAGTGGCTATTATGCAGCTTCAATCTTCACCTAAAATGCCACGCGAAATAAATCCGGCAATACCAGAGGGGCTTGAGCAAATTACCATGCATTCCATGGAAAAAGAGCCTTCAAAACGCTATAAATCGGCCGCCGAAATGCTTCGTGACATCGAAGAATTTAAGCGTGATCCGGCTATGGTGTTCAAATATACATTTTTTGTTGACGATTCGCCGACGCGCTTTATAAACCGCAGTGAAATAAACAGCGGCATGCGTGCAGACGATCTTTATTCGCATGGCGCAGCAGCCAAGCGTATCGCTGTTGATATTGAAGAGATTGAGGAAGAAGAGGAAGAGGAACTCAAAAAGTCCAATATAGTCCCGATTTTGGCGGGTATAGCTGCGGCTTTTGTGGTGGTTATGGCCATTGGCGCATATTTTGTCGTAAAATATATAACCAGCAACACAGAATCTTTTCCAATGCCTAATGTTGTGGGTATGTCTGTCAACGATCTTGACCAAAAAGTCTCTGATCAAGAAGGCAATTTTGCCGATATAGAGTTCACTAAAAAGTATATAGTGGATACGACCAAGTCGCCGGGAGAGATTATTCGGCAAAGTATTGAAGCAGGGCATATGCTGAAGAAAAACAACGCGAAATGCACTATAGATATAGCGACCGACCGTACCCCAACGGTTATACCCACTCTTAATGAGTTTGAGTTTTCCGCAGCTAATAGTCAGCTTAGGGCGTTGAAATTTGTTGTTATCAAAACTCTAGAAAACCATGACACTGTTCCCAAAGACCATGTTATTCGTACTTCGCCCGAGGGCGGCGAATCAGCGCCTGAGGGCAGCCAGATAATCGTATATGTCAGCTCCGGCCCAACCATTCCTACCAGAGAAGTGCCTGATGTTACAGGCTTTTCAAAGGATATTGCCGAGGACAAATTGCGCGCTGCCGGATTTACAGAAATTAAATATGCCGCCGCGATTGACGACCCCAGAAACAAGGATTGTATCGTGGCGCAAAACCCAAGAGGCGGTACAATGCTGGCGACCGACCGCTCGATAACTCTTACTCCGTCTACAGGCGTTGAAACCCATAAATTGGAAATAAACGTAAATCTGCCGACCGATTATTATGAGGCTCAGTCTTGTAAAATTATTGTTAAAAAGGGCGGAGTTACTGTAGATTCGGCCACCGTGAACGATTATAATATAGGCTTAAAAAGAACCTATAGCTTTACAGTATCTACCACAAAATCTAATGATGATGATCTCATAACAGTTATTATTCAGGGCAGCAAAGACAATGCTCTCAGAAACGCTAAAACCAATGGATATAATATGTTCGGTGCTTCAAAGTTTGATTATTTTGTGCAGTATAATGTTGATTATAAAAACAACAGAATACTTTCGCAATATGGCGGAGGCTATGATAATTATATAAGCAAGAGCGACTATGATGAGTATTTAGCATCTATTAGTTCCAGCTCCAGTTCGGACGCAAGTAGCGATACGTCCCCGATGGGATAGGCGGAATGGTGCAGAATTTTACAGGCATTATAACAAAAAGTGTAGCAGGCCAATGCATCGTCGAACCAGACGGTGTATCGGCCTGTGTGCCGTTTTTGTGTAAGCCTCGCGGCATTTTGAGAAAGCAGGGAAAAACCCCGCTCTGTGGCGACCGTGCCGCGGTAACGCGAACGGGGGACGACTATGTCATAGAGGATATATTGCCGCGAAAAAACAGTCTTTTGCGGCCGCCGCTGGCCAATATGGATATGCTGTTACAGGTGATATCCTGCTCCGACCCGGCCCCCAACGTGCTGATTATAGACAAGGTTGCGGCTATAGCTGAAATTGCCGGCATTGAGCCGGTGATCGTTATAAACAAATCTGATTTGGCCGATTATGATAGGCTACTATCAACCTACACTGCCGCCGGTTTTGCGGTGTTTGTAACCAGTTGTACCGGAGAGAGTGGAACAGGCCAGATTGATGAAATTTGCCGGTATATTTCGGGAAAAACCGCCGCTTTTGTGGGCAACAGCGGCGTTGGGAAATCGTCGCTGTTGAATGTTATACTGCCGGGAATCCAGCTAAAAACCGGGGAAACCTCAAAAAAACTGGGACGCGGCCGTCACACAACGCGCCATGTTGAGCTATATGCCCTAAACGGCGGATATGTGGTCGATACGCCAGGGTTTTCCATGGTGGATATAGTAAAGTTTGGCCTAAACAACAAGCTGGAACTTTATCGTGGGTTTCGTGAATTTCAGCCATTTATAGGGCAATGTAAATTTTTGTCCTGCTCGCACACATCTGAGCTTGGCTGCGCAGTTATACAAGCCATGGAGGATGGAAAGATACCGGCCGGACGCCATCAGAATTACTGCAAAATGTACGATGAGATAAAAAATATTGCCCAATGGGAACTGAAATAGGGAAGGGAATAAAACCCAAATGAGGGTATTAAATAAAGGAAGGTTTTCGAGTTGCTCGAAAACCTTCCTTTATCATACTGTATGTATTTACTTGATACTCCACCAAGTTTCATTTTGAATAGGATAAAACCCGATATTATAATAAAATTGCTGGCTTGAAAGAACATAAGCGCACTTTGCACCACGGTTTTTACATCGGTTTACACTTTCAAGTACAGTGGCTTTACCCAATCCCATTTTACGATATTCGGGCAATGTAAATACCGGCTCAACATAAGCATAATCGCTGCCTGGCAAATGCCATATTCCACAATGGGAGGCATAATCACCATTTGGAGCGATGACTAATACTCGAAGCGACAAATCAAGATAAGGCGTTTTAAAAAGCCGGCTTTTCGCAATATATTCCTTTTCGGCTTCGTTTCGTTCGCGTGTATTATCAAAACCCTTCCATATGGCGTCGTAGTACTTTTCTGCATCAAAACGTTTGTCATCAAAGCTTATAATTGTGTAGTTGTCCGGCAAAGTATAGTGGTTATTCACACAATCAATTCGTGCTGTTGAGGAGCTTTGCGCAGTAGGAATAAAGCCCTTCTGAACAGCCGCTTGTTGAAAAATCAAATCATTGTTTGGCAGAACTATTTTTAATTTTCCGTTGAAGCTTATGTTTTCCATTGCATAATCCAGCAACTGTGACCTTATGTATTCATAGTCACCGTCAACACAAAAATAACATTCTCCTATGTCATGTTCATATGTTGCAAGACCTACAATCTTGTTTTCATCCCAGGCGATACCTATACGGGAAAGATTGTTCATATTCAAATAAGGGCTGAACTGCCACACCCATCTTGCCCATAAAAAATGTGGCGTAATAATATTGATTTTGTTTATGCGAATTAAAAAATCGCAAACATTATAAAAATCGTCAGAATACCATGCAATATTATTGTAACTTCTGATTTCTATTGCCATACCATCACCCCCAATGCATTTTATGAGCTTGGTAAACTATATCCTGCGTCCGTACATATCACAGGTCTGAGTCTTAAACTGCTCAAACCTATCTTCGTCCAGACTTTGGCGGATATCGGCCATTAGCTTATTGTAGAAATGCAGGTTATGCATAACCATAAGCCTGAACGCCAGCATTTCGCCAGCTTTGAGCAAATGGCGCAGGTATGCGCGCGAGAAATTGCGGCATGTCTCGCAGCCGCAGTTGGCGTCTATCGGGCCGGTATCTAGTGCGTATTTTCGGTTGTTCATGTTTATGATTCCTTCGCTGGTGAACAGGTGTCCATGCCGCGCGTTGCGACTGGGCATAACACAATCGAACATGTCTATCCCGCGCGATACAGCCTCAAGAATGTTCACGGGCGTGCCCACGCCCATAAGATAGCGTGGTCTGTCTGTGGGCATGTGCGGCTCAACTACGTCTATGACATGGTACATTTCTTCGCTGCTTTCGCCAACGGCCAGCCCGCCTATGGCATAACCGGGCAGACCCAACCCGGCTATTTGCTGCATGTTTTCTATGCGTATAGCGTCGTAAATTCCGCCCTGATTTATGCCAAACAACATCTGGCCAGAGTTCAGGGCGTCAGGATTCGCGCGCAGACGCTCGTGTTCGGCCACGCAGCGTTCCAGCCAGCGTACGGTGCGCGCGGCCGATTTGGCCACATAGTCGGCTGTAGAGGGGTTTTCAATGCATTCATCGAAGGCCATTGCAATATCCGAGCCGAGATTGGCCTGTATCTGCATGCTTTCCTCCGGTCCCATGAAGATGCGCGCGCCGTCTATGTGTGATGCGAAATGTACACCTCGTTCCTCAATGCGGCGCAGCTTGGATAGAGAAAACACCTGAAATCCGCCGCTGTCGGTCAGTATAGGGCCGTCCCAGCCGGTCATGCCGTGCAGGCCACCCAACGCGCGTACCGTGCCGTCACCCGGGCGCAGATGCAGATGATATGTATTGCTGAGCATCACCTGACAGCCGTTTTCTTTCAGGTCTCGAGCCGAAAGCCCGCCCTTTATTGCGCCGGCTGTGGCTACATTCATAAAAAATGGTGTCTCCACTGTGCCGTGCGCAGTTGTAAAACGTCCGCGGCGTGCGCGATTTTCAGTTTTTATCAGTTCAAACATATTTTTAAAGGTCACCTCATATGGATTTTAGATTATTATATCAAACCACGCGAGAAAATACAAATGCAAATTCATATTATACTTGACATACACTGATTATCTGATATAATATATCTCAGCGCACATCTCATATATGGTGGATATAGCTCAGTTGGTTAGAGTGCCAGGTTGTGGCCCTGGAAGTCGTCGGTTCAAGTCCGATTATCCACCCCAGATGAAGATTTTCCGCCCTGTTAAAAGGTGGGGAATCTTCTTTTATATATACGCCATAAAATATAATAGTTTTTATTTCTAAGTATAAAAAACGCATTAGATAGGAGGGTATTGCATGGCGAAAAAGAAAGAATTGCTTTCAGAAGACACAATTATCGTTTTTGGTAAAATTCCTGTCAGCGAATATCGCAAGTTTTTTATTCAGTCAATCGGAGAGGGAATTACCGCTGGGGTAGAGGGTATGAATTTTCAAACTTGGCTTTTCACTCAAGGCGGGAAAACTCTCAAAGAAGTCACAGAAGAATATTTTCATCCATTGGGACATAAAACGATGGACGAGTTTTTAACAGAAAGAAGATTCAACACAGTTTCCGAACAGGATAAAGATTTTATTATGGCATTTGATAAAGAAATCAATGAACTGGGTTATGATTTTGGCGGCGCCATCCATGCCGGGCATAGCTGGGGTAGCCAACAAATGATAATTTACGGAAAAACCGGTACAAAGAGCAGACAATGTGCTGTTCGTATATGGATAAAAAACGAGGGCATTTTATTTCAAATCTATTTCACCAAAATTGATGCTCACCGCCAATATATTGAAACCGCTCCGACTTATATAAAAGAAGTTTTTACTGGGTATAACAACAATAACATCTGTAAATCTTGTCGGGGTAAATGCGGTCCAAAGGAATATACAATCGATGGACACTTTTATAGTATTTGCCGGGATGCACCTTTTTGGTTTGATAAACCGTCGATAGAAAAGTTGCCTGATTATATGGGGTTATTGAATGAGTTTTACCCAAAAAGCAAAAGGAAAACTATTTGACATCGGCTATCCAAATATGTTGCTGCATCTTTAATGAAGGAAGTGTGTTTTCATGAAAAAGAACAGAAAAAAAGACATGACTCCATATAATATGGCATCGCTTCCCAAAAGACAAAATCCGCTATTACTGCCCTTGATATGGGCGGCGTGTTTTATTATGACGCGTAAAGGCAAACTCAAAATTAAGCGCATCGGGATGAAAGGCCTAAAGCCCCCATATCTGGTTTTGTCTGAACACCAGGGCTTTACTGATTATTATATTACGCCGCTCGCGCTGTTTCCCCATCGCGCAACCTATGTGTCTGATGTGGAGGGATTTGCCGCATTTGGAAAATGGCTATACAGCGCTATTGGCTGCATACCTACCCGCCGGTTTGTGCCGGATATTTCCTTGATAAAAAGCATTCGGCATGTTGTAAAAAAGAATAAGGATATCATAGTGGTTTATCCCGAGGCAAGGCATAGTAATGTTGGAACCAATAGCTATTTGCCACCATCTGTTGGCAAGCTTGTCCGGTTTCTTAATATTCCTGTGGTGATATTAAAAGAGCATGGTAGTTATCTGGATTCGCCTATTTGGGACGAGTCTCACCGCCGCGGGGCGCCCCTTTCTGCAACACTGGAGCTTGTTTTGTCATCAGAAGAAATCAAGACACATTCTGCCGATGAAATCACAAAATTGCTGAACGAAAAATTTCAATATGACGAATATCGCTGGCAGTTTGAAAATAGAATATGTATTTCTTATCCAAACCGCGCGGAGGGCCTTCATAAAATATTATATTTGTGTCCGAAATGCAATTCGGAATATACAATCATCAGTGATGGAAATTGGCTTGTTTGTACTAATTGTAAAAAGCAATGGAAAATGAATGAGTATGGGCGATTACATGCCGAAAGCGGAAACACAGAGTTTTCGCATATACCGGACTGGTATGCCTTTGAACGCGAACATATTGCCCGACAAATAGAGAACCGGCAATACAAATTGGATATTGAGGTTAATATTGAAGCCCTTCCCAACGAAAAAGGGTTTGTGTCTTTGGGAAAAGGGCGGCTTTCTCACTGTGACGAGGGGTTTCGGTTGAACATTCCCGAGACGGGAAAAGAGCTGTTTTTTTCATCTGAAGTCTTAACATCTGTGCATAATGAGTATGATTACAAAGGCCGTGGCGATGGGCTTGTGCTTTCAAAAAATGATTGCTGCTATTATCTGTATCCGCTGGATAGTGAAGTGAACGTTACAAAAATACAGTTGGCCGCTGAACATTTTCATTTTTTAAGCAGAGGCTGAGCGTCTTTTTGATTTTACAACTGTATAATATAGTATAAAAAGCTCCGAAGGTTATGTGTAGAGGACTTTAACGAGCGGCCACCATGCGGCTGAGAAATCATGCAAAAGTGTGCATGAAAAGTTGCGACATATGTTATGGTATAGCTTACACTTTAGTCGAAAGGAGGGACTTATGTGGATTGGTTAGATAAAATGAATTCAGCGCTTGATTATGTGGAAATCAATTTAATGCACGAAATTGATTTTAATGTTGTGGCTCAAAAGGCTTGTTGTTCAAATTACAATTTTCAGAGAATGTTTTCGTTTATCACGGGTACTACTTTATCTGAATATATCAGGAGGAGAAGATTAACACTTGCTGCGCTTGAGTTACAAAGCAGTGATATTAAAGTGATTGATTTGGCTTTGAAATATGGATATGATTCGCCGGTTTCATTTACAAGAGCATTTCAAACATTACATCAATTAACGCCTACTGATGCTCGCAGAGAAGGAACAACACTAAAGGCGTATTCACGTATTTCCTTTCAAATTTCGATTAAAGGGGAAAATGAAATGAATTACAGGATTGAAACAAGAGAGGCGTTTAGTGTTTTTGGGATCGAGACCATTTCCTCAACAATCGGTGATGAAAATTACTTATCGCCTCACGGGTTATGGCAAAAGACACAGGCAAACGGTGAATATGAAAAACTGTTTAAAGATTCGGGAGATTTACCATGTTTCGTAAATTAAGATTTATGTAAAATTCATGGTGTTTGCAATTACAGAAAAACTGATAAAAACACTTTTCCGTATTTGCTTTGTTCATTTGTGAGTTCGAATAGCAAAACAGATGGTTATACAGTTGTTGAAATTTCTGCTCAAACGTGGGCGATCTTTCTATCTGAAAGGTTTACTTGGGATAAGGTTGGCGAAACAATAGACAATCTTTACAAAAGATTTTATAGTGAATGGCTGCCTACATCAGGGTATGAGCAAGTTGATGGTCCGGATTTTGAAATTTATGGCGGTACAACAGAACTTGGATATATTGAATTGTGGTATCCTGTAAAAAAGAAATAATAAACATTATTATTTTGTCGCTGTATCTCTTTTGTGCCGCACAAAAACGCCCCGAAACTTCATGTTTCAGGGCGTTTGTTATGAATAAAACCTATTATGCTGTCGCATCTTTTCCATGCCCGTCTTTTTTGCCGGGCAGCTTTAGCATGTTTGATTTGCGGTTGACGTCTTTGGTTATCACAGGCGGCTCGCCCTCAACACACTGGCTGTTTATGCTCACAGTGTCAATCGTGTGATCCGAAGGCACATCGAACATAACATCGAGCAAAAGATTTTCAAATATCGAACGCAGTCCGCGCGCGCCGGTTTTTTGTGCTTTTGCCTTCGCGGCAATGGCCGTAAGAGCGTCATCATCAAAGCCAAGCGTTACGTTGTCCATCTTGAATAGCTCGGTGTACTGCTGAACCATCGAATTTTTAGGCTCGACCATTATGCGCACAAGATCGCTTTCTGAAAGGTTGTGCAAAGGCACCAGAACGGGCAGACGGCCTATCAGCTCGGGAATCATGCCGAAATGCACCAAATCCTGATGGGTGGCTTCGTTTAGCGTATCATCCGGCTGCACATCAGTGGAGTTTTTCAGCTCGGCACCAAAGCCAAGGCTGTTTTGCCCCTTGCGCTTTTCTATAATCTTGTTCAAGCCATCAAATGCGCCGCCGCATATAAACAGGATATTCGATGTGTCTATCTGAATAAATTCCTGGTTGGGATGCTTGCGGCCGCCCTGAGGCGGAACATTGGACACAGTGCCCTCCAGAATTTTCAGTAAAGCCTGCTGAACGCCCTCGCCGCTTACATCGCGGGTTATCGAAGAGTTTTCCGATTTGCGGGCTATTTTGTCTATTTCGTCGATGTAGATAATGCCGCGTTCAGCGCGGTCTATGTCGTAGTCGGCGGCCTGAATCAGGCGAAGCAGGATGTTTTCAACGTCCTCGCCGACATAGCCGGCCTCGGTTAGCGTTGTGGCATCAGTTACAGCCAAAGGCACATCAAGAGCTTGTGCTAGCGTTTGGGCCAGCAGGGTTTTCCCAACGCCTGTGGGGCCGATCATCATGACATTGCTTTTTGTCAGCTTAACGTTGGGGCTGCCAACAAATATACGTTTATAATGATTGTACACCGCCACGGAAAGCACGCGCTTGGCTTCTTCCTGGCCGATAACATGCTGATCAAGGATAGACTTGATTTCGGCCGGTTTCAGCAGCACAAAACTGCTGGGCTGATGCTTTTTCGCGCGGCGGGGAGTGTCCTCGTCGTCTATAATCGTGCGGCATACATCAATGCACTCATCGCAGATAAACACGCCCGGCCCGGCGACCAGACGGCTAACGTCCTTTTCGGCTTTGCCGCAAAAGGAACAACAAATTTCATGTTCTCTATCCATAGCAATCACTTTCCCTTAGTCTGGTGGGGAATAACAGGGCTTACCAAGGTTACCGTTTGTCGAGCACCTTATCGATAAGTCCGTATTCCAGTGCCTGTTCGGCCGTCATAAAATTGTCGCGTTCGGTATCGCGGACAATAACATCAATAGGTTGGCCGGTGCGCTCGGCGAGAATGCGGTTTAAATTGGCGCGGGTACGCGCGATATGGTCGGCATGGATGATAATATCCGTGGCCTGCCCCTGCGTTCCGCCCAAAGGCTGATGTATCATAATTTCGGCGTTGGGCAGCGCAAAGCGCTTGCCGTGCGCCCCTGCCGTGAGCAAAAAGGCGCCCATAGAGGCGGCCATGCCCATGCACGTTGTTGAAACATCACATT
>JGI994J12354_10003989_pt1 | contig 13491 bp, 12 predicted proteins | sample IntmicLarv3ML3BL_FD_12354 | JGI IMG/M metagenome (IMG submission 12354)
GGTTAACTTCTGTTATTCCTGCCATAGTAGCAGCAAAAGATGAGCCTACAGACCCTCTTGAGCCAACTAAATAACCGTTTTCCACAGAGTTCCACACCAGTTTTTGGGCGATTATGTACAGCACAGCATATCCATTATTAATAATAGAATTTAGTTCCCTATCCAACCTGTTTTGAACAATCTCAGGCAATGGGCTACCATATATTTCATAAGCTTTATCAGTACAAATCCTTCTTAAATCATCATCTGCACCGTCTATTCGTGGCGGGAATGTATCATTAGGTATAGGTTTTATATTTTCTACCCAGTCTGCAATAATATTTGTATTGGTTACTACAACTTCGTAGGCTTTTTCTTTTCCTAAATATTCAAATTCTTCAAGCATTTCATCTGTAGTTCTAAAGTAAAGTGGCGGCTGATCATCTGCATCAGTAAACCCTTCTGCGGACATAATTATTCTTCTGTAAACCTCATCTTCAGGGTCAATAAAATGTGTATCACATGTGGCAACAACAGGCTTATTAAACTCAATACCAAGGTTAACAATAGACTTATTTAGTGCCTTAATATCATCATAAGAGCTAACTGTATCAATTTTATTCGATTCAATCATAAACTTGTTGTTTCCAACAGGCTGAATTTCAAGATAGTCATAAAAACGAGCTATTTGGTCGATTATTTCTTTTGGTTTATCATCAAGTAAGGCGCTATAAAGCTCCCCTGCCTCACACGCACTGCCAATAATCAGCCCTTCTCTTTTTTGCATCAGCTTACTTTTAGGGATTCTTGGGCGCTTAAAAAAGTATTCTAAATGAGACATACTTATTAGTTCATATAAGTTCCTAAGACCTGTATAATTTTTAGCAAGAATTATTATATGATTTGCCCTAAGCTTGTTGTAGTTTACTGTTCTGCTACAAAAAACATTAATATCATCAACATTAAAAACTTCGTTTTCAGTTAGCATTCCTATAAATTTTACAAAAACTTCGGCAGTGGCTTGGGCATCGTTTACCGCCCTATGGTGTCCTTTAAGCTGGACCTCCATCGCCTCACAAACGAGGTTTAATTTATACCTTGATAGCTCTGGTAATAGGCTTTTTGCTAACTCGACTGTGTCAATAACGGTATTTTTTACATGTTTTAACCCTGAATTTGAAGCAGCTTTTCTAATAAAGCCAACATCAAAGTTTGCGTTATGAGCAACAAGGATACTGTCGCCAAAAAAATCAAAAAACTTAGGAAGTATTTCACTTATAGTAGGGGCATCTTTAACCATTTCGTCGGTTATCCCTGTTAGCTTTGTTATTTCATAAGAAATGGGTACTTTAGGGTTTACAAATGTTGAAAAAGAATTTGTAATTTTGCCATTTTTGATTTTAACAGCACCAATTTCTGTAATTTTATCCCTTTCTTTTGATAAACCTGTTGTTTCAATATCAAAAACAACAAATTCATCTTCTAAGCTTTGCCCTTTTGGAAAAACTATAGCGTTGCCAAGGTCATCAATTAAATATCCTTCAACACCGTATATTATTTTAATATCTTTGCCCTTTGCACACTCCATTGCCTCGGGGAAAGCTTGTACAACACCATGGTCGGTTATAGCAATAGCTTTATGTCCCCATGACAGCGCTCTATTAATATATTTTTTTACAGGGGTTATTCCGTCCATACGACTCATTTGTGTATGCAAATGAAGTTCCACTCTTTTTTCTTTAGCTGTATCCATTTTTCCTAAAGGAGCAGAAGCAATGGAAATATCCCTAGTCATTATATTTATTTCTTTTGCATATTTATCAAATTGAACTTCACCTTTAATTTTAAGATACTTACCGTCTTTTAGCTCTCCGTCTATATTGGCATCAAAAGTTTTTTTATCGGCAAAAAATTTTACAGTTGTTGAATCTGTTTTATCTGTTATATCAAAAGAAACAATATATTTATCACCTTTAATTTCACGCTTATCAATATTGAATATATATCCTTCAATAATAACTTTTTCACCTTCAGTTTTTGTTTCTTTAATCCTTGTGATTGCACCTGTTATTTCTTTTCCAATTAACACATCGCCTTGCTTATTATTAGCCTTGTTTTCTGAAGAAGTGCTTATCGGCGCTTGTTCCTGTAATTTTTTTAGTATCTCAAATTCTTGTATCTCTTGGTTTTTTCTGAATAATTCAGCATCTTCTGCATACTGTTTTTTATCTTTAAACACAACCTTCGCCTTAATTCCGTATTCTGATTCAAGTTTATTTTCAATAAGGCTATCTATATTTTTTTGTACAAGGTAAAAAGCTGTAGCATTTTTAACCTGAATTTTTAATACATTATCATTTAAAGTCCATTCTGATGTACTTAAAATTTTTGTGCAAATAGGTCCTTCGTCATAAACTGCTATAACCATGTTTTCTCGTATTATATTTAGTATTTCACCATTTTCAATATCAATATCCCTGTATCTTAAAGTCATAATTACATCTTCTAATGGTAGCTGACCTAAGAGCTGTTTTTTTAAATCAGAAACATATTTTTCATCTATTATTTTATTTTGAAGTTCTATGCCAAACTCTAGAATACGCTCTTTTTTATGTATTACAAAAGATGTAATTAGAGCATCGCCAAAAGTTTCTCTAACTTTAGAAGAAAGAGAAACTTTTTCAAATTTCGTATTAAAAAATATTTTGTCCATATTCTACATCAGCCCTTAAACATTATAGTTTTTCTATTTCTTCCATTAATGCGTTAACTAAAAGGCTTTCAGGTACTTTTTTTACAATTACCCCTTTTTTGAAAATCAAGCCTTCTCCTTTTCCGCCAGCTATGCCTATATCTGCCTCTTTTGCCTCTCCCGGCCCATTAACAACACAACCCATAACCGCCACTTTTATTTCTTTATTTATACTTTTACATTTTTGCTCAACATCATTAGCAATGCCGATTAAATCAATTTCAGTTCTGCCGCAAGTGGGACATGATACAAAATCTATTCCAAATTTCCTAAGCTCTAAACTTTTAAGAATTTCTTTTGCTGCTTTAATTTCCTCTATAGGGTCACCTGTAAGGGATACACGAATTGTATCCCCTATTCCACATGATAAAATCGCACCTATCCCCACAGCGCTTTTAATAGTGCCATAATAAAGTGTCCCTGCCTCTGTTATGCCCACATGTAAAGGATAATTAATGCTTTTGCTAAGTAAGTCATATGCCTCTATACTAAGTGGTACACTTGATGCTTTAATCGAAACGATTATATCGTAAAAGTCCTGTTCTTCTAATATTTTCACATGACCTAAGGCGCTCTCAACTAATGCCTGTGCGTTAACCTTGCCATGTTTGTCTAAAATAGATTTTTCTAAAGACCCAGAATTAACGCCTATACGTATAGGTATTTTTTTCTTTTTTGCCATTTCAACAACGGCTCTAACCCTATCTGCACTGCCTATATTACCCGGATTTATTCTTATTTTATCTATACCCTGCTCCATTACTTCAAGCGCCAAGCGATAATCAAAATGAATATCTGCTACAAGGGGTATGGAAATTTGTTTTTTAATTTCACCTATAGCTTTCGCCGCTATCATATCTGCAACGGCTACACGAACTATTTCGCAACCTTCTTCTTCCAAAGCATTTATTTGCTGAACAGTTTTCTCAACATCTCTTGTATCTGTATTACACATTGATTGTATGGAAATAGGATTATTTCCGCCAACAATCAATCCGCCAATATTAACTTCTTTTGTAAGTTTTCTTAACATATTATCATCCCTTAATCAACTGAAGAATATCGTTCGATGCGACTAATATGGCAAAGGCAATTAGGAACAAAAATCCTAAATAGTTTAAGCGACCTTCTTTTTCCGAGTCCATAGCTTTTCCGCGAATCACTTCTATCAATACTAAAACAACTCTTCCACCATCGAGAGCGGGTAACGGAAAAAGGTTTAAAACACTAAGGTTTACACTAATCAAAGCCATAAAAACAAGGAGATTAGAGAAAGCATATCTAAACCCATATTGTATATTCGACGATACATTATCATCTATTATCTTAACAACGCCTATTGGCCCTGATACTTCTTCTGGTGAAATGTTAAGAGTAAAAATTCGCACAAATCCAACAACTACACTCTTCACATAATAACGCATTAGAAAAATACTATCTTTTGTTGTATCAAATAGTGTTGCTTTTTCATAGCCAGCTACATCTTCTGCCAATACTCCTGTTTTTATTTGAGGTGTAATGCCTATAATCCACCTGTTGTTATCCGTAAACACAGGGATAACAAAGATTTCTTTTTTTACACCATCTCTTTTAACGGTAACAGCAAGCTCTTTACCACCACAGTTACTCATAACAAAAAACATTTCTTGATACGTACCAATGCTTTGGTTTTCAATCGTTACTATTTCGTCACCAATTTCAAAGCCTGCGCTTTGTGCATTTGTGCCGTCAACAAATCCATTTATTACGGGAAAAGCTGTAGCTGCCGAAGTTGCAGCGAGAAAAAATACTATTACAAACGAAAAAACAAAGTTCAAAAAAGGCCCTGCTAATAGAATTAAAATTCTCGAAAGCGGGCTTTTGGCATTAAACCCACGGTTATCATACACTTCATCTTCTCCAAGCATACGACAAAATCCGCCAACAGGAAAAGCTCTAATGGTGTACAAGGTTTCGCCCTTTTGTTTTTTAAGTAAAATAGGGCCAATACCTACAGCAAATTCTTCGACTAAAACACCACTTTTCTTTGCCATTGCAAAGTGACCAAACTCATGTATTACAACAAGGATTGTAAAAACTAAAAGGGTTAAAGCAGTTGAAACTATATTTGACATAAATTTATTCCTTTCAACATTAATCTGTTTTTATCATAGATGCAAAGTTACGCGCCCACTTATCAGCTTCCAAAATTTCATCTATGGTAAATTTATATTTTACAGTATATGCATTCATTGTGTTTTCTATTATTACAGGTATATCTAGCCAGTTTATTTCTTCTTTCAAAAACCTATCAACAGCTATTTCGTTAGCCGCATTTAGAACCGCAGGCATACTACCGCCTATTTTTATGGCTTTATAGGCTAAAGAAAGACACTTAAAAGTTTCTAAATCAGGGTTTTCAAATGTAAGGGTACTTATTTTCGCTAAATCCAATTTTTCAAATTGGCTATCAAAGCGTTTTGGGTATGTTAGTGCATAGGAAATTGGTACTTTCATATCTGCCACACCCAGTTGGGCAAGTATAGCCCCGTCTGAATATTCAACAGCAGAATGAACTATGCTTTGAGGATGCACTAATACTTCAATTTTATCTATATCTATATTAAATAACCACTTTGCCTCAATCACTTCAAGCCCTTTATTCATCATAGTTGAAGAATCTATTGTTATTTTAGCCCCCATACTCCAATTAGGATGTTTAAGCGCCATATCTTTAGATATTTTTCTTAAATCTTCCTCTTTTTTACCCCTAAATGGGCCACCTGATGCTGTTAAAATTATTTTGTTTACCTTATTATCGGCCCTGCCTTGGAGGCATTGAAATATAGCAGAATGTTCGCTATCAATAGGGTAGATATTTACACCGTTTTTTTCAGCCTCAGCCATTATTATTTCGCCAGCACTAACTAACACCTCTTTTGTCGCCAGTGCTATATCTTTTTTAGCAAGAATAGCTTTGTATGTTGGCTCAATACCTATATTCCCTACAAGGCTCATTACAATAGTATCAGCCTCATCAATAGTGGAAATACTAATCAGTCCGTTAATTCCAGAAAACACCTGAACTTCTAAGTCGGCAATATTTTTTGCTAAAGTTTTTGCTTTTTCAAAATCCATAACCGCCACTTTTAAGGGTTTAAATTTTCGAATTTGTTCTTCAAGCAACCCAATATTAGTATTAGTACTTAATCCAACAACATTAAAATTGGAGGTAGCTTCCACTACTTCCAAAGTTTGAACCCCTATTGATCCTGTGGAACCAAGAATAGATATATTTTTCATAATTACAGTACCTCTATAGAAAACAACATAATGTAATAAACAACAGGTGATGTAAATAACACACTGTCAAATCTATCTAAAATACCACCATGCCCCGGAATAAGGTTACCATAGTCTTTTATACCTACATACCTTTTTGCGGCAGATGCGGCCAAATCACCAATTTGAGATACAATAGAGCCTAGAATACCTGTAACTAAACAAAGCATTATTGTATTAACATTTTCAAGTTGGAAATATCTTTCAATACAAAAGCCAAAAATAACAGCTAGAACTCCAGCTACAATAACTCCGCCAATAGCACCTTCTACAGTTTTTTTAGGACTTAAAGCAGGAATTAATTTTCTTTTCCCAAAAAGCATACCCGAAAAATATGCCCCTGTATCACAACCAAAAGCACAAATGAAAATGAGCCAAACGAAATAGTTCCCATGGGTGTACTCGCGAGTTAAATATATATGAGAAAGCAAAAAAGCTACATAAAATAAGCCGAAAAATGTAATCATTACATCTTTAATATTTACTTTTGAATGGAAAAAAACAAGACTGGCCAAAAGTATAATTAAAAATACTGATACAAACACATTAAACATATTGTTTTCATTTATAATAAATTCAGCAAAAACCATATAAATTATTGCGAAAAAATACCCTATAGAGTTAGCCAAACTAGACTTAGTTTCCATAGCTTTATAAAATTCAAACATTCCAATAATACTTAATGTTAATATCCCAAGTTTAAGCGCTAATCCGCCTAATACAATAAAAAATATCACAACAGGTACAATGGCTATTCCTGATATAATTCTAATGTTCATAGTTCTAACTCCTTATCTAAAGGTTTCTTCCGCCAAATCTTCGATCTTTATTTTGAAATTGCCAAATTGCGGCAACTAAATCTTCTTTACTATAATCAGGCCAAAGTTTATCGGAAAAATCAAATTCAGTATATGCTAATTGCCATAATAAAAAGTTGCTAATCCGTTTTTCTCCGCTAGTTCTTATCATAAGCTCAGGATCAGGGATGCCATTTGTATCAAGATAGGCTGGTATTAAATCCTCAGTAATATTCTCAATTAATATTTTATTATTTTTAGTATCATCTGCAATTTTTTTAATGCTTCTTACTAGCTCATCACGTCCGCCATAGTTTAGCGCTATATTTAAAGTGATTCCGTTTTTGTCCTTTGTCAAAGCCTCAAGTACCACTATTTGCTCTTGAATATCTTTATCAAGCCTTGATATTTCACCTATTATTTTAACTCTAACATATCTTTTATTTGCTGTTTTAATGTGTTCTTTCAAGTATTGCCTAAGTAAATCCATGATTCCAGCTACTTCTTCGTTACTTCTTTTCCAATTCTCTGTGGAAAAAGCATACACAGTGATATATTTCACACCTAGTTCACGTGCTACTTCTGTTATGTTTTCTAATGTTTCGGCGCCTGCTTTATGCCCCATTTTTTTAGGAAGGCCACGTTTTTTTGCCCACCTACCATTTCCGTCCATAATAATAGCTATGTGAAGGGGCATATTGTTTTCATCTATACTATTCAAAGCTCTTCCTCCCATTAATTAAGAAAAAGCCCCTGTATTGCAGGGGCGTTATAGTTATACAGAAAGAATATCCTTGCATTTTGCTTCAGATTTTTTATCAATTTCTGCTACATATTTATCTGTTAATTTTTGGATTTCCGTTTCAAGTGTAGACAAATCATCTTCTGTAATTGCTTTTGCTTTTTCACCTTTTTTAAAGGCATCAAGCGCATCTCTACGGATATTTCTAATAGCGATTTTAGCATCTTCGCCCTTCTTTTTAACGTCTTTTGTCAAAGCAATTCTACGTTCCTCTGTAAGTTCAGGGAAAACAAGGCGAATTACAGTTCCGTCGCTATTTGGGTTTATGCCTATATCCGATGTATTTATAGCTTTTTCGATAGCTTTTAATAAAGATTTATCCCAAGGTTGTATCTGGATAAGCCTAGCCTCTGGAACTGAAATATTCCCAACCTGATTAATAGGTGTAGGTGTACCATAGTAATCAACAGAAATTCGGTCTAAAACATGTGGGTTTGCACGCCCTGCACGTATAGTAGAATATTCGCTTTCAAGGTTTAAAACTGTTTTTTTCATTTTTTCTTCGTAAATTTCGGTTTTTTCTGACATAAAAATACCTCCTATATTATTATGGATTTTTAACAACTATTCTACAGTTACAATTGTTCCGATTTTTTCGCCACTTACAGCTTTAATTATGCTATTTTCTTCTTTAAGCCCAAAAATAACTACGGGAATTTTATTTTCAAAGCATAATAAGGCAGCAGCAAGGTCAATCACCCTAAGCCCATTTTTAATTATATCTTCGCATTTAATTTCTTCTATTTTTTTAGCATTTTTATTAATTAATGGGTCGCTATCATATACACCGTCAATATTTTTTGCAAACAACAACATGTCAACTTCAAGCTCTGCGCCACGTAACGCAGTTACTGTGTCAGTCGAAAACATTGGATGCCCTATACCGCCAGCAAAAATAACAACTTTACCCTCTTCTAAATGCCTGGTAGCACTGTCTTTTGAGAACTCCTCAGTCATTGTAGCGCATTTAAAAGGTGTTTGAACCACCGCTTTCATTCCTTCTTGCCTAAAAGTATCTGCAACATAAAGTCCATTCATTACTGTTGCAAGCATTCCTATTTGGTCAGCTTTTGACCTGTCCATTTTGCTATTGGAATCCCTGCCACGCCAGAAATTTCCGCCACCTATAACAAGGCTAACTTGAGTACCTTTACTCATTATTTCTTTAATTTGTGAAACTATGCTATGTATAAAAACATCATCGAAATTTCCGTTTTTATTATCACCAGCAAGTGCTTCTCCGCTAAGTTTAAGAACAATTTTTTTATACAACGTCGTTAAGCCCCCTTGTAGCTGTTTTTTATTCAACCTTTTATATAATAATTTAACATATTTCCACCAAAAGTTCAACCTCTCTAACCGTACCTGCAACAATTATTTCCATATAAAAAGTGACAAGGGGTTATCCCTTATCACTTTTTGTAGTTTAAATTTTATTTTGACTGTGCAAATAACCAATCTCTAACTTCTTTATCAGCATATGCAGGAGTCCATGAAAAATGTGCTGACGGGTGGAATACTTCACCTGCTGCATAAAGAGTTAATTTGTAATCAATACCTGCTGCATAAAGCGCTTCAAGTGTTGGGTGCAAATATTCTTCTACATTAACAGTTGGGTCATCTTCCGCGTGTAAAATCCAAATAGGAATACCTTTTAATACTTCTACTTTAGACGGGTCAGCGCCACCGCATACAGGCAATAAAGCCGCAAATGTATCAGGGTGCTCAATAGCAATTGAATAAGTTGCAAATCCCCCTGCTGATAAACCTGTCATATAAATTTTATTTTCGTCTACAGCGTATTCTTTAACAACATCTTCTAATAAACTGTAGGCTGCTACACTCCAGTCCATTAAACCAAAGGAATTATCTGCCAAATCATCTCTATAAAGCATAAGAGTTGTCCAGTTTTCAGTATCTACGCTTGTTGCACAATGAGGAGCAATAACTATACACTCATTAATACCTGCTTCTGAATCTTTTGCCCAGATTGTTGCCATTTCGTATCTTTTTAATACCATGTCACTTGTTTGTCCTCTTTGCCCTGAGCCATGCAAAGCAAATACAACAGGATATTCTTTTGTTTCGTCATAATTTGTAGGAACATAAATTAAATATGGTAATGTAAGACCTGTCAGGGCATCTTCGTATGCTTTTTTTTCAAACAAAGCATATGTGTCAGCAGCATTTTCTCTTATTATTTCAATATTGTAAGCGAAAACTTCCTCCTCCACTGTCACAAAAATCTCTATATCTAATGAATAATCAACACCATAATATTCAGATGTTTGCAAAAGAGGAACGACTATACCGTCAGTACCCTCAACAGTTTCGCCATTAACAGTAACAATAGCCCCTTCACTAGCTACAGGAAAAACTTTAACTCCATAAATATCACTTTGTACATTCATAGTATATTCTGTTATATCCTGACTAAAAACAGGTGTAATGTTATTATTTAGTGTAATATCAGCTACATCAAGTGATAAAAGTCCAACTGTTTCCACGATTTCAGGAGCAATTGGTGCCACAGACGCAACTGGTTTTTGAATTTCTAAATCAGGAACTTTAAGTATTTGGTTAGGGAAAATAAGATTAGGATTAGTAAGCTTGTTAATTTCTGCAAGATTACGCCAAGTTGTGTTGTACTTAGGTGCGATTTTCGAAAGATTGTCCCCTTTTTGCACCACATACTCCCCTGCTATAGCCAGAGGAGCAACTGATAGAACCATTATGATAGACAAAGCAGCGGTCATAAATCTTTTTACCGTTTTTTTCATTTAAAATCCCTCCGTTTTTCTTATTTAATACGTTACAATTATGTTACATACGATTATTCTACTCAGATAATATAGAAAAGTCAAATCAAATATTTTATCCTTGTTAAAACCCACAAAGTATAATAAAATGTATTGATGTAAATATGTTAACAGGTATTGAAAGGAGTTACACACAATGGCTAAAGACAAAAAATTTGTAGCAGCTATAACCGATATGGAGGTAGATTTTCCTCAATGGTATACTGATGTAGTTAAAAAAGCAGACCTTATCGACTATTCAAGTGTTAAAGGTTGTATGATTATACGCCCCTACGGGTATGCAATTTGGGAATTATTACAAAGGCAACTTGATGATAGGTTTAAAGACACAGGACATGAAAATGTTTATATGCCTATGTTTATCCCTGAAAGTCTTTTGCAAAAAGAAAAAGACCATGTTGAAGGCTTTGCGCCTGAGGTTGCATGGGTTACTCATGGTGGTGATTCTTTACTTCAAGAACGTTTGTGTGTAAGACCAACATCCGAAACACTTTTTTGCGAACATTATGCGAACATAATACAGTCCTATAGAGATTTGCCTAAACTATATAACCAATGGTGTTCTGTGGTACGTTGGGAAAAAACAACAAGGCCATTTTTGCGTACAACAGAATTTTTATGGCAGGAAGGCCATACAGCTCATGCTAACGCTGAGGAAAGCCAAGAAGAAACTATTAAAATGCTTAACGTATATGCTGATTTTTGTAAAGATGTTTTAGCAATTCCTGTTGTTAAGGGTGAAAAAACTGCTAAAGAGCGATTTGCAGGAGCAACATCTACATATACGATTGAGAGCCTTATGCATGATGGTAAGGCACTTCAAAGCGGAACTTCTCATAACTTCGGTGACGGTTTTGCAAAAGCATTTGGTATACAATATACTGACCAAAATAATGAGTTGCAATATGTACACCAAACATCTTGGGGCGTTTCTACCCGATTAATGGGCGCTATAATTATGGTTCACGGAGACAATAGCGGGCTTGTGTTGCCACCTAAGATTGCGCCAACACAACTTATGGTAATCCCTATTGCCATGCATAAAGACGGGGTAATTGAAAAAGCTACAGAAATCGCAGAACAACTAAAATCCGTGTGTCGTGCAAAAATCGATATAAGCGATAAATCCCCTGGTTGGAAGTTTAGCGAATATGAAATGAAAGGTGTTCCTATTAGGCTTGAAGTTGGACCAAAGGATATAGAAAACAATCAAGTTGTTCTTGCTCGTAGAGATACAAGTGAAAAAATAATCGTTTCAATGGACGAATTGAATGAAAAAGTAACAGAGCTACTTATTGATATTCAAGAAAAGCTGCTGGATAAAGCTAAAAATCGTCGTGATTCAAAAACCTACTCAGCAACAAATATGAATGACTTTGAAAAAACTTTAGATGAAACCCCTGGTTTTATAAAAGCTATGTGGTGTGGTGATAGAGCTTGCGAAGATGCAATCAAAGAAAAAACAGGCGCAACCTCCCGCTGTATACCTTTTGAGCAAGAACCAATTAGTGACAAATGTGTTTGCTGTGAGAAAGATGCAAAACATATGCTTTATTGGGGTCGTGCTTATTAATGTTTAAATTAAAAAAGTCCCTATAATCAAATGAACAGAACCAGGTTGTGCAGACAGCACAAAGAGCACCCTCCCATGATAGAATAATCATATCTATCATAGGAGGGATTTTTATGCCACGAAATTATCGACATATAAAAATGTATAAGCATAAAATTTTAGAACTAAAAAGTAAAGGACTAACTCATTGGGAAATAGGAGAAAAATCAGGTTTTTCCAAAGAACAAGTAAAAGGATTTTTTAAAAGAAAATGGATTAATGAATGAAAGCTAAGCGCCGGAATATTATTAAAGAAAAAATGCAGACCACCAAAGGATAACAACTTCTCTAAAAAAAGCAAGGTGTGTCATCTAAAATATATTCTTGCTTGGAAAGAAACAAAAATCAAAAGCCTAGAAATGGAAAATGAATTAATGCGGGATTTTCTCTCCCTCACAGAAAGGATGTGAGACCAATATTTAAGTACATGATTATCCATCGATACAAGGACAAATATAGTATTAGTAAAATGTGTACATCTTTCGAAGTATCACGCAGTGGATAATATTGTTACCTAAAAAGGGAAGATATTCCAGACAAAGATGTTGGTCTTGCCGAAAAAATAAAAGAATGCCAAGACACAACAAATCGAACATATGGCTATCGCAGAGTGCATATATAGCTTGAACGGCAAGGTATTTATTGTAACCCTAAAACAGTTTTACGAATTATGAATAAATACAACCTATTATCACAAACAAGAAGGTATTGGGCATATTGTCATTTTAGAGAGCATCTCCACAAATATCCTAACCTTTTGAATAGAAATTTCACAGCAACAAAACCTAATGAAAAATGGGCGACCGATATATCCTACATTCATACGAAACAAGGTGTTTTGTATCTATCGATGATACGCGATTTATATGATAATAGTATCGTCGCTTACAAAACAGGAACAGAACAAACCATCAATCTTGTGACTGAAACAATAAAGCTTGCCATGAAAAAAGAAAAGATCACTGCAGAGCTGCAACTCCACAGTAATCAAGGTTTCCAATACGCATCAAAACCGTATTATCACCTAACCAAAATCATATGGGATAACCCCATCAATGTCAAGACGCGGTAATCCATATGACAATGCTTTGGCTGAGAACTTTTTCGGAATACTAAAATCGGAATATATCAATCGTTATAAAATATCCACTCACAGCGAAGCCTGCGCGTTAATAAACGACTATATGCATTTTTACAACAATGAACGTATTCAGCTAAAAAAAAAACTGACACCGCTTGAAAAAAGATGTCAGTACAGTGCTTAAAATTTAATTCGCCCTATCATGGGAAGGCTTTTTGTGCTGTCTGCACAACCTGGTGCAGTTCATAGCATTTGAGAGAGTGCTATTTTTTTGTTCTAAAGTTAACCTCATTCACTTGAATACCCGTTAGTACACCTACTTATAATA
>JGI994J12354_10003990_pt1 | contig 13490 bp, 11 predicted proteins | sample IntmicLarv3ML3BL_FD_12354 | JGI IMG/M metagenome (IMG submission 12354)
TCTGGCGGAGGGGGAGGGATTCGAACCCCCGATAGGCTTCCGCCTATGCTGGTTTTCAAGACCAGTGCAATAAACCGGGCTCTGCCACCCCTCCGCAGGGTGCAAGCAATAGCAGAAAGAGCGGGGTTAATCAATATAAATGAACAGATCAGTCGGGCTTCGCATTTTTCCAGGCAATAAGCTCGGCTGCTATGCTGATGGCGATTTCTTCGGGGGTTTCCGCTGCAATGGCAAGGCCAATGGGGGTATAAACGCTGTCGAGTTTTTGCGGGTTAGCCCCTGCGGCGAGCAGGGTTTTTTTGAATTCAATGCCCTTTTTCCTGCTGCCTATCATGCCCAGATACCCGGCAGGCGCGTCAAGGGCTGCGGCCAGCACGTCCCGGTCCTGGGTGTGCCCTCGGGTCATTATGATGATGCCGTGGCGGCGGGTGAGGGGTTCGGCCTGCAAACAGGCGGCAACGGTTTCCTGACCGAGGTCGGGCAGAAGGTGCAGGCGGGCGTTGGGAAAGCGTTCGGGGGTAAGGAATGCAGGCCTGTCTTCCAGAATGATGCAATGAAAACCAAGGGGATGCAGCACATCTGCCAGGGCTTTTGCCACATGCCCACCGCCAAATATGTGTATGGTAAAGGGGGCGGGGAAGCTCTCCAGCAGAAAGACATGGCCCTCCTGCTCGTGCAGGACAGTCTCCCCCTCGCCAAGGGCCAGGGCGGTCTGGGTAAGGGCCAGGGGCACGGGTTTCGCGCCAATGCAGGTGTTTTCATCAAGAACGATGCGCCTGTCCGCCTGCCATGCGGCTCCGGTCTGGTTCCGGGCGGAAGAGAGCAGGTCTTTGATGCTGCCCCCTTGCCAGTCTGCCGGCGTCAGTTCGGTGACAAAGGCGTGGGGCAGGCCGTGTTTTTCCGCATTGGCGGCAGCCCTGTACACCTCGCAGAGGGCCGGAGTGTCAACGACGAGCTCCAGAAGCACATGCAGGGAACCGCCGCAGGGGAGGCCCACCTCGTCCTCGCTCTCCGGGGAAAAAAACAGGATTTTGGCGAGAGCAACAGGTGTCGAACCGGCCTGACCAAGCATGGAAACAGCCTCGGTCATGGCTGTTCCCTCAAATTTGCCCCCGCCAATGGTGCCCCGGATTGAGCCGTCGGGCAGCACGATCATTCTGGCCCCGGCAGAGCGGGGGGTCGAGCCTGACTGGCTGATGACCGTGACCAGAACCGAGGGGCTGCCGGTCCGCAGGGCTTCAAACATGAGGGTGTTCCAGTAAGGCATTGGGGGGTGCCTCCTATGCAGGGTGTTGGCGGTGAGCGATACCTGCGGGTATGCCATGGGGGGTTGCCGTGGCAGCAGGGGGTGGACTTTTTTGCCGCGAGGCTTTGTCAGGCGTCATTGTTTGCCCTTTTCGGGTACGGGAAGAGAAGCGCGGTCACTTGGCCGACCCCGGCTGAATGCGCTGCATGTCGGCGTTCAGCAGGTGCACAAGCAGGGTCTTTCCCTCCGGGTCTACCCGAATTTCGCCGTACTGTGCCGCTTCGTAGTCTTTGGCGTGGCCTTCCTGAAAGAAAAACGCTTCTGCCGCAACGTGGGCCGAGCCGTTTTTGAGGCGAAAATGCAAGAGGTGTTCGTTGTCGGAAAGGGGGCCACCATCAACAAAACGCTGAAAGCTTGCCACCCCCTTGTCCGACAGGGCCACAACAGCCTGACCCTCGCGCGGGGCGGCCTTTCGCGTCTCTTCCTGTAAACCCTCCGAAGGGCCTTCGCTCGTCATGGCGCGCAGGGCTCTGGAAATTTCGGTATCAACCGTAAAGGCCAGTGCCATATAGTCGCCCAGCATGAAGGCGCGCGGGTCAACAGGGGCAAGCCGCAAATACATCACCGTGCCATCGCGCAACTGCGATTCCTTTTGCCACACAGCCCGGTTGAAGGCCACGAGCAACAGTGCCATGGTGAGGAAAAGCAGTATATTACGCTTGCGCATTGCTACCCCCAGCTTCCTCAAGATTGCTGGTACGCGCCACGGCATCGTGCCCCTTGGGCATACCCTTCCCGGTTCCTGCCGTGGGCGGCCTGCCGGGAGATTCGGAAACCTCCCCCCAACGCCCGAAATACCTGTCAGCCCCAAAGGCCAGCCCGAGAAGAACCGCCCCGCATACCATGAGGCTCACAGACTTGTAGAGAAGGGTCGTTTCAAGCTGGTAATAGTAATAGAAAAGATCCGTGGCGAGGAAAAGCCCGCACGCTCCTGCCAGAACGGTGTTCCCCACCTGACGGCTGATGCACAGGCCGAACAGGGCCACGGTCACCCCCGGAAGAAACCAGCCCGCAGCAATGCTTAAGGTGGCTGAGGCAAGGCAGAGCCAGCGTTCCGGCCTGTTCGCGGCAAGGGGGCGCACAAGCAGCGCAACCAGGGTCAGAAAACCGATTCCCGCACCCAGGCCAATGCTCGATTGCGGCGGAAAAGGGAGAAAACTCTGGGTAAAACCCGCAGCCCTGAAAAACAGGGGAACTACCAGTTGCAACACCATGGAGATGAACAGCCCGTGCAGCAGGCAGGGCATGAAGCTGGCCCGGTTTTTGTTCGTCATCCAGTGGCCTTCCCTTGTCCATGCAAGGGCCATGAAGATGGAAACAAAAGCCCAGAAGAAGAGGCTGAACACCCAGAAAGACCACCACCAGACAAGGTGCGCGTTTCTGGCAAAAACCCCCGGCGTATGGTCGCCAATCAGTTCGGTTTCGGGAATACAATGCTGAAATAGCCATGAGCCTGTCATATACAGGGAGGAATACAGAAACAAGAGGCCGAGGCAGGCCGCGATAGAGCGGAAGGCCCTGTTGCGCACCAGCAGAAAGCCTGCCACGCAGACAACGAAGCCCGTCAGAGGCCAGTAGCGTTCGTCAGGCAACATGGGTTCAAAGGAAAAGCAGAGAGAGACCGCCCCGGTCAGGGCGCTGGCAAGGCCGAACTGCCGGAAAAAAAGCCTCGGCTGGCGCGAACACCAGGCGCCAATGCCCAGAAAGATGGCCCCGCCAACCAGAAGTTCGTATTCAAAATTGCTGTGAATATTAAGGGTTACAGCAAGAAGGAAAGCCAGGAATGCGCCCAGAAAGAGAGCGGTAACCCAGCCGCCAAGGGCAAGAAAGATATTCACGAACCAAGGAGAGCCGGACAGGGGCGGCAGCGGCGGCTTTTTGCCTGCGGGCCACACCCCGTCCCGCACCAGTGCGCTCCACAGCGTGGCCCAGTCCATGCTTACGTGCGGGCTGCCAAAAAAGGTACGCCTTTCTGACGGAACAGGGGTATGCGCCTCCTTCACCCCTGCGCGGCCCTCTGTGCCGGAATCTTCCGTCGGGGCATTCGCTGTTTCCCCTGCAAGGGGGCGGCCCCTGTGCGGTTTTTCGCGCCCTTCCTCCCCTTCCATGCTCCGTTGCCAGCCAAGGAGAATCTTTCCGCACCCTGCTGTCAGGGCGGCAATGGCGATTCCCCAAAAAAGGAAAGAGCTGGCGTTCTCGTACATGAAAAAGCCATGGCGCACCAACAGGGCCACCAGTACGCCCGCCAGGCTGAATATGCCCACGCTCAGCATGAAAAGGTCGGGCCGCACTCGTCTGTACCAGAAAAACAGGCAGGGCAGGCCGGCACAATAGGTGAGGCAGATGGAAGGGTTCACCGGCAGGAACAGAACCCCCCAACTCAGGGTGGACTGGCGGAAATACTCGTCAGTAAGCAGGCCGCATAGCAGGGCCGAGAGAAAGAGCCAGGTACACAAGAAGACAGTGCGCGGCACCCACAGGGAATGCAGCCATTCCTGACCGGGTCTGTTTCCGGACAGGCGCAGGGCGGCTTCCCACACGGCAACAGCAAAAAGCTGAAGGAGAATGCATTCGGGCAGGGCGAAAAAGGTTTCCCGAGCGTGGCTGAAGTGCTGCAAATAACCGAAGCCGAAAACGCAGCCCGTCAGCCATACCAGAAACCAGAGCCCGGCCTGCCTGCCCAGAAGGGCCAAAGGCAGCAGCATGAACATCCAGACCCGGAACAGCACCCAATAGTGCTCGCCGCTCATGTAGGTCTGCCCGAATACGGCGAGAAGCGGCCCGATACATATGCCCGCCACCAGCAGGGCGGCCGACCCAGCAACGCTCTCCACCTTGCGCCAGAGGGCAAGGCCCACACAGGCGGCAATAACGGCCTGAAGAATGCCGAACTTGGCAAAGTGATGCAGGTCTGCCCAGTTCCAGGCGATGAAAAAAAGGATGCCCGAAGCGAGCAGCAGGGCGCCGCACAGCGAAAGCAGGTGAAACCAGAACACCCGCCATTCCAGGAAACCGGGCCGTATGCGCGTAAGCCGCAGCGCGGCCTCAAAGGCGGAGCTGTTCAGGGCTTCATCTTCAGCCAGATCATGCAGGGCGGCACGGGACAGGGGGCGCGGCCTGGGGGCAGCCGGAGTCTCCGGGGTCGGAATGTGCGGGGCCGGCTGTTCCGGGTTCAGTCCATGCGCGGCCGGGTCGCCCCCGGCAGGTTCGCCTGAAGACGCCATGGAGGCATCATTGTTCATACCTTCTCCTGTTGCAACAGGGCAAGAGCACCCTGTACGCCAATCACTCGCAGGCTGGCTATGCTTGCGAAAGCCTTTTTGTTGCCCACTGGTTCAGAGAAAGCCCGCTTATCTCGGCCTGCATGGCAAGATGGGCATGAAGTTCCGGTGGCACGCGAAGCATAATCTTGCCAGAATAAGGATGCTGGGGAGCAACCCCTTGTTCTTTGCAGTCAGCCAAATAATCATCAACAGCTTCGGCAAAAGCAGCTTCAAGCTCTGCGACATTTGTTCCATGAAAGCCTACTATCGCACGGATCCCGGCGATATGCCCAACAAATACCCTGTCTCCGGCATCATACTCTATTCTGGCATGATAGCCCTTATGCTCCATTGTTTTCATGCTGATACCCCTATACGGGTTAAAAATTCCCGTGCGTCCAGAACACGATAACGCAACGCTTCTCTGCCGGGATGCGGCCTGTGAAAATACGCTGTTTCAGTGCCGTATCTTACGCGAATACGAGAGCCGTTACCCTCGGTTATCGTCGCACCTAGAGCAACAAACAACGCTTCAATATCGCACCAAATAATGGTGCCTGATACCGGGTTGGCAAAGATTGCCTTGAGTGTCTTTGATTGCTTGCTGTTCACGGAAGTATGATAGCAAAATTTGATAGCATGTCAAGAAAGGCTTTTCCCTGGCTGGGGTATAGAAAAAACCGCCCTCCGTGGAAGAGCGGTCTCGGGGGAAAGCCGGACAAAAACTCCAGCATTGAGGCATTTCGTAGATGTACGATATTGCGTACCCAAGGAGGATAATATGCAACCTTATTCTCCTATCGTACCCCACTCAACTGTACAAGCTGGGTGTCGGGCTATTTTGTCGTGATGCAGCGTCAGGCTTCCTTTTTTGCTTTGGTCGAATACCGTAAGAGTATACTCCCGCAGCAAAAAATTTGCCTTCCTTGCCTGACGGCAAAAGTTCCCCAACACCTACCGACTCAAAATAGCCCACTACCCAAAGCTGCCGCTCCTTGCCTTTGAATGGCCTTCTTTGGTATGGAATGAGCACGGAGGATTCCATGAAAAAACTACTTTTGACAGTGTTGGCGGTGGCGATGGTTTGGGTGGTGGCAGGGTGCTCAACGAAGTATAATCATACACACTATGTATTGGCTGAACAATGCGGAGGGGGGGGAAAACAACAAGCCCGACAAGTACAGGCAATGCTTGCCGAAAGGGGAATCAGGGAAGAACTGGAGAGAGTGGTGAACTACGCATGGAGAGAACCCTGGTTCGACCTTGATTTTTCCGAGCAGGCGGCCATAGTGGAAACGATTATCGCTACAGAGCATTGCCTCTCTGATGGGAGAATTACGGCAATGAATATCTTTTACAACGGGCATACCGTTGCTATTGCCAGCGGTGGCAAAATAAGGATTTTGAAATACGAGCCTTGACATTCCCACAGGTGAAGGAGCCTATCAAGATACTGAGAGGCAAAAAGGAATACTACACATGAAATTCTCCCAGGGGGTATCCATTCTCCGCGCCGCTTTGTCGTGGGCAGAAGAATCAAGCCTCGTCGAATCCCTCCCTTGCAGGGCAAATCCGTATGGCCCAAAAAAAAGAGAGTCAGGGCAATTTGCCCTAACTCTCTGTCTTTTATGGTCGGGATGAAAGGATTCGAACCTTCGGCCTCAGCGTCCCGAACGCTGCGCTCTACCAAGCTGAGCCACATCCCGTCAAGAAAAATTCGTATATGCCAAGTTCTCCGGCATGGCAAGCAAAATTCGCAAGGCAGGGCAAATAGTTCGCCAGGGGCCTTCTGCCGTCTGACAGAGGCGGTTGGGCCGAGCTTCTTCGGGCAGCGCGCCCCCCTGTTGCCTGGAACCGCAAACGGAAAAACATATGATTTGTTGCACTGGCAACAGTATTGGTGTAACAAGACAGTATATTCACGGGAATTAAAGTGCAGCAAGCAGGCTGCGGGGCCGATTCGGGTACGCGGTACCGTAACAATACTTTTTTGTTTTATTCTATTGAGAACTGGAGTGGCATGTGATTCGAGTTATAGTGGTTGACGATTCGGCTTTCATGCGCCGTTCAATTTCAACTCTTATCGAAAAGGATGATCAGATCAAGGTCGTGGGCATTGCCGTGAACGGCCAGGACGCCCTGACCAAGATCAAGGATCTTGACCCTGATGTCGTGACCATGGATGTTGAAATGCCGGTGATGGACGGCATTACCGCCTTGAGCAACATCATGAAAAGCGAACCGCTGCCGGTAATAATGGTCAGTTCGCTTACCCATCAGGGGGCAGACACCACTCTGAGGGCTCTTGAAATAGGGGCCGTGGACTTTATTGCCAAGGAGGCTTCCTCTTCCTTGGCCAACCTTGATAGTTTCAGCAAGGAAATTATCGCCAAAATTCACACCTTTTCCCGGCGCAAGGCCTTCATGCGGCTGGTGAAACGCCGCCAGGACAAAGAAGCCTCCCTTGCGGCTTCTTTGGGAACCCGCGCCAGGCAGGGGCTTTCCCCCCAAAAGACGGGAGCGGCCGCGCCCGGTTCGGCCACTGCCCGCCCAAGGCCCCGGCGCAACTGCGACATTGTTGCCATTGGCGTATCCACAGGCGGCCCCCCTGCGGTGCAGAAGGTGCTTGAAGGGCTGCCGGCCGACTTTCCCGCCTCCATTCTCATTGCCCAGCACATGCCCGCGGCCTTTACCGGCCCCTTTGCCAAGCGGCTTGACGGCCTGTGCAAGCTCACGGTGAAAGAGGCGGAGCATGGCGAGAGGCTGCGCTCAGGCCATGTGTATATTTGCCCTGGCGGCAAGCACCTGCGTATTGAACGCGACAGCGGTTTTTTTGTCGCCTCGGTGGCCGAAGAGCCCAAAGAAGCCATATACAAACCCTCTGCCAACGAACTTATGGAAAGCGTCGGGCTGGCAATGGGGCCGCGCGCCCTTGGCGTCATGCTCACCGGAATGGGCAGCGACGGCCTTGAGGGCTCTCGCGTGCTCAAGGACAAGGGCGGCGTCATGCTGGCCCAGAACGAAGCGACCTGCGTTGTCTACGGTATGCCAAAGGCTGTGGTAGATGCGGACCTGGCTGACGAGGTTCTGGCAATAGAGGAAATGAGCCAGGCCATTTTGCGGTATTTTGACAAAACCCGGCCCTGATGGGCCGGAGAGCGGTTTGGCTAAGGGTCTTTTTTCCCTCTGGCTCCCTTGGAAGGCCTTCCAATAGCCGGGTACCGCAAAAGTTAACATTCTTGCCCATGCACCGTTCAGGATAGACGACCACGGAGAAATATATGCCCAATCTTGCGGAAATATTACAACTGATCTCTTCAACTGATTCCGATTCCATCAGGGAAGGGGCCAGATGGGCTGGAAGGGAACGGGTGAAAGAGGCCATTCCCGGGCTTGTGGAAAACCTGTCCAGTTCCAACGTGGGCGTGCAGGAAGCCTGTGACCGGGCTTTGCGGAAAATTGGCGGAGCGGAAGTGGTGATTGCCGTCATTCCGCTTTTGCAGAGCGACGAGGCCCCTACCCGCAACCTTTCCATGGACATTCTCCGGGCGCTTGGCAAATCGAGCATTGAATCGGTCGTTGCCCTTTTGTCTGACAACGATGTGGATTTGCGAATATTTGCCGCCGACATTCTCGGCTCCATAAAAAGCCCACGGGTCATTGGCCCCCTGGGGCAGGCGCTGCTGCGCGACCCGGAGGTAAACGTGCGCTACCAGGCGGCGGTGAGCCTTGGGGAAGTGGGTTCGCACGAGGCAGCGGTATTTCTGAACCAGGCCCTGAATGACGAGGAATGGGTGCAGTTTTCCGTAATCGAGGCGTTGACGAAAATTCGTGACGAGTCGTCTGTCACGGCCATGATTGCCGCCCTTGAGCGCAGTACGGACCTCATTGTTTCCACCATCATCGACGCCCTTGGCGAAATGGGCAATATCAAGGCCGCACCCCTTCTGCTGCGGCGGCTTGATGCCTCGCCCACAGCCCTGTGCAACAAGATAGTCAAGGCCATAATCAAGATTCTTGGCGGCAGGTCGCTCTCATTGCTGGGCAACGAAATAGCCGAAAAACTGCGCGGGTACATGGAAGTGGCCCTTACTGATGAAGACACGGAAATTCAGGATGCGGCCATTACGGGTCTCGCGGCCCTTGGCGGCGATTCCGCGAGCACGCTCATTGTGCGCGCCGCTCGGAACCTCGATCATGATAAAAACGCAGAACGTATTGATTTTATAACGGATTCTCTGGCGAAAATAGGCTATAACAAGGGCCTTGCCGCCAGTCTGAGCGAGGCGGAAGAGCGCTCTCAACTTCTGATTCTTGCGGCCCTCGAGAAAATGGCAAAAGAAAGAGCCGAAAAGGGCGAGAGAACACTGAACGAGGCCGTGGCCTTCGTCATTTCGCTTTTCTGGGGCAAATCGCGCGATGTGCAGCGCAGCATGATCCGCTTTTTGGCAAAGGCCGCGCCCAAAGACCAGGGGGCCTTTTTCATGGATGTGCTCGCAAGGCACAGAGATGGCCTTGTTCTGCGGGAAGCCCTTGCCTTTCTGGGCACCAGCGAGAGGCCCGAAGAGGTGCAGGACGCGGTTTTCCGAATGCTTGTGCACCCCTACAACGATGTCAAGGAGGCGGCCCTTGAGGCACTCATTCTTCTTGATACCCCGAAGGTCCGCGAGCATTTCCACACCCTTGTTTCCGATGAGAACCCGCTGAACAGGCTTATGGCAACCTTTGCCCTGGGCGTGCTTGACGCAGAAACCTATGTGGCAGAGCTGACCCGCGCGGCCTCTGACCCCGAAAGCTCCATACGCAAGGTGGCGGTCGAAACCCTGGGCCGTCTGGTGGTCACAGACCAGGGTGTTTCCGAAGAACGGCTGAAAATTGTTATGGAAGCCATGGCCGACCAGTGCCGCGACGTGCGCATGGTGGCGGTTGAAATTCTCGGCTCCTGTCCCAATACCCCCGATATTTGTGTGGACGACATTCTGATAGGCGGTCTGGCCGATTCGGATCAGTGGGTGCAGGTGCGCTGCGCCACCAAGCTTGGCGAACGCCGTTCGGAAAAGGCCATTGAGTCGCTCATCATACTGATCGCCAACGAGGAAAACCTGGTCATCATTCACGTGATCAAGGCGCTTGCCAAGATTGGCGGGCCAAAGGCGTTCCGGTTTCTGATGGAACTGATGAATTACCAGGACCCGGAAATTCAAAATGCGGCCGAAGAGGCTGTTTCCGCCATGAGTGGCGGGAGGGGGAAATAATACATGGCCCTGCTTCCTCCTTCCAATTTTTCTTCGCCGGGAAAGGACGCTGCAACAGATACGTCGCGTCTCTTTTCTGCCGCGAAACCTGCCGAAACAGCGTATGCCAAAACGGAGCCGGCGCGCCCGGCCACCACGCCGGGGGCTAGCTCCGGCGCCAGCGGCAGTACCCTTGCGGCAGATATTGCAAAAAGGCTGGCCGAACGGGCGGCCGAAAGGGCGGCAGCGGCCAATGCGGCCCCGCCCCCACGGCCCGTGGCCTTTGCCTCTTCCCTGGCAGCCCGGTCTGCCGCGGACGCCGCCCCGTCATCCTCTTCCACAAGCAGTTCCGATGTGGCTTCGCGCATTGCCAGCATGATAGCAAGCTCGAAACCGGCGGTTCCGGTCGCCTCGGGCATAACCACGCCTTCCGCGGGATTGAAGAAGCTCCGTATAGCGGACGATGAATTTGTCCAGCTGCGGGAGCTTATTTACACCCTGTGCGGCATCTTTATTGCCGATTCCCGCAAGTATCTGGTGGAAAACCGTCTTACCAACCGGTTGAAGGAACTGAACCTGAAAAGTTTCGGGGAATATTACCATTTCCTGCGCTTTGACAAGAGCAGAACAACAGAGGTGCAGCAACTTTTTGACGTTATCACCACCAACGAAACGAGCTTTTACCGCAACCCGCCGCAGTTGAAAACCTTTCAGGACATTGTGGTGCCCGCCGAAATCGAGAAACTGAAAAACGCAGGCCAGAGAAAGCTGCGCATATGGTCTGCCGGGTGCTCCACCGGTGAAGAACCTTACACCATAGCCATGATTCTGAGCGAGGTTCTGCGGGCCCAGCTTCCGGCGTGGGATATCAAGATAACGGCCAACGACCTCTCCGAAGGAGTGGTCAGGGCGGCGCGGCAGGGCATATATAATGAATATGCCCTGCGAACCACCCCGCAGGATATTGTGCAGCGGTATTTCACCAAGTCAGAAATGAGCTACCATGTGAAGTCCGATTTGAAGCGGCTTATCCAGTTCGGGCAGATCAACCTGAGCGATACGGGCATGATCAAGCGGCAGGTTGAACGCTCCCATATAATATTCTGCCGCAATGTCATAATTTATTTTGACGATGAAATGAAAAGACAGGTTATAGAATCGTTTTACGACAACCTTCTGCCCGGCGGCTGTTTGCTTATCGGGCATTCCGAGTCGCTGCACAACCTGTCCCGCGCCTTTAAACCCGAACACCAGACAGGTACCATAGTGTACCGCAAGCAGGCGTAAATGAGCGGAATACCCTTTCCCGGGGCGCGGACAATAGCCGTTGCCAACCAGAAGGGCGGTGTGGGCAAAACCACCACCACCGTGACCCTTGGGGCGGCCCTTACCCGCATGGGTCGCAGGGTGCTTATTGTCGACCTTGACCCCCACGCCTGCGCTTCGGTGCATTTGCGCTTTTATCCTGATGACTTGACGCACACGGTGAACGATGTGTTCGCCGAAGGAGAGGTGAATGCCGCAACCCTCTGGGGGACGATACGCTACAGGCACGCCCAGGGGTTTGATGTGGTGCCCGCCACCATCCGTCTTTCAGAGCTTGAAGTGGATTTGCGGAACAGGCGCGGCAAGGGGGCCATTCTGCGTGAAACCCTTGCCCATGTTCGCGGGGAGTACGACTATATTCTGCTCGACTGCCCACCCCATGTGGGCATACTGCTGGTGAACGCCCTTGTGGCCGCCGACCTGCTTGTCATTCCCATTCAGACAGATTTTTTGGCCCTGCACGGTTTGAAGTTGCTTTTTGACACTATCAAGGTATTGAACAAGGTTTTGCCCTCGCCTGTCATGTACAGGGTCTTGCCCACCCTGTACGACAGGCGGGCCAATGCCTGCGCCCGCGTTCTCGAACTGTTGTCCGTGAAAATGCAGGAACGCATGTTTGCAACCGTGATAGGCATGGACACCCGCTTTCGCGATGCCAGCGCGCAGGGCCGTGTTATTTACGAAATTGCTCCTGACAGCAGGGGGGCAAAGGAATATGAAGCCTTGGCACGGGAGATAGAAAGACTATGAGCAAGAGCCCGGAAGAGTATTTTCAGGAACAGGATTTTTCTTTGTCCGCCGATAAAGACAGCCAGGGCTTCTCCCCTGCGGAAGAGGCGTTCATAGACAAATACATGGGGCTTGAAGCCGGGGCCGCCCTTGCGTCCCTGCCCCAGTCTTCCGACCTGCCCAGGGAAAGAATGGCCGATTTGCACGAAGAAATGAACGCCTGTGAAGATGTTTCAGAGGTAATCAAAAAATTGTCGGAACTGCAAATGGTGGCCTTTTTTCTGGGGTCGCAGGAATTTACCCTGCCCACTATCGTGGTGCAGGAGGTTATACGGGCCGTGCCCGTGGTCAGGCTGCCCACGGCCTCTGACATGGTGGCAGGGGTTATCAGCCTGCGCGGCAAGGTGACGCCTCTTTTGCATCTGCGTGATATTCTTGAAGTAAATTCGCCAAGGCTCAATGAAGACAAGTTTATCATTGTCTGCCGCAGGCAGGGCATACAAATTGGCCTGATCATTGAAAGAATACACACCATGTACTTGAGGCCGCAGTCGGAAATCGACTGGGCTGTTGAATCCTCCCTTGGCGCCTCGTGCGAATTTATTTCGGGCCTGGTCAAGATTAAGGACCTGCTTGTTGGCATTGTCGATGTGGACAAAATTATCAAAAACCTCCTTGCATGACAGGGGTACTCACTATGCAAAAACATATTCTGATAGTTGACGACTCTCGCACGGTGCGTAATCTTGTCGCGTTTATTATGAAAAAAGAGGGCTTTAGGGTTACGCAGGCAGAAGATGGCCTGGATGGCCTTGAGAAATTGTACTCTTCAGCCGATATAGACCTTATAATTTCTGATGTGAACATGCCGCGCATGGATGGCTTTACCTTTATCCGCAACGTGCGCGAGCAGGAAATGTATCGTGATTTGCCCATAGTGGTTCTTTCAACAGAGGGTCAGGAAAAGGACATCAGCCAGGGCATTGCTCTCGGGGCCAACCTCTATATGGTTAAACCCGCGCAGCCCGACAAGATGGTGAAAAATGTGATGATGCTTCTGGGAAGATGATTTTCCCGGTGTCCAAGGGGTAGTGCAAGAGGCATACACGGGCCAGTGAAGTGTTCTTGACGGCATGATTGTCATGTGCTGTACAGGCGAAAGGATAGGTTTATGAGCCAGGAAATGTTGGATCCGGAAATATTGGGCGATTTCATCGTTGAAGCCCGCGAGCATCTTGAAACCATTGAGCCGAACCTGCTGGAGCTTGAAAAGGCCCCGGACAATCTCTCTCTGCTCAATGAAATTTTTCGTCCCATGCATTCCATGAAAGGGGCTTCGGGCTTTCTCGGGCTCAACAAAATCAATACCCTTGCCCACCGGGCTGAAAACGTCATGGACGAGTTGCGCAAAGGCGCCATGACGGTTACGCCGGGCATAATGGATACCATTCTTGCCGCCACCGATGCCCTGCGCCAGATGATAGACAGCATCGAAAGCACGGGTTCGGAAGGCAATGTTGAAACCCAGCACATTATAGACGCCCTTGACGGGGTCATGCATGGCGAAGACGCGCCTGCGCCAAAGGCCGCGGCTGCCGCCCCCGCCCCTGCTGCTGAAGCGTCCGCCCCCGA
>JGI994J12354_10003991_pt1 | contig 13490 bp, 8 predicted proteins | sample IntmicLarv3ML3BL_FD_12354 | JGI IMG/M metagenome (IMG submission 12354)
GCTCTTCCGATCTGGACCGATAACTATACAAGGCGGCGTACTTAACCTGATTGCCATTTCTCGCGGCTCGGCGATCGGCGGCAGTGCTGGCAGCGGCGGCGCGTCGAGCGGTTCAGATGTTTATATGCACGGTGGAACATTAAACATTCATATTGACTGGTCAGGCGCTGCCATAGGCGGCGGCGGACATGATGGCGGTAACGATTCTGACGGCGGCACCTTGCATTACTTCGGCGGTTCAATTCGCACATACATCGGGGAAAATGCCGTTGGTCAATGGAAAAGTTTTGGCGTTACTCAAGCCGGAATGAACGAGGCTGCTATCACCGCGGACAAGTTCAATGGCGACAGCACAGACTCTGTTCATCGTCTGGTGCTAAACACAACAGGCATGGGGAGTGCTCCTTTCAATGTATTGTAGATGGCTCAAGCGTTTATTCCGGAGGTTTGCACAAATACGCATATATTAATGAAGCATTGCCAAAGGATAGCCAGATTGACATCAATTATACGATGGATAATTGGACAAGCCTGAATGACCCCAACCTGTATCTCTATCTTACTGGAGAAAATCACACGCTGACGATAAACGGTAAAACATTTAACGTAACATGGGACGATGATGCCAAAGAATTTACCATCAAAGATGAGGCGGGCAACGTCATAAGCGCGGACAATGGAGGAACACCAACGACACCGAAATCAGAGGTCGTTATCACTCCTGAAGTAGTCGCGGACTCCGCTGGCAAAGCCACGGCTAATGTGACAGAGAATGAGATTTCTGCTGCTATCGAAAGCGCACAGTCTCAGAAAGTCGGCACAATAGTCATTGCGCCTGATGTAACCGGAACCGTGAGCAATGTCACTGTAACACTACCCGCAAAGTCGGCGCAGGATTTGGGCGACGCAAAGATTGTCATACTCATACAGACCGATCTCGGAGAAATCACGCTTTCGACTGAAGCCCTCAAAGAAGAGATAGCCGGAGCGGTAGGCAATTCTACTCTGAGCATTACCATCGACACTGATGCGCTCGGGACAACAAAGATTGCTCTCGGCATAGGCGGCAAGAGCATCGACCACCTCAGCATCGCAATAAAAATCAAGCTTCCTGTCCCAGACACGCTCATGGTTCCGCTCGCACCGTTGCCGGGATTATCAGGAACAATGTCACCGCACCTCGCCGTATATCTTAATGGCGCGAACGGAAATAAATTGATTAAGAAATCGCTGATTATCAATAACACAGCGTACTTCTTGCTCAACGGCACGGCGGAAGTGACAATCGCGGAAAACAGCAAAACTTTCAGCGATGTAAAGTCAGATGATTGGTTCTACAACGAGGCTAGCTTTGCCGCAAGTCACGAACTGTTCCTCGGTGTATCCGAAAACGAGTTTGCGCCAAACATGCCGATGACAAGAGCGATGCTCGTGACAGTTCTTTGGCGGCTCGAGAGCAATCCTTCAAGCGTGGCGGCGGCTTTCGATGATGTTGAAAGCGGCATTTGGTATTCTGATGCAATCGCATGGGCGGCTGAGAACGGTATTGTTGACGGAATAGGAGACAATGAGTTCAACCCGAACGGCGACGTAACGCGCGAACAACTCGCGACGATGTTGTACCGTTACGCAAAGCATCTCGGCATGGATACCTCGGCAACTGCTGACCTCAGTGTGTACACAGATGGCGGAAAGACGTCCTCTTGGGCGGCTGACGCTATGAAGTGGGCTGTCGGTTCCGGTATCATCACAGGTACAAGCACAACAACAGTAGACCCGCAAGGCGCGGCAACAAGAGCACAGGTCGCAACAATGCTCACGCGAATGATTGCGATTATAGTGCGATAACAAAAGATTCCTCTCTTTTTACTTACTCGCAATGCCCCAAAGCCGCCCCTCGTTTCGGAGGGCGGCTTTGGGGTGTTTGTCTGCTGTTTTTTATCCGAACAGTCCGGCATTTATCCACATTGGAATTGCCACCAGCAACGCGATAAAGCTCGCTGCGAAATATATAATCCCGTATATACCGAGATGTTTATTCGTGAAAGCTCTGTCACCGGCGATCGAGCGGCTCATCATGGCCCACATATTTTGGTAAGCCATGACGAATGAGTTGCCGGCCATGACAAACACAAACAACCAAATAAGCGGGCTGATATGGTATGTCTCCTGAATGGCCGGGAGTATCGGTACAAGTATCGCTATGGTCGGTATAAAGAGCGCAACGTCAAAAAACCTCCATAGGAACACAAAAGTCATGACGCAGAACATGAACAGATACGGATTTCCGGCGATAGGCGCGAGAGCCGGTACTACTATTCCGGCAAGCCACTGCGAAATTCCGGTTTCGGTAAAAATCGCGCTGAAGCTGAGCGCTATGGCTATGAAAACAATCAAGTCCCAGTTGATCCCGGTATTAAAATCCTTTGCTTCCAAGACACCTGACAGGAAGAACAGAAAGACAGCGCCAAGACATACAGCGGCATCTGGCAGACCGTGTATTTTATTCGTTAGGAACAGAATAAAAACGGCAGCGAGAATAATACCCGTGATGATTTCGTGTCTGCTCATTTTTTGAGCGGATTGGTTTTTTTTTTGCGTCCTTAGACAGCTTTTCTTTGGGTTTCAGTGTAAGCAAGCTTCCTGCGATCAAAAGTATTGTTGTAATTGTCACCGGAATAAACAGCGTGGAAAACCAATTGCCAAACGTAACAAGTCCCTCGGTACCCGGCACTGAATTTATCATGCCGGATATGATTGGCCCCCAAAGGACGCCGGACATCCATCCAGAGCCCGGAATAATTGCCATCCCGAACGCGGTAAGCAGGATGAGCGAATTGCCTTTTGAGTTTTTTTCAAGCTTGCATAGCTCACAGCATTGAACAGCTATTGGTATCATTATTGCGACGCGAACCGTACTTGAAGGGGTTAATAAGCTAAGTATCACTCCGATTAGCACCCATGCAAAGACCAGCGAAAAGTAGGACGGTTTGAACAGCCGTATAATTGCCAGCGCAATTCGCTTTCCCAGCCCTGTCTTTTGGAGTGTGAAGCCGAAAAACAGCGCGGGCACAAGCGTCCAGATTGCTGACTGCGTAAAACCTGAAAATACGACAGCCGGTTTGAGCCCGAGCGCGAGAGCAAAGCAGGCCAGAAATAATCCGCCTGCGGAATAAGATAGATTAAAGGGCTTGAAAATCCAGATTGATAACGAAATCACTATGCCACCCAGCATTAACTGCGCGGTGCCATTTAAGTTAGCGGAGAACGGCTTCACCGCCATGATGATAATTGCGATAAGCGCCAGCAAACCGCTCCCAATGTACGATAGTTCGATCTTATGTGTCATTGTATTGACCTCCAAAAAAATTTATATGACGCACCAAGTGATTACCGCCATCGCCATCGGTAAATGCTTGCCCTATTAACATTTGAATACTTGCTTTTCGTCTGATACATTTTTGAAATCTCCTTTGACGCAAAATAAAAACGTCCTTGATAAAGCATTTTGCTTTATCAAGGACGAATATAACTATCCGCGGTGCCACCTTGATTTACGGGTTAATAAGCCTGTACTCTTTGCAGGATACTAACATATCCCTCGCAACTGACGTATGCGTCACGTCATGGAATACTCAGCGCACAAAACGCCTTTGGCCATGCCCTCAACAGTCCATTTAACAGCTTGCATTTCTGCCCGGTTCTCAGCCTCCCGGACTCTCTGTAACGCGCATATGCTGTTTTTATCTCTGCCTCAACGGTTTAATGAATATTCAATTTTAGATATAATACATCACGCATATTAAGTTTGTCAAGCGATTTATGAGAAGCGGACGCTCTAAGATGACGGGTACCAAAGTACGCCCTAAAAAGCTTTCAGATAAACTAATGTTTTGCAATAGTGAAGCTGTTAGCAAGCATTTCAGCAATCTGCACTCCGAAATCATCCTCGACACATATCCGATATACGGATACACTGCGGCCTTTGGACAGACAGGTGGATTTGGTCATCAAACGGCTTCCTCGTGTGCTCTTCAAAAACGAAATGTTGCAGGATTGCCCCACAGTCACGCCAACATCCTCGCCGCAAACCATCGCTAAATTACAGTGAACCGCGAATGCCAGGTCTGCCAATGTAAAGATAGCGCCGCCTTGGACACCGCCCACAGCATTTTTATGTTTTTCGTTTAGCTCCATGCTGGATACCACACAATCCTCCGTCACGTAATCTATTACTATGCCGCTTTCCGCGGCAAAACGGTCATTTTTGTAATAATTGCGGATATGCTCCAGATCAATGTGCACACTCGCCACCCCTTATGACTGATTTATTTGATTCAAAAGATTTTCATTCAACAAAACCAAGCCGCCGCTATTCAATTTTTCAACCGCTGCGGCTTGGTTGCCGACGCTCAATATGACGATGGCATCATAATCCTTATGGCGGCTCGTAAATGCGTAAATATATTCGATGGATATGTCCGGAGCGCTCAACTCACGCAACACTCTATGCAGACTGCCCGGATTATGGTCAAGCACCACGGCGATCACATCGGCAGTCTTGGCCATGAAATTATTATCCCTCAAGACTGTCATCGCTTTCTCGGTGTCTGACACGATTATTCTCAGTATGCCAAAATCGGTGGTGTCGGCGAGTGACAGCGCGTGGAGGTTGATATTCGCTTCCGCCAGGCAACCTGTAACTTCCTCCATGCGGCCCGGTTTATTCTCGAGAAATACAGTGATTTGCTTTAACATAATAATTCTCCCTCCATTTACCTAAATTTTTCTGTTGTCGATGACCCGCTTTGCCTTGCCCTCGCTGCGCGGGATGCTCTTGGGCTCCACAAGCTTTATTTTCGCGCTGATGCCAAGGACACTGGTCATCTGGCTGCCTATCTTCTTCTCAAAGTTTTCGATGCCCTTTACATTGTCGGTGAATATCGTTTCTGGAATCTCGATTTCGACCGTCATCATATCCGAATTATTGAACCTGTCAACAATAATCTGATAATTGGGCTGAACATCTCCCACGCTCAGAAGGACTGTCTCAATCTGCGACGGGAACACATTCACNCCGCGTATGATCAGCATGTCGTCCGTCCGCCCGGCGGGCTTTGTCATNCGGACATGGGTGCGCCCGCATTCGCATTTTTCATAATTCAGGGTGCAGATATCCCTTGTCTTGTAGCGTATGAGCGGAATGCCTTCCTTGTTGATCGTGGTAATCACAAGGTCGCCCGGCTCACCGTCCTTTACAGGCAGACCTGTATCGGGGTCTGTTATCTCGGCGATGAAGCAATCCTCCCAAATATGGAGTCCGTTCTTATAGCGGCATTCATGGGAAACAGCGGGCCCCATGATCTCGCTCAGTCCGTATATATCATGGGCGCGTATTCCGAGACGGTTTTCGATTTCCGCGCGCATTCCCTCGCTCCAAGGCTCAGCGCCAAAGCACCCGCCGATTAGCTTTAAATCGTCCTTCGTGTATCCCATCTCATGCATCACCTCGGCTATGTTCATGGCATAGGAGGGAGTGCAGCACAGGTGCGTCACGCCAAAGTCTATCATCATATTAATCTGCCTCTGCGTATTGCCGGAAGATGCCGGTATTGATGTCGCGCCAAGCTTTTCCGTACCGTAATGCGCGCCGAGGCCGCCGGTGAACAGTCCATAACCGTATGCTACCTGTATGCGGGAGCTTGTGTCCGCGTCAGCCATTGTAAGACACCGCGCCATGCAATCCGCCCACATATCAATGTCGTTCTGCGTATATCCGACCACCGTTTGCTTTCCTGTTGTGCCCGACGATGCGTGAATACGTACAATGTCCTCCATCGGTACAGCGAACAGGCCGAACGGATATGTATCTCTCAAATCCTGCTTTATCGTAATCGGGAGATCGCGAAGATTATCCATTGTTTTGACATCTCCCGGTGTCATGCCTTTTGCCTGCATCTTTTCGCGATAGTACGGCACNTTNGCNTATACCTTCTCGACCGTGCTGCGAAGCCTTTCCAATTGAAGCGCCTGAAGCTGTTCGCGGTCCATCGTTTCAATCGCCTTNTTCCAATATTTTTCCATTTTAAATCATCCTTCCTGATATTTGAATTACTTTTTCTCGATACTTTTTGCGGGGTTATTCATGAGTAATACGAGTATTACGGCAACCGCGCAAGTTGCAGCCGCCAAAACAAACGAACTTGTATAACTCCCGCCGACAGTTAATTTGTTTGAAATGATTGGGAACGCCAACGCAGAGGCTCCGAAGCCAATCATAACCAATCCAAAGTTCATGCCGCCGTACTTGGTACCGAAACTCTCCGCTGTCATAGCTGCGTATACGCTTGCTGCGCCGCCGAAGCCAAAAGATATAAGCATGATGCAGATAAGAAACAGTACGCCTTCTCCTATAATCATAACCAGCGAAGCGCACAGAATAATAACTGCAATTGCTATCATCGCCGCTTTTCTGCCAATTTTATCGGATACCCAAGATACAATAAGTCTGCCTGCCGCACTGCTGATACCCGTTAATGAAACTCCGATAAGTGCGAGCTCATCGGATAACCCTCTGACAGCTCCGAGCGAAATAAATACCGGATTGAGTATGAAATACGCCGGAAGCGTGAAAAGCAGGCCTCCCGTCAATAAATAGAACTGTTTTGTTTTTATAATTTCTTTGGGCGAATACTGCCGCTTTGTATTGACCGCTTGTGCGGCTACATAGCCGTCAGGCGTATATCCCTCCGGCGGATTTTGAATGAGAAGCGAACATATACCGCAAACGATGAGAAAGCTCACCCCGAATATCAAAAATGTGCTTGGAACACCCAGGCCGCTGAGCATGGACTTAGCTAACGGCGCAAACACTACAAGCGAAAAGCCGAATGCGCTTACAATCATGCCTGACGCGAAGCCCCGCCTGTCCGGAAACCATTTTTGAATTGCCGCGATGGTAGCAGTATAGACCGTTCCGACGCCCAATCCTCCGATGATGCCGTATGTTACATACACAAGCCAAGGGGCGCTTTCGTTGATGAGCGCGGTACATGCCATACCCGCACCAATAAGGATGCTCCCGACCAGTGTTACCCTCTTGGGGCCCAATTTATCCTGTGCCAAACCGCCAAAGATAATACCAATTACAAACATAGCGAGCATAATTGACGAAGTAAGAGCTGCCGAATCGGCACTCCAATTAAGATGATCGGAGACGGGTCCCTTGAACACGCTCCACATATAGATGATTCCGGCACAGAACTGAATGACCATCCCAGCGATTAAGACAAAATACCGGTTTTTTGTTTTCATTTCATTCTTCCTTCCTGATTATTAGTCTTTTGGCCAATGCTGTCGTAAATGCCGGGGAAACATTTCGCTTTCCCAATACTATCACCTCTTTTTGGCAAATAAAAAACGCCTGCAGCAATCATAACCGATTGCCACAGGCGCGCTTCTTGCCGTTCTTTTACAAACTCAGCGCTTTCCTATGAACAATCGGTTGCATAAAAAAGAAAAACCCAAAAAACGAAGTAAAGAATACTTCGTTAAAAAGGTTGTTCAATTTATTTATTGTGCAGTCGCGATTGTCCATTACGCTTCTCCAAAACTGACGGATTCATTAATCTGACTAGATGAGTATACTCTAATGCCCGCTGACATGTCAAGAAAAATTTCAACCGAAATATAATTAAGATATCATTCCAAGATTAATTGCTATCTTGCGTATATCGACATCAGGGCTTGCAGGCCTATTATTTAATTGCATCAAAAAGGTGCTCAAATAGAGAGTTTCTTTCGCTATAGAGTGCTTAGATTCAAAGGGCAATATCATTTCATTGAAACATATGAATTTGCTGACATGAGGCAAAATCTTTGAAATAGATAATATTCGCCTTACCAAGTCCCTGCCGCTTCGTTTCGATTAAGCGATACCACGGGAGTCTAATTCTGCCATGCGTATGATGAAGGAGTGTCACAAACTGCTCTCTTGATTGATGCGGTGACGAATGTAATCGGTGACTACGCCAGCGCCATCCAGCCGCAGACCTTCGCACGGCGTTCCATGGACGGCGCGGCGGCTTCGCCGGACATTGCACGGCTCAAGGGTGCGCGGCTTGTCAATATGCCGGAGCCGGAAAAGGGCTTGGAACTCAACACCGCTTTGATTAAGCAGATGAGCGGCGGGGATTGGATTGCTCCTTTCCCCGCCGGTCGTTATTTATACTCTACTGTGCCATTTCAATGAACCGCATCAGCACCGCCGCAACCTCGGCTCTTGTCGCTTGACCTTTCGGGTCAAACACATTGCCGGGCTTGCCGCTGACGATGCCCACACTCTGCGCCCATGCAACGGCGTCCGCCGCCCAATTGGAGATGTCGGCGCTGTCGGCGAAGGTGTTTTCAGCACCGCTTGCCGATGTATCAATGCCCATGTGCCGGGCAAATTGCGCAATTATGGTGACAAGCTGCTCGCGGGTGATGTTGTCGTTCGGGCTGAACAGACCGCCGCCGGTGCCGTTTGCGATGCCGACCTCCTTCGCCCAATCCGCCGCATCGCTGAAATACTCGCCGGACAGCACATCGGTGAAAGCACCACCCGTCGCCGGGTTCGGCAAGCCTGCCGCACGGTGCAGCACCGTCACGAGCATACCGCGCGTCATGGGCATATCGGGAGAGAAGGTGTCAATGCCCGTTCCCATAAACAGCTTGTGGCGATACGCAAAGGCGATGCTGTCGTAATACCACGCGCTTTCCGGCACGTCTGTAAGTGAAAGCTCTGAGGTAGCAAAGAAACCGAGCGGCACCCCCGCATCGAGGATGATTTCTTCTCCCTCGTCAAAGTGCAGGGTGATTCCGCTGAGATAGGTCACGCTTGCGCCGCCGGAGCCGACGGTGACGCGATTGCCGTCGATGACGCTGCCCTCGGGGAGCTTTATTTCCGTACCGCCGGGAAGCTTAACATCCGCCGTGCCGTTGCCGACTGTGACCTTGCCATCGCTGCCAATCTGCGAACCGCCGGGGACAGTGATATTAGCATCAGGAGTTTTGACTTCAGCATTCTTATTTTCCGGAACGGTCACGTTTCCGTCCTTGTCCACCGTCGAACCCTCGGGCGCAGTCACAGTAACTCCCTTATCCTCGCCGGAGGTAACCGTGCCGACGCCGGGGAGCGTCATGCTGCCGTCGTTGTTCTTTATCGGGTCTTTGCCTGCCGGGGTCGTGACGTCACTGCCGCCGACCGTATTTTTAGAAGGCGTGCTGGGCGTTGCCGGCCCGCCGCCTGTGTTGCCGCCGTTGGCTGTCCACTGGGCGTAGATAGTATCGTTGCCGCTGAATATCGTGGTAGTGGTGATTTTTGTTCCTCCGCTGGCTGCGGTAAACCAGCCGCTAAAGGCGTATCCGCGCCGGGTCGGGGTGGGCAGGGTGGTCAGTTTGCTATTTGTGTCTGTTGTGGCGCTGGGCTGAGAAACCGTGCCGCCGTTGGGGTTAAAGGTGATGGTATAAGTCGCGCCCTGTGCGGCGTTCACCGTGAAGCTTACATCAAAGCTCACAGTTATGCCGTTCTCGCCGCTGACAGTGACAATGGCGGTATAAGTGCCCGCCGATAGGCCCGTTTTCGGAGAAACCGTGAAACTGCCCGTACCACTTACCGCGATGCCGCTTATGCTTGATGTGTTCGGTGAAAAATCGCCTGCGTTATCGCCGGAGAGAGTGATAGCCAACTCGCTTGTTGGCTGGTTTCCACTGTTCGTCACTATAACGGTCAGCGGCGTCACCGCGCTAGTGTCTCCCGCCAGCGCATCTGGGAAGGCGTAGCCGCCGGTATTCAACGAAACGCCGTAAATCGGTGTGGGCGGGGTGTCTGTTACAGTGACAGCCGCCGTGCCGTATATCCCCGTGTTAACCGTGGAGGTTGCAGTAATAGTAAGACTTTCCGCTGTTTCATCCGAAGCGACAGTCAACAGACCATCGGTGATTGATGTGCCCGCGACGCCGCCTGTGACCTCCCATGTGACAGTCTGTGCCGGGTCATTCGTGCCGATTACCCTGGCGCTGAACTGCTGTGTTGTACCTTTCTGCACCTCCGACGTGATTGGAGAGACAGTAACGCTTGTAACCGTTGAAGCCGCCGCATCCGTAATTACATTCAGCACCGGGCTTGCCGCCGAGGGCAAGGTGTCGGCCGTTGCGGCTATGCGCTGGTAGAAGGTATAAGGAGTGTTGGCGGTTAAATCATCAAATACATTGCTCGTCTGCCAGTCTCCCGTGACGGTCAGTGAATATTCACAGCCCGCAACCACATCCAGCGTCACGCTGTTTGTCGACTTACTGCTCATAGTCGGAGCGGTAGGCGCAGCGGGACCGGTTTTCTTGACGACCTCCGAGGTCGCCGCGCTTGTGACCGAGCCTGTTTCCACAGTTGAGGAAATCTCAACTGTGATGGTCTTGCCGAGGTCTTCCGTCTGGACAGTGTAGATTGAGCCTGTTCCGGAGTTTTCCGAGCCGACCTTCCACTGATAGCTTAAGTCGCCCGTGTTGTTGCCGTCCTCCAGCGTGGCGAACAGCATGTCGCCGATTTTCGGCGCGGTGTTGTCGATGGTCGCCGTGCCGGAAAGGACGGCTGCGATGTATTCTGCCGCCGTAATTTTCAGCACCTCGCTGATGTTGCCCGCCGCGTCCTCAACCACGACGTAAATATCCTGCGCGCCTGCCTGAAGGATGACGGCTTTGCCCATCGCCTCGGTGCTGACGGCGCCCAGCGATGTTCCCGCACGAACCGCCGTGTTTGCGGGATAGGATTCCATGCCTGTCTGCACGAGGTAATACGCAATGCCCGCCTCATCAGTCGCAAAGCCGATTGTCGCCTCCGCGTCGGATGTACGGTTCACACTGCCGCCGGATAGCACCGGGGCGGCCTCGTCCGAGACGAAATTGCCGACCGTCACCGTCAGCACCGGATCTGTGCCGGTCTCCATGTCAAACATGATAGCGTAGATTCCGTCCTCTAATGCGGCAAAATACTCCTTCTTTATGGTGTAAACGTCGTCGGATACCGTGTAATCGGTGTCTTCGCCCAGCGTTTCAGTGCCGTATTTTATTGCATTCAATGCCTCGCCGTTCGGCGTAAGCGTGACTATCACATCGGCATATTTCGCGCTGCTTGTGTTCTTGTTAAACGCCACGGCGCCGGGACTGATGCTTGCGGCGCCGTTCGGCACAATCGAGGTTCCGGCAATGCTGTGTGTTCCGGCTCTAATGTGATAGTCGTACAGCACTTCACGGTCTGTATCTGTCAGGCCGAACCACGCGGTTATGTCTTGGGTAGTCGGCGCGTTGAATGTAGTTTTCGGGCCAAAGTCGTAACCCCCCGTCCCCCAAATTACTTGCGGCATGTCCGTTGTAGCCAGATAGGCATATAAAGACATAAAGGAATCACCGACTACAGTGACACCCGATAAATCCGGTACGCCTAGACTAATGAGCGCCGTACAGTCACGGGCGTAGGAAGACATGAATGAGTTCCCAATCTCCGTAATGCCCGATGTGTCCGGCATACCGAGGCTTATGAGCGCTGTACAGCCGTAAGCGTAGTAGCTTAAAAAGTTGGCGTCAACCCCGGTCACACCGGGTGTCATCTCCACCGCTACATCGGCCTTGATATTCGGTAAAACGGCATCGGCAGCGTTTCTGAAGCCGTAAAGCGGGGTGAAAATATAGAGCTTGCCACCCTGCTGTCCACTGACATCCGCCGGTGCCAAATTAGTCGTGTACCATGTGATTCCGTCTTTTGACCATTTGCTGCTCTTGACCATTGCTTTGCTTTCTGCAAGCGTCGCGTCAGAGGCGACCGACATGGTGGCAACAACGCCGTCTTCCGCCGCAGTCCAGTTCCATGTTGCGCCATCAAGTATGGGGGCGCTGGCTCCGTATGCGTTCGCTACAAGTTTCAGCGGCGCACTGATGTTGCCATAACTGTTTTTAAGCACGACATAGATATCCTTTGCTCCCGCGGTGAGCTCTACGGTTTTTCCCGTCACTGTGCCTGTAACAGCGCCGAGAGATGTCCCGTCGCTCACAACATACAATTTTGTGGGTGCGGGTTGGCCTTTTTCCTTCACAAGGTAATATGCCTCGCCCGCTTCACCGGCTGTAAAGCCGATGGTCGCCGCGACGTCGGAGGTTCTTGTTATGTTGCCGGCGACGATGACCGGCACAGTAGCGTCCACCCGGGGCTTGATTTTTTTCCCTGTCGAGTCTATCTCATGGGTGGCTGCCCTGATATAGTCCACATAGAGCGACCTGTATTCCGTGCTCGCCAGAGCAAACCACGCGGCCGCCTCCTCGCTCGACCGGGTGGCAACGGTGATATTCTTACCGGTACTCATGTCAATGCCCAATAAAATAGTCTGGCTCTGAAATATGCCCGGGGCGCTTTGTACGGTAAGCTCAGTCAAAGCCTTGCTGGTTGTGGCATAATCCCACAAAAACTCCCTGCCGATGGAATTCATTGCGGTGGTGTCCGGTATGCCCAGGCGCTTGAGTGATGTGCATCCGCCGGCGTATTCCTTCATGAAGAAGTCTGGTGCGCTGGTGATTTTGCCGGTATACGGCGCATCGAGGCTGATAATGGTATTGCAGCCGTATGCATAGCGATACATAAAAAATGAGCCGACCTGAGTGAGCGCGTCTGTGTTCGGTACACCCAGTGAGGCGATTGAGACGCAATCCCTGGCGTATTCAGCCATGAAACTGCCTCCGACTTTTTTGATCGCGCCGAGCTCAGGCACTCCCAAATTGGTGAGCGCGGTGCAGCCACGAGCGTAGCGATACATAAAATTGTCGCCAATTGTTGTGACGTTGCTGGCGTCCGGCGCGCCGAGGCTGATGAGCAAGTCGCAGCCTCTGGCGTAGTGATACATAAAATCGTCGCCGACATTTTTAAGTTTTGGGTCAAGCTCAACTGCCACATCCGCCTTGATATTCGGAAGGGTGGCGACCTCGCCCATGTTCCCGCCAATGGGTGTGTAAATATAGATTTTGTCGCCGGATATGGTTCCGTTTGCCACGCTGCTGACGGTTGTGGGGGTCAGCGCGGAGGTGTTCCAGTTTATCCCGTTGGTTGACCACTGGCTGTGCCTGGCCATCTCCTTCGATTCCGCCAGCACAGTGTCGCTGTAAACAGTCATCGTCGCCACCGTGCCGGGCGTTGCAGATATCATACCGCCGCTGGCTGTTCCGGCCCAGTCCCAAACTGTGCCCAACAATCTGGGCGGGATTTCCCCTGCCGCGTGGGCGGGCAACGCGCCCAGTGGCATCAGGGTCAGCAGCATTGCAAATGTGAGCAGCAATGCGCCAAAGCGAAAGATTAATGTCAATTGTCGGGGGATCACTGCGGTCAATTACCGGGGCGATGGTTTCGGAACTCACCAGCTTCCCGGGAACCGTCTGCGTTGCGGTGACTGTATCTCCTGCCACTACGCCTC
>JGI994J12354_10003992_pt1 | contig 13489 bp, 10 predicted proteins | sample IntmicLarv3ML3BL_FD_12354 | JGI IMG/M metagenome (IMG submission 12354)
TTTTGCTTTTCCTCTTACTTTAATATTTCGCTTTTCCTCTTAATATTAATATTTTGCTTTTCTTCTTAATATTAATATTTCGCTTTTCCTCTTACTTTAATATTTTACTTTTCTTCTTAATATTAATATTTCGCTTTTCCTCTTACTTTAATATTTTACTTTTCTTCTTACTTTAATTAAAATACATTTACTTAGGCATATGCTTTTCCAAATCAAGCAAATATTCCTTTGCCCCTAAACCACCTGCATAACCCGTTAGACTTCCGTTCGCGCCAATTACTCTGTGGCAAGGAACAATAATCGAAATTGGGTTTCTATTATTTGCCAATCCAACTGCACGCATCGCCTTTGGATTGTCTATCTGCATTGCAATGTCTTTATAGGTCCTAGTTTCGCCCAGTGGAATAGTACATAACGCATTCCAAACTGATTGTTGAAATGGTGTTCCTTTCATATTAAATGGTATGTCAAATTTCTTTCGCTTTCCTGCAAAATATTCTTCTACTTGCTTTGCCGTTTCTTTTGTAATTGATGTTTCTTTCTTTTCATATCCATTTAGACGTTTATCTTTATGGAATAGTAAATGTGATAATTTCCCATCTGTCTCTGCAATATACACTTCACTAATTGGCACATCATTCGGCATTTTGTATGCCCACATATATTTCATAAACATTCCTCCTCGCTCTATTTTCCGTATATTTCCTGTTTCTCAAATTCATTTGACACGATTGCTTTCTCATATAATAACATATTCATTTGCAAAACACACGTTCTTTTTTCACTTTTTATAGCGTGGTAGTATTGACATTTTTTCTCCAACATTGTATTATGACATTAGTACAATAACACAAATTGAAAAATAGAAAAGGGGTATATTATGAATGAGAGACAATTAAATGCATTAAAAGGTGTAAAAACATGGAACATGGTATTGCTTGTATTCGGTGCTATAGGATTAGTCATTAGCTTAATCGGGATACCTGAAATTTTAAATCCTACCAGAGAAAATTATGTGCTACTTGAGGAACTTGGAATGGGTGGATTGGCAGCCTATGAGATGATGAATACTCCTTTTTACAAAGGATACTCACTTGTTAGTATTCTAATTTCTGCCGTTTTGCTTGTTTTTTATATCAAAGCACATAGCACGATTAAGAAAGAAAAACTTCCATCAGACTTCCCTTATTTTCTTACAATCGGCATACAACTCATTAGTTTGATTATTGCATTCTTTACTGCACGTCAGACATTTGTTATCACACTTATTGTTACTATTATTTACTGTATTCTACCAATACTCGTTCTTTCTAACTTGTCAAAAGTCGAATCTAATAAATAAAGGAGTCCTACATGGCAGACCTAATACAGATAAAAAAACTTAGCAAAATATATAACTCTGGTGAAAATGAAGTGCGTGCTTTAGATTGCGTATCTTTAAAGATAGACACAGGCGAGTTCGTCGCAATCATTGGACAATCTGGTTCTGGAAAATCTACACTAATGAACATGCTCGGGCTTTTAGATGTCCCAACGCAAGGCGATTATTTTCTAAAGGGACAAAATGTTGCACATTTAAAAGATAATGACCTCGCTGAAATTCGTAATCAAGAGATTGGTTTTATTTTTCAAGGCTTCAACTTGATTTCTAACTTAACTGCTTTGGGAAATGTCGAACTGCCTTTGGTTTATAGAGGAATGAACAAGCGAGAACGACGCGAACTTTCAAGGCAAGCCCTTAAAATGGTCGGGCTTGAAGATCGCTTGGACCATCGCCCCTCTGAAATGTCTGGTGGGCAACAACAGCGTGTTGCGATTGCTAGAGCCATTGCTGCCGCTCCACCCGTTATTCTGGCTGATGAACCAACTGGAAACCTTGATTCGAAATCTACAAAAGAAATTATGAAGATACTACGAAAACTTCACGAGGACGGACGAACCGTCATTATGATTACGCATGATGATGAAATTGCAGACAGTGCAAATCGAATTATTCGCATTTTAGATGGAGAGATTGTAGCAGACGAAACCAACAAACACTTAGATAAGGGAGAAACTGAACTATGAAAAAACTATCCAAAATGAAAAAAGCACTTATAATGCTTGTTGCCGTTGCCATCGTTGGTGCTATTGTCTTTGCCATTGCACAAAGCAGCTTTGATAGCCCGTCTGGTGTTAGAGTCACTGTTTCTGAAGTTACAAAGCAAAATATTACTTCTAGTATCAGCACAAGCGGTGATGTAGGCAGTCTAAATACCAAAACTTACTTTTCACCTGTAAACGCTACAATTAATACATTCGAACCAAAGGTTGGAGAAATTGTAAAGGCTGGTACCTTACTGGTATCTTTTGACACAGCGATGTTAGAGCGAGATAACCAAAAGGCTGACTTAAACAGAAGTTCCATTGCAAATGGAAATCAGGCAACACTAGACCAGACTTCACAAGCAAATGCGTCCATTACAACTGCAAAGTCAAGAGCAAATTCTTTATCTAGCGAAATTACTAATATAGAAAACTCCATTCACTCATTGACTTTACAAATCAACGAACGCTCTACTGGATTGCAGGCAGAACGCTCAAGAGAAATCAATCCAGAACTTACGCGTCTAAATGGGCTTCTAACACAAGTTACAACAGCAATTCAGCTACTTGACCCTGTAGCAGATGTTACAGAGATAAACGAACTTGAGACAAACAGAGAACGTTATCAAACAGAAATCAATAATTTACAACAATCAGTTGCTACGGTTGGTGATCCTGAATTGGCTAACTGGCAGGCACAACTGGAGGCACTTCAAGCACAACTTGCTACAGCAAGTGCAGAATACCAAGCAGCAAAAGGTGCTGCTGATGGTGCCGTACCTGCTACTGTTTCAAATGCTGCAAGAGCACAAATGCGAGATACACTTAACTTAGCTGAATTAGAAAGTGCTACGATTGAAGAATTATTACAACGAGGTCGCGATGGTATCAAAGCTGAATTTGACGGTATTATCGTTTCTACATCTGCTGTACAAGGTGCACCTGCCTCACAAGGCATGTCTCTCTTTGAAGTTGCAGATAACAGAAATGTGATTGTTGATGTTACTGTTTCAAAATATGATTATGATAAATTACAACTAGGACAAAAGGCAACTATCGAAATGTCAAACAAAACCTACAATGGTTCTATCCACAGCATTAACAGAGTCGCACAGGTAAATGCAACTGGTGCTCCTGTCATTCAAGCTACTGTAAAAATTGACAACCCAGACGATGATATTTTCTTCGGTGTAGAGGCAAAAGTACAAATTCAACTTGGCGAAAGAAAAGATGCATTTGTTGTCAATCGAGCTGCAATCAATACAAACAAAGATGGTGATTTCGTCTATGTTATAAAAGATGGAAAGGTAGAAATTGTAACCGTTCAAACTGGTTTTTCTACTTCTGAGTTAATCCAAGTCGAATCAGGGCTTGTACTTGGTGATCAAGTCATCATAGAGTTGCCAAGTGGTGTAGAAGTTGGAGACGCTGTCATTGCCGATACATTTGACGCAGATAAGGAGTAGTGACGCATGGGACAATTAGTCGAATATATTGTAATGGCACTTGAGAATATCAAAGGTAATCGTGGGCGTTCATTGCTTACCATGCTTGGCATTATCATTGGTGTATTTTCTGTAATTGCAATTATGGGTGTTGGAAATGGCTTTCAACGACAGATGAATGATGAACTCGGCGCCTTTGGAAGTGGTCAACTTGTTGCATACACCACTGAAGCTGGCTATGCAGCAGATGCAATTCTTACAGAAGATGATATGCTCTGGATTGAAGAGCAGGAGGGTGTAACTGGAACTTCTCCCTCGTATACACAAAATGGACAAATTTTATCCACAAAAGGTGAGTTTGACGTTACCCTTACATTTGGTGGTACGGCAGAACAAGAAATATCTTCTTTCACAATGATAAAAGGTCGTTATTTTGACCAAAATGATATTGATGCAAATGCAAGAGTCTGCGTCATTACAAATAAGGACGCAAAGAAATTATTCGGGACAGATGATGTAGTTGGACTTGATTTGGAAGTTACTCTAATGTCTGGACTTAGCACTGATTTTACAATTATTGGTGTTGCAGAGGCAAGAGAGGCTGGTGCCTTGACTGGAGCTATGATGACCATGGGGGGTAACAACAGTGTTGGCATAGATGTTCCTTATACATCTTTGAACAACTTTGGCTATCAATTCAATCCAACTTATATGTACATAACTACGGAGAAAGACGCAGATAGTAGTGCAATTCAAGAAACAATTAAAAAGGGGCTAAATAACCGTCACCAAGCTATGTCAGAGGATTTCTTCCAAATGGAAAGTTTCGATGACCAAATGGGTACAATTAATGATGTTCTAAGTATGGTTACTGCCTTTGTTGCAGTTGTAGCAGCAATATCCTTACTGGTTGGTGGCATTGGTGTTATGAATATTATGCTTGTTTCCGTTACGGAGCGAACAAGAGAGATTGGTATTCGAAAATCTCTTGGTGCAAAGACTTCCTCCATCATGTTACAATTTTTAGCAGAATCAACCATCATCTCTTTAATTGGAGGAATTATTGGTGTTGTTCTAGGCATTCTAGTCGCTAACTTAATTGGTTCTTCTATGTCTATGCCTGCTGCAATCGATGTATCCACAGTCTTAATCGCTACAGGTTTCTCTGCTGGAGTTGGTATCCTCTTCGGGGTATATCCTGCTAGAAAGGCAGCGAAGTTAAGCCCGATTGAAGCATTGCGTAGAGGATAATCAAATATATAAGGGCAATCAAATATGTATATGTAAATAATAATATCTGATAGAAGTGTGACACACCTATTACTATAAGAAATACAAGAAAAGAGAGAATTGGTATGCTGTAAATGCAAACTGCCAATTCTCTCTCTTACTTTTACATTATAAAGATTCACTGCCTAAAACTTTTAATATCACATAAATAATAGTAAACTAACTGCCATAACAAACATTCCCACCACCAGTCCATAAATCGACAAATGATGTTCTCCATATTCTCTCGCTGATGGTAATAATTCATCTAGTGAAATAAATACCATGATTCCTGCAACTCCTGCAAATAACAATCCGTAAACCACCTCGTTCATAAATGGTAACAATATCAAATATCCAACCAATGCACCCACTGGCTCTGACAATCCTGACGCAAAAGAATATAAAAATGCTTTTTTCTTATCTCCTGTTGCATAATAAATCGGCACAGAGACTGCAATTCCCTCTGGTATGTTATGAATTGCGATTGCAACCACAATGGGAATTGCAAGAGATGGTTTTTGCAATGCTGCAACAAAAGTGGCTAAGCCCTCTGGAAAATTATGTACTGCTATTGCAAGTGCTGTAAACAATCCACTTCGCATTAACTTTTGCTTATCTTTTTGTGTATACATGTCTTGCTCTCTTTCTTGCTCGCTTTCCTGCTCTTCCTTATTCTCTCTTTGATTCTCTATTTTCTTTACCTCATGTGGGTTTCTCTGTTCTGGAATCAGCCGGTCTACAATTCCAATTAAAAACATTCCTACGAAAAAGGCAATCACCGTTGCAACGGCTCCCCTCGTCTCTCCCAATACCATCTGTAAAGATTCTTGTGCTTTGAAGAAAATCTCTACCATAGAAACATATATCATCACGCCTGCCGAGAAACCAAGACTGATTGCTAAAAACTTTGTATTTGTCTTTTTTGCGAAAAATGCAATGATACTCCCTATTCCTGTTGAAAGTCCTGCAATGAGTGTTAAACCAAATGCTATCCATATATTTCCATTCATATTATACCTCCTTGTTCTCTCTATATTCTCTATCTCTAATATTTTCTTTTTGCTAATTAATTATTAGTTAGTTTTAACTAACTTGCACTTATCGTAACATATATCAAGAAAAAAAACAATTCATAGATATTTTATAGATATTTAATAGTATTAATATCTCTTTTTTGCTATCCTTGTATTTAGATGTGAAAGAAAGGCTGGACAATATATGCTCAAATTAAAAGAACTACGTAAATCTTACCAAACATTTGACTTCACGCAAACTGCTTTAGATGGTGTTTCTGTCTCTTTTCGGGACAGTGAATTTGCCGCAATCTTAGGACCCTCTGGTTCTGGAAAAACCACCATGCTTAATATTATCGGAGGTCTAGACCATTATGACTCCGGTGATTTAGAGATTGATGGAATATCTACGAAAAAATACAAAGATTCTGACTGGGATACCTACAGGAATAATCGGATTGGCTTTGTTTTTCAAAGTTATAACTTAATTTCTCACCAATCTGTTCTGGCAAATGTAGAGCTTGCCTTAACCTTAAGTGGTGTTTCTAGTGCAGAGCGAAAAAAGCGTGCTTATCAGGCACTTGAAGAAGTTGGGCTTCGAGAACACGCACGAAAATTACCCAATCAATTAAGTGGAGGGCAAATGCAACGTGTTGCTCTTGCAAGAGCATTAATCAATGACCCCGAAATACTGCTTGCTGATGAGCCTACAGGGGCTTTAGATAGTAAAACCAGTGAACAGGTTATGGATTTATTAAAAGAAATTGCAAAAGATCGCCTTGTCGTCATGGTTACACATAACCCAGAATTAGCCGATGAATATGCTACTCGAATCATTCAATTACAAGATGGTCAACTCGTCTCTGACTCCAATCCTTTTCAGCCAAATAAAGATGAGCTACGCGAGGGACGTCCTCCCCGCAAAGTAAGTATGTCCTTTTTCACTGCTATTTTCCTTTCTCTTAGTAATCTAATGACAAAAAAAGGGCGAACTTTTGTAACGTCTTTGGCTGGCTCTATTGGTATTGTTGGCATTGCCGCAATCTTGGCACTTGCAAATGGTATTAACGCCTATATTGAAGATATTGAACAAGAAACTATGAGTATTTACCCTTTGACTGTACAAAGTTCTGGCCTTGATCTTACTGCCCTCCTCTCTAGCATGAGTGGCTTGCCCGACCCTGCTACAGGAGAAAGTACATCTTTCGAAGAGGGCTCTATCAATGTAATAAAAGAGCGAAAAATAGTTGAGTCTTTATTTGAAAGTCAAAATGAAAATGATTTACAGGCTTTGAAAGCGTACATTGCGGAAAATAATAAAGATATAAAACCACATGTAAAAAATATCCAATATTCTTATGACATTACTCCCCAAATATATCTTGCTGATACTTCCAATAGCATTGAGCAAGTAAACCCTGATGGTTTGCTACAGAGTTATGGCATTGGTGGTGGTATGGGCATGAATCTTCTTGGTGGTTCTGGTGGCATGAATGTTTTCCATGAAATGCCTGGTGAAATTAGCATGTTTGATTATCAGTATGATATAAAAGCTGGACGATGGCCAACTTCGCATGACGAGGCTGTTCTGGTATTAGCACCAGATGGCGGTATCACAGATTTCATTTTATATTCCTTAGGTGTACGAGATCGAACAAATTTAAGCGATATGCTTGACTCGCTGATTACAAACCCTGATGAGGAGCTAAAGCTGCATGAGGAGCACTTATCCATTACCTACGACATGATACTTGATGCCGAATTAAGAGTAGTACAGCCTGCCGATAGATACGAATATGACCAAGACTTTGAGGTTTGGCTAAATCGGTCAAATCAGGACGATTTCATGGCTAATTTAATTCAAGATGGAATGGAGCTGAAAATTGTAGGTATTGTGCAAGGCTCGCCAGATGCTACTGCTACTTCACTCCCCGTTGGAATTAATTATACGCCTGAATTGATTCAACACCTTATGCAAGAGGCACAAGAAAAGCCGATTGTAAAGTCACAGTTAAGTAATCCAAATGTAAATGTATTATCTGGAAAAACATTTGTAGAAGAAAACGAAGAGGGTGGCGATTCTGATTTTAACTTCGCCGATCTCATCACTGTAGATGAAGATGCTTTGCAAAATGCATTCCAGTTTGACGAATCAAAACTCAACTTAGACTTATCGAGTCTAGATAGCAACCTTTCTATGGACATGTCTAGCTTTGGAAGTGGGCTTTCTATGGATATGTCAGACTTAGGAGCTGGACTGTCTATGGATATGTCAGCACTTGAAAATATGGAGATGCCTACATTTAGCATGGACGAATTAACTGCACAAATAGCTAACGAGGTCAATATTCCTGCCGATGCACTAACTGCCATCATTCAAAATGTAGTCGCTGGCTTTCTAGTTGAAACTGCAAGCGATGGTCCTATGGCTGCTGTTGATTTTGTCGATGCATTTTACGCATATTTGGCTCGTCCTGATGTGCAAGCTGGTATTAACCACCAAATAAATGCACTCTTAGACGAGTCGCAAATGTCAGCACAAGTTGAAAATATTGTACAGAACTATATTACAGGACTTCTAGGCTCATTTATTCAACAGCTAACAGAACAAATGGCGCAGGTGCAAACACAAATGCAAAGCCAAATTCAAGGGCAGTTACAAATCGTAATGGCAGAAGTCGAAAAGCAGATTCAAACCCAATTAACTTCTGCAATGGGCACGTTGCCTGCTCAAATAAAGAAAGAAATGGAATCTGCACTTTCTGGTTTACCATCACAACTAGAAGAAGCTCTTAGTGTTGATCCAAATGCCCTTACCTCTGCTTTTCAAGTTGATTTTGATGAAAAGGAAATTTTAGAATTGATGAATGCCTTGATGAATCAAACAGAGCATACTTCTGAAAGCATTTTGTCAAGACTTGGATATGCAAACCCTGATTCACCGTCACAAATCAGCTTTTATCCACTCAACTTTAGAAGTAAAGAAAAGGTTGAAAACTTCCTTGAGGACTACAACACCCTAATGGAAGAAAACGGTCATGAAAATAAAGTAATTAGCTATACGGATATCGTTGGTATTATGATGTCCTCTGTAACAGATATCGTCGACACTATTAGTTACGCCCTAATCGCTTTCGTTGCAATTTCACTTGTAGTATCTTCCATTATGATTGGTGTTATCACTTACATTTCGGTATTAGAACGAAAAAAAGAAATTGGTATTCTTCGTGCACTCGGAGCAAGTAAACGAGATGTACGCCGCGTCTTTAATGCCGAAACTATGATTATTGGATTCGTTGCTGGTGGACTTGGAATCGCCATTACTGTGTTGATTAGTGCGATTGCAAATATTATTGTTTATAATCAGTTAGGTATAAAAAATATCGCACAGCTCCCCATTACAAATGCGATTGTACTCATTGGTATTAGTATGTTGCTTGCATTCTTATCTGGGTTATTCCCATCTTCTGCGGCGGCACGTAAAGATCCTGTGGAAGCGTTGCGAAGTGAGTAGTGCTTTATATGATTTTATCTTTTGTACAATGGAGTTTCGCAGGCGAAACTCTTGCCTACTCACTTGCGGCGGTTGCAATTTATAATATCTATATTGTGCGCCGCAGTGTGTTCTCCCAGAGGGTATTTTATATAATAGGACGTAATTTCCTATTATAGTACAATAGAGTTTCGCGAGCGCAATTTGTGACATCTACATTGTGCGCCGCAGTGTGTTCCACCAGAGGTATTTTATATAATAGGACGTAATTTCCTATTATATAAAACACATAAAAACGAGAGGAATATCCCTCTCGTTTTTATATTTCATCGCTCGGTCAATTTTTATCCAAATCTAATCCTTAAATTTTAGAAGATGGCACTCGCATCACGCGCATCGCATTTAATATCGCTATCACTGCAACGCCCACATCGCCAAATACTGCCGCCCACATGGACGCAATTCCTACAGCCCCCAGAACAAGTATAATTGCCTTAACGCCTAACGCAAATATAATATTTTGCCAAACAATATTACGTGTTTTTCTTGCAATACGTATAGCTGTTACTATTTTAGATGGTTCATCTGTCATAAGAACAACATCTGCCGCCTCAATCGCTGCATCAGAGCCAACACCTCCCATTGCAATTCCAATATCTGCACGTGCTAACACTGGTGCATCATTGATTCCATCGCCTACAAAGACAAGTTTGCCTTTCTCACTTTTCTCCTGTTCTAGTCTTTCCATTTGCTCTACTTTTTGATGTGGCAACAATTCTGAATACACCTTATCAATGCCAAGTTCTTGTGCTATCTGTTCTCCTACAGCTTTACTATCTCCTGTCAGCATTGCAATATTCTTAACACCCATTGCTTTTAGATTTCGTATCGCTTGTTTGCTATCTCCTTTTACTTCATCTGAAATTACAATATAGCCTATAAATACATTTTCAACAGCTAAATAAACTACTGTGCCTAACATATCTGCGGTCTTATATGCAATGTCTTGTGCTTTCATCATTTTGTCATTTCCTGCTAAAACTTCTCGCTTATCTACTTTGACACGAATTCCTTGTCCTGGAATTTCTTCGTATTCTGCAATTCTTTGTGTGTCAATATTGTTGCCAAATTCCTTTAGTATCGAGGTCGCAATCGGGTGATTTGAATAGCTTTCTGCGTGTGCTGCGATATTTAGCAATTCTTCTTTCGACCAATCATTTAATGCCGAAATTTTTGTCACCTTAAAAATACCTTTTGTCAAGGTTCCTGTTTTGTCAAATACTACCGTTTCTACAGCGTTAAGTGCCTCTAAAAAATTACTCCCTTTTACTAAAATTCCATTTTGTGACGCTCCGCCAATTCCTCCAAAGAAGCCAAGTGGAATAGATATTACCAATGCGCAAGGGCAAGATACAACCAAAAATACCAACGCCCGATTAATCCACTGTGTAAATGTCGCCTCTTGGATAATAAGTGGGGGAATAATCGCTAACACAAGTGCTGAAAATACAACAAACGGAGTGTAATACCTTGCAAATTTTGTGATAAAATTCTCTGTAACTGCTTTTTTACTACTTGCATTTTGAACCAAATCTAATATCTTGGAAATTGTTGATTCTCCAAATGCTTTCGTTACTTCTATTAGTAAAAGCCCGTTCTTATTTATTGAGCCCGATAAGACTTCACTGCCTACCTCCACATCTCGTGGAAGTGCCTCGCCAGTCAATGCAGAGGTATCTAGTGCAGATATACCCTCGATAACTTTACCATCTAATGGTAATTTTTCGCCTGGCTTCACAAGAATCAAATCACCTATTTTCACTTCTTCTGGTGCAACTTTTCTTGTCTCATCGCCAATTTTCAAGTTCGCAAAATCTGGACGAATATCCATTAATGCAGAGATTGATTTTCGAGAACGGTTCACTGCTAAATGTTGGAATAATTCTCCAACTTGGTAAAATAGCATAACTGCTACTCCCTCTGCATATTCTCCAATCGCAAATGCGCCAATCGTCGCAACACTCATTAAGAAGTTTTCATCAAATACCTGCCCTTTACAAATATTCTTAATTGCTCTTAGAACCACTTCACCACCTACTAGAAAGTAACTTGCCAGATATAGCACAAGTTCTAATATTGGCGACAATTCAAATATAGATACGATAGTAAAAATGCCTGCTCCAGTGCCAAGCGTCAGCCAGTAAAAAAATCGCTTCCAATCAAATTCTTTCCTTTTTTCTTTCTTTTGAAACGAATACATTTCTTCTTTTTCAATAACAACTACATCTGACTCATAAAGCTTTACAATTTTTTTGACCTGTTCTGTTAGTGTGTTTATCATTTCATCATTTGAAATTTCAATGCGAAGTATCTTTGATACAAAATCAAGGTTCGCGCTTATGACATCTAATTTTTGAACATCTCTCTCAATCTTTGTAGCACAGTTCCCACAGCAAAGTCCCTCTAGTATATATTCTTTTTTCATAATTTTAATATCCTTTCCTAATTGTATATATTTGCATTTCAGTTGAATAATTGAGCGTGCATTCAACTATTTGGGTAAATTTTTTTACCAAGTATATTATTGGTATAACAAAAATAAATTATCTCTCCATAATATGAGTAAAGCCTTGCTCAAATATGTTTCCAACATGTTCATCATCGAGAGAATAATAGACCACTTTCCCCTCTTTACGATATTTTACAAGCCTTGTCTGTTTCAAAACTCGAAGTTGGTGCGATATAGACGATTTCGTCATTCCCAATAGCACAGAAATATCACAGACACACATTTCAGAGCGTAATAATGCATACAGTATCTTAATTCTTGTAGAATCACTAAACACCTTGAACAAATCTGCAAGATTTAAGAGTTCCTCTTCATCTGGCATATGTTCTCTTACTTCTCTGACAATCGACTCATGAATAGCGTCGCAATCACATCTATCAAAATCAGCTTTATAAGCGCACATCGTATATTCTCCTTTTATTGGTTTCTTATAATTGAATAGTTGTTTGTTTATTCAACTGTTATTATAAATAGCTTATGTTCTTTTGTCAAGTGTGCGTTAGAATAATTTTGTGCTCTTGTGGTCGCTGGAATAATTTTCTAATAATTTTTCGCTCTATTGTATCTTCTATCTGCTTCGCCTGTCTGGTGATTTACTGCTTTTTCTAGTCTGTTCAATGCTTCGAAGTGATATTGATTGGCAAGGTTAGCGTTTTTGATTGTTTCTACTAGGTTGCCTCGTTTATCATAGGGTATAATCCCCTTAAGGAAGTGCCCTCTTTTGTATCTACCCCATTATGCCTATTCATTTTTCCTCTATCTTCTATTTCCACAATTCCCCAACCGTCTTCATTCTTTTCCAATATCCATTGTGCTGGGAAATCAGATGCTGATGTTCCGTATAATGTTTTCCCAAAAGAATCAATATAGCGAATAGAATAACTTACTATCATTTCTCCCTTATCCTCATTCAAGAAAATTTCTAATACTTTTAAATCAACTTCTATTGCATCTAATGTAGGTGAGTATCTATCCTGTTTACTTGAATCATATGAGTAAATGATTAATGGGTTAGTCTCATCTTCAATAATAATTTCTGCAACCATTACTTTCTGTACATATACTAATAGTTGTTGAATGCTCTCTTCCTGTAAATATTCCAAGGTATTCTTCTGTTTCTGATTTTTTTCTAATTGTTCATAATACCTTTGCTTAGTATTAAAATACAACAATAAAGTAGCGATTAAACTAATAACTAGTACGGTTAATGCAATCTTTATAATTATCATGTAAGCTCCCTTTTTCATTTTTATACTCCTAATCGCAATCGTCAAATATTTATCTTCGTATTGTACGAAAATGTATATGTATTCCCAAGTCCATCGGTTGTTGTTAGCAATCGCCCGTCTTCATCATAGGTGTTCTTTGCTTTCACCTCTCCTGCCACTCCTATATATGTTGGTTTGTTATGACTTTCATAGGCTATCTTTGTCTTTTCGTCAAGTGCATTGGTGACAGTTTCTAACTTTCCTGCAAGGGAGTATCCATAACATGATCAATGACCCGATGGGCTGCATACGCCTCTGAGTTTGTCATCTTGCATTTGATAGGTAATCGTTCTGCCTGTATGGTCTGTGACTTGGTGTAGATAACCATCTTCGCCATACGATAG